>ERZ795030.366-NODE-366-length-71510-cov-6.481156_pt1 | contig 71510 bp, 80 predicted proteins | sample MGYA00375122_ERZ795030 | MGnify/ENA primary metagenome ERZ795030 (study PRJEB30165, sample SAMN05720146) | activated sludge metagenome | isolation source: anaerobic digester from wastewater treatment plant | place: Japan | collected 2015-04-20 ... | reverse complement strand
GACGTTCTTCTCCCTCAATCTTTTCCCGAGTTCGCGGTAAGCGACGGCGATCTCTTTTTTTAAATCATCGGGGATTTCCTTGGTGAGGAAAGCATCGCGGATCGTCTTTCCCCGCTTCGCCAGATCCTTGATGTCTTTGACGTCGACGTTTTTCAAAACATCCCTGATCAGGTCGTCGAGTCCGGTCTCTTTGATGAAATAAACATAAGCTTCGGAAGTCACGGCGAATCCGAAAGGAACGTTCACCCCTTTCGGCCGGAGATACCTGATCATTTCGCCCAAGGAAGCGTTCTTGCCGCCGACCAGGGGCACGTCTTTCATGGTGATCTTGTCGAACCAGAGAATGAAGGGTTTTTGTTTGTTCATGGTTTTATTGTTTTATGGCGATTACGAGGTCGGCCACGTTGGAGCCGGTCGGGCCGGTAATTATTTGGTCCCTTGTCCGCTCAAAAAAACTGAAAGAGTCGTTCCTTTCAAGATATTCTTCGGGGTCGAGCCCTTTTTCCGCGGCCCGGGTTTTGGAAATTATATCACAGATGGCTCCGGCGGCCTCGGTGTTGTCCCGGCCGTCCGAAGCCAAAGTTAAAATAAGCTCACCCTCTTCGATGAAACGCAAGGCGGACAGGGCAAGTTCCTGGTTCCGGCCGCCCTTACCGTCGCCTTTGACCACGACCACGGTCTCCCCTCCGTAAAGAAGCGCCGTTTTGGAAGGCTCTTCGCGGAGCGTTTCGCAAATTTTCTTTCCGGCTTCGATCGCTTCGCCGTCCATGACGTCGTTCATTATTTCCGATCGGAATCCCAGCTCTCCGGCGCGCTTGGCCATGGCTTCCAGGGCGACGTTGTTGGAAACCAAAAGAATGTTCAGGACGTTTACGAAATATTTGTCGTCTTTCGGGGTTTCCATCAGGCCGCCTTCCTCGATTCCGTCCTTGATGTTGTATTTCCTCAAGACTTCTTCGGCGTCGGCGACGGTCGTCGTGTCTTTGACAGTCGGGCCCGAAGCCACGAATTCGATGGCGTCTCCGGGTACGTCGGAAAAAATCAGAGAAACCCCTTTGGCCGGGTACGCCGCCTTAGCCAGATTGCCGCCACGAACAAACGAAATATGCTTGCGGATCGTGTTTATCTCCTTGATGTCCGCTCCTTCCCGAAAAAGCTTTTTCATGATTTCTTTTTCCTTTTCCGCGTCAAAATCCCGCGGGTCGGAAAGTAGAGCTGAACCGCCGCCGGAAACGACGAAAACCACGAAATCGTTTTCTCCCAATCCTTCCAAGAACAGACGTATTTTTTCCGAATTTACGGCGTTCTTATCCGAAGGAAAAGGATGGTCTCCGACCAAGACCTCGATTCCCGGAATCTCTTCGGGCTTGATGCCGTAAGCAAATCCTCCGTTTAGCCTATCGCCGAAGATGTCTTTTAAGGCAAAAGCCGCGTCCAGCGCGCATTTGCCGACGCTGACGACAAAAATCCGGCTAAAACCGGAAAGCGGAATTTTCAAATCTTTAACGACCAAATCCCCTTCCCGCAGAAACACGGCTTGCTTGATCGCCTCTTTGGTGTCGATGGCCTGAAGTCCGGCTTCGGCGATCAAAAGCCCGGCCTTTCTCAAATCGTTTTCGGCGAGCTCGTTGAAATTGGATATTTTCACTGGTTTATTGCGGCAAATCGCAGCCGCTCAAGCGGCTAAGCTCTTCTAATGTCTGGACTCCGGAGAGCCGTTCCCCGGAAAAACTCGTCCAAGTCGGCACTTCGTAAATGTCCTTTTCGACGCATTTTCCCGGATCGACGTCGCAAGCGACGTAATTGACGTACCTGAAAGCGTCTTTGAACATCGCTTTCTGATCGATGCAGTGCGGGCAAGTCGCCGTGCCGTACATTATCCAGCCTTGCGTCGTCAGGCATTTTGCGAAATCGGCGTATTCCAAGTCCGGATCTTTCGGGAAAAAACCCTCGATCAGAATGACCGCGCCGACAACGACGATCAGAATAAAAATTGTCGGCCAGAATTGTTTTTTGTCCATTTTTATTCTCCGCAGCAATCTACCAGCTTATCGACGATCTCTTCGAGCTTCCAGGGCTCGTCTTCTTTGGCGATTTCTTTCAATTCTTCCGCGCCGATCACTTTCAGTCTGATCGCCCAGAACATCGAATAGAGCTTGTAGGCGTAGTCGAAAACCTCTTTGGCTTCCTCGGGCTTTTTGTCGGTTTGGGCTTTGGTGCCGACTTCGATCAAACGCATGGCGGCCGCGAGCAAATGCTTGGCGATGCACCAGGACTCACCCTCTTTCCGGTCGATCATCTTGGCGAGAAGCTTTTTCCGCATTTCCCGGACTTCCTCCAATAGGTCGAAGTACTCTTTTTTGCCGGTTTTCTCGGCGGTGAAATAAAAATGCTCCTCGAGGCTGATCAAGTTCATAATGGCGATACTCAAATCTTCCTCCGAAGACAAGTCCAAGCTGCCTCCGGCTTCCAGATCCCGGATTTTTTTCATTATTTCCTCGAAACTCACGGCTTTCTCTTGCATGAACGTATTTTAGCGTATTTCCGCAAATCAGAAAATAAGAAGCAGAATGCCGAGGACCACCAGGGCGGCGGCCGAGAAGAGCTTGAAATTCTTGGTATTCGATTTGCGCCAATCGTCGATTTTACGGGTCAGATCCCTGTCCGAAGCCATAAAGAGAATAATGAAGAGTGGAACGACGAAAATCAGATTGTAAACCATAAGATATCGGAATCCGGCCGTGAAAGTCGCTTTGTCGTGAAGCAAGGAAAGGACCACCAAATACGGTCCGCCGGTGCAGGGAAACTCGGTGAGTCCGACGAGGAGCCCGAGGAGCAGGGCCGCCCACTCCGATCCTTTCTCGATGAGCTTGGCGATCGCGGGCTTGGCGCGCTCGGGGATTCTAAGCTTTACCGGGAAAGACGGAAAAATCTCTCCGATGATCTGGATCGATCCGAAAACGATCAAAGCGATCGCGCCGAACCGGGAGATGAAGCGCGGCACCCCGAAAATCTCGAACGCCTTCAATAACCCGAGGCCGATCAGAAGATAGGTCGCGAAAATGGCGGCGATGAAAATAACGCCTATCCTCACGATCTTTTTCCTTTCGACGGACTCGAGGCTGAAAAGGAATCCCATGGTGAGAAGCAGCACGGAAAAAGCGCAAGGGTTCATCGAATCGAGAATGGCAGCCAAACAGATTATTGAGAGAAGCTCGGCCGGAGAACAGTTGACGGCCTCGGACGGAGAAAAGCCGGAAATCCTGGTTTTCGCGGCTACCGCTCCCAAAACGAGCAAAACCGCGATTCCGATCCAAAGCCAGATTTTTTTGGCCATAGAATCATTGTAGCTTGATTCGGCGTTTCCGGAAACTTGACCCGAACTTCGGAAAAAGAGAAGATTCTAGAAGATCGTTCGACAGAAAGGAGAATGGCGATGAAGCGGGTTTTGGAGCTCGCGCAGCGGTTTTGGAACGATCCCCGGCCTTTCCAACTTATTTTTGCCGTCTTCGGGACCGTTGTCGTTTTCAGGCTCGCGGAAAGGTTCTGGCCGGAAACGCTTTTCGTCATCCTGGTCGCCATCTCCGTCATCGCCTTGGCGAACACGAAAAAATGAAAGGAGAGCGGCAATGCGGAAATTCCGGAGCGCCCTGCGGTGGATTCGGGAAAATCCCGAGTCGTTCCAGATTGTTATCGACGGCGTCATCATCCTCAGCGTCATCACCTTTGATTTAAACACGCCTTTGAGGCGGGTTCTCGGCGTAATTCTCCTTGTTTCGGCTTTCGTTTCTTTCAGAAGGCAAGTTCATTGACGGCTCCATTTAGGAGCCGATTTTTTATTTGACGGCCTCCCGGAATTAAGCTTTAAATAGGGTGGATTCGGACAAATCCTAAAGGGGGTCTTTTCAATGAGGGGTTCAAACATCGTTATCATGTCCAATAACGTGGGAAAGAGGCTTGCCGCGAGCATCGCCGAAAGGCTTTTCCAAAAAACGCATTCCGTCAAATTGGTCCGCTTCAACGACGGCGAAATCAGAATAGAGATCGGAGACAACGTACGCGGGGAAGACGTCTATATCGTCGCTCCGACGCCGGCTCCGGCGGACAACATCATGGAAGCCATACTGATTGCGGACGCGGCCCGAAGATCGTCCGCCGGGAAGATCACCCTGGTTCTCCCCTATGTCGGATACAGCCGGCAGGACCGCAAGGACAAACCCCGCGTGCCGCTTAGCGCCAAGGTCGTCTACGAAATGATGAGTGTCAGTGCGGATCACGTCCTGGCGTTGGACGTGCACTCGGAACAAACTCTCGGGTTTTTCCCGGACAGGGTCGGAGTCGACCATTTGTTCGGATCGTATGTCGGCATCCCCTATATCCGGGACAACATTCCCAGTCCGTTTGTGATTGCCTCGCCGGATGCCGGAGGATCTAAACGGGCGCGCGGCTACGCCGACCGGCTCGGCCAGCAGAATATCGCAATATTTATCAAGTTCCGTCCGGAACCGGGTAAAATCGGGAAAGTTTCCATCAACGGCAGTGTTCGCGGAAAGAACGTCGTCTTCGTGGACGACATGATCGACACCGGCGGAACACTTGTGACGAACGCCGAAGCGGCCGTGAAAGCCGGAGCCAAAGACATCTACGTCTTTGCGACCCACGCCCTGCTTTCCAAGGAAGCGGTGCCGAACCTCAACAAAAGTCCGATCAGGCGCATCGCGATCACCGATTCCATCGACCAAAGCGACCGCGACCTGGGAGAAAAATTCGTTGTCCTTTCCGTCGCCGACCTCCTCGCGAACGCGATCCGCCGCCTTCACGACGGCCGATCGATTTCCGAACTGATCCTTTGACATTAGCAGGCCAACCGGCCTGCTTTTTTATTGATAAATATGAAGTGGACCCAGATGGAATTGGACCATCGGCCTTTCCGATGTGAACGGAACGCTCTACCACTGAGCTATGGGTCCGGAGCTTAATTATCAAGATAACAAAAACCGGCTTTTTTGAACAGCCGGTTTTCGAATCAAAGTCTCGCTCGGAATTACTGCAATTCCGCGGTGGCGCCGACTTCTTCGAATTTCTTTTTGAGTTCGTCGGCTTCTTCTTTTTTCAATCCTTCCTTGACGACTTTCGGAGCGGCGTCAACCAAGTCTTTGGCTTCTTTAAGGCCAAGGCCGGTCGCCTCTCTCACCACCTTGATGACGTTGATTTTCTGGTCACCCGAAGCTTTAAGAAGAACGTTGAAAGACGTTTTCTCTTCGACGGCGGCGCCGGAAGCGGCCGCGGCCGCCGGAGCGCTGGCGGTAACGCCGAATTTTTCCTCGAGAGCCTTTACCAATTCCGAAAGCTCCAAGGCGCTAAGTTTCTCGATTTCCGAGATGATGTTTTGGAATTTTTCCATGTTGGTTTATTTATGCTGTTTGTTTCGACCTCTCTTGCAACACGTAAAGAAGCGAAGTGAGTGGAGCGGCGATCGTTCCGACAACCTGGCCGAGCAGAATTTCGCGGGGCGGCAGCTTGCCCATGGCAACGATGTCCGCCGCGGGGATCGTCTGTCCGGATGCGATGTCGAATCCTCCGAGCACCTTGAAGCCTTCGGCTTTGTAGATCGGACCGGAAACGGCAAAAACATCGGTCGGAGAAAAAACCGTGCCGACCTGGCCTTCGAAAGTTTCCGGATCGATAGCGACATTCGCTCTCAAGAAAATCAATTTGAGCAGCCTTTTTTTGACCACGTCGAAATGTCCGCCCAATTTCCTCATCTCGCTTCTGAAAGCGTTGAGTTTACCCGTGGGAACGCCGGTGAAATCCAAAAAAACCATTGACTGGCTGGATGCCACGTCCTTTGCTCCCTGTCTCAAGATCTCCTGTTTTTCTTTTCTGGTAAGCATGTGTATTTTTTATTTTCCCGAAAAGGAAATAAAAAACTGCGCTATAAACCCGCAGTCGACCTGAATGTTTGTCCTCGGCAGGTTCCTTTAAAGGAATTAAGGCGAACGCCTGCTTTCTGCGGATATGGCTTATCTTCTCACAGATTCCCCGCTCTTGTCAATTCTTGGATTTCACGAGCGGCACGAAGCTGAAACCGAAATACTCCTTGGTTTCGAACTGGTCCGGCTTTATTTTATCGATGACGACGATGCTTTGTCCGACCGGAGCGACGATGCGACCGCCGACAACGAGCTCTTCTTTCCAAGACTCGGGGATTTCCTCGGCCGCGGCGGCGGCGATTATTTTGTTGAAAGGCGGCTCGTTTTCCATTTTTTTGGAGCCGTCACCGACGACGATCCTCACCCGGCCGGAATCGATGAATCCGTATTTTCCGATATTCTCTTTGGCTTTTTCCGCCAATTCCTTGATGCGCTCGATCCCGACCACCTGTCCGGTTTCTCCGACCAGTTCGGCCAGGATGGCCGCTTGCCAGCCGCTGCCGCTTCCCACGTCGAGTACGCGCTCTCCGGGCTTCGGCCGCAAAAGCTCAAGCATGAAAGCGACGACCAAAGGCTGGGAAATGGTCTGCTCAAAGCCGATGGCCAAAGCCGAATCGAAATAAGCCTCTCCTAGAAGCTCCGGAGGCACGAAATCTTTCCGGTCGATTTTCCGGAAAGCCTCGGCGATGACCGGCGTTTGGATATATCCGTCGGTTTCGAGATGTTTTATGAGCTCTTCGTAGCTTTCGTTCACAAACCCGGAATTAGCCTCATCCTCATTTTCCGGGCTGTTTTCCTCGAAAATATTGATTTTTTCAGCCATTTATGGTGTCATTATAATATAAAATGGTCATTCAGGCCATTTTAAGTTCCTAAACAAGAGGAGGATTGGATTTGGAAGAGTCGAAAGCGTCAGGACAACAACAGGCTTCGGCAGTACCGGCGGTCCGCGTCAAAGTAACGGGGACCCCAACAGCGACGACCCTGCCCAATCAAGGCCCGAAGGACGTTCAAGCGATCGTAGAAACGATCAAAGCCAAGGTTTCCGAAGCGGTATATAAAAAACCGCCTAGAATTTGCGTGGCGGTAACGGCAATCGAGGTAAGCCAGGCCGTTGCCGATCACTTGAGAAACCAGGGGCCGCCCGGTCGCAAGAAAACCGCCGAAGGCCCGGTCGTGGCCCAGTCATTGACGCTTGTCGTCGACGACGAGCGCGTCTTCCAGACGAGCAAGCCGCTGAGCTGCGAACGCCATGCGTTTCCGACGGTTGTCGAACGCATGAGCGGAGTCAAGCTGAAAGAGCTGCTCCGCTCCCGCAGCAGTTTCGTTATCTATAGTCAGATTGAACGCTCCGGCAACGGCTGCCTCAGCTATGACAAAATCAAGGACTCCGGCGACCGCGACAGGCAGAACGGTTCAAACCGTCGCAACGACCGCGAAGCGGAAACCAGTCGGTTTTCGCAACCGGCCAGGATGACTCTCTTCGTCGGCCGACGCTAAGAACTCGATCAAATCCAAAACCCCGTCAGAGATGGCGGGGTTTTGTTGTTTTATGTCGAAAGATTATTTCTTCACCTCTTTGTGATCGGTGCGCTTCCGGCAGCGGCTGCAGTATTTTTTTAAACTGATTTTCCTTTCAACCAGTTTTTTGTTCTTGCGGGTGAAATAATTGACTTTGCCGCAAACGCCGCATTTCAATCTTATGAGGTTTTCGGAAAACTTTGATTTTGCTTTAGCCATGTTTATTTATTGTTTTTCGCTCCTTTGAGCCGATGGTGAGAATCGGACTCACGACCTCTTTCTTACCAAGAAAGCGTTCTACCACTGAACTACATCGGCTGTAAAGCCCGGAGCCAGCAAAGGGAATCGAACCCCCGACCCACTGTTTACAAAACAGTTGCTCTGCCACTGAGCTATGCTGGCATGATAGCAAAGTCTCTTCAAAACGCAAAGCCTATTTTAATACGGATTCCCGATTTTTTCTTACATTCCGCTAAATAATCGCCGAAGACGATTATTTGTGCTGAGGGAGGGATTCGAACCCCCGTAGCCACAAGGGCGACAGATTTACAGTCTGTTGCGATTGACCGCTCCGCCACCTCAGCATTCGATTGATACGAAACAAGCCTATCAAGGCTTGTTTTATTTAAGCAGATTTCAGGCTAAGAAATCAAACCGCTGTCGCCGTTCTTCTTGCCGTTTTCCGACTTGAATCCTTTGAGCTTTCCGGTAACCGCGTTGTCGGCTTTCATGATGGCGATCTTCGTTTTTCTCAAGGTTTTCTCCACAAAGCGGTCGAAGGTGTCGTCGATCTTGTCGAGCGGCAGTTTCTTCATCGTCCGCTCCCACCACAAGCCGTCTTTTTTCTGGCCGGGAGCGACGACCTCGTCGTCGACGCGCGGAATGGCGCGGCTGAAAATATAAACCGCCGCCCCGAGCGAGAGCATCATGATGATCTGAAGCAAGAAGTTATAGAACATAGCGGCAGAATTTCTCCACCTGGATATTTTCGCCGGTTTTGGCGACGACGCCTTTGATCAAGTTGTCGATGGTGGTGTTCTCGTCGCGGATATAAGGAGCGGCGAGCAGATCCCCTGTCGTTTCCGGCTCCATGGCCGCGATCTGCATGGCGAGGTTGCGGCCGAGCTCCTGGAAATCTTCAAGGCGCGCCACGAAATCGGTCTCGCACCTAAGCAAGAGCAGAACGCCGATCCTTTCGTTATGGATATAAGAGAATATCCGGCCGCTTCCGGTCTGGCGTTCGGCTTTTTTCTCGGCCTTGGCCAATCCGCGTTCGGCGATCAAAGCTTTGGCTTTCTCGAAATCCCCGGCCGCGTCTTCAAGGGCGCGCTTCGTGTCCATGACGCCGGCGCCGGTCTCTTCCCTAAGCCGTTTGACTGTTTCCGCGTTCATTGTTGCGTTTGAGGTTAGGTTCCAAATAATTCAAAACCCATTCGACGGCCGTCGAAAGCTTGTCGTTTCCCGGAATGGGATACTCGACCATTGTCGGATCGGCGTTGGTATTCAAGAAAGCCACCACCGGGATGCCGGCGTTCTTCGCTTCGTCGATGGCGAGCTTGTTTTCCGAAGGGCTCATGACGAGCATCGCTCCCGGAAGCTCGTTCATGTCTTTGAGTCCGGTGAAAATCGCCGCCATCTTGGCGATTTCTCTCTCGATCATCAATTGTTCCTTTTTGGTGTATTTCGCTAAATTGCCGGCTTCTTTGTCCGCCAGCAATTTCTTGAAGTACTGGACCCGGCCGTTGACGATCTTGAAATTGGTGAGCGTTCCGCCGATCCACCTCTCGATGACGTAAGGATTGTTGGTTTTTTCGGCGCAGTCTTTGACCGCCTGTTTGGCGATGGCCGCCGTTCCGACCAAAAGAACGCTTTTTCCGGAATCGACAACGGCTTTCAGAAATTCGGACGCTTTCCGGAGAAGAGCGATGGTCTGCACGAGATCGATCACTTCGACTCCGCTTCTCGTCGAGTGGATATACGGCTTCATCTTCGGATGGGTCTTACTTTTGGCCAAGCCGTGTATCAAGCCGGCGTCGATCATCTCCTGTAACGTCAGCAAGTCTTCCGGAGACACTTTGGCCTCCTGCGTTTCGATTATTTCGTTTTCCTTGGTCTCGGTCTCTGTCGCCATAAATACTAAACAATAGTAATTAAAAACGGCTTTTTAGTCAACTTTTCCGCGGTTTCCGGAGTGCTTTTTCTCTCCCTCCCTAAGCCGCCAGTCGGCAATCGCCCGGTGGTCTCCTTGGATCAGGACTTTCGGGACTTTCCAGGCTTTTTTCTTCCGATCGGGAACAAAAACCTCGGGCCGGGTGTAAACCGGATAAGATCCCTTGATTGCCTCGAGCGATTCGTATTTGCCCAAAACTCCGGGTACGAACCTCGATACCGCCTCGACCAAGACCATGGCCGGAAGTTCCCCGCCGGAGAGGACATAGTCGCCGATCGATATTTCCTCGTCCGCGACATGTTTCGCCACCCGTTCGTCCACCCCTTCGTAGCGGCCGCAGATCATAACCAGGCGATCGTATTTGGCGAGCCTGCGCGCGCCGGCTTTGTCCAGTTTTTTGGCCGACGGACTGAAAAGGATCACCCTTGTTTTTTTCCGGGATTTGGCCGAACTCAGGATTTTTTTCACTGCGCGGTAAATCGGACCGACCATAAGGACCATTCCCGGCCCCCCTCCGTAAGGCCGGTCGTCCACTTTGCCGTGATTGTCTCCGGAAAACGAACGCAAATCCCAGAGTTTGATGCGAATGAGTTTTTTTTCGGCCGCCCTTTTCAAGATAGATTCGTTGAAATACGACTCGAAAGCTTTGGGAAAAATGGTGAGAATATCGAATTTCATTTTTGTTTAAAATCCGCCCCTGTATTTGAGAGGGGCGGATCGAGTTACGCGTTAGAAAGCGGTTTCGGACTGGTCCATGGATGCCGCGGCCGGCTCGGAGGATCTTTCTTCCCGGGGCGCTCGGCCGCCTTCCGGTTCTTCGATCTTCAGATTGACGCGGGCGTTGTTCTTGATGCCCACGATCCGAAGCAAAGATCTGATGGATTTGGCCGTATTCCCGTCGCGGCCGATCACCTGGCCCATGTCTCGCGGATTGACCTTTAGGGACAACAAAACTCCCATTTCGTCTATTTTCCTCGAGACGACGACGTCCTCCGGATGATCGACGATGGATTTAACTAGGAATTCCAAAAACTCCTGGTCGGAAAACTTTTCCATATCTGCTATGTCTGCTTGTTTTTTATTTTTTTAAAGATTATTTCGACTTTTTTGCGACTGATACCTCTGGTCCCATCCCAGATTTCGCCATGAATCTCTTGACGGTCTCCGTGGCCCTGGCGCCGTTTTTTATCCAATAATTGATTCTGTCTTTCTTCAGTTCGAACTTGTCGGTGTGCGGGTTTACATAACCGAGATCTTCGATCGACTGTCCTTTCAGCTTTGACTTGGCTTCGGCCACGACCACGCGAAAAGCGGCCTGGCCCTTCTTTCCGATCCTTTTCAACTTGATGGCTAACATGATCTTGTAAAGACAATATTACCCGAGAATCTCCGCGCAGTCAATCGGTAATAACTCTCATCCTCCAAGGGAAGGGTTCTGTTTTTTATTATAACATATCGATCGACAAAAACCGATCAAGAGAGTTTCAGAGATACGACTCTCGACACCCCGTCGTCTCCCATGGTCACGCCGTAGAGCACGTCCGCCGCCTCCATGGTCGCCCGATTGTGCGTGACGATCACGAACTGGGTTTCCTTGGCGTAATTTTTGAGAAGATCGCCGAACCTGCGGGCATTCCTCTCGTCGAGGGCCGCGTCCACTTCGTCCAACACGAGAAACGGCGGAGGAGAAATGGAAATAAGGGCGAAAAGAATGGCGATCGAAAGAAGACTTCTTTCTCCGCCGGAAAGGACTTCTAATCCTTTTATTTTTTTCTTCGGCAAAACCACGTCGATCTCTATGCCCGGCCGGATTTCTTCCGTTTCTTCGGCCTGGCTCGAACCGACCTCGCCGATTGTTCCGGCCGCGTCTGTTTCCCGGATTCTTTCCAGCTTCAGCTCAGCTCGGCCGCCGCCGAACATCAATTTGACGAAAGACTGAAGCTCGCCGTTGATCTTGTGGAGGGCGGCGTTGAATTCGTTCCTGATCTTAAAATCAAGGTCTTTGAGCAGGGTTTTCAGATCGGCCGAGGCCTTTTCCAAATCGGCGATCTGGTTGCTTAAAAAGGCGTGCCTTTCCTCGGTGGCCTCGGCTTCTTTGACGATCGCTTCGTCGACGTCTCCCATGCTCGAAAGCTCCGCCCGAAGACGCATCATCCGGGCTTCGGCCGTCCGCTCGTCCAGGCGGATGTCCGCCGCGGCCGAAACAAAATCCTCGAATTTCCGGGAAATGGACCGGAGTTGGTTTTCCAACTCGGATTTTTGGAAAAGCGCTTTGTCTTTTTGGAAAATCAGCTGCTGTTTTTGGTCGTCGAGTTCCTCGATCTCGTCTTTTTTGGCTTCGACCTGCCGCAGGCTCTCCCGAAAAACCTTGTTGAAGCTGTCGAGTTCGGCTTGGTGTTTTTTCTCTTCTTCGTCGAGTTCGTCCATCAGCCGGTTGAATTCTTCGAGCTTTCCGTCGACGGCCTGCGCCACGGGCATAGCTTCGGCCGCGGCCGCGTTTTCTATGTCTTCGATAAGGCTCACGATTTTTTTCAAAACCGCTTTCGGGTCTTCTTCCAATCCGGAAGACAAAGCGGCTTCGGCCAGTTCCCTGATTTCCTTGAGCAAAGATTTCAAATCGTTTTCCGCCGGAGCCGAAGCTTTCGATCTCTGCGCCGGTTGACCGGAAGAAGCCATTCTTTTGTTGAAAAGCTCCCGACGCTTGTTTCTTAAAGCCTCGAGTTCTTTTTTGGCCTTCGGTTCGGAAACCTCGATTTTTCTGAATTCCTGCTCCAGGACTTTTTGTTCGTTTTTAAGGCGATCGATTTCCTTGTCCAGTTTTTCGATTTCCGGATCGAAAGAGCGGAGGCTTTCCGTGATCATTCTGACGCGGCCGCTGTAATAGCTGTCCTCGATCTGCCGCAGTTCTTCGGCCAGGCTGTCGCGCTTGGTCCAACGCGAGACCTGGCGCCGCAGGCTGCGCAGGTGCGGCTCGATTTCGCCAAGCTGCGCCCGCGCTTTTTCCAGATTGAAAAAAGTGTTCTTCAGCTCTCTCGAGGCGGCGTTTTTCTTCAAGAGATATTCCTTGAGCCCCAGAAGCTCTTCGATCAGTTCGCGGCGTTCGAGTGGAGTCGATTTCAATATCAAATCGCTTTCCCCCTGCCCGATCATGTTTAGCCCTCTTGCTCCGAGCTTGGCTTTGGCGAAAAAATCGACGATGTCTTTCATCCTCATTTCCGATTGATTCAAGAAAAACTTGGAATCGCCGTCGCGGTCGATGCGGCGACTGATGACCACTTCTTTGAATTCGGTCGGGAAAAAACCGGAAGAATTGTCGAAATACAAAGAAGCGGTCGCCATGCCCATGCGCGCTTTTTTCTCCGTCCCGGCGAAAATCAGATCGTCGTTTTTCCCTCCTCGGAGATTCCTCGCTTCCCGTTCGCCCAAAAGCCAGCGGATGGCGTCCGCGATGTTCGATTTTCCCGAACCGTTCGGGCCGACCACGGCGGCGATGCCTCCGGGAAAATCCAGAACGGTTTTATTGGCGAAAGATTTGAATCCTTGCAGTTCGAGCTTCTGAAGAAACATGATATCGTTTGAACCTTTGAATTATAGCTCAAAAACCGTCCCGGTTCATCCGTGCCTGACGACAACGACATCCCCGTCTTCGACCGCGTAATCTTTGCCTTCGAGCCGGATCCAACCTTTTTGCCTGGCGTTCAGCCAGCCGCCGGCTTCGACCAGCTTCAGATATTCGACCACCTCCAGCCGGATGAAGTTCTTCTCGAAATCGGTATGGATCGTTCCGGCCGCCTGCGGGGCCTTGGTTCCTTTTTCGACGGTCCAGGCGCGGGTTTCGTCCTCGCCGGTCGTGAAAAAACTGATCAGTCCCAAGACTTCGTAGGATTTCCTGATAAGCTCGGAAAGATCGGTCGAAGTAGCGAGATCCTGAACGACGAAATCGGCGTTCAAAGATTTTATTTTTCCCCTCAATTCCGGCTTGATATCTTCGAGTCCGCCGTTCAAAAGATAAATCTGCGGCTTGGCGGTCAAAAAACCGAGTTCTTTGACGATCGGTTCGCTTTTGACGTCCACTAGATTGACAATCAGATTTCCGGTTTCCAGGCCCGCTTTTATTTTTTTCAAAACCTCGAGCTCGCGGATTTTCTGCTTGTCTCCGGTGCGCGCCTCTCTCTCGAGGCTTCCCAGGCGCTTCCCAGTTGTTTCCAGGTCCTTGAAAACCAACTCGGTATTGATGATGTCGATATCGCGGATCGGATCGATTCCGTTTTCCACGTGGATGATCTCCGAAGACTCGAAACACCGAACCACCTGGACAATGGCGTTCGTTTCCCTGATATTCGCCAAGAACTGGTTTCCCAGCCCTTCGCCCTGGTAGGCGTTTTTGACCAGGCCGGCGATGTCGTAAAACTCGACGACCGCCGGAATCTTTTTCTTGGAAACGCTCATCTCGGCGAGCGTGTCGAGCCGGCGGTCGGGCACGGCCACCACGCCCACGTTCGGATCGATGGTGGCGAAAGGATAATTGGCGATATTCACCTCCTGCTTGGTCAGAGCTTTGAAAAGCGTGCTTTTTCCGACATTGGGCAAACCCACTATGCCGATAGAGAGTTTCATTGCAATTCAGTGTAGCCAAAAACAGTTTTGATGACAAACAAAACCGCCTCCGCGCTTTGAACGTTCACCACGCCAACTATCATCGAGGCCGCCGATATCGAAACAGATGGCGAATCCGTAAGCCTCGTCCGATTGTCCTTGCGTCCCCTCTTCTATATAATTCGATATGATTTTTTAACCGTATGCCTTATCCGAACTTCAAGAAAAACAGCCGATTCGTCGAAGCGACGGCGCCGGGCAGAATCTGCTTGGCGGGAGAAGATATCGATTGGACAACGGGTCCGTCTGTTTTGTGCGCGATAGATCTTAAAATAACGGTCAAGGTCTCCGAACGGAAAGCCGATTATCATCTGAAAACTTCGGGGCCGTTGAATTCGGAAATCGTTTTATCCAAAGAACAAATCGGGAAATACTCTCGGCAAATCCTCGACTACACCAATGCCTCGATCAAGGTCATCGATGATTTGGGGGTCGACGCGGCTCCGGTTTCCGTGGAAATCAAAAGTAATCTTCCGGCCAAGTCCGGGTTGAGCAGCAGCGCGGCCGTTTCCGTGGCGAGCGTCGCCGCTCTGGCTAGATTTTACGGATTGAGCCTCGATACCGCAACCGTTTGCGATTTAGCCTATAAGGTCGAAGCTGAAGAACTGCGGACCGGCGCCGGGCAGATGGATTTGTATTCGTCAGGAATGGGCGGGCTTATCTATCTCGACAACTCAACCGAACCTCCGTCGGATATGGAAAGGTTTGTTTTACCCGACGACATCGATATCGTGATCGCCGACACGCTTGTCCCGCGAAACACCGCCGATGTCATCCGCGAAAAAAGAAAAAGGTTCGAGAGAAAAGAACCGTCGATACTGAAATATATCGAGACTACCACCGATGCGATCCGGCAGATGAGGAGTTTTTTGAAATCCGAGGTTCCGGACTTCGAAAACATCGGCTCCATCGTCACCCGCTGCCATCGGCTTATCCGGGATTATATGGGAGTCTCGACCGATTTGATCGAAAAATGCGTCGACCTGTCCCTGGAAAACGGAGCGCTCGGCGCAAAACTGACCGGCACCGGCATGGGCGGATGCATGTTCGCTTTGGTCAAAAAAGAAAATACTCCGGCGCTTGTCGGCTCCCTAAGCCGGCTTCCGGTCAAAATCTACGTCACCCGTCAGGCCGAATCCGGCCTCGTTGTTTCGGAAAATTAGCCGAGGAACTTCCTTTCCCTCAACCGTTTGTGGTAGCCGATGGCGAATCTGTGGGCTTCGTCGCGGAGCTTCAGCAAATCGTTTTTGGAAACGGCTTTCGGGATGACTCCGATGATCCGGTCGGCTTTTCTCGACGGCCCTTTGGCTATTCCCAGGATCGGGATTTTCAATCCGGCTTCGGCCAAGGCTTTTTTCGCGGCCGACATCTGGCCGAGACCGCCGTCGACCAAAATCAAGTCCGGCAAAGGCCAATCGTTCTTAAACCTGCGGCCGATGATTTCTTTCATCATTCCGGTGTCGTCCGCCTGTTTTATCGTCCTTATCCTGAACTTGCGGTATTCGTTCGGATTCAAATCCCCGTTTTCCCAAACCGCCATGCTGCCCACGGCCGAATCCCCGGAAATGTTGGAAACGTCGTATCCTTCGACGCGGAATTCGACTTTTTCCCCGGTCGGAAGATCGGAATCCCTGATCAGGGCGATATCCTGGATATGGTTCAAGCTGAAAATCTGGCGCTTGATCTTTTCGGCTTTCTCAAAATCAAGCGCTTCCGACGCCCTGGACATTTCTTTTTCCAGATTTTTGATCAAGGCTTTTTTTCTGCCTTTCAAGAACATCTTCAAGTTCGCAATGTTCTTGCGGTAGCCGGCTTTGTCCGCGCGTCCGACGCATGTTCCCGGACAAAGGCCGATTTCGAAATCAAAGCACGGCCGCTTGAATTTTCCGATTTTTTCCGGCGGATGGATGTTCCATGGGAAAATCCTTCTCAAGATTTTCCCCGCATCCCTCACGGAAGAAGCCGAAGTGAACGGCCCGAACCTCTCGCCCTTTTTCGCTTCCCGGCCGCGGACGAGCATCACCCGCGGATAAGCTTCTTTGGTGATCTCGAAATAAAGGAAACTCTTGTCGTCCTTGTCCTTGATGTTGAAAAACGGCCGGTATTTTTTGATCAGTTCGGCTTCGAGGATAAGAGCCTCCAGGGCGGTGTCGGTTCGGCGATAATCTATTTTTTTGATTTCCGAAACCAATTTTTCCAAACGGCTGTCGTGCGGACGCGTGAAATAACTCGAAACCCTCCGTTTCAAGTTGGCCGCTTTTCCGACATAGATGATCTCTCCGCGGCTGTTTCGCATCAAATACACTCCGGGAGTGTCGGGAAGGTTTTCGTAAAGTTTTTTCATTTCAGTCGAGGCCGAAAAGAAAATCCAGGAAAATCTGGAGGCCGGTTTTGGCGGCCGGTTCGTATCCGGTTTTCTCGAAAATCAGCGCCTTATTGGAGTAGGCTTCGCGATAGCCGGAGGCGATGATGTCTTTCGGATCGCCGAATCCGAGCCAATCGTAGCCCGCCACCGCCGGCCGGAGCGCGATGTCGGCGTTATGTTTCAAGATCTCTTTGGAAATCTGCTGATTCATGGCCGCGAGCATGTTGCTCAAGGCGCCGTAAAAACCCTGCCATCCGATGCCCTTGGTCAGATCCGCGGAAATATCCACCCATTTGGCGGAAACGTCGACGGCGATGACGACGTCGGCTCCCATTTGTTTCACGATGTCCGCCGGAATGGGCCTCGACAATCCGCCGTCGACAAGCAGCCGTCCGTCGATCTCCACGGGCTGGAAAATCATCGGAACGCTGGCGCTCGCTTTTACCGCCGGAGCCATCAGCCCTTGATCAAGGCTGACTTCGTCTCCGGTCTTGAAGTCGGTCACGACCGCCTTGAAAGGCACGCGGCAATCTTCGAATTTCGCCTCCCCAAAGAATTCGTCGATCGTCTCTAGCATCGGCTGGTTTTTCGTGATCGACTTCGCGGATTTTCCGGCGAGGACGTTCACCACTTTCAAGTTTCTCCCCTCGAGTCCTTTTATCTTACTCTCGATGGATTCGACGGACTCGGTCAAGGCGTAGAGTCCGCCAATGATCGCTCCCATGCTCGTGCCGGCGACGAAATCGATCGGTATTCCCAAATCCTTCAAGGCCTTGATGACGCCGATGTGGGCGAAGCCTCTGGCTCCGCCTCCGCCTAGAGCCAATCCGACTTTTTTCCGCGTTTTTTCCATGATTATTATCCGAATTCTACCTTAAAACCCGTTGATTTAGAAACTAGCGGTCAAGCGCTTTTTTCAGGTATTCTCCGGTGTAGCTTCCTTTTTTCCTCGCCACCTCTTCCGGAGTGCCGAAAGCCACCACTCGGCCGCCGTTTTCTCCGCCTTCGGGACCGAGATCGATCACCCAGTCCGCGGATTTGATGATGTCGAGGTTGTGCTCGATGACGACCGCCGTATTCCCCCTGTCGACCAGACGTTGGATGACTTCCAAGAGTTTTTTGACGTCCTCGAAATGGAGCCCGGTGGTCGGCTCGTCCAAAAGATAAAGCGTCCTTCTCGTGTCGCGCTTGCCGAGTTCGGCCGCCAGTTTGATGCGCTGGGCTTCGCCGCCGGAAAGGGTCGTCGCCGATTGGCCGAGTTTGACGTATCCCATGCCGACTTCGTCCAAGATTTTCAGCTTGTCGCGGAGCCAAGGAATGTCTTTGAAGAACTTGACCGCTTCCTCGATCGACATCTCCAAGATGTCGTAGATGTTTTTTTCGCGGTATTCGACTTCCAAAGTTTCGCGGTCGAATCTTTTTCCCTTGCAAACATCGCAAGAGACGTAGACCGTCGGCAAAAAGTGCATTTCGATGGCGATGTATCCGTGGCCTTCGCAATGCTCGCACCGACCTCCGCGGACGTTGAAGCTGAACCGTCCGGGCTTCCAGCCGCGGATCCTCGCGTCTTCGGTCGAAGCGAAAAGCTCGCGGATATCGCTCCAGGCGCCGATGTAGGTTGCCGGATTGGAACGCGGAGTCCGCCCGATCGGAGACTGGTCGATATTAACTACCCGGTTCAAGTATTCGAGCCCCATGATCGCCTTCAGGGCTCCGGGCTTGAAGCTCGCGTGGTTCAATTTGTTGGCCACGGCTTTATACAAAACATCGTAGACTAAGGTGCTTTTGCCGGAACCGGAAACCCCGGTGACGGCCGTGAACCGGCCGACCGGAATATCGACGTTGATGTCCTGGAGATTGTTCTCCGTCACTCCGCGGAGCTTCAGGGTCGGGACGTCCTTGATCCCGCGGCGTTTGACGGGAATGTCTATCTCTTCCTCTTTGCGCAAATACCGCAAAGTGAGTGAATCCTTTTTCTTGTCCTTGAATATTTCCGGAATCGGGCCTTCGGCGACAATACGGCCTCCGTTTACGCCCGCCGCCGGCCCGAAATCGACGAGATAATCCGACGACCTGATGGTTTCTTCGTCGTGTTCGACGATGATGATGGAATTTCCGAGATCGCGAAGCTCGTGGAGCGTATTGATCAGCTTCTCGTTGTCGCGCTGATGGAGCCCGATCGTCGGCTCGTCGAGAATATAGAGGGTACCAACGAGCCGCGACCCTATCTGGGAAGCAAGACGGATCCGCTGGGATTCTCCGCCGGACAAAGTGCCGGCCTTCCTGTCCAAAGTGAGGTAATCGAGCCCAACGTCGTACATGAACTTCAATCTCGCCGAAATCTCGCGCAAAGGAACTTCGGCGATCTCTTTCTGCTTGGCGGTCATTTTTTCTCCGAGACTCCGGAAAAATCCCTGGGCTTCTCCGATCGACATCCCCGTCACTTCGCTGATGTTTTTGTTCTCCACGAGAACGCTCAAGGCTTCGGGCCGCAGACGGCGTCCGCGGCAGACCTCGCAAACATCGTCGGACCAGATGTCTTTGACGCCCAATCCGTGGCAGGCTTCGCAAGAGCCATAAGGGCTGTTAAAGGAAAAAAGCCTCGGCTCTATTTCCGGGAAAGAGAAGCTGTCCCGCGGACAAGAAAATTTGGCCGAAAAGCTCGCTTCCCGGTCGGCGTTCCTGAAAACGACCGTGTCTTCGGCGTGCTTCAATGAGGCTTCGACCGCCTCGCTCAAACGCAGACGGTTGTCTTTGTTTTTTAAGTCGAGGCCGGCCGGCAAGCGGTCGATTAGAATCTCGATCATGTGCTGCTTGTAGCGCTCCATTCTTATTTTGTCGCGGAGCGACCGCATTTCGCCGTCGATCCTCGCCTCGCGGTATCCGGCCGACAAAAAGTCGTAAAGCATTTGGTAATATTCCCCTTTCCGGCCGCGGACCACCGGACTGAAAACGATCAATTCTTTCTCCAACCTGCCCTTCGGCGCGGAAAAAGCGATGGCGGCGTCGACGATCTCCTCGAGGCTCATCTTTTTGATCTCCTGGCCGCAGATCGGACAAAAAGGCGTTCCGGCCCGGCTCCACAAAACCCTCAGATAATCGTAGATCTCGGTGATGGTCGCCACGGTCGAACGCGGATTCGAAGAATGCGCTTTCTGATCGATGGAAATCGCCGGAGACAACCCCTCGATCTCGTCGACGTCCGGCTTGTCGAGCCTGCCCAAAAACTGCCTGGCGTAAGCCGACAAAGACTCGACGTAGCGGCGCTGGCCTTCGGCGAAAATGGTGTCGAAAGCAAGGGAAGATTTTCCCGATCCGGAAAGACCGGTGAAAACGACCATTTTATTCCGGGGAATCTCAAGATCGATGTTTTTCAGATTATGCTCCCGCGCTCCCTTGATGATGATTCTGTCTTTGTTCATTTTTATTTCCTGTTCAATCCCGATTTCTTCAATTCGGGCTTTCTTTTCATTTGCTCGGTCAAAACCTTGATTTCATCCCTCAAGATGGCCGCCAGCTCGAAATCGAGTTCTTTGGCCGCGGCTTTCATTTCGCGTTCTTTCTGTTTCAGCATCGCCTCCAAAGCCTTTTCCGATCTCGGCACCGGCTTCATTTCCAAATCGAGCAGCTCGTCGGTCGGCAAAATGTCTTTCACTTCCCGGACGATCGTCCGCGGCGTGATGTGATGCTCTTCGTTGTAGGCGAGCTGTATTTTCCGACGGCGTTCGGTCTCGCTCATGGCCCGCTCGATCGATCCGGTGATCGAATCGGCGTAGATCAAAACCTGGCCCCTGACGTTTCTCGCGGCCCGGCCGATCGTCTGGATAAGCGACGTCTCACTCCGCAAAAAGCCTTCTTTGTCGGCGTCGAGTATTGCCACCAACGAGACTTCCGGCAAGTCCAACCCTTCCCTTAAAAGATTCACGCCCACGAGCACGTCGAAGGCGCCCCGCCGCAAATTGGTAAGGATCTTGATCCTTTCCAGGGTCTTCACGTCGCTGTGGAGATAGGTCACCTTGATCTTTTGCTCTTCGAGATAAGAGCTTAAATCCTCGGCCATGCGCTTGGTCAAGGTCGTCACGAGCACCCTCTCTTTGGATTCGACCCGCTCCCTGATCCGCGGAATCAGATCGTCGATCTGGCCCCTGGCCGGACGGACAATAAGCTCGGGATCGACCAGGCCGGTCGGCCTGATGATCTGCTCGACGATTTTTCCGCTGCGGCGCTTCTCGTGCTCTCCGGGCGTGGCCGAAGTGTAAATCACCTGGCCCACTCGCTTCTCGAATTCCGGAAAAGTGAGCGGCCTGTTGTCAGCGGCCGAAGGCAGCCTGAAGCCATATTCGATCAAAGTCTTTTTCCTCGAGGCGTCTCCTTCGTACATGCCCCTCAATTGGGGAACGGTCACGTGCGATTCGTCGATCACCACGAGAAAATCTTTGGGGAAATAATCGAGCAAAGTCGAAGGCGGTTCGCCCGCGGCCCGGCCGGAAAGATGACGCGAATAATTCTCGATGCCGTTGCAATATCCGATTTCCCGCATCATGGCGATGTCGGCCCGGGTCCGGCGCTCCAATCTCTCGGCTTCCAAAAACAGTTTTTTGGATTCGAAAAACTTCAGCCTTTCCTCGAGTTCTTTTTCTATATTCGACAAAGCGGCTTCCCGCTCTTTGTCCAAGGTGATGAAATGCTTGGCCGGGGAAATGAAAACCTCCGGAACCGACGGAGTCTTGTCCGGCTCGTAGCCCGCGACTGGATCGATCCTCAATATTTCCGCGATTTCGCCGGATTCCAAACGGAAATTGTAGATCGTTTCCTCGTTCGGCGGCATTATTTCCCAGTTGTCTCCGCGAAGCCTGAAAGTGCCCCGTTTAAGATCGGCGTTGGTGCGATGGAACTGCATTTTAATGAATTGCCTCATCAGTTCCTGCCGCGTGATCTTGTCCCCGACTTTAAAATGAAGAATATTTTTCTCGTAAACTTCCGGGCTTCCCAAGCCGTAGATGCAGGAAACCGAAGCCACGATGATGACGTCTTTCCGGGTTAAGAGGCTCGTGGTCGCCGCGTGCCTAAGTTTGTCGATTTCGTCGTTGATCAAAGCTTCTTTGCCGATATAGGTGTCGGTCCGCGGCATGTAGGCTTCGGGCTGGTAATAATCGTAATAAGAGACGAAATAATGGACCGCGTTTTCCGGAAAAAGCTCCCGAAACTCGTTGCAGAGCTGGGCCGCCAAAGTTTTGTTGTGGGCTATCACCAATGTCGGCCGATTGACATCTTTGACGACGTTCGCCACGGTAAAGGTTTTACCCGATCCGGTAACGCCCAAAAGGGTCTGCTCTTTGAGACCCTGATTCAAGCCCGAAACCAGCTCTTCGATCGCCTTGGGCTGGTCTCCGGCCGGTTTGTTTTTGGAAATCAATTTAAACGCCATTTGAACAGCAAAATTTCCCCCGGTTTTGCTTTCATATAAGGGAGTATGAAGGGTTTATACCACAAAAACAACGGAAAATCAAGGGAGGTTTTAATTAGTATAGACTTTAATACCCGCTTTTATTATGATAAAAAAAGTAACTTAACATTTTGCTAAGGAGGATAATAAGATGGGGTCCTTAGGCACGACAATTATCATAAAACCCGATGCGTTTCTTGATAATGTCGATTGGCTTGTGATTAAGGATTTCATTGAAGCTGGCGTTCAAGTCATCTGGGGGAAATATGTCCAGATACCAGAAGAAGCCGTCAGATATCTTTACGCAGATCAAACTATGAAACCATTCTACTCTTCTATAGTGAGGTCTATCACTATAGGTACATCTTTAATTCTTGTCGCGGTTATCGATGACATCTCACGCCTTCGCAAGATTAAGGGTGTTCCTGGTATATCTGGTATTCGTGGCAAGTATTGTCTGTCTAAAGAAGCGCTGGCATCTACTGGATTATCGGGGGAGAACCTTGAAGATAAAGTTTCGGAGAATAGAATCCATACCCCCGATTCTCTTGAAGAGACGGCTATAATTCTACAGATGTTTTTTACCGACCAGGAAATAAAAACAATAAAACTACATCCTGCATTTTCATTCCTGGAAGAATTCGATAGAATTATAGCGCTACCTAAATTCTCTGGATAAAAACATCATGGTATTCGCCATGATGTTTTTTGTAAATCAAATTATTATTTAAAGATGAATGGACATAAAATTCATATTACTTGTATCAACGGCTCTTCTATAGATGGACGAATTACTGATGTCCATCGCCACTTTCACCAATGGTCCAGCCAAGAAGATCAGAAGTTTCTTAAATCAGAAATCAAAAAAGCCGACTGTATTATTGTGGGTTATATAACTTATAAACGTTCAGTTAATTTATTAAAGAATAAAAGAACTATCGTATTTAATCGTAGAAATATAAAATATCTTGGTAATAATATCTATTTTATTAAACCGAACAGGAAAACTCTTTTTAAAATATTACATTCTACACAATCAAGAAAAGCACTTGTAATAGGTGGAATGAACACATATTCATGGTTTATAAAACAAAATATAGTAGATAAATGGTACATAACAATAGAACCATACTTTTTTGGCACCGGGCTGCCTCTTTTAAAGATTAAGGAGTTTAAACCTAAAAATGCTCGATTAGAATCAGTTAAAAGAATTAATAATAAAGGAACTCTATTATTAAAATATAGTATCAATAAATAGTTTCCTTATTACAACTATTGTATTAATAAATATGCCCAAATTGATGTAAATACTTATATACAATCTCCATAGGCATGCCGTAAGCTCCGGTATATGAACCATTGATCGATTGAACCAAAGTAAATCCGGGTGCATCAATAAACAAACCTAAACCACTCGCCATTCTTAATGGAAAATTATCTTTAAAAAGTCTTTCTAGGTCGCTACGATCAAATTTTTGATACGTAATTCTCGTCTTCGATAACTTGGTGAAGAAACCTTTTCGCGGATCGTACAAAGTTATTCCGGTTAACGCAAGTATCTTTTTCCCGCTTTGCTTAATAGCCATACGATAAGCCTCTTCCATATCTTTAGGCTTGCCGATAGTTTCTCCATCAAGAAGAGTTAAGGTGTCTGCGGCAATAATTATCGATTCCGGATGCCTATCTCTAACTGATTCGCATTTCTCTAGTGAAATCCCCCGTACTCGATCTTCGGGATCCAAATAATCAAACTTGGACTCGTCTATATCGGCCGGATCAATGTTAAAATCAAGCTTTGATTTTTCTAAAACAAGTTTCTTAAGAAAGGAATTTGACGCTAGGATTATCTTTTTCATTTATTATTTATGTTTTTTAGCTCTATATTTATTATAGACTTTATTATATGCAGAAAGATTCATCCATTCCCAAGGATATTCTATATATTGCATAGTTTCCTTCATAGATATTTTCTCGCTATATACATTAGGTTGTATGATGGCTTTTTCTCGCCAAGGGAAATCTCGTGCTCCTTTAAAATCCACAAAGTGTAAAGTCGCTATGCGAGAATCTGTATTAAACTTACGATCTATATATTTTTTTACAAATAAAGCAGTCCTGCCCGTTATATATGGTGTATCTAAAATCCAGATCTCTCCGCCGTTCTTCATTAATTCTTTAATACTAACGCTTGAAAGATTATCTAAACCTTGCTCTAGAATAGGACGCTCTTTACTTGTATTATGATTAATATACGATGCTATTACAGTAAATATCTTATATTTAATTTTTTTATTTTCGAAGAAATTGCACAGAATTCTAGAAAAAACCCATGCTCCACGACCTACTGAAATAAATATTGGATGTTTACTAATCTTTTTTATCTTATGTGCGATAATCTCTGTCTGGCAAAAAATGTCATTAAAATCATACCAGATTCCATGTCCTGTTTTGTACGCCGTAAATAATCGCCGATCTTCTCGAGATCTTATTGTCTGTCTATTCTTCATAATAATTTTAAGCCTACAATATACCTCTTATATTGACAAATATACTTATTTGTTATAAAAAACATATAAATGAATAATGAATCTTTAGAGGATGCCTGCAAAAAACTCGTTAGCGTTCTTAATCCAGAATGGGAGACAAATCCCGACATGAAGGAAACCCCTTTAAGAATTGCTAAAATGTATGCTAGCTTCTTTAGAAACGAAGACACCACGCAATATTTTAGTAAAAGATTCCCTACTAAAAACAAAGAGTTAGTTATTTTAAAAAATATTGAATGTTTCGGTATGTGTCCACATCACCTTACGCCCGTAATTTATAATGTGCATATAGGATATATTCCGCGTGGTTGGGCTATCGGTCTAAGCAAATTAGCTAGAATTGCTATTGCTTTATGTAGCTACCCTAAACTTCAAGAGAACTTTACTTCAGAAGTAGCTAATGTCATTAATGATAATTTAAAGCCTAGAGGAGTAATCGTTGTGGTAGAAGGTATTCATAACTGTATTAGATGCCGAGGAGTTGAAAAGCTTTCAACATGTATAACTTCTGAGATCAGAGGAGTATTTATTAATCATCCTGAAACTAAACAGGAATTTATTAGTTTAATAAGTTTAAACAATTATTGATATAAATCCATTATTAAAAATGGATAAATCTACTTGTAATAAGCCCGGTTTTCCATCCGGAAATCCACGTACTGGAGGTTTTTCATTTCCCCGGATTTCATCAGTGATTCCAAAACCGGAACCGCGAAATCCGGAGAGTTCTTGAGGCTGAAATAAAACTTGGTTCCGGAATCGATTTCGATACACGCCTCCTTAAGGGATAGATCGCCGAGATCAATGACGCCGAAATTGAAGCCGAGCTCTTTCATGATCGCGGAAATCCGGTAAAGGTTTTCGGCTTCGCTCAAGTCAAGCGCCTGGTCTCCGGTTTTCATTCCGTCCGAAAGCGCCTTCACGGTTTTGATCAAACTCCCTTCGGTTTTCGGGGCCTCCTCGAAAAGCCTGCCGTCGCTTCCCAGCCAAAAGCATTTTTCGGAGCACCAGATGATGGTTTTTTCCGGCAAAAGAGCCGGGTCGGCCGCGTCCGGATCTCCGGACGTAATCTTCTCGTAAACGAACACCGCCTTGGCCAAAGCCCAATCCTTCAAAGAAACCAAATAATCGGGATTAGTTTTCCAAAACCACCCGATTCCGGCGACGGCGATTATAAGCGATACGAGCCGAATGATCCGGCGCATTGTTTTATCTCTGAATGGACAGCTTCTCCTTTCCGACAAAATCCCGCAAAGCTTCCGGCACCAAGACTTCTCCGGCTGCGGTCTGGTAGTTCTCCAGAATGGCGATGAGCATCCGGCCTATGGCGAAAGCGGTCGCGTTCAGAGTATGGACGTATTTCGATTCTCCGGTGGATTTGACGCGGTATTTGATGTTCAGCCCACGCGCCTGGAAATCGCCGGTATTCGAACAAGACATGGTTTCGCGGTATTTTCCCTGTCCGGGAAGCCAGGTTTCCACGTCGAACTGCCGGTAATCCCCGAATCCCATGTCGCCAGTGCAAATGGCCATCACCTGGTAAGGGAGCTTGAGCTTTCCTAATAGTTCTTCTTCTCTCGCGAGAAGGAATCTATGCTCTTCTTCCGAATCTTCGGGCTTGGAAAAAGAAAACATCTCCACTTTGTCGAACTGATGCACGCGTAGTATTCCTTTGGTGTCTTTGCCGTAGCTTCCGGCTTCGCGTCGGAAACAGGTGGAAAATCCCATGTAGCGCCTGGGCAACGACTCCTCGTCCAGGGTTTCTTCCATATGCAAGGGGCCGATCGAATGTTCGGAGCTGCCGACAAGGTAAAGATCGTCTTCCTGGATGTAAAAAGCGTCTCCGGCTTCCAAGAACTTTTGCTTGCCCATTCCCTTCATGATTTCCGGTTTAGCCATCACTGGCGGGATGGTGGGAATGAATCCGTAGGGTTCTAGCGTGTCCATGGCGAGTTTTACCAAAGCGAATTCCAGCCTCGCCAAATCTCCGAAAATATACCCGAACCTGCTCGAAGCGACTTTGGCCGCCTGTTCGGTGTTAATCAATTTCCCCGCCAGGAACAGATAATCCCTAGGCTCGAAACCGAATTCCGGCCGTTCGCCGACTTGCTTCAAGACGATGTTTTCGCTGTCGTCTTTGCCCTCCGGAACATCGTCCGCCGGAATGTTCGGAATCTGCTCCAGGATAGCCTGCCTTTCTTTTTCCAAACCGACGATCGCCTCTTCTTTGGCCGCGATTTCTTCTTTGACGGCCTTGGCTTCGTTTCTCGATTCCGGTCCGAAAGCCTTTTGCTTGGCTCGGAGCTCGTCGATTTCTTTTTTCCCGGCGCGCCAGTCGGCGTCGAGCTCCAGAAAAGTGTCCACCAGCCCGGGATCATAATTTTTGCGCTCCATGCCCTTTCTGGCTTTTTCGGGATTCTCCCTGATTAAATTGATGTCGATCATTTTATTATTGAAGCTGTTTTTTCGGCCTTAGGGTCGGAAAGATTATTATTTCTTTCAGGGGCTTGCCGGTGATGAGAGACACCAGCCGATCGATGCCGATACCGATTCCGGCCGCCGGCGGCATGCCGTATTCGACGGCTTCGATGAAATCCTCGTCGAACCTGGTCGTTTCCTCGTCTCCGGCCCGATAACGTTGCTCCTGGTCTTCCATGCGTTCGCGCTGGTCGATCGGATCGTTCAATTCCGAAAAAGCGTTGGCCACTTCGGTTCCCTTGACGATCAGCTGGAACCTTTCGACGAGCCGCGGATCTTTTTCGTCGAGCTTAGCGAGCGGCGAGATGGCTTTCGGGTGTCCGGTAAGAAACACCGGCTTCACCAGCTTCGGACGCACCTCTTTCTTGAAAACCTCGTCGATTTTGCCTTCGGGAATCTTCATCAGATCGCGGCCGGCGTATTTTTTCATCGCCTCCGCGTAGGTGATCCGGCCGTATTTTCCCGGAATGAATTTTTTCAGAAGCTTTTCCGTGAATTTCATCAAACCTTCGTAATCCTGGTAAGCCCAGTAAAGCTCGAGCATGGTGAATTCCGGATTATGCTCGCGGTCCATGCCTTCGTTCCTGAAATTCCGGCCGATCTCGAAAATCTTGGAGAATCCGGCGACCAAAAGCCTTTTCAAATAGAGCTCAGGGGCCACCCTTAGATAAAAATCCGTGTCCAGTGCGTTGTGGTGCGTTTTGAAAGGCCTGGCGAGCGCTCCCCCGGGAATCGGCTGGAGCATCGGCGTTTCCACTTCCATAAATCCTTCAGAGGCCAATGTTTCCCGAAGCGAGGCCAGGATTTCCGAACGCAAAACCAGGTCTTTTTTGACGTCCTCGTTCAAAATTATATCGAGATACCGCTTTCGGAACCGCTCTTCGACGTCGTCCAGACCGAACCAACTCGAAGGGATCGGCCGCAGCGATTTCCCGACCAAACGGCAAGCTTTGGCTTCGACGCTTTTCTCGCCTTTTTTCGTTTTGAACAGGATTCCGCCGACTTCCATGAAATCTCCGGCGTCGAAGATTTCTTTCAAAAACTTGAAATCTTTCAGGTTTTTTTTCGTCAAAACAGCCTGGATTTTTCCGGTACCGTCGTCGATATCGGCGAAAATCACGCCTCCCTGATCGCGGAAAGAAATAACCCTTCCGACCAAATAGACTTTCTTCTTTTCCCGGCTGAACTTCGCAAATCCGTTCAAAGCTTCGGCCACGGACATGGTCCTTTTCACTCTCGCCGGATAAGGATTGATCCCTTCCCGGCGCAGTGTCTCCAGCTTTTTCCTCCGCGATTCGATGATATCTTCCAGCATGGTTTTATTGAATAATCTTAAACCATTTCTTCTTATTTACAAATTCCCCCGCTTTTGGCGGGGAACTCGAAGACTTTATTATTCTCCGATCTTAGTTACGAGATAGGCGATTTCCTGGCCGGCCGGATTCTTGAACACGGCCTCGTCCCCGACCTTCTTGCCGAGGAGCGCCCGGCCGAGCGGAGACTCGTTCGAAATCAACCCTTCTTCCGGCTTGGTTTCGTTGGAGCCGACGATGACTATCTTTCTCTTATCGCCGTTCCGCGCCACTTCGACGGTCGAACCGATGTCGACCACTTCCTGCTGGGCGACTTTTTTAATGATGACGGCGCTTTTGATGATGTCTTCCAATTCTTCGATGCGGCTTTCGATCCGGTCCTGCTCCTCCCTCGCGTTCTCGTATTCGGCGTTTTCCGAAAGATCCCCGTATTCCTTGGCTTTCTTGATCCTGTCGGAAACCTCGATCCGGCTCACGGTTTTCAGTTCGACCAATTCTTTCTTCAACTCCTCAAGCCTTGCGGCCGACAAATAATAATTCATTTGTTTTTTAATTGTTTTTATTTTTCAAACGATAAACGTCCCGACGCAAACCGTAGGCGACTCGGATAAGCGGACCGAGATTGCCTCGGAAATTATTCAAAGAAGACGCTTCTCCTACGATTCCACCCGTATCCACGGTCTTGATTTTGAAACCGGCCTGTCCGGCGACGACCACTGGCTCCCAGACAGCTCCAGGTCCGGGAAGCCTGATCTTCGGAAAAACCTGCGTTCCGCATCCGCGGCGGAATCCGGCGATTCCGGAAAACAGATCCCCGTGCTTGATTTCCAAAAGCGATTCCGCCAACCGGTTCCTGTTCTTGGCGCCCTGGGGAATGAAAACGTCGAAAATCCGCGCCTTGTCGGCCGTAAACGCCGAGGACATCCGGGAAAGGGTTTCTCCGATTTTGGCCGCCCTGGGATCGACAACCACGAGCGACTCCCCGGCAGACGCCTCGACGGCCGCCTGTAAAGCTTTTCCGCGGTGCCCGACCGTTCCCCCGGAAACCAAATCCAAGTTCCTGACAAGCGCTGAAAAACGGCGGACTATGTCCGCCGTCTGGTCGGCCGACTTGGCGTCGGCCACGATGATTTCGTATTCGAATCCGGATTCCCGCAAGAATTTGTCCGCGCCTATAAGAGCTAGCGGCAATGATTTGCCGCTCTCATAAGTCGGAATGATGACGGAGAAGAGTGGCTTCATTTTGTAGGATTTAGCGTTTGGCCCACTGCGGAGCGCGCCTGGCTTTTTTCAGGCCGTATTTCTTCCTTTCAACCATGCGCGGATCCCTTGTCAAAAGCCCGGCGGCTTTGAGGGTCGGCCGATGGCCTGGATCCATCTTGATGAACGCCCGGGCGATCCCCAAGGAAACGGCTCCGGCCTGGCTCGGCAATCCGCTTCCGGAGGCTTTGGCGCTCACGCCGATTTTTTCCGCGGCAATCAATTTGAGCGGAGCGTAGGCGTTGACGCGGTCGCGGTCGGTCTTGAAATACTTTTTATAATCCAAACCGTTCACCGTAAGGCCCGTTTCTCCCGAAACGATCCTGACGCGGGCCACAGCCGTTTTCCTCCGGCCCACGGCCTCGAAATATTTCCCTTCTTTTTTGCTTTCTTTTGCCATTGTTATTTTTCTATAACGAGCCTTTTCAACCTTTTCGCCTGCAGGGAATTCTTGGGCAGCATGCCTTGAACCGCGTGCCTCAAAGCCCAGGCCGGATCTTTCGCCTCGGCCTGCTTGTAGCTCTTGGTTTTCAAATGGCCCATGTATCCCGTATGGCGGTGATAAACTTTCTGTTCGCTTTTCCTTCCGGAGAGCTTGATTTCGCCGATATTTTTGACGATCACTTTGTCTTCCCCTTCCAAACGGGGATTGTATCCGGCTTTGTGCTTTCCCTGAAGGATGTTGGCGATTTTCGTCGCCAAGCGGCCCATATTCTGATTTTTGGCGTCGATTACGTGTTCCATATTAGACGAATTTTATTTCCACCCAAGGCGCACCGTCCCTTTTGCGGCTGGTTCCCAATTTCACGATCCGCAGATAGCCTCCTTTCCTTTCTTGGTATTTCGGCGCGATCTCGTGGTAAATCTTCATGGCCGCTTTCTTGTCCAAGCGCTTGAGAAGCAAACGGAGAGAAGCCAAGTCCTGCTTTTTCGCCAAAGTGACGAGCTTTTCCGCCAGGGGTTTGATTTCTTTGGCTCTCGCTTCGGTCGTTTTGATGGATTCGCGAATAATCAGGTTATTCAGCAATCCTTTTATGAATTGCCGGCGGTCGCCGGTTTTCCTTCCAAATTTTCTTCCTTTCTTGCCGTGATGCATGATTATTCTTCTTTTTTCTCGCGAGCCGGCGATTTCTTTTTCCCGGATTTTCCGGTCTCGGCGGACAATTCCCTGACGCTTATTTCCGAAATCTTCTTGAAATGATCGAGTAGGATATTTCCGGCTTTGTGAAGGGCGTCGGAAGGAGTGATCGTTCCGTCGGTCACGATCTCGAGATCGAGCTTGTTGTAGTCGGTGCGGTCGCCGACGCGCATATTGTCAACTTTGAAGCTCACCGCCTGCACCGGCGTGAAAATGGCGTCCAAGGCGACGACTCCGATTTCCAATTTTTCCGTTTTTCTCCGCTCCACCGGGACGTATCCCAATCCCTTGTCGACGGTGATCTCCATTTCGACGTCGGCCTTCTTGTCGGTGACGGTAAAAAGATGCTCTTCGGGATTCATCACCACCACCTGGGTATTCGCTTCGATGTCTCCGGCGACGACGTCTTTCTCGCCTTTGATTTTCAAGGTCAGCACCTGGGGTTCTTCGGCGAAAAACTGGAACCTGATTTTCTTCAGATTCAGCCCGATCTCCACCACGTCCTCCACCACCCCGGGGATGGTCGAGAACTCGTGCAAAACCCCTTTAACCTTGAATTGGGTGACGGCCGCTCCGGGTAATGACGACAAAAGCACCCTTCGGAGGCTGTTCCCTAAAGTCAGGCCGTAACCCGGATAAAGGCCCTCCACACTGAACTTTCCGATCTTATTGTCTTCGGAAATGGTTTTTATATTGACTGTTTCGCTTAAAAGAGCGTATTTCATTTTTTATTTTGAATAAAAGTTTACGACCAATTCCAAGTCGAAAGGCAGATCGACGTCTTTCGGTTCGGAAACCATTTCGCCGATCATTTTTTCCTTGTCCAATTTCAGCCAGGTCGGCGCCTCGTACTGCTTCAAGCGGACTTCGGCCGCTTTGGCCACCGGATGGTCAGCCGACTCCTTGCGGAAAGCGATCTTGTCTCCGGGCCGCACGCGCATCGAAGGAATGGTCGATTTCCGGCCGTTCACCGTGATGTGCCCGTGGCTCACAAGCTGGTTCGCCATTCTCCGGGAAGGCGCGAATCCGAGTTGAAAAACGACGTTATCCAACCGGCTTTCCAGTATCTTCACCAAAGCGACGTCGGTCGGCTCTTTGCTCTGCTCGCTTTTCAAGAAAGCTTTTTTCATTTCGGCTTCGGTCAAGCCGTAGGTGAAGCGGACTTTTTGCTTCTCCGCCATCTGCTTGCCGTATTCGCTCTGGCGCCTTCGGCCTTTGCCGTGAGCCCCCGGAGCATAAGGTTTTTTCACTTCGGCGCATTTCGCCGACAAGCAACGCTCGGCTTTCAAAAAAAGCTTCGCTCCCAACCTTCTTTCTGTTTTTTCCAAAATTCTTCTGGACATTTTTTTGAATTAAACTCTTCTCGGTTTTTTCGGACGCGGACCGTTGTGCGGCACCGGCGTGACGTCTTTGATCGACATGATATTGAAGCCGTGGTTCACGAGCGATCTGATGGCCGAGTCCCGACCCACGGAAACGCCGGAGACGACGACGTCGACGTTGAAAGGCCCGGTTTTGGCGATCTTCTCGGCGATGGCGGCGATGATCTTCTGGGCGGCGAAAGGCGTCGCCTTCTTGGGTCCGGCGAAACCCAAAGATCCGGCCGAAGCCCAGGTGACGACGTTGCCGCGGTTATCCGTCACGGTAACGATGGTGTTGTTGAAAGACACCTTGATGTAAATCTTGCCGGAGTCGACGCTCTTCGAAGATTTCTTGGAAGCCGCCTTAGCCTGCTTTTCTTCTCCTTCGGCGATATTTTCTTGTTTCGAAACTACTTTCTTTTTTCCCATGGCGATATTACTTGAGTTCCACTTTTCTCTTGCCGCTGATGGCGGTTTTTCTCACGTTCCCGCGGACCGTCCGGGAATTGGTTTTGGTGCGCTGTCCGCGAACGGGCAACTTCCTCGCGTGCCTTGTTCCGCGGTAGCACTGGATTTCTTTCAAGCGCCCGACGTTCTGGCGGACGATCTGCCTCAATTCCCCTTCGATCTTGCAGTTCTTCTCGATGAAATCCTTGAGAAGGCTCACCTCTCCCTGGTCCAGGCTTTTGGCTCTTTTGTTTGGATCGATCTTGGTTTCCGCAAGAATCCTTTTGGAGACCGCCGGTCCGATTCCGTAAATATAAGTAAGCGCCACCTCGATGCGCTTTTCGTCCGGAATATTTATGCCTATCAACCTCATTTAACTATCCTTGTCTTTGCTTGTGTTTCGGGGTTTTGTCGCAAACCACATAAATCCGCCCTCGGCGGCGGACAATCTTGCAATCCTTACAAATTTTTTTGACCGATGGTCTGACTTTCATGCCGATGATCTTAACCCTGTATGGAGCGCGGATTTTTAAAGCCTCCTCGTCACGCGCCCTCTTTTGTCGTCGTAAGGAGACAATTCCACCGTCACTTTGTCGCCGGGCAAAACTTTGATGTGATTCTGCCTCATGCGGCCAGATAGATACGCGAGGACCTCTTTTCCGCTTTCCAACTCGACCCGAAAGTTCGCCGCCGGAAGAGCTTCGAGAACGACTCCTTTTTCTATCATGTGCATGGATTCTACCACAAGGGACCGCTTGGAGTCAATATCCGAGCCCCTTATTCGAGCGTCAAGCCGATCCGGCTTATGTCGGCCGGGATGCTTCTCACCCAGAAAGGCCAGAGGGTGACGACCGCCGACTGGATCTCCTCGTCTCCGGCGACATGGAGGCTGAAATCTTCTTCGGATTTTCCGGCCACGGCCGACTTGAATCCTTCGGCGTCGAAAGCCCTTGACCATTCCGAAACGATGGTTACGGGGATGATCGCCTTGCCCGTATCGAAGTTGACGCTCGCTTCGCCGTAATCTATTTCGTAGCTTTTCATCTCGTAATCCTCGCCCGGACCGCTTGTTTCCAGCTTTTCCTCGGCCACTTTGCGGACGCTCGCCTCGTCGAAAGCCATGATTTTGGTTTCGGCGGCGAGCATCAATTTGAAGTTCCCTTTTTCGTCGACGTCTTCGATCACCTCTTCCTTGACGATGGCGTATGAGGTCGCTCCTTCGATAGCCCGGAGAGTTTCGGGAACGGTGATGTCTTCGGCCGCCTTGACCATGGCTAACAACTCTTGCCTGGACTTTTCTTTGAGGCTCGCGATGTCCGCTTCCGTGGGCACTTTGACGTCGCCCACGAATCCGCCGGACATGGCTTCTTTGGATTCCCCGTAAAATCCGTTGAACTTTGGCGTGCCTTCGAATCCGGGTATGCGCCAGCTTTGTCCGGCCGGAAGATTGTAATCGCTCCCCGGTTTTTCCGCCGTCACCTTGACGTCGATCGCGGAGGCCACTATTTTTCCTTCGCTGATCGCCGCCCCGGGAATGGTGATCGCCTCGGTTGTTTTGAAAACCTTCCCGCCGGTGGTGATGAAGCGCGTTCCCTTGACGATCGACTGCTTGCTCGAGCTGTAGGCGTTGTAAACCGTAATGATGCCTTCGGCGCTCTGCTCAACTTTTTTGGTGCCGCTCGCCGGAGCGCTGAAAACGTTGTTTTTATCGATGGAGAACACTTGGCCGGGAATGGTGAATCCGGTTTCGGCGCTCGCCTTGATCGAAGCGGTGATGGCGATCGGCGTTTCCCAGCGCGTTTTCGCGAGCGTCAAACGCGCCTCCGCCTTCGGCAGGAGGAAAACGGCGGCGTAAGCCAATGCTCCGGCCAAAAGGATTCCTCCGGACGAAAAAACGACTATCTTCAATCTTCTCGATTTCCGCGGCCGATCCTCGGGCGCGGGTCTCGGCCTAGGCGGTTCAGGGCTGTATTCGCGGATTATCGGTTCGGTTTCCGGAAATTTCTCTTCTTCCGGATGAATCGGCGCGGTTTCTTCCCGGGGAACGCGCACCGGCCGCGGCTTTACGCGGGCGGAAACCGGAATGATGTCGGCCACGGCCCGTTTCACTTTCTTAAAAACGGGGTTGATCACCTGGAAACCCGAAGCCAAAGCGAGATCGACGATGTCTTCGTCGCTTGACTCGACGATCACCTGCTTTCCCATGGCCGAAGCCTCGCGGAAAATCAGATAAAAATTGTTTCCGTTCTCTCCGAGCAAGGAATATCTCGGAACGGCCAAAATAACCTTGGACTCGCGGCTGTTCAAGATCTTTTGGATGACCGCGGCCGCGGAATCGGTTTTTTTGAGGTATATTTTTTTGTTTTCGGGTTTTTCCATCAGCTTATGTTGAGCCATTTGATGCGCTGCTTGGCGAAACGGTTGAAATTCTTATTCGAAGAAAACTGGACGAATTCGCGCTTCAGGATGTCTCCGGGATTTTCCCAGGACAAAAAGAAAACTTGGCTCCGCCGCCGAAAGTAAAGGGCTTGGCCGAAGCGGCTATCTGATCGCACATCACGAACACCACGGGCTTTACCATTTTAGCATTATGGATCGCCGCTGACACGCCTTTTTCGAAAACGGAAAAATGCTTGTTGAAAACGAACCTGAATTTCTTCAGGAAATCGGCCGAGGCGTCGTTTTGGAGATAGCGGTTCAAAACCGGCGCCACCGCCTCCTTGGGGATCATCAAGTCGTCGTGGAAGGACTGCAAAAGATTGTCCAAGCCCCACTCGAAATCTCCGGCCGGACGGATGTCTCCGTTTTCCTTGGCCGCGCAAACGTGGGTTTTGTCCCTCAAGACGTTAACGAAGACGAAATTCCTGGAACGGTTCTCCTCCCGGAGCAAATGAGCCTTGACCGCGGTCGGCTCGCTTATGAAGATTATTTCCCCGTTTTTGGGCAGCCCTTGTCGGATTTTTTGGAACGTCTCGCGGCTCGCCAGAGTTTCGGCCACCCCGACCTCGATTTTCTTGGCCGGGAAGCCAATCGGATTCAAAACTTTCGAGCCGTCCACTCTCGCCGCGACGATACGGGCGTCGATCAGAAGGACGTCGATCTCCGCCACGCCGAGTTTGAAGCTCGCCGGAGTCCGTTCCCTGTCGAATACTTTCCAAATCGCCTGGGAGACCGTGTTTGACAATTCCGCTTCGTCGATTTCTTCGCGCGGACGATCGCGTTCTTCAATGATCCTCGTGTAGACCGTGAGGCTCTGTGAAGCGGGCGCGATGACGATATACTTTCCGTCGGCTATCTCCAAGAATTCAGTCTCCACGACTGAATTATAAGATAACCGCTCTGATGCGTCTAATTCCCGCGGCCGCGGATTCTTCTTTCTGAATCTTGAATTTTCCCAAAACTCCGGTATGGCCGACGTGCGGACCGCCACAAATCTCGCGACTGTAAGGAGAAATGTCGTAGACCTTCACCTTGTTTCCGTATTTGTCGTCGAAAACCCCCATGGCCCCGGATTTTTTCGCTTCTTCGTAATCTATTTCTTCGCAGACAACCGGCAAGTCCCTTTTGATGGCTTTGTTCACGAAATCTTCCACCTTTTCGATTTCTTCGTCGGTCATTTTCCCGTGGTGGGAGAAATCGAATCTCAATCTCTCGGCGGTGATGTTGCTTCCTTTCTGGACAACGTGTTCTCCCAAGACTTGCCGCAGTCCGGCCAAAAGTAAATGGGCGGCCGTATGAAGCTTAGTCGTTTCCTCGCTTTGGTCGGCCAAACCGCCTTTGAACATTCCGGCCGAAGCGGTCCGGGAAAGTTCTTGGTGCTCTTTCATTTTCCTTTCGAACCCCTCTTTGTCGACGGGGATGTTTTTTTCCTTGGCCAATTCTTCGACAATCTCTATCGGAAAACCGAACGTCTGGTAAAGATCGAAGGCTTCTTCTCCGGAGACGCCGTCCGACCGGTCGATTTTGGAAAACTCCTTGAGCCCTTTTTCCAAAGTCCTCGTGAATTTTTGCTCTTCTTTTTCGAGTTCGACGTTGACGAAATCTTTGTTTTCCTCGAGTTCGGGATAAACCCTCTCGTAAATACACCGGACAATGTCGCCGATTTTTACCATCCAGACCGGATCGGATATGCCGAGCTCGCGGCCGTAAACCGCGGCCCGCCTGATCAAGCGCCGGACAATATAACCCTGGTCTTTGTTCGAAGGGCCGATCCGAGCCGGCTCGGACATGATGAACACGGCCGCTTTCAGATGGTCGCTTACGATTTCGAAAGCCCGGCGGTTGTTTTCGTATTTTTTTCCGGACAATTCCTCGATTTTCTCGATGATCGGAGAAAAAAGCTCGGACTCGAAAATGTTTCCGCGATTATTAGCCGCCATGGCGAGCCTTTCGAGGCCTCCGCCGAAATCGACGTTTTTGTTTTGAAGCGACTCCCAGCCTTTTGCGGTTTTCTTGAACTGCATGAAAACCGAATTGCCTATTTCCAAAAAACGGCCGCAATCGCAGTTCAGATGGCAGTATTCGCCGAATTTCGGATCGTGGGATTTGCCGGTGTCGTAGAAAGTTTCCGAATCCGGTCCGCCCAATTCTCCCAAGGCATCTCCCCTTTGCCACCAGTTCTTGTCGCGGTAAGCGAAGATCCTCTGCCGACCGAAATCGATTTCTTGTCCCGGGCCAGCTTCCCCTTTCCCCATGGTCGCCGGGCCTTCTTCGGCTTCGATCCCGTATTTTTTGAAAATGTCTTTGACTATCCCGATGGCTTCGTCGTCTTTTCCGAGCCCGATCGCCGGATCTCCGGCGTAAACCGTTTGGTAAAGTTTCTTAGGATCGAGTCCGAGCTCCTCGATCAAAAACTCGTACCACCATTCGAGCTGCTCTTTCTTGAAATAGTCTCCCAAAGACCAGTTGCCGAGCATTTCGAAAAAAGTGTCGTGTCGGCTGTCTCCGATCGATTCGATGTCTTCGGCCCGGAAGCATTTCTGGGAATTGACGAGGCGTTTCCCCGCCGGATGGCGCTCGCCCGCAAGATAAGGCACGAGCGGGAACATGCCCGAGTTCGTAAAAAGCAAAGTGGGGTCGTTTTCCGGAATCAAGGAAGCCGAAGGAATGACCGCGTGCCCCCGGGCCTTGAAAAACTTCAGGTATTTTTTCCGAATCTCGTTGGCTTGCGTCATCGATCGTTAAATTGGCTAATATTCTCCGAATTTCACGGATTTCTGATGCTGCCTGATTTTTTCCAAAGCCTTGGCCTCGATCTGTCTGATGCGCTCCCTGGTGACGCCGAAAATCTTTCCGACTTCTTCTAAGGTATGCGGCGTGCTGTCGCGGAGTCCGAACCTCAACTCCAGTATTTTCCGCTCTCTTTCCGTGAGATCGTTCAGCACTTCCCTGATCTGATCTTTCAGAAGCTCCCTCGAAACCACCTGAGAGGGCGAAAGCGTTTTTTCGTCTTCGATGAATTCCGAAAGAGTCGAATCCTCTTCTTCGCCGACCGGCGATTCCAGGGAAATGACTTCTTGGGAAATCTTCTGGATGTGGCGGATCTTGTCCACGTTCACGCCCATTTCGATGGCCACCTCTTCGGCCAGGGGCTCGCGTCCGAGCTCCTGCATCAACTTCCGACGCGCCTGGGTGTATTTGGAAATCGTCTCCACCATGTGGACCGGGATCCTGATGGTACGCGAATGGTCGGCCAAGGCGCGGGTGATCGCCTGCCTGATCCACCAGGTGGCGTAAGTCGAGAATTTGAATCCCTTGCGGTAGTCGAATTTCTGGACCGCCCGGAAAAGCCCGAGGTTCCCTTCCTGGATGAGATCGAGTATGCCGAGCTGTGGGCTGCGGTTCACGTAACGCTTGGCGATGGAGACGACGAGCCTCAAATTCGCCTTGATGAGTTTTTGCCTGGCTTCCTCGTCTCCGCGGGCCACTCTTTTCGCGATTTCCCTTTCTTCGAGGGTGGTGAGAAGCGGAGTCTTGCCTATTTCCTTGAGGTAAATCTGGACGTTATCCGGAAGCTCTCCGGTGATCAAAGTCGCGTCCTCGAGCTCTTTCTGGGTGATTTCGTCTCCCGGAAGCTCGATCAGATTGCCGACGTCGATGACGCGGAGCCCGGCTTCTTCGATGCGGTCGTAGATATGCTCGAGGAAAGAGACGTCGGTTTCGATCCGCGGAAAGAATTTAAGGATTTCTAGATCGGTGACAAACCCTTTGGCTTTGCCTTGGTTGATGAGTTCGTCCAAAACGCCCAAATCGAATTTGAACTTTCGGGGTTTTTCCTTGGCCGGGGCTTTCTTGCTAACCGGCTTCGCGGTTTTTTTGGAGGTTTTTTTCGCGATCTTGGCCGGTTTTCTGGATTTCTTCGCTTTAATCGCTTTCCGCGAAACTTTTGGTTTCTTCGCCGGCTTCCTTAATTTGCGCACCGGCTTTCTCGCGGATTTCTTTTTTTTGTTCTTAGCCATTGTTTAAAAACTTTTGGTTTTTTAAAAACTCGATTCTCGCGGTGATGTTTTGGAAATCCGCGATGTATTCGACGATCTTGCCGTCTTCTTTCTCTTCCGCCGCCTGGATCAGCGCTTTCAAGTGGTCGCGCTTTTCCGTCCAGAACTCCATCTCCAGATTCCGACAAAGCACTTCCGTTTCCGCGTTTTGGGAAACTTCGGCCGCCGAATCATCAGCCAAACCCGATCGCAGATTGATCAGATTCGCGAGTCCGGCCAGCTCCTCGCTTTCCGGAATCCTTCCTTCGGAAAGGCAATAATACACTTCGAGATACTTTTGCGGGAGGAATTCTTTGACTTTTTCCACGGCCTCTTTCGAGCCGCTGTCTCCGGAGAAGCAGCCAAGCAGCCTTTCGCTGATCAACTCCCGTCTTGATAGCTTAATATCCCGTAAATCCGGCGTCGTGTCAACTTTTTTGAGCGGCTGTCCGGAAGCGATCCCTAGCTTTTCCATCTCTTCCCGCAGGCTCGCCTCCCTGACGCCGGTCCGGTCGCTTATCTGCTTTAGCCAGTAGTCTTTTTCGATGGCGCTCGCCATTTTTCTAACTTTCTGTAGCGCCATCCTGATACCTTGTTTTTTGTCGCTGATGTCGCCGTCTTTCAGAAACTCCCGGCAATAATATTCCATTCCGCCGACGCTCTGGCCGGTCAGCTCCTTCAGAATCCCCGGCTTCAGCAAAACCAGGTCGGCCGTGTCCTTGATTTTCAAGTCTTTTTCCGCGGCCAGGTTGCCCAAGTCGAGGACTCGCGCCTCGAAATCGTTTTCGAGGGCGAGGTCGATGCTCCGTTCGGTCGCCTGCTTGCCGGCCGGATCGTTGTCGAGATTAAAAACCAGTTTGTTGGTGTGCCGATGCAGCAGTTTCAGCTGGTCGAGCGTCAAGGCGGTCCCCGAAATGCCGACCGTGTTTTTCACCCCGTCCTGATGGCTCGCGATCACGTCCATCATTCCTTCGACAATAAGAACGAATCCCTCTTCGCGGATCGCCTCTTTCGACTGGATCAATCCGTAGATGATTTTCGATTTGGAGAAAATCGGCGTTTCCGGAGAGTTCAGATACTTGGCCGTTTCCTCGGTTTCGTATTCCGGCAATATCCGGCCGGAGAAACCGACCGGTTTTCCGAAGGCGTTCCAAAGCGGAAACATGATCCGGCCGCGGAAACGATCGAAATATTTCCCTTTTTCGCTTTTGATGGTCATCCCCGAGCGCGTCAAATCTTTGACGTCGAATCCGGCGTTGATCAGATGAAGCGTCAAATCCTCGAAGCTCTGGCCGGCGAAACCGATGTTGAAGTTTTCGACGCTTTCGGGGGTCACTCCCCTTTTCTGCAGGTACTTTCGGGCGTTTTCCGACGCCTCGAGGTTTTTCCGGTAAAACTCCGCGGAGATCCTCGCAATGTCGTAGAGCACGCCGAATTCCCGCTGGTCCGCGGGACTGACGCGCCTGAGCTCCACCCCGGCTTTTTCCGCGAGGACCTGGAGCGCCTCGTAGAACTCCAGATTCTCGTATTTCATCACGAATTTGAAAATATCTCCGCCTTCGTTGCAGCCGAAGCAGTGCCAAATCTGCCTGTCCGGCGAAACCATGAAAGACGGCGTCCGCTCTTTATGGAACGGGCAGACCGCCTTCAGGTTTTTCCCGGCCGGCTTCAAATCGAGATAACCCCGGAGAAAATCGACCAGGTCGAGCTTGGATTTTATTTCTTCAATCGGAGAGGCCATGTTTGCGGAAAGCCGCTTGGACGACGTGATCCAAAAACTCCGTGAAACTCATTCCGCAGGCCAAAGCCTCTTGCGGCAAAAGGCTTGTCGGCGTCATTCCCGGAATGGTGTTTATTTCCAATATATATAACTTGCCGTACGGGGACAAAATCATGTCCGTCCTTGAAAATCCCGAGGCCTTGATCGCTTGATGGGCCGCGAGAGCCGTTTTTTGGATAAGCTGGATAAAGTCTATCGGCAAATCCGGAGGCGTGATTTCCTCGGAAGCGCCGGGAACGTATTTGGCTTCGTAGTCGAAAAACCCGGCCGATTTCGGAACGATCTCCGTCGGAGGCAAGGCTCTCGCGTTCCCGAGCCCGTCATCGATGACGCCACAGGTGAGTTCCCGACCTTTTATGAATTCCTGGATCATCACGTTGTGGGAAAAAGCGAAAGCCTGTTCCAAGGCCGGATACAATCCTTCCGGTGAACGGACGATGGAAACGCCGACGGACGAACCCTTGTCCGCGGGCTTGACCACGAGCGGCCAGCCGAGATCTACGCGCAGGTTTTCCAAATCCCCGAAATGCTGCAGCAGGAGCGATTCCGGCGGATTCAGTCCGGCGGTCCGGAAGGCCCTTTCCGACATCGCTTTGTTCATGCCGAGGGCGCTCGAAGCCGGATCGCTTCCGGTATAAGGCAGGCCCGCTTCTTCGAGAACGGACTGGATCGCGCCGTCCTCGCCGTATTCGCCATGCATGGCGATGAAAGCGAGATCGGTCAAGTCTTTAAGATGGCGCGGATCGTCGTCCCATTTTCCTTTCTTGTCGATCAAAACCGGGAAAACTTCGTATTTTTTCCTGTCCAGGAATTTGGACACGGTCTTGCCGCTCGACAAAGACACCTCGTGTTCGGCCGAAGGCCCTCCCATCAAAACCGCGATTCTTTTTTTGAGAGACATCACAATTCTCCCCTGGCCTGCATGGCTTTGACGACCTTTTGGACGGCCAGAGAATAAGCCGCCTGTCTTAGAGTCGCCTTTTTCGTCGTCTTCGACATTCGTTCGTACTCGGCCCAGACCGCGGCGAAGGCGGAATCCATCAATTTCTTGAGCTTCGCAGAGATCTCTTCTTTTTCCCAATAATAATTCGCCAGATTCTGGACCCACTCGAAATAAGAGACGGCCACGCCGCCGGTGTTCGCCAAGACGTCGGGAACGATCAAAATTTTCTTGTTTGCCAGGATCTCTTCGGCTTTAGGAGTCACCGGGCCGTTGGCCATTTCCAGAATATTCTTGGCGTTGATTTTGGAAACGTTTTCCTCGCTCACGGCGTTTTCCAAAGCCGCCGGAACGAGAATGTCGACGTTCAGTCCGAGGACCGCCTCCGAAGGTAAAAGCTTTCCTCCGACAAATCCCTTGAAGGTGTCGTTTTTCGCTTTGTAATCGAAAGCTTTTCTGATATCCAATCCTTTTTCGTTATAAAGGGTGTTTTTGCTGTCGGAGACCGCGACCACTTTGTATCCGTTCTCATGGACGAACTTGGCGAAATACGATCCGACGTTCCCGAATCCCTGGATGGCCACGGAAACGGCTTTTTTTTGTTTCTTTAGTTTTTTGACGAAAGAATCGAGGACATAAGAACCGCCCAAGCCCGTGGCTTCGGTGCGGCCTCTGGAGCCGCCGAGCTCCAAAGGCTTGCCCGTGAGCGCGCCCGGGTCTTTACGGCCAATGATTTTTTCGTATTCGTCAAGCATCCAGCCCATGATTTCGGCGTTCGTGTTCACGTCCGGCGCCGGAATGTCTTTGTCGCTGCCGATCGCCTTGGCGATCAATCGGATATACCCGCGGCTCAATCTTTGGAGTTCTGATTTGGAAAGGGTTTTCGGATTGACCGCCACACCGCCCTTGCCGCCGCCGTAAGGAATGCCGACGATGGCCGTTTTCCAGGTCATCCACATCGAAAGCGCCTTCACCTCTTCTTCGGTCGTTTCCTCGTGGAATCTGATTCCGCCCTTGTAAGGCCCGACGGCGTTGTTGTGCTGGCTTCTCCAGGCTTTGAATTTTTTCGTTTTGCCGTTGTCGAGCTTCACCGAAATTTCTCCGGAAACCAGATTTTCTATTTTGAGCAACCGGTCGATCGTTTTTTTATCGAGCTCAAGGATCTTGGCTATATCAAGCAACTGCTGCCTGGCGTTTTCGAGCGGATTGTTTTTCATAAGTAATCTAATTCTAACGCCGATTCAGAAAAGCCCCAAATGGAAAAATGGGCTTTTCTAATCACTTAAAAAGCCGTATTTAGGCTTATTTCTCGCTTTCTTGACAGAATAAAACAATCTGTGTTATTATTAATTTATAAAAGTTAAGGGGCGCGCTTCAGTCACTTCAAACAAGAAGCCGCGCGTACCCCAAAAAAAGAACCGATCCTTCAAAAAATAAACCAAAAAAGCGGAGCGGAGCGTAATAAACTCTACCGCTCCAGCCAGGCGGCGCGAAGATTCCTATTTCATACCAATAGCGGAGAAGGGATCTATCGCGCCGTTTCTATATCTGCTTACGTGTTTTCACTTGCAATCCGTCTACTTAATTGCTATTTTAAAAATCTGTTCCCAATATTTTCCAATATATAAGGAGGGTTTTGTTGATGGAGTCGCCCCCAAGAACTTCGTCCCGATCCTGTCTCTCCCCTAGACTGCTTCCCAAAGATCGGGAAGCCCTGCCGGCAGAAATCTCAAGAATAGAAGGGACCATCACCAAGCTTCAGGAAGATCTTGAAAGCGCTAAGGAGGATGGTGAAACGGCTTGCCGCATTCGCGACGAAATCGCGAAGAAGAGAGAAGAGTTGAAACATCTCTTCGACCTTCAAAGATGCGCCGTTCTAATCTCGAGACCTCCAAGCGACGAGGTCGCGATGATAGGCCATAGAGTGACCTATCATAATGTCTGCAGCGGCGAATCTATGGCCATAGTCCTCGGCGGCGATTGGGTCCCCAACGCGGAAAGATGCCAACGCACTACCGCCAGGACGCCCCTCTTCGCCGCTCTTCAGGGAGCGAAGTGCGACGAAAGAAGAGTTCTCTTCACCGACAAACCCAAAACAATCGTCATCGACCGCATCGAAGCCGCCGACGACGAATAAGCAGACGTTCCTTGCCACAACGCTCCGGAAAATTCCGGAGCGTCTTTATTTTTCGCGAAAACCGCTTTAAAGAAGATCAGTCTTCGGACGCTTTCGCGATCTTCTTCGGTTCCAGAGGAACGACAATCGCGGAAATCAAGTAGATCAATATCCCGCTGCCGATAAAGGCGAGGAAAACGAAAAGCAAGCGGAATATCACCGGGTCCACTTCGAAATATTCTCCCAGCCCGCCGCAGACCCCGAAAATAATCCTGTCGGTTCTCGACCTGTATATTTTTCTTATTTTTTCAGTCATGTTGATTGATATCTCTTTCAATAATTATATCACAAAAGAAAACCGCGCGAGCCTGGTATAAGGCCGCGCGGCCGGACTTTGCTTTCCCCGAAGCTTAAAGAACAGCCTCCTGCTCTTTATCGCGAATGACGCATTTTTCGCAGGGCTGGCCGCAGAGGCACTCGATCGCCTCTCCTCCATGGAGGCAATATTGCGTCTCGCTCTCATCGTCTTTCAGGAAATAGAAAGGGCAAACACCCATATCTATTCCCCATTCTTTCTGGATCCGGAATACGAGCTCCCTGGCCGGCATGATCGGCCAGGGACAAGTTTCTGGAAGAAGCTTTTCCAAAAGACCAGGCCTCTCGTTTTCTTTCGCTTCGCGGAGCATTTCTTCTCCGCCGATCAAATCGAGCTCTTTGAGAGCGGCTTTCACGCGGTCGGAACGCACCACCCAACACCTCCAAAGCTATATTCGGATAATTAACAAAATAATGTTTTTGCGAACCGCGGTCAAGGTTAGATCCTTTATTCTTGAGAAAAAACCCGTAAAAGTATAAGCTGAATACGCTTGGAGAGGTCGCATAGCGGTCTAGTGCGTTCGCTTGGAAAGCGAATATACCGCAAGGTATCCAGGGTTCGAATCCCTGCCTCTCCGCCAGTTGGTAAAAGAGAGGAAAATCATTAAAATAGAAATATGATAAATCTAAGATTTGTAAACTTTGCAGTATTTATAATCTTTTTTGGGATTGCTTTAATTGAAGCCTTCCAAAAACAAAGTTGGTTAGAGGCAATTTTGTTTTTAGCTTTGGGCGCGTTATTCCTCTGGGCTGATTTTAGAAAAACTTGAAATCGTCCTTTCCGCTCCGGTTCAAGACGAGGCGGGCGAAAGGAGGTTTGGGGCGATGCCGCTCGCCGAGCCCAGCGATTTCCGTTCGGATATTCTCAATAGACACCGCAACAAGGATCGGAATCGGCGGCCGCTTCCGGGCTTGCGTTTTTTTAAGCTTGACGAAAAAAGCAAAATATCACTAACTTAAACTTAGTATTCACGGACTTTAAGTAGGAGGCGGAGAAATGGCCAAGAATCGCGAAAATAAAATGACCAATGAAATAACCAAACTCGAGCTCGAAGATCTCGGCTACGACGAATTCTTCGATTCGCAACGCAGATCTTCGGGATTTGAAGGCTTACCGTTAGCCCGGGTCGTTGCCGAACACAAAGAAGCTTACAAAGTGAAAAGCCCGAACGGCGAGTATTTGGCCAAGATTACGGGGAAACAAATGTTTAAGGCCGTGAAAAGAACGGATTATCCCGCTGTCGGAGACTGGGTGGTGATTTCCGAATCGGACGGAGAAAAAGCGGTAATCCGCCATATCCTGCCGAGAAAAACCATACTCAAGAAAAAATACAGCGACAGACAAGACGCGCAGGTCATCGCCGTGAACATCGACACGGCCTTCATCGTAGAGTCGCTGGACAGGGATTATAATCTCAACCGTTTTGAAAGGTATCTGGTTTTGGCGAACGAAACCGGCATTGAACCGGTTATCGTGTTGAATAAAACCGATTTGGTTCCTAAAACCGAACTGGATCGAAAAACACAAGAAATAAAAGACAGGTTCGGCGACATCGATATTGTCCGGACCAGCGTCGTCGAAGAACGAGGGCTCGATGAATTGACAGATCGTATCGCCGAAGGAAAAACATACTGTTTTCTCGGATCGTCGGGAGTCGGCAAATCTTCCCTGATAAACAAATTATTGAAGAAAGACGTCATCAAGACGAAGGAAATAAGCGGGTCCACCGGCAAAGGCAGGCACACGACCACAACAAGAGAAATGTATTTTTTGGAAAACGGCGGGATCGTGATCGATAATCCGGGCACGAGAGAGGTCGGGATGGCGGAAGCGAACGCCGGCATCGAAAACGTGTTTGACGAAATAATCACTTTGTCTCAAAAATGCAAATACGCCGATTGCACGCACGTGCGCGAACCGGGATGCGCCGTGCTCCAAGCCCTTCGGGAAGGAAAGTTGGACAAAGCCAAATACCAAAACTACCTTAGATTAAAAAAGGAAAACGAATTTTACGGAATGACCGACGCGGAGAAGAGAAACAAAGACCGCCGGTTCGGGAAATTAGTTAAAAAAGCGGTAGACCAACTGAAAGAATTCGAGTCTTAGAAAATCACAGGCTCATCTCCCGGAGTCTTTCGATCCTTTCTCCGATGGGCGGATGGGTGGAAAAAAGATGCGACACTATTTCTTTTGATTTCAAAGGATTGGCTATCCAAAGATGGGCCGTGGCCGAAGCGGCCGATCTAAGCGGAGTTTGATCTTCCGAGATTTTTTGGAGGGCGGAAGCCAAACCTTCGGGATAGCGCGTCAAGAGCGCGGATGAAGCATCGGCCAGAAATTCCCTTTTCCGGGAAATGGCGAGCTGGATCAGATTGACGGCGACGGGCGCCAGCATGGCGAAAACCAATCCCACAAGATACAAGACTCCCCGGAGCTCCCGATCATTGTCGTCCCTTCCCCTCTGGGGCATGCGCATGAAAATATCCGCGAGTATGGCGACGAATCCGACGAGCACGGCGGCCGTCGTCGCTACCAAAGTGTCGCGATTCTCTATGTGGCTCAACTCGTGGCCCAAAACCCCTTCCAATTCTTGTCTGTCCAATTTTTGAAGCAGGCCGGTGGTGACGGCGATCGCCGAGCGTTCCGGACTCCGGCCGGTAGCGAAGGCGTTGGGGCTCGGATCGTCCACGATGTATATTGCCGGTTGGGCCGCGCCGGCGGCGATCGCCAGATTTTCCACCAGACGGTGGAGCTCGGGGTTGTCCCGCCGCGCCACCGGTTTTGCTCCGGCAAGGCTAAGGGCGATATTGTCGGAGAAAAGAAAACTCGTGGCGCTCATGAAAACGCTGAAAACAATCGCTCCGAGCAGGATGGCCGGATTGTCGTAAAAATACCCGAATCCCCAGCCGAGACCGATGACCACGGCGACGAAAACCGTAAAAAGCATCCACGTCCTTTTGACGTTCGCTTCTTTTTCCGCATAAATGTTTCTGGCCATTGTATTCGTTAAATCCGCGAACGGCGAAAAACGCCTTCCGCTTTGAACGAAACTAGAATTGGACTTTGACCGGTTCTTTTTCTCCGGCTTCGGTCTCGAAGAACGGCTCCACTTTGAATCCGAAAATCCCGGCGATCAGATTCGTCGGAAACCTTTGAACCCTGATGTTTATTTCCCTGACATTGCTGTTGTAGAACCTGCGGGCCGCCTGGATTTTATTCTCGGTGTCCGAGAGCTCGCATTGAAGCTCCACGAAATTGGTGTTGGCTTTCAGTTCGGGGTAGTTTTCGGAAACCGCGAAAAGGGTTTTCAAGGTTCCGCTCAAGGCGCTTTCGGCCTTGTCCCTTTCCAAGGGATTTCCTTTACTTTGAGCGACGCTCGCCCTCGCCTCGGTCACCTTCTCCAGGACATTGGCTTCGTGCGACATATAGCCTTTGACCGTTTCCACCAGATTGGGAATCAGGTCAAAGCGCCTTTTCAGCTGGACATCGATGTCTGACAAAGCCTCCTTTACCCTGGTTTTCAGGGTCACCAGGCCGTTGTAAGAGCCGATCACCCAGACGAAAATTACCGCGATTCCGCCCCATAGAATATACATATTGATGCTTTATTTGTTTTTTAGCGACTGCTTGATTATAGCACGACGGTCAGAACCGCGCTTTTCGGGCGCGGTTCCAATGGAAATTAGTATTCCGGCATTTCCGGATGGTTGTGCTCCTCTTTTTTCGGAATGTCGGTGATGGCCGAACCGATGGTGAGATAGTTGCTCGCCACGGAAACGGCGTTAACGAAGGCCGTTTTCGTCACCTTGAGCGGATCGATGATCCCTTTCTCCTTTAGGTCGCAGAATTCGTTCGTCAAAGCGTTGAATCCCCACCATTTCTTGCCTTCGGCTTCTTTTTTCAGCTGCGGGATGATTTCGTCGGGTTTTTCTCCGCTGTTCAAAACAATGGCGTTGATCGGAGCCTGGAGTGCTTTGGAGATCACTTTAGCGGCCGCAACCTCGACCGCTCCGCCGGAAATGGAGATCTTTCCCTCGACGTTGAAGAGCGCCATGCCTCCTCCAGGGATAATGCCTTCTTCCATGGCCGCCTTGGTGGCGGCAACGGCGTCTTCCACCCTTTGTTTCAGTTCTTTCTGGCTGGATTCCGTGGGTGCTCCGACTTTGATGACCGCCACTCCGCCGGAAAGCTTGCCCAAACGCTCCTCCAGTTTTTCTTTGTCGTAATCCGAATCGGTTTTTTGGATCTGCGCCTTGAGCTGGCTGATCCTGGAATCGATGACTTTCTTGTCTCCGGCTCCGCCCACGATCGTCGTCGTATCCTTAGTCGAAACCACGCGGTGGGCCCGCCCCAAAGCCGTCACGTCCACTCCTTCAAGCTTTCTTCCGAGCTCTTCGGAGATAAATTCCGCTCCGGTGACGACGGCGATATCCTGGAGCATTTCTTTTCTCCTGTCGCCGAATCCTGGCGCTTTCACGGCCAAGACGTTGAAAATCCCTCTTAATTTGTTGACCACGAGCGTGGCCAAGGCTTCGCCGTCAACGTCGTCGGCGACGATCACCAGTTCTTTTTTGCCAACTTTGATCAGTTTTTCCAAAAGCGGCAGAAGATCGTTGATGGCCGATATCTTCTGGTCGGTGACGAGGATATAGGGGTCTTCGAGGACCGCTTCCATCCTCTCCGGATTGGAGATCATGTATTGTGAAATATACCCCTTGTCGAACTGCATTCCTTCGACGATCTCGTAGGAATTGCTCACGGTGTTCGAATCCTCGATGGTGACGACGCCTTCCTTGCCGATTTTTCTCATCACTTCGGCGATCAATTTACCGATCTCGCTGTTTTTCGCGGAGAGCGTAGCCACTTCTTCCACCTTTTTGTCGGCGTCGATCAATTCTTTCTGTGCTTCCAAAGCTTTGATCACCTCGTCGCTCGCTTTCTTCAAGGCCTCGGAAAGCTGGATGACGTTGAATCCTTTGTCGCTTATCTGGCGCTCGCCTTCTTCGATCATGGCGTGAGCCAAGACCACGGCCGTGGTCGTCCCGTCTCCGACGTTGTCGTTCGTCTTGTCGGCCGCCTGCTTCAACAAATCGGCTCCGAGGTTCTCGTACTTGTCCTCGAGCTCGATTTCCTTGGCGACGGTGACGCCGTCGAAGGTCACCTGCGGGGCGCCGTATCCTTTTTCGATGACCATCGCCCGGCCGCGCGGGCCCAAAGTCATGGTGACGGCGCGCGCCAATTTGTCGATTCCTTTTTTCAAAGATTTTCTCGCTTCTTCGTCGAATAAAATTTGTTTAGCCATGGTGTTGATATTTTTTTAAATGCGACCTATTCCAGGATCGCCAAGATGTCGTCTTCGTCTCCGACCAAGTATTTCTTGCCGTTGATCTCGATTTCGTCCGGACCGTATTTCTTGAAGAGGACCGTGTCGCCGACCTTGACCGACATCGGCGTCCGTTCGCCTTTATCGTTCAATTTGCCCTCGCCGACGGCGATAATTTTGCCTTTGACCGGCTTTTCTTTGTCGGCCGTGTCCGGAATGATGATGCCCGATTCCGTGGCTTTTTCTTCTTCGATCGGCTCAAGGAAAATATGGTTCGATAGGGGTTTTATGTTCATTTCGCCTTATATTATATCATATTCCGCCGCTGTTTTGTCAAGTATTTTTCCGGCCGACTCCGAGCAAAAAGTCGCTCGGCGGCCTTCTTTAAAGGCTATTCTTCGGATTCCGGCTTGTCCAAAACCATCGGTTCGATGTTCGCCGCCGAACCGCTGATCCGCAAAACGTCTTTGTCTATTTTGCCGAATTCCTTGTAGGCCTGGTTGTACATTCCGACCGAAGTCCCGAGATGGTTTCCCAGCTTTTTCATGTATCCTTCGTAGCTCGCCAAATGCTTACCAAGCTCTTCCACCCGTTTTTTGATCTCTTTGGCCGATTCTTCTATCTGTAAAGCCTTGAGACCCTGAAGCACGGTCTGGAGATAAGCGAGAAAGCTCGTCGGAGAAACGATGATCACGTGCTTTTCCTTGAAAGCATATTCGATCAAATCCCTCGTGTTCGTTTTAACCGCACCCACTTTGTTCACTAGTAGATCGTAATAAATCGCCTCCGAAGGAATGAACATAAAGGCGAAATCCATGGTGTTCTCGTCAGGACGCACGTATTTCGAGGTTTCGTCGATGCGGTCTTTCAGATCGTCCCTGAATTGTTTTTCCAACTCTTCCCTTCTTTGGGAATCGTTTTCGGACAAGATCCTTTCGTAGTTTTCCAAAGAAAACTTGGAATCCACCGGAATTACTTTGTCCTTGACGAAAACGGCGGCGTCCACGATCTCGCCGTCTTTGAATTTGTACTGCATTTCGTAGGAATTCGGCGGCAGGACATTTTTCAAGGTTTCTTCTAGGAAATACTCTCCGAGCACTCCCCTTTGTTTCGGATTTTTCAAAATATCCTGGAGGTCTTTCAATTGATCGGCCAGATTCACCACCTGTTTCTGGCCCTCGCCCACTTTGGTCAGCTCTTCGGTGATCTCTTTGATCATCCGGCTGCTTTCGCCGAACTGCGACTGCATCACTTTCGGCAATTCCCCAAGCTTAGCGTCCAGAACCCGGCTCATCTCGTTGATCTGGTTTTGAAGCAACATCAAAGCATTGTCGGCTTCAGCCGGCTTCGGCTTCCTCAAAAGCAGAAATAAGGCAACGCTCAAAAGCGACAAAAACAAGATTATAGCCGCCCCGAAAACTATTTCCATGAACCCATTTTAAACCAAAAATCTCCGCCTCGCCACTTGGTTATTTCAAGGATTTTCGGCGCCAAAAGGACTGACCAAACAGAAATCCGCGTCGCTCTGGTCGGTTACCGACTCCTTGAATCGGCAATCGCTCAAACAGTCTTCGTCGCAACAGCCGATATAATCGTAGGCGTAGCTCAAGGCAATCCTATAGTCCGATCCGATCGGACGTTCCGATCGCAGGATAACGGTTTCCGTGCCGTCATTTTCGGTGATAATCGAGCTTATGACCGCATTTCCTTTGAGCAGACTGACGCGGATGGATTTGTCGTCAGAAACGGGGCTGGTTCCGCTGCTCCGCCAGTTCACGGTCATCTGGTCTCCGGGAGCGAAGCTTTGGCCGCCGTTCGGATAATCGACTTCTGCCCAAGCCCTTTGGTCGGTTACGGCCTCCGGAGTCGGTCTTTTTTCTCCGCCGAGGCAAACAACATTCCTGGTCGAAGCTGGATCCGCTCTTTTTTCTCCGTTCACGACGGCTTCCGCGAAAGCCCCGAGTCCGGCCCTCGAGATCCGGCCATCAACGACAAAATCCGAAATAAAATCGATGTCTAATTTAAGCCCGGCTGCCGCAATCATTCCGCGCAGCTTTTCCAAGTCCAAAATCCTGTCGGTCAAATCGATTCTCTTGGAAAGGAGAAAATCTTCAACGTTCTTCCCGTAGTCTCCGGAAAGCGTTTGTTTCATCAGGATCGTGTCTCCGGTCAGCCGCATGATAATCGCTCCGGCTTCGAGGATGTCGGCTGGAGTTTCCAAGCTTGCGGAAGCCGTTTCCTCTAGTTTGCCGGCCGGGCCGATTCCCGAATCTTCAAAGTTCTCGAGAGATATCTCCGCTCCGGAAACATAGGGCTCGATCCAAGCCATAAACCAGCGGCCGTCGATTTTCTTTAAATAAAAAACATCTCGATCGATTTTGATTTCCGGCGGCAATCCCCAGATATTGCTTTTGGTCTCCGCGGCCACGAAAACAGCCGCTTTGTCCGAAGAATGATCCAAGATTTTGACGTTTAAAATATCGATTATTTCGAAACGCCTCTGTTTCGCGTTCAGGCTGTCCCGAATGAACCCGTTCGCTTCCGCGATCAAAAGCCCTTTTCCGTTATCGACGGCGTAGGCGTCTATGAAATCCCGCCAACTTTTGTTGGTGTTTATGTTCCTCGCGTAATCGGAGTAATAATCCGATACGAACCGGCTAATGGCGACTCTATCGTTTTTGGAAAGATAACCGAACAATCCCAAATCCCCGACTGCCCAAACGGCTCCCGCAATCGCGGCGAATAGGATCAGAATATACAATATTCTCCGATTCGACGGAGGTTTCGAAGATACCGGGCGTCCCGTCTTGCGGCTCATCTTATTTCTTCGGTGAAAGTGATTTCGAGCGTGCGCACGATCTGACCGGTCGCATCTTTGCCGACGGCGTACCATTTTTCTATCAAAGCCGATCCCGGTAAGCGATTGGGATAACACTTACTCGGATCGTCATCAATGTCCGAACACCTCTTATAAACCGTAAAAGTCTGCCCCGTATCATCGAGTTGCCCATCTTGCCCCGCGACTTCCGCCAGGCATACCGCGCCGCAACCCTGCCAGCAGCATCCGAACCGGCGCATCAATATCCTTTCGATGCCGGCGTCGGCCGAGAAAAGGGCCTGGGTCGACTGGCTGATGCTACTCGCCTGCCGCAGTTCGTAGACCACGAGCAAATTGGCCAAAGCTGTCGCTCCGAGAATGACGATCGACATCGTGAAAACCATAAAAAGCATGGTCTGTCCTCTGGATGTTTTTTTGCGGATGTTCATTTTAAGAAGAGGGCCTGTAATAGAACAACCTTTCGCTTATCGTCGTTTGGAAAGTGAGTGGACCCTTGAACAAGGAGCTTTCCACTTGTATTTTGATCGTCACCCGTGGCGGATAATTGTCCGACTCGGTGATATAAAATCTCAAATCCGTCACCCGTACATCGTCGGCGGTCAAACGCTTCGGCATCTCGGCGCCTACCTTTCTCGTGATATAATCGCCACCCGGAGGCCTCATATACGTTACTTCCTGCCCCAGGTATTTGACGAATCGCAACGAATTCGTTCCTTCCGGTGTGGAATAATTTGTGCCGGTCCTTATCTCCCGCGCCATTTGCTCTATCACCAAAGAAAGATTATCCAAAATAGCCGTCTGGTTGGCCACGTTCCGCTCTGCCTTCAAAGAATTAGTAAAAATGGAGAGAATCAGGAAAACGACGCCCACGAAAACTCCCAAAGTGACGGTTACTTCCACGAGAGTAAACCCTGATTTTTTAGAAAGATTTATCATATTCATTGTTCCGCGCGCCAACCGATAAAATCCGTGGCTATTTTCGACGATCTGATTTCGGCCGGGTGTCTCGGATCGTACCAGGCTACGGTCGCGATCGCTCGGATTTTAAGATCGGAAAGAGGCCTGATTTGGATCCATCTTTTAAAAATAGTCGCGGTCGTTTCTCCCGCTTCGTTATAATCGTACAGACCTTCGCCGTTGATTCTTAAAAAACGTGCTTCTCCAAAAGTAAGATCGATGTCATTTTCACTTGGACCGTCGCAAGTCAATAAATGCCGCAAATCCGATTCGGAATGCATACTCTCATAAAATACCTCGATGCAATCGTTGTCGGAAAAGTTCTCGTTCCAGGAGTCTTCGCGAACAACATTGCTATCCAGAATGTTTTTCGTCACCTCGAGGCCTTCGGCCGCCAGATTGGCGGCGATAAATTGGTCGGTAACGACCGAGCTTGTCCGAAGGGCGCTTATCGCCAAACTAAAAATGCCGAGGACGCTAGAGACGATGATTCCCATGGCGATCATTCCCTCGACGATGAATTGCCCTCTGGTGCTTCTCATATTGTTTGATTATAGTCGGTTTAACGCACTATCGAAACCATACCCGAAGCGAGCACCCCCACTTGCCGCGGTGTCCCGGACCCGTCCCTAGCTCTTATGGTAATAATTATTCCACCGTCGCCTCCGGCTTCGGAGTCGAACACCACTGTCGGATCCGGCGGGACAAATAATATTTTCTGCTCTCCACTTACAAACTCCACAAGTGGATCAAGAGTCATAAAGTAGAGCGACCCCACGGAAGACAAATCCGTAGTTTCGCCTATCAGCGGATTAAACAAAGCATCGAAAGCGCATCCCTCGTCTATGCCTACGTCCCTAAAAATATAAGCGCGGTCTTCTCCGGGAACGATATGCACGCCGTATCCGCAAACAAGTCCTCCTTGAGGATCGGCCAGGGTGGCGATGCTCAAAAATCTCGCGTAAGTGATGAGGCTTCTCAATTCTTCCTGGCTTTTGGAAAGCGTGAATTCTCTCTTGATCGAAGCTCCGGAAATACTCATCGACATCAAAAGCAAGGAAGTGATGCCGATCGTCACCACCATTTCGACCAACGTAAACCCTGGCGCCGATTTTTTAAGCAAGGTTGAAGAACCGAAAATAGCCATTACATATATTAAAGCCCAAAAACACGATTAAGAGAATCCCGAGCGCCATAAACGGGCCGAAGGGCAGCATGTCTTTCATTCTTTTTTTTCGCAAAAGCAAGCTCATTCCTCCGAAAACTCCGCCCAAAATAAAGGAAAGCATCAAGGCCAAGACTATGTCCGGCCAGCCGATAAAAAGTCCGGCGGCCGCCCCGAGCTTGGCGTCGCCCATGCCCATTCCTTTACCTTTCGTGAAAAAAATCAATCCCATAAAAAGCAGTCCGCCGAAAGCCGCGGCCGCCAAATGATTCAAAAAAATGTTCTGCCGCAACCCAAGAACGCTCGCGTAATATCCGATAAACGACCCCTCGGTCAGGCCGAAAGCCTTGGTCTGCGAACCGAGCAGAACGAACAATATTCCCAACAATCCGATGAAAAGGTTCAGTTCGTCCGGTATCACCTGGAAATAAAAATCGATGAAAGACAAAACAAGGAGGCTTAACGCGAAAAGCGCGATCAAAAGTGCTTGCAAAGTCAAACCCCATTTGAGATAAGCCGCGACGAGGATAAGGCCGGATAAAATCTCGACGATCGGATATTGCCAGGATATTCTCCTGTGGCAGTTGCGGCATCTTCCTTTCTGTATAAAAAAACTGAAGATTGGAACAAGCTCGAACCATCTAAGCGTCTCGCCGCAAGAGCGGCATTTTGACCTGCCGCCGAGATGGATGCCGACCAAAGCGGTTTTATCCGGATCGTAACGTAAAATTACGACATTCAAAAAGCTGCCGATGCAAACACCGAAAAAAAACAAAAAGAAATAATTAGCAAACACTATATAATTACCTCACGCAGTACAAATTGTCTTGTGGAAAATCCGGACCGCAATTTAATCCATAAAGTGCTCCCTCATAGCTATCTACCGGAACCCCCCTCTCCATTCTTGCTCCTAGAACGTACTCAAAACCCCTCGGGATATTCACACCATATCGATAATCTTCTCCCGACGGGTCATTATCAGGAATATCCGCCTCATCTGCTACAGTTGCTACAAGAGCATCCTTTAAAGCGTCCCAACTAGCTGGTGCAGACACACTTCCCGGAGAACAAGTCGCTCCACCAGGATAATGCCCGCATCTATTGTAATAGAGCTCCAAATAGGTCTGGACTTTTTTAAGATCAGCCATCCTCCTCGTATCTCTCGCGTTTGATTGGACACTACGCGTTCCATTGAAGACCAATCCCATCAAAATGCCGATGACCGCGATAACGATCACCATCTCGATCAATGTAAAACCTTTTTGCGATTTCATGTTTTTTGATTTTTTACGACTTTTATTTTTACCGTTTGACCCGAGTTTATATGTTCATTCTACCCGAATTACAGCGTGGAGACAAACTGGAACATCGGCAGAAGGATCGAGGCGAAAAGCCCGGCCACGGCGCCGCCGATAACGATCATTAAAACCGGCTGGATCAGCTCCACCAGGTTGCCGACGGTTTCGTCGACCTCGCGGCTGTAAAATCCGGAAAGTTTCGATAAAAGCTCGTCCAAGCGGCCGGTGGTCTCTCCGACCGCGACCATTTGGCTCACTAGCGGAGGAAAAAGCTCCTGGTTTTTGGCGAGGGACTGCGACAGCAATTCTCCCCGCCTGATGTCTTCGGCCGAAGCTTTCAGGGCCTCGCCGTAAATCATGTTACCGATGGTTTCTCCGGTGATCTCCAGTGCTTGGGCGATCGGGATGCCGCCTTTGATGAGGATGCTTGCCGATTCGCCGAACTGGGCGATGGCGATATAGCGGAATAATTTGCCGAAAACCGGCATCCGGAAAACCAACTCGTCGTAAACGATCTTACCCTCGGCCGACCGGAAATAATCCGCAAAAAAGAAAACCAGGGCGATGATGGCGAAAAAGACCAAAAACCACCATTGGGACAAAAATTGCCCGAAAACCACCAGGGCGTGGGTAAAACCCGGCATCTGTATCCCCGAAGAGACGAACATGTCTTCGATCTGCGGCAAGACGCCGATAACAAGATAGGCGGCGACGCCGAGGAAGAGAAAAATCGTCACCATCGGATAAGTCATCGAGTTTTTGATTTTACCGGACAAGGTCGCCTGGCGTTCGTAATAATCGGCCAAGTAATTGGCCGCTTCCTCGAGCCGGCCGGTGATTTCCGCCGACCTGATCATGTTCACGTAAAACGGCGAAAAGACGTTCTCGTATTTTTCCAAGGCCTGCGAAAGCGCCAAACCGGAATCGATGTCTTGGCGCACTTCTTCGATGGTTCTTTTTAAAAGGGTGTTTCTGGTTTGGTCGACCAGAGTTGTGAACGTTTTGTCGAGCGGCACTTGGGCCGAAAGCAAGGTGGCGAATTGCCTCGTAAAAACCATGAGATCGCGCAGACCCACCCGTTCGCCGAAAAACGGCAAACCGGCAAGGAAAGATTTCTTTTCTTCGCTTTCCAAGGTGAGAATGAAAAGCTCGTGCCCGGTCAAAATGCCGATGGCCGATTCCCTGGTCGGCGCTTCGACAAACCCGGCTTGAAGCTCTCCTTCTTTGGTTCTCGCTGAATACTTGAATCTCATCGGTTTTTACATCCGCTCGAGCAAAATCCTCAATTCCGAAGGATTCAAGGAATAAAGCTCGGCGTTCTCCAAAGAAATTTCCCTTTTTTTGACGAGGTCGGCCAAGGACCGGTTTAAAGTGGTCATTCCTTCCTGCAGGCTCGTCTCGATGACGAGATCGATCTGGTAGATCTTCTTTTCCCTGATCAAATTCCTGATGGCGGAATTAACGAACATGATTTCGCAGGCCGGGACGCGGCCGCCGTCAATGCGCGGCACGAGCCTCTGGGAAACGATGCCGACCAAAGTGGCGGCGAGCTGGGACGTTATCTGGCCTTGCTGGCTAGACGGGAAAGAATCGATGATGCGGTCGATGGTCTGGGCCGCGGAATTGGTGTGGAGGGTGGAAAAAACCAGGTGCCCGGTTTCCGCCGAAGTCATGGCCGTGGCGATGGATTCGGAATCCCTCATCTCGCCGATCATCACCACGTCCGGATCCTGGCGGAGCAAAGATTTAAGAGCCTGGTGGAAATTAAGGCTGTCGGTCTTCACTTCTCTTTGGGAAACGATGCACTTGTCTTGGACGAAGAGGTATTCGATCGGGTCCTCAATGGTGATGATGTGATCCATCCTCTTGTGGTTGATCTCGTCAACCAAAGCCGCCAAAGTGCTCGATTTTCCGTGCCCAGCCGGGCCGACGACCAAAACAAACCCCTGGGAAAGGCCGGTGAATTTGTGGAGGATCGACGGCAAGTGCAATTCTTCGAGGGTTTTGATCTGCGCCGGTATCAACCGGAGCGAAGCCGCCATGAATCCGCGCTGGAAAAAGACGTTGACGCGGAAACGGGCCTTGTCCTCGAAAGCATAGGAAAGGTCGAGGTCGCGGTAAGTAAGGAACTTTTCTTTCTGTTCGTCGGTAAGCAAGGCCCCGATCAGGCCAGCGGTCATTTCCGGAGTCAAAATCTGCTCTTTCGGCATGTCGATCAAACTGCCGTCGATGCGCATCATCGGCCTTCGGCCGACTGCCAAATGCAGATCCGAGGCGTTGCTCCTCGCGGTCATCAGGAGCAGTTCGTTCATTTTTTGCCTGTAATCCATGTTGTTTGTTTTATTCTCCGGAATTCGTTGATTTTTATTATAACACGGCCTATTCCGTCTCCCTCAAAACTTCTTCGATTGATATAAATCCGTCCAATACTTTCAATATACCGTCCTGCCTCAAAGTGATCATTCCCTGGCGCTCGCCTTCGTCGACGACATCGGCTTCGGTCGGGTTGCTGGCGATTATTTTTTCGAGCTCTCTCGTCATTTTCATGATTTCGAAAATGGCGATGCGGCCGGCGGTCCCTTTTCCCTTGCAGGCCGGACATCCCGGCGAGTGGAAAATCTGATAAGGCTCTTTATAGATCAGTTTCGATCTTACGTCTTCCGGAAGCTTGGCGATCTCTTCCTTGATGATTTTCTGGATTTCCGGCGAAGCGGTTTCGGCTTCACGGCACTTTTCGCAAAGCCTTCCCAGAAGCCTTTGGGACATCATCAGGTTCACAGCCGACGGCAAAAGAAAAGGAGGAACTTTCATGTCGATCAATCTCGGAATGACTCCAGCGGCGTTATTCGTATGGAGCGTGGACAAAACAATGTGCCCGGTCAAGGCGGCGTTCACCGCCAAACCGGCGGTTTCGTTGTCGCGGATCTCGCCGACCATGATGATATCCGGATCCTGCCTCAATATCTGGCGCAGCCCGGAAGCGAAATCGTATCCGATTTCCGGCTTCACCTGCGACTGGTTGACGCCCTCGACGAAATATTCGACCGGGTCTTCCAAACTGACGATGTTCACGTCCTCCTGGTTTAAAATCTTCAAAAGCGCGTAAAGGGTGGTCGTTTTTCCGGATCCGGTCGGACCGGTGACGAGCACCATTCCGAAAGGCTTCCTGATTCCCTCCTGGATGATGTCGGCGTTTTTGCCGACGATCCCCAAGCTATCGATACCCTTCAAACCGATGCTCGGATCGAGAACGCGGAGCGCCACTTTTTCGCCCACCGGCGTCGGGAAAGTGGCGACGCGGAAATCAATGTCCCGCCCGAAGATCACCGTCCGGAAACGGCCGTCTTGCGGGATCCTCGTTTCGTCTATCTTCAAATCGGAAAGGATCTTGATCCTCGAGACAAACGGCTGCTGGAGCTCTATGGGTAAAGAGGCCACCTCTTCCAAATCGCCGTCCATCCTGAATCTCACCCTGACCCTGTTTCTCATGGGCTCGACGTGGATGTCCGAAGCCTTGCGTTCGACCGCCTCCCGGAAGGTCGAGGCGACCAATTTGATGATCGGCGCTTCCTCGGCCACTCCTCTCGCTTCCTCGAGTGCCACCGGCCGCTGCATGGAAGAAACCCCGTCGCCGGATTTGATGCCCAAAGATTTTATCGCCGCCTCAACTTCGGACTTGTAGGGATTGTATCTGCGGAGCACGAGCTCCAGATCCGCCGGAGTGATGATGAAAACCCCCAAGTTCAGTCGATTGGCTTTGGCGATGAACCTCAAAGCGTCCTGCGCCCGACTGTTCTGGGGGTCGACCATGCCGACGATAAGCATGTCTTTGGTCCGCGAAATCGGAGCCACCTTGTAAGTTTGGACCGTTTCCTTCGGCACCAAAGCCAAAAGATCGTCGGTCAAAGACTCCACGTTTATTTTTTGGTAAGGAATGCCGATGATCTCGCTTTTGATTTCGGCGATCTTTTCTTCGGGCACGGTCCGCCGCAAATAAAGCAGGTCTTCAACCGGCCTCTGGGAAACCGCCGATTCTTTCAAAATCTGCTCGCCGGCTTCTTTGGTGAGCAGATTCTTTTTGACGAGGGCCTGCGTTAAAACCTGGGAATCCATTTTACAAAGCGGCGAAAGGATTTTCCTTTCCGAGGCTGTTCGGTCCGATGACCGGAAGATCGACCGACCTTCGCGGCGTTTCCGAAGAGAAGAATTCGTCTTGAAGAATTTCCTCCGGATTGAATTTCAAACCGCTCAAATCGGCCACGGACTGGAGATTGGCCGGCAGGATCGCCTCGATGAGCGGCGCCGGGGTGAAAAAGAGATAATAGGCGCCGATGGCGAGAATGGCCAGAGCCGACGCCGCGGAAATTAGAATGAACGTTCTCGACCCTCTTTGATTCGGTTGGATGATGACTGCCATTTTATTCGTAATATGTGTTGATTATTAATTGAAGGGAATAAATATTGGCTCTGCCGGAGGCGCTGACATTCATCGAGGAAACGTCCATCAGCCTCATATTGTTCTCGATATCGCGGATAAAAGCTTTGAGGTTTTCGTAAGAGCCCTCGGCTCTGACCGTAGCCCGCAAAACCCCGTAAGCGGAAACGAGAGAGTTCCCGTTAGACTGCATCGGCGGATGCTGGAAACTGACGCTCGCCACCGTCACCTGGTTCGCGGCCGAAAGTCCGTGGATCTGCGCCAAAACTTCGGGGATTTCTTCGTCTGGAGGCAAAGAACGGTCGAGATCGTCTTTGTACTGGAAGCTGTCCTCGTATTGCCTCGCCAAATTGGCGAAAGCCTCCACCTGGGCCGCGGCCCGGCTCAAAACAACGGCCGCGGCGTCCCTATCCGCCCTGAGCTGTTTGACGCCGTTCTCTCCCTCGAATTCCGGCCTGATGAAATTGGTGAACACGAAAACGGCCGCCACCAAAAGGGCGATGCCTCCCAGAATGCTCAAGAATCTTTTAAAGGAAGAAGCCATTGTTAAAAATTATTTGCATTTGGAAAGAGACCCCGGTCTGTCCGAGAGTCGCCCCGCCTATGGAAACGCTTTCCACCTCCTGAAGATTCCGGAAAACGTCGAGCTGGCTCGCCAAGGCTTCGTAGTTTACGGCCGTTCCGCTCAAATTCGCCGTCAAGCTCGGAATGTCGAGGTCCATCGAGCTGTAGGCGACGTCTTGACGGGTATTCGTCTCGAGAAACGGAAATACGTTCGAAGAAAAAACATGCCTCGAAAGCAGCGTCTTCAAGTTTTCTATCTGGGAATAGAAATCTATGAAGGCCTGTCTGTCTTGCGGGGAAACCTGCTCGTCGAGAGCGTCGATCTGCGCTTTTATATCCTCGGTGTTGCTTAAAAGAAAAGGCTTGTACCCGTAAGCCAATCCGAAATAGCTTACTCCGAGCAGAATGAGGATGAATAAGGAAAATATCAAAAGTCTTGTCGGCCAACCGGCGGGTTCTCGGCCGACGTTGAATCTCTGATCGATGTTTGTTGAATATTGCGGTGGCATTTTTTAAAATTGCCTTAGTCCGAGGCCGATCGCGACCGCGAGCGTCCCTCCCAATTCGTTCACCACTGGCTGGAGCGCCGGCGGATAGCTCAAAGCGGAAAAAGGACTGGGCCGTTCGACTTTCATTTGCAGGAAATCCGCGGCGTATTTATCCAAGCCGGCAAGCTCGCCGCCTCCGCCGGAAAGGATCAACTTTCCGATTTGGCCGCGATAGTTCTTCTCGAAATTGTCTTTCACTCGTCTTACTTCATTAAGTATAACATCGACGTAAGGCAGCATTAAAGTGGACAACTCGTATTCTCCGCCCATCCCGAGCAAACCCCGGCGTTTTTTCAATTCTTCGGCTCTTCTCACGTTGATGTTCAAGCCGTTCGAGACCGCCTGGCTCATGGATCCGCCGGCATAATCGAGATAAGCGCTCGACAATAAATATCCGTTTCTCGCGACGTAAAGTCCGGTCGATCTTCCGCCGATGTCGAGGATCAAAGAGAGCTCTTCGTCTCCTTTCGTAAAAACCCGGGCGAGGCTCATCCCTTCGATTTCGATCACCCTCAAGTTCAGACCGGCGGCCTGGAAAATGCTTTTGTATTTCTCGACGATATTGTTCGGCATGGCCGAAAGAAAAACCTGCTGCTTTCTCTGCCCTTTTTCGTCTTCGAATTCGCCGACCACCGACCATTCGGTGGCAACCGAAGCGATTGCCGCCGGCACCAAGGCCCGCGCCTGGTAGGACATGATCTGGTCCATCTCGTTTTTCGGCATCAGCGGCAGCTCGAGCAAGGTGGTGAAAGCGGAAAAAGGTGGCAGAGAAGCGAAAACCGCGGCCGCTCCGGGCTTCACTTGCCTGACGAGTGTTTGGAGCATGTTGGCCGCCTCCTTGTCGTCCATTTTGAGACTGCTCGTCTGGATGGCGCTGTTTTGCCGGGAAAGATGGCTGTAGGTTTCGAGCAGCCCGTAATTTTTGAAATTCGGCCGGTCGGCGACGATGGCGAGTTCGACCAGCTTGATTGAAGTCGTTCCGATGTCGACCCCGATGGCCGACTGAAAAGAAAGCAGGGGTTTTAAGGGCTTCAAAAAATCGAGTATCGCCATGAATTGCTATTATTAATGATAGCACGAATGCCGAATCCCACGAATATCAAAGAACGGCTTCTGGATCTCGTTTTTCCGAAGCTTTGCCTGAATTGTCATCGTCTTCTCGAAGAACCGATCGATAAAGAAAACCTCTTGTGCGGCCGCTGTTTCGGTTCGATCGTCGTCAACCGCCTGATATTCCCGGAACCGGGATTTTTTCTCGGCAGCGCCACTCTTTACAAAATAGAGGCCGCGAGAAATCTGATTCATTTCCTTAAATACGAAGATTTTCCCGGAGTGAAGCATCCGATCGCTAAAATAATCAAAGCCTATCTCCGAAAATCCGCTTTTATCGATCTTTTCCGCAACGCCAAGCCGGAAATCGTTCCCGTTCCCCTTTATTTCCTGAAATCCATAAACCGCGGATTCAATCAGGCCGAAGACATCGCCGAGGTTTTGGCCGGCGAAACCGGCTGGCCGACCCGAAACCGCTTGCTTCGAAGAATCAGAAACACGCGATCCCAAGCCAAGCTCGAACAAAAATCAGAAAGACTGGAAAATATGGCCGGCGCCTTTATTTTAAAAAGCGGTTTAGAAGAATACGTCGTCGGAAAAAGCTTTATCGTTGTCGACGACGTTTACACTTCGGGCGCAACCATGTCCGAAGCGATCAAGGTATTGAAATCCGGCGGCGCCAAAAGCGTCGCCGGATTCGTATTCGCGAAAGGATAAAATCAGCAAGGACCATCTACGCAACTCCAGGATCCACTCCAACCGCCATGAGACGAGCATCTGCTAAGGCAAGTTTCGGGGCCTCCCACATATTGGCATTTTACTCCGGCGCCCAAACTTCCTGACGGCGTATAACCATCGTTGCAGGTGCAACTCCAACTTCCCGGGCTGCACGATTCGCATATAAAGATCCAGTTGCAAAACTTTCCGGATGAACAATCGGAATCACTGCAACATTGGCAACAGGAAGTGCTGCAGCCTAAAGAAGTCTCCGAACCGGTTCCAGAACAACTGCCGCCGCTACAGACTTGGGTAACTTGTATTCTGTTACAGAAAGAGCAGGTATAGCCTGTGCCGCAATAATTTCCATCTGTGTCTCTCGAACAACCGCAAGATCCGGATCCCCCGGAGAAAGTTCCATCGGCATTGCAGGTGCTTGTCGTTGTCGTGCCGCTGGCCGATTCATCACAACTAGACGAATAATTACAAGAGCAGCCTCCCGTGGTGACTGTTCCCGGATAAACGCTCGCACTATTATCGTTACAATCGATGCCGCCGGAATTCAAAGTGTTTCTGCGTTTTCCATTTGTTGGAGCCGCATCTTGAAGATATTGAGTGGCGTTCGCCGGATAGGTGTCGTTATCAAAATCAACCATCCAAATATTGGTTTTTCTAAGCGCTCCGTCCTCTCCCAAAGCGATCGCTCCGTTTACGGTAATGGTTTTCCCGGAATTGAAGGCGAAGGGAGCGTTAAGCGTCAGGGTAACTCCTCCGTTGATCGTTAAATTGCCGTTATCCACTCCGTCGGCCGTGGAAATAGAACAGTTGCTGCTCAAAGTGGCGTTTCCGCCCATGGGAATGCCGCAGGCGTCGCTCCAAGCCAAAGTGATCGAGTTTTCCCGTCCGGCCGCGTCTTTGGCCAAGAAAACCGTGTGATAGACGGAATCATGGGTGTCTTTGACGATCCATTCTCCTTCGTATAAAGACGCTCCACGCTGTTTCGGCGTTGATTGGAATCGCCTTAAAAACTCTTTGAATATATTTTCCTCTCCTGTTTCTTTGATGGAGGATGCTGCTGATTCTGTTTGTCTTACGAATTCCAAGGGCAGAATCACGACGTCGTTATCGGTCTCGATATGCGCTTCGACCGAAACGATTTCCGCATCGTCGTCGACAACTACCGACAATTTCTGCGTGTTTCCGACATGGACATCGACCGGATCGATGATCGCCTCGACAAACTTCGGCCAAGTTTCTTCGGCCTGACTGATGTGGTACACCTGCCTGCCCTCCGGAAGAACAAGCTTTTTCCCGACGGCGCTCGGCGATTCCGGGTTTCTATTCATAACGGCGTCGATGGCAAAAAGGGCGAGAACGATCAAAATAACGACAGCGGCGATTTTTCCGGCGTCGATTTTCTTGAAATCAAATTTCATGTTTTTGTTTTATTTGACCTTTAGGCCTGTTCCCGGTTCCGCGTCTTTGGGAACGTTCGGCCATTCCAGATAGTCAAACCTCGGCGCGGTCAGCCGGTAAGAGACTTCGAAATCCCCGCTTGTTTTATCTGAGCTTCCCGCAATCAAAATGCGGTTATTCGCGACGTCTTTTTCGTAATAAACTTCGCCTTTGAATCCGGGCGTGAGGAGAATACTCAAATTTTTCCATTGTTCTCCGAAATTGGTCGTGCTGCGGAAAAGCCAGAAATCAGATCCCTTGTCCGCGAAGGCGAAATTGATTTCTCCCGAAAATTCACCGTTGCCGATGTCGGTCAGTTTCAAAACGCCGGTCGTTTCTTCTTTCACTCCGGTCATGCCCGGAGTATAAGTCGAATACTGCTCGCCGTTAATGTTGAAGAGCGTGTCCACCGTACCCACGGTCAGTTTTCCGGACCCGCCACCGACAACCACCGTGTCTCCGGCCGCGGTGCCGAAACGCGCCGTAGTCGCGCCTCCGCTTACGACATCGAGTTTATATCCCGGAGCGGTTGTTCCGATACCGACTTTGCTAGCGTCGTCGATGCTGATCGCCGCCGCCGAAAGAGAACCATCCGTTTGGATAACGCCGATGTCTCCGAATGAATTATCTCCGGTCCGGCGGCCTCCTTTGATATAAATACCCCTATCGTTTGAATGGTTGATCCTCACTATTGCCGCCGAATTATCGGTGTCATTCCCTCCCTCGAAACGGGCCACTTCGACTTCTCCGGCGATCGTGGCGGCAAGCACGTGCATCTTGGTTCCGACGAAACTGGCTTCGTTTTTTTCTTTGGGCGCTAATATGCCGATGCCGAAATTGCCGGTTCCCATGAAAGATACGTTGTTTTTGGTCATCGTATTTTCAACGGTCGTCGGCGCCGTTACCGTGATGACATTGGCTAGATTGTCCGGATTGGAAGAAAATATCCTGACTTTGGCGTAAAGAGTGTTGGAGGCGGCGGGATTGACCTGATATATCGGAATCCGGACTTTGGAGGTTTCGTAAATCTCGGCGTCTCCGATAGCATAGTTGTTGGCTATAGTTCCCGAGGCGGCTACCACTTCAGTACTATAACCGCCACTCAAGGACGTGCCACCTGCAGCGTGATGGAAAGAGAATCTCCTAACAAGCGCTCCGGAAGCCATAGTATGGTTATAACCTCCTATTAGCTCCACTTCTATCTGTCCGTTCCAGGCGATGTCTCCAAAATTGATATAGCCGACCTGGTTCGCCGCTTGCGCGAAATTGCCGACGGTGCCAGTCCATAAAATCATCCTGCCCTGCTTGATGTTGCCGTTCACTTCGAATTTCTGGGTTGGCGTGGAAACACCGACGCCGACATTGCCCGCGAAATAAGCCGTACCGTTGACGTTCAAATTTTGCCATCTCAAAGCGCTGGTGCCGATGCTCCGGGTGTTCGTCGTGTCCGGCAGTAAATCCGAATCAAAAGTCGCGGCCGAAACCCGTCCGATGGCCGAAGTCAAAGTGCGGGAAATCGCGTATTTCGGGTTGGTGGAGCTGTAGGTCATGGCCATGTCGATATTCACCACCGAATGGCCGACCAGGTCCCTGCCTTCCGCTTCCGAATACTGGATATTGTCGATTTTGGTGAAAGTCAAAGAATTCGTCACCACCTTATCCGTCGTCAGGCTGGTTTTAGTGTTCGAGCATTCGTCCGCTGGCGTTCCCGGACCCTGGGCTATTTTGATCACGCCCGATTCCAAAGTGATGCAAGTGGGGTCAGACGCCGGATCGGACATCCGCAGTTTCAAAGTCGATCCGCTGGCGGATTCGATGTTGCTCGATTGCTGGATCAAAGCCTGAATGGTTTCGAGCGTCGCGTCGAGCTGGCTCGAAACTTCCCTTGACGCGGATTCGCGGCCGGTGATATCCGTCACGGTCAACAGAATATTGGTGAGAAAAACCGAGGCGACCGAAAAAACCCCCAAATAAACCAACATCTCCATCAAGGTAAATCCCCGTATTTTCGTCTTTAAAATCCGGTTTGCCGCATCACCGAGAGGCAAACCTCCTTTTTTTGTTTTACGCATGGTTGTTAAAAATCCCGACAACTTTATTGGATTAATTATAACATAATGCCTTACGGATTAGTCAGCCATGTCGTTGCTCCGCCAGAGGGCCAGACATCCGTAAGTTTTGTAAGGCGCCCAAACGCTCGTGATTTTCTCCACTTTTTTCTCCGGCGGATACTCGCCGAATCCGTAAACCTTCATCAATCCTTTCCGCAATCCCAAGTCTCCCGAAGAGAAAACATTCTCCCTTCCCAAAGTGGACATTAAAAACATCTCGGCGGTCCAGCGGCCGATGCCTTTGATTCTGACAAGTTCGGCGATCACTTCTTCGTCCGTCATTTTATCGAAATCTTCTGTTCTTATTTTTTTCTCGCAAAAATGCTCGGCCAGGCTTTTCAGGTATTTCAGTTTTTGCGGCGAAATTCCGGCGGCCCGGATTTTCGGTTCTTCGAGAGAAAGAAGCCTCTTGGCCGAGATTCTTTTTTTCGGGAAAAGCGATCTGAACCTGGCCAAAATGGCGTCCCCGGCTTTTCCGGAAATCTGCTGGAAAATGATGTCCACGCAAAGACGGCTGAAGTAGTCTTTGCGGTCTTTCGGCTTCAGCCGCTCGATCTCCGGATCGGTTTTCAGATAAAAATATATTTTCGGATCGTTCTTTCTGAAATGCGCGAGGACTTTTCTCATGAGCGGTGTCTTTACTCCCGATTACTGGACTTCGTATTTGGCTTCTTCCGGGAAAAGCATGAGAAACGGATAGCCGACGTAGTTCCTCGTGATTTTTCCGACGCCGATCTCTTTGAGAAAACCGATCATCTCTTCGGTGATTTTCGCGGGATCGGCTTCGTTCTGGCCGATATATTCAATCTCCACGAAATCTCCGAGATTCTTGACCGCGTCGACCGCGATTTCGTAATCTTTGTAATTCCAGATCTTTCTCGTTTTCTCGACGACGACAAGCGGTTTGAAATCAAGGGCCGCCAAGATCTTTTTGACCGAATTCAGATCGTCGAGTTTGGTTTCGAACTCGTCGCAATAATGGCTTTTTCCGGATTCGTCATAATGCCATTTTTTGTAATTCAAAGAACATCTGCCTTCCGCTTCCCTCAATCTAAACCATTCTTCGACCGGACGGATCGACAAGAAATCCCGGTGCGCCGGAGAAAAATATTCGTCCATCTGCCGCTTTTCCGATTGGAAAACGGCGTTCTTGCCCAAAAATTCGAGAAGCGGGCCGGATTTTTCGACGTTGACCTGTATTTCGATTTCGATATTTTTGCGGGCCATGTCAAAAGCTTTCGACGATATTTATTTCCTTGTCTTCCACGACATCGTTTTCTCCGAACTTAACCATCGCCTTGAGCGCCCTTCCTTTGATCGCTTCCGGCAACCAGAAAATATCGGCCGGCCACATGTTTTCGTAAGGGATCTCGTCCGAGGAAAACCATTTCGGGTTCATTTCTTCGCTTTCTTGCGGCTCGCCTTCCCAGCTTTCGGAAAAATAGACGTGGACCGTCTGGTCCCATGCCGGATTATGGGGAAAACAAAAAGACAGTTCGGCGATTTTCCGGAGATCATTTATAGAAACCCCGATCTCCTCTCTGGCTTCCCTTTTGGCCGCTTCTTCGATTGTTTCTTCCCCGCATTTAACCTTGCCGCCGACTCCGTTCCATCGGTTGGCGCCGAAACCCCGCTTTTTCATCGCCAGACAGATATCGGCGATTCTGGTTTCGGATCTTCTTACTAAAAATACGAGAGTGGCGTTTCTTAATCCGGATTCGTTCATAGGGCCATTTTAGCAAAAATCAGTCCAATCCGTAATTAAACTCCTCTTTCCATTCCAGGCCGATTTCTTCGAACCCTTTTTTCAATCTCGATTTTATCACCTTGAGCAACGGCAGAAGTTCGGGAAAATTGCGAACCGCTTTGTCCGGATAAGTGGCAAGAATATCCGTCCGTTCGCAATAAACGCAAGCCGCCGCCATTTGGAAAGTAGTTTCCAGTTTATCCAGAGCCTTGACGAATCTGGCTTCGGCTGTTTCGGCTTTCTCGTATTCGTCCCATAGATCAAAAATCCTTTTACCCGATTGACCGGGCAGGATCTTGGACAATTTCGAGATGGCCTCTTTTTCCAACGCCTGTTTCTGCTCTTTGGACACGATGTTTTCCGCCACTTTTACGGCATCGATGTCTCCGATAACGGCTTCCGGCAAATCGTGGGCTATGGCCAGATTGACGGCTTTATCCACATCCAGGTCCAGATTCAGAAGATCAGCGACGATCGGCACCATCAAACTGAGCTGCCAGGAATGCTCGGCGGTCGATTCCTGTTTTTTGTTTTTTAGATAGACGGATCTCAAAGTCGTCTTCAAGTCCGAGCTTCGTTCCAGGAAATCCAGGAGGTCGTTCAGTTTTTCGTCCATTGGAATTCGTCTAAAATCTCTTTGCTTCAAAATCATCAGGGCCGCGCCGAACGGATACGCGTCTCTTATAATTAGCGGCGCCCTTGTTCCGAAAGCCGAACTGGTTTTGCGGCCGATCGGATCGGTTTGGCGGCAAATTCATTTCTGTTCTCTCGTGATTATCAGTCGGGTTTATTTAACAATCTTGTATATCTTCCCCGTATTCCCCGCGGGGCCGGCCTCATTAGAAGTAAGAAGATACAATTCTCCGTTTTCATCTTCACCGAATCCCAGAACAAAAGAGTTGATCTCTTTTGTGTGAGTTATGGTCCAGCCTCTGGTTTTTGTTTGAGCCGACGGCTCGGCAACGAATATCTTTCCGGCGGCGCTGGTGAAACTGCCGCTCCAATCGCCGAAAACATACTTTCCGTATAATTTTGGAATTTCTTTTCCCCTGTAAACAAAGCCGCCTATAAGAGATATGCCTTGCGAATGGTCGTATTCCAAAATGGGAGCCGCCAGTTCTTCTCCGTTATAGCCGACGTTCCGGCAATCGGCCGGAGAGTCATCGGGACTTTCGTGGCTAAAGCAGTGATTTCCTTCTTTTATGTTCCATCCGTAATTCTTTCCTTTTTCGACAATGTCGACTTCTTCCCACAGATTCTGCCCCACATCACCCACGAATAATTCTCCGGTTTTTCTGTCAAACGACATTCTGAACGGATTTCTGAATCCGTAGGCGTAAATTTCGTTATGGAAAGGATTATCCGCGGGAATTCCTCCATCCGTATCGATCCGTAAAATTTTTCCCAACGGACTTTTCAGGTCTTGCGCGTTCCCTGTTTCCGAATGCCCCAAGCCGAAATCGTCCGCGTTTCCGCCGTCTCCGACGGCAACATACAAATAACCGTCCGGCCCGAATAAGATTTCTCCGCCGTTGTGATTGAATTGCGGCTGGTCGATTTCCAAAATAATTCTTTCCGAGCTCAAATCCGCCTTATCCGGATTACTGTTGGAAACCGTAAATTCCGAAATCCTGCTCGTATGGTCAAACCCCTCGGGAGCGCCTCCTCGAAGCGGAGCGCTGTAATAAACATAAAACTTATTATCGGTTCCGAAGCTCGGACTAAAAGCCACTCCCAAGAGTCCGCGTTCGTCGTAATTCTCCTGCAACTCAACCATATTTTCTCTCAAATCCAGAAACGGTTCGTCCAAAACCGATTTGTTTTTGACTATTTTGACCACACCGATTCTGTCGGCGACAAACAACCTGCCCGTGTTGTCCGGCGGCTCGACCAATTTTACGGGAGAGACGAAATTATCGGAAACCAATTGTAAATTTATCATTAACGGTTTTTTAAAATAATTAAGGATACAAAGAGCCATCAAGGCAACGGCGACGATTATTCCGATATAAATAGGAATATTTTTATTTTTCATATTTTTATTTTGATTTTATTTTTTTCCGCCAGCCGACAATAAGCGGCAAAATAAGAGTCAGCGCGTAATAGAGATAAACATCAGGCTTGTAATAATCGGTCGAATTAAACAATTTTACGATAAATACGTAATCCAAAACCACGGCCATCGCTGTCCAAACGATACCGAGGTTCACATAATCTTTAAACGATTCTCGTTTGATTTTCTTGAGTAATACCCAAAGGATCGCGATTATTCCGAGCGGCAAGACAAACCAACCGATCATGTTTTGGGAAACGAGGTAGAAAAAGACGATGCCCAAGACATATCCGAAAAACCATAGGCCGAATCCCCACAGCAACGTGTTTATAAAAACTTTTCTCCCGCCTAGCCGTCGGCTTGTTTCCATAGTTTTATTATAACAAATCTCCTCAAAGCGCTGAAGTTGTAAAATGGCGGAGGGTACAGGATTTGAACCTGTGATCCCGTTTCCGGGAAACCGCATTTCGAGTGCGGCGCACTAGACCACTATGCGAACCCTCCATTGAGTGGACCCGATCGGACTCGAACCGATGACCTCCACATTGCAAATGTGGCGCTCTACCGACTAAGCTACGGGCCCGAAGGATCAGGATCATAATAACGGGTTTTTATGACCCGGACAATAAGCAAATTCCTGTGGGATATTCTAAACTTTGCGCGAACCTTTTTTGAACGAAACTGACGCTCCGCCCCGCCGCCGCTCGTTTCGCTCGCTGTTCCGCAAAAAAGTTTTCTTCGCATTTTTTGATTTGGCGCGCGATTTCTTTTTCTTCTAAAAGGAAAAGAAAACTTTTTTGCGGGACTCTGCTCTGAACGAGCAGGGCGGCGGGGCTTCGCTTCGGCTCGGGCGAGGCGGAATTCCCCCCACACCCCCCTTCCGCCTCGCCCTCGCTTGGGCTGGCGAAATTTTTTCGGCGGGCTTT
>ERZ795030.363-NODE-363-length-71635-cov-7.615759_pt1 | contig 71635 bp, 71 predicted proteins | sample MGYA00375122_ERZ795030 | MGnify/ENA primary metagenome ERZ795030 (study PRJEB30165, sample SAMN05720146) | activated sludge metagenome | isolation source: anaerobic digester from wastewater treatment plant | place: Japan | collected 2015-04-20 ... | reverse complement strand
AAAGCCCGCATCCGGCCTGAAACAGGCTGAATACGGGCACTTTTGATAATGTGGCAATTATCTCTTGGAGAACTGCGGCGCGCGGCGCGCGGCCTTGAGGCCGTACTTCTTGCGCTCCTTCATGCGCGGATCGCGCGCGAGGAAGCCCGCCTTCTTGAGCGCGGGGCGCAGTTCGGGGTTCGCGACGATGAGCGCGCGCGCGATGCCGTGGCGGATGGCGCCGGCCTGGCCGGTGGTGCCGCCGCCGTGCACGTTGACGATGATGTCGAACTTGGCGAGGGCCTCGGTCAGCACGAGCGGCTCGCGGACGATCATCTTGAGCGTCTCATGGCCGAAATACTCCTCGAGGTCGCGCTTGTTGACGGTGATGCTGCCCGTGCCGGGCAGGAGACGTACGCGGGCAACGGAGGACTTGCGCCTTCCGGTTCCGAGATACTGGGTAATCGTTGCCATAATCAAATCTCCTTCCCGTTACTTGAGCGTGAGCGCTTCGGGCATCTGCGCGGCGTGGACATGCTCCGCTCCCCTGTAAACGCGAAGCTTCTTGAGCATCTTGCGGCCGAGCGGCCCCTTGGGCAACATGCGGCGGACGGCCTCGTATACCGCGAACTCGGGCTTCCTGGCCATCAGGTCGCGATAGGAGATCTCCTTCAATCCGCCGGGATAATCCGTGTGGTGGACGTACTTTTTCTGGTCGAGCTTTTTACCGGTCAGCACGACTTTGTCCGCGTTGACGATGATGACGAAATCGCCGGTGTCGACGTGCGGCGTATATATGGGCTTGTTCTTCCCGCGCAGGATAGAGGCGATCTGGGACGCGAGCCGGCCGAGCACAAGACCGTCCGCATCAACCACATACCACTTCCGCTCGAGGGTTTCGCCCTTTGCCATATAGGTCTTCATGGCTGATCCTCCTAAGGTGAATGAAGTTTCGAGGCTCCGCACCGATCTCATTCCGCTGCCGGGGCTAACGGCCGCAAACGTCCATCCTGCAGAACACGCAAATGTTATTTTATATAAAAGACCGGGGCATGTCAAGCGAAAAAAGCCCGCGAAAACATTATTTTCTCGATTCCGCGCGCGCCGCGGACCGGCTTTAGCGCATGTGCGCAAAGCCTGTCTGCCTGAGCGCCTCGTAGAGCACGATGGCGACCGCGTTTGAAAGGTTGAGCGAGCGCCGGTCGTCCCGCATGGGGATGCGCACGGCGTCCTTTTCGCGGCGGGAGAGCAAATCTTCCCCCAGCCCCGCCGTTTCCTTGCCGAACACGAGGAAGTCCCCGTCGCGGTAGCCCGCCTCGGCGTAGGAGCGCGCGGCGTGCGTCGATGTCAAAAAGAAGCGCGCGTCCGGATGCGCCGCCTCGACTTGCGCGAACGAATCGTAATACGCGATGTCCAGATACTTCCAGTAATCGAGCCCGGCGCGCTTCAAATGACGGTCGTCCACCGAAAAGCCGAGCGGCCGCACGAGATGGAGCCTCGCGCCCGTCACCGAACAGGTGCGCGCGATGTTGCCGGTGTTTTCGGGGATTTCAGGCTCGACGAGCACGATGTTGAACACGCGGCCCTCCCCGTCAGCCTATGTAGATGAAGAAGCAGTTGTTGCCGTAGGTCGCGTAATATTCGTATTTGGCGCTCCAGTACGTGCCCTTGCTCGCCGCGCGGAAATACATGACGTTCTCGGGAAGGAAGGTATCCTCGTTTACGAATATCCGCATGACGGCCTCCACCGCCTTGCTCGAAGGCTTGACAGCGGCGATCTGCTCCTTGCTTTTTACGACGGTGTATTGGTTCTTTTGATAAATGACGCCCTCGACGGTATCCGGGAACTTAGAGCTCTTGAGGCGGTTGTAGATGGCGTTTGCGACGGCCGCCTGCGCCTCGACCGACGTGCCCTTCGACTCCTCGTGCACGACCTGCGCGATGAGCAGAAGCTCGTCCGCCGTGTAGCCGTTGGCGTCGGTGAAATAATCGTTCGCGCCGCCCGACGGCGTATCCGTCGGCTCCGGCGTGGCCGTGGCGGAAGGCGTCCCGGTTGCGGTCGGCTTGGGCGTGGCGGTCGCGCTCGGCTTGGGCGTGGCGGTCGGCTTCGTCGTAGGCTTCTCGGTGGGCTTCTGCGTGGGCGGGGAGCCGTACTCGACGAATTCCGCGAGCACGAAGCCCTCGTACTCCCCCGCGCTCACGCGCAGCCACTCGCCGGATTCTCCCGTGACGGTCAGCTTCGCGTTTTCGGAAAGCTCGCGCACGACGTCGTACCCGGTGCCGGGGCCTGTCCGGAGATTCGCACTGCCCGCGTTGAGGTACGCCTTCCTGTCGTCGATTTCCTCCACGGTGAACGCGGGCGTCGGCGACGCGGAGGGTTCCAAGGAAGGCGTCGGCGAAGGCGTTGGCGTCGGGGAAGCAGACGGCGAGGGCGACGGGCTCGGGGTCGCCACGAAGGGCGTGGCGGGCTTCGTCGGCAGCGGCGTGATCTCTATGACCACGGGCGCGGAGACGGCCCTTGTGCGCGCGTCGAGCTCGTCCTGCGTATAGAAGTTCATCGTGCGCGCGGAGGCCATGCACCCGGAAAGCGTGCAGAGCAGCATGGCCAATATGAAAAGTTGTGCCGCGCGTCGTACGATCATGTTACAGTATGTACTTTTGCAGGTCTTGTTCGTCGAGCCTGTGGCTCATGTGCTCCTTCACGTAGGCTTCGTCCACCGTCACCTTGACGAGCGGATGGTCGCCGCCGGCGTTGAAGGAGATGTCGTCCAGAAGGTTTTCCACGATCGTGTGCAGCCGCCGCGCGCCGATGTTCTCGGCGCTCTCGTTGGCGCTGTAGGCGTATTTGGCGATGGCCCCGAGCGCGTCGTCGGTAAACTCCAGCAGTATGTTGTCGGTTTCGAGCAGCGCCGCGTACTGCTTGATGATCGCGTGTTCGGGCTGCGAGAGGATGCGCCTGTAATCCTCGACCGAGAGCGCCTTGAGATCGACCCGGATCGGGAAGCGGCCCTGAAGCTCCGGTATGAGGTCGGAAATCTTCGAAACGTGGAACGCGCCCGCCGCGATGAAGAGCATGAAGTCCGTCTTAACCGGGCCGTACTTCGTGTTGACCGTCGAGCCCTCGACGATGGGCAGTATGTCCCTCTGCACGCCCTCGCGCGAAACGTCCGGGCCGTGGGCATGCTCCGCGCCCGCGATCTTGTCGATCTCGTCGATGAAGATGATGCCGTCCTGCTCGGCCTTCTCGACGGCCTCGCGCGTGACCTCGTCCATGTCGATGAGCTTCTCGGCCTCCTCCTGCCGGAGGATCTTCCTGGCCTCGCGCACGTTGACGCGGCGCTTCTTTTTCTTTGCGGGCAGAAGGCCCGCCATCATCTCGTTGAGGTTGATGTCGATGCCCATGGCGAGCATGGCGTCGCTGCCCGGCTGGCTCTGCTCGACCTCGATCTCGACGAGCTCCTCCTCGAGCAGGCCCGCGCGGAGCTTCATCGCGACCTCCTCGCGCCTGGTCAGGTGCCTCTGCTTCTCCTCCTCGGTAAGCTCGACCGGCTCGCTCTGCGTGCCGCCGCCGAGCAGCAATTGCAGCGGGTTTGCGGGGTGCGCGGCCTTCCTGCGCTCGATGGGCACGAGAAGGTCTATGAGCCTCTGTTCGGCCGCGCTCTCGGCTATGAGTTTGACGGCTTCCATCTTTTTGTCCTTGCACAGGCGTATGGAGGCTTCCACAAGGTCGCGCACCATCGAGTCCACGTCGCGCCCGACGTAGCCGACCTCGGTGAACTTGGTCGCCTCGACCTTGACCAGAGGCGCGTCGACAAGCTTGGCGAGCCGCCGCGCGATCTCGGTCTTGCCCACGCCCGTGGGGCCGACCATGATGATGTTCTTGGGCGTGATCTCCTCGCGAAGCGCAGGCTCGAGCCGCGCCCTGCGGTAGCGGTTGCGAAGGGCGATGGCGACGGCGCGCTTGGCGTCGTCCTGCCCGACGATGTATTTATCGAGAGCCTCGACGATTTGTTTCGGCGTGAGCATCATATTTCCTCCACCGAGATGTTCCCGTTCGTGAACACGCAGATGTCGGCCGCGATCCTGAGCGCCCTCTGGGCGATCTCGCGCGCCGAAAGCTCCGTGTTCCCGCAAAGCGCCTTGGCCGCGGCGAGCGCGTACATGCCGCCGGAGCCGATGGCGGCGATGCCGTCGTCCGGATCGATGACCTCGCCCGTGCCGGAAACGACCAGCAGCTCCTCGGCGTCCGCCACGATGAGCATGGCCTGAAGCTGGCGCATGGCCTTGTCGCTGCGCCAGTCCTGCGCGAGCGACACGGCGGCGCGCCGCAGGCTCCCGCTGTACTTTTCGAGCTTCGCCTCGAAGCGCTCGCACAGCGAAAACGCGTCCGCGACTGAGCCCGCGAAGCCCACCACGACCTTGTCGTGGTAGAGCCTGCGCACCTTTTTCGCGGTGTGCTTCATGATCGTGCTCTCGCCCAGCGTGACCTGCCCGTCGCCCGCGACGGCGCATTTGCCGTCGCGCCTTACGGCGATGATCGTCGTTCCCATCAGGGGCATAAAGTATTCCGCCTTTCGTATGGATCGGCTTCATGATAGCATAAACGCATTGCGCTGTAAGCCTTTTTCACAATGCTTAACATTTTATTCGCATTCCCGCGACAATATCGCACGGACCCCGTCTATGGTTTCCAGCGCGCGGGCGGCGATCCTGCCATACCTTTCCTGCTTGCCCCGCACGCGCTGCGCAAGCCCCTCGACGATGCCGTAATTGATGTTCATGGGCTGGAAATCGTGCCCCGCGTACTGCGAAACATAGCGCCCGAGCGCGCCTATGGCGGTACTGCCCGTAAAATCGACGCGCGGCTGCCCCAGAAGCTGCCGCGCGAGGTCGATGCCCGCGAGCGCGCCGCTCGCCGCGCTTTCGACATAGCCCTCGACGCCCGTGAGCTGGCCCGCGAAATACAATCCTTTTCTGGCGACGGACTGGAAGCAGATGTCGAGCTTGCCCGGGGAATTGAGGAAGGTGTTGCGGTGCATGACGCCGTAGCGCGCGAACTCCGCCCGCTCCAGCCCCGGTATCATGCCGAACACGCGCTTTTGCTCGGGGAAGAGCAGGTTCGTCTGGAAGCCGACGATGTTATAGAGCGTGCCCGCGGCGTCGTCCCGCCGGAGCTGAACGACGGCGTAAGGCCGCCTGCCCGTTCGCGGATCGACGAGGCCGACGGGTTTGAGCGGCCCGTAGGCGAGCGTCTGCTCGCCGCGCGCGGCCATGACCTCGACGGGCATGCAGCCTTCGAACACCCTGGGCGTTTCAAACGAGTGAAGCGGCGCCCTTTTCGCCGCGACGAGTTCGCGCACGAAGGCGAAATACTGTGCCTCGTCCATGGGGCAGTTGAGATAATCGCTGCCCCGGCCGTAGCGCGAACCCTCGAAGATCTTTTCCATGTCGAGGGACTCCCGCATGACCACGGGCGCCGCCGCGTCGTAGAAGTGCAGGCTCTCGCCGAAGAAAGCCTCTATGGATTCGAGCAGCTTGCCCTCGGTCAGCGGCCCTGTCGCGACGACGCAGGGCGGCGCGGGAAGCTTTGTCACTTCTTCCTCGACAACCGTGATGTTCGGGTGCTCTCTGACGCGCGCCGTTACGAGCTTGGCGAAGCCTTCGCGGTCCACCGCGAGCGCGCCGCCCGCGGGCAGGCGCGTTTCGTCCGCGCAGGAGACGATCAGCGAGCCGAGCCGCCGCAACTCCTCCTTGAGGAGCCCCGCGCCGTTCTCGAGGCGGTCGCTCCGAAGGCTGTTGGAGCACACGAGCTCGGCGAAATCGTCCGTCTTATGCGCGGGGGAGCGCTTTTTCGGCCGCATCTCGCTCAATAAGACGCTGACGCCGCGTTCAGCAAGCTGATACGCGGCTTCGCATCCCGCAAGACCGGCTCCTATGACGCGCGCCGCAGGGGTTTCACTCCTGCTCTTCATCCCGGTTCGCCTTTTTGCTCTGGCGGATCACATGGGCGCAATCCTTGTTGGTGCACATGGTATACGCGCCGCGCTGTCCCACCTTGTTGACCATCATGCCGCCGCACTTGGGGCATTTTTCTTTAGCGGGCTTATCCCACGACACGAAATCGCACTCGGGATACTTCTCGCAGCCGTAGAAGGGCTTGCCGCGCTTGGATTTCCTTTTGATGAGCGCCGCGCCGCACTTGGGGCAGGCGACGTCGAGCTTCTCGACGATGGGCTTGGTGCTGCGGCACTCGGGGAAGTTGGGGCACGCGAGGAACTTGCCGAAGCGCCCCATCTTGTAGACCATCATGGCCCCGCACTTGTCGCAGGGGATATCGGACACCTCGTCCGGCACCTTGACCTTTTCAATGGTTTCCGACGCCCTGCCCACGCTCTGCTCGAACGGGCCGTAGAAATCCCTGATGACGCCGGACCACTCCTGCTCGCCGTCCTTGATGCGGTCGAGCTTGCTCTCCATGTCCGCCGTGAACTTGATGTCGATGATGTCTGTGAAATTGTCCTTCATGATCTGGTTCACGATAAAGCCCAGATCGGTGGGGACGAGCTGCTTCTTCTCGCGGCGCACATACCCGCGCTCGAGTATGGTCGAAATCGTCGGCGCGTAGGTGCTGGGGCGGCCTATGCCCTTCTCCTCGAGGGTCTTGACGAGCGTCGCCTCGGTGTAGCGCGGCGGCGGCTGCGTGAAGCGCTGCTCCTTTTCGACTTCCTGCCGGCTGAGTTCGTCGGCAACCTTGAGCTCGGGCAGGGCGACGTCCTTCTCCTGCTCCTCGTCGTGGCTCTCGGTGTAGATGGCGGTATAGCCGTCGAAAAGCGTGCGCACGCCGTTGGCGCGGAACGTGCAACCGTTGCAGTCGAAGGCGATGGTGTTGGTTTCAATCAAAGCGTCGGCCATCTGGCTCGCGATGAAGCGGTCGTAGATGAGCTTGTAGAGCTTAAACTGCTGCGGCGAGAGCGAGGCTTTAACCGCCGCTGGGACGAGCGCCGGGTCCGCGGGGCGGACGGCCTCGTGCGCGTCCTGCGCGCCCTTGCGCCCCTTGTAGACGTTGGGTTTATTCGGAACATAGCGCGCGCCGAACTGCGTTTTGATCTGCTCGAGCGCGGCCTGCTGCGCTTCCTCGGAGATGCGCACGGAGTCCGTGCGCATGTAGGTGATGAGGCCCGTTACGCCGCTGCCCTGGAGTTCCACGCCCTCGTAGAGCTGCTGGGCGACGAGCATGGTGAGCTTCGTGTTGAAGCCGAGCTTTCGTGAAGCTTCCTGCTGGAGGCTGCTCGTCGTGAACGGCGCGGGCGCGTGGCGGCTCTTTTCCTGGATTTTTACGTCGGACACCGTGAACGCGCGCCCTTCTATGCGCGCGAGTATCTCGTCCGCCTCGGCCTCGGTATGGATTTCCTTTCGCTTGTCGCCGATGCCGTAAAACTTCGCCTCGATGGGTTTTTTGACGCCCTTGGCGTGGAGCAGCGCCGTGATGAGCCAATATTCCTCGGGCACGAAATCCATGATCTCCTGTTCGCGGTCGCACAGAATGCGCGTCGCCACGCTCTGCACGCGCCCCGCGGAGAGGCCTTTTCGTACCTTCGACCAGAGTATGGGGCTGATCATATAGCCCACGAGCCGGTCGAGCACGCGGCGCGCCTGCTGCGCGTCCACAAGATCCATGTTGATGGAGCGCGCGCCCTTGACGGATTTCTTGACGGTGTTGGCCGTGATCTCGTTGAACACGATGCGGCACTGGGAATTCGGATCGAGCTTCAATATGTTGGCGAGGTGCCAGGAAATGGCCTCGCCCTCCATATCGGGGTCCGTCGCGAGGTAGATTTTGCTCGCGCCCTTGGCTTCCTTGCGTATGCGCTCGAGCACGTCGCCCCGGCCGCGCAGGGTGATGTACTTGGGCTCAAATCCGTGTTCTATATCGACGCCGAGCTGGCTCTTGGGAAGATCCCTCACATGGCCGTTCGAGGCCACCACCTTGTACTTGCTGCCGAGGAATTTGCCGATCGTCTTGGCCTTTGCGGGCGACTCGACGATGACGAGCATATCCGCCATCTGTTTACCTCCAGAAAGACTTACTCAAGAAAACACGCCTTACAGGCTGAACAATCGTCCGGGCGATTGCTTAATTATTCCCGAAAACTCCAGCGATGTCAAGGTTGAATTTAGCAGTGCCGCCGAAAGGCCGCTCAGCTCGCACAGCTCGTCGAAGCTCCTTTCCCCCGGCACGAGCAGCCGGTAGACGAGCTCCTCCTCGAAGCAAAGCGTCCCGGTGTCCACGCCCGGCTTCTCCTCCTTTCGCTTTACGATGCCGTATTCCTCGAGTATGTCCGCCGCGGACTGGACGAGCTTCGCCATGCCGCTTCGGATAAGGGCGTTCGTGCCCGCGCTTTTAAGGTCCGTGAGCCTGCCCGGCACGGCGAAGGCGTCCCTGCCCTGCTCGAGCGCGCAGTCCGCCGTAATCAGCGCGCCGCTCTTCTCCCCCGCCTCGACCACGACCACGCCGCGCGCAAGTCCGCTGATGATGCGGTTTCGCATCGGGAAGTGCATAGCCTTGGGCTCCGTTCCCGGCATATACTCCGAAACGACGGCGCCGCGCGCGACGACCTTCTCGTAAACGTCGCGGTTCGCCTCGGGATAGACGACGTCCGGCCCGCTCCCCAGCACCGCGATGGTCGGATACGCGCTGTCTTTGGCCTCGAGCGCGCCTTCGGCGGCGGCGCGGTCTATGCCGTACGCCAGGCCGCTCACGACGCAGACGCCGCTTTCTGCGAGCGCGCGCGCGAGCTCGACGGCGGCGCGCCTGCCGTATTCGGAAGGCTCGCGCGTGCCCACCATCGCGACGGGCAGCCGCAGTTGCGGATACAGCGTGCCCCGGTAATAGAGCACCACGGGCGGGTCGTAAATCTCCTTCAACAGCTCCGGATACGCGCGCGAGGCGATGGTCGCCGCGGACACATCCAGTTCCTCGAGCCGCTTGAGGCAGCGCTCGATGTAGCGCTCGCTCGCGCGCTTCTTCATAAGCTCCGCCACGTCGCCCTTCATGTGCTCGTGCAGATCCCCGCGCGCCGCCGCCTCGAAAACCGCCTTGGGATCGTCCCCGAAGGCCTCGAGAAGCTTTCTCGAGCGCGCCGCGCCCGGCCCGTTGGCCACGCCGAGCCAGAACAGATACCGTTCCTTCTCGCTGAGTTTCATCTAAGCGTCCCCCAATATTTGCTCTCGAGGCTCCTGTACTGGATCGCCTCCGCGACGTGCGCGGGCAGTATGTTCTCGCTGCCGTCGAGATCGGCGATCGTGCGGGAAACCTTGAGTATGCGCGTATACGCCCGCGCGCTGAGCTTGAGCGTCGAAAACGCCTTCTTCAAAAGCGCCTCGGCCTCGGGTTCGAGCACGCAGTACACGCCCGTCATACGGTTGGTGAGCTGTGCGTTGAAAAGTATCCCTTCCTTTCGATAACGCCTGGCCTGCAGCGCCCGCGCCGCATTGACGCGCGCTCGGACGACCTCCGACTTCTCCCCCGTGCTCCTGCCCGCGATGTCCGCGTAGCCCACCTCGGACATTTCGACGTGGATGTCGATGCGATCGAGCATCGGCCCGCTGATTTTGTTGCGGTAGCGCAGTATCTGCTGCGCGGTGCAGCGGCAGGGCGTGACGCGCGAGCCGAAGAAACCGCAGGGGCAGGGGTTCATCGCGGCGACGAGCATGAAATCCGCGGGATAGGTCGAACGCGCCGCCGCGCGCGCGATGGTCACAAAGCCGTCCTCGAGCGGCTGGCGCAGCGCCTCGAGCACATCCTTTGGGAACTCCGGGAACTCGTCGAGGAACAGCACGCCGTAGTGCGCGAGGCTGATTTCCCCCGGCAGCGCCTTCGGGCCGCCGCCGATGAGCGACACGCCCGAGGCCGAGTGGTGCGGCGCGCGGAACGGCCGCTCGGCAACCATGCCGTCCTTGCCCTTGAGCGCGCCCGTCACGGAATGGATCTTGGTGATCTCGAGCGCCTCGGCGAAGGAAAGTTCCGGCAATATCGAGGGGATGCTGCGCGCGAGCATGGTCTTGCCCGAGCCGGGCGTGCCCACGAGCAGCAGGTTGTGCCCGCCCGCGACCGCGACCTCCGCGGCGCGTTTTGCGCCCTGCTGGCCCTTGATATCCGAAAAATCGGAAGAATAGGCGACGCGGGCGTTATCCCACCCGCGCGGCGGAAAAACTTCGAGCGGCACGCCGCCCTTCAACATGGCTACGAGGGAGCGCAGGTTCGCCGCGGGGACGACCCGCACTCCGTCGATATACGAAGCCTCGGCGGCGTTCTCCGGCGAGAGCGCGACCGAGGCGATGCGTTCGTTATACGCGCCTATGACCATAGGCAGTATGCCCGCCACGGGGCGGACGCCGCCGTCGAGCGCGAGCTCTCCGAGGAACATGAAGCCCTCGGTCAGCTTCTCGTCGAGCTGCCCCGTCGCCGCGAGTATGCCCACGGCGATGGGCAGGTCGTAGACCGAGCCTTCCTTCCTCTGGTCGGCGGGCGCGAGATTGACCGTCACGCGGCCCTGCGGATACGCGAAGCCGGAGTTGCGTATGGCCGAATGCACGCGCTCCTTAGATTCCCGCACGGCGGCGTCCGGCAGGCCGACAAGCTCGAAGGCCGGTATGCCGCCGCCGGAATCGACCTCCACGCGCACGAGAAAGCCCTCGAGCCCCGAGAGGCCGTAGCTGGCGATGCGGGAGAGCATAGGCGATACCTCCGCGTGTTATTCTGGTTTTTCTTCTCCGGCCTCCGCTTCCCCGGCGGCTTCCCCGATCCCCGGTTCCGAGTTCGGCCTGTTGAACACGATCAGCTTGTTGCCCGCGAAGTTCACGAGCGCGGCGCCGCCGGAGGCGAGTATCAGATTGACGAGGTTGACATCGATGCCCAGCGGGCCGCTGCACAGGGCGAACACGCCTTCGTTGACGCCGAGGGAAACGAGGTTGACGAGCAGGAACAGCGCCATTTCGCGCAGCGTGCGCTTCTTTTCCTTGCGGAACGTCCACATCGTGTTCCACACATAGCTGTTGACGATGCCCGCCGTATAGGAAATGATCTTGGCGGCGTGCTCGTTGACGCCGAACAGATCCGTAAGCAGGTAGAACAGGCCGAAATCCACGCCCGTGTTCAATATGCCCACGATGTTGAACTTGACGAATTGCCAGATGGTCGCTTTCAAGCCGTTTTTCATGTGATCCGATTCCCTTTTCCCCAATTTCGCTCAATAGCCCATGAACGTCCAGCTCGGCAGCCACTCGAGCAGCTTGATATACCCGCGGGGGGCGGTCACGCCCGTGATGGCCGGATAGAACAGTATGAACAGCGCGACGGCCGCGCCCATCCAGATCCATTTCGCCTTCGCCCAGGCGGGATCGCTTTGCTCCTTCTTCCGGAGCAGGTTGGCCGTAATGAGTATGATGAAGGGCACGCTCGCAAAGTAATGGTAGATGAACGTGCAGCGCGTGACGAGCACCCACGGCGCAATCTCCGCGAGCAGCGCCACGAACAGCGCGAGCCAGGTCATATCCGGCGCGATTTTGCCGCGGATGAGCTTGATGAGCGCCATCGCGGAGCCGACGCAGCACACCCACCACACGGCGGGATTGCCAAGGGCCGATATGGTGCCGATATAACCCTCGGCCACGTCGTAATTGACATAATACCACATCGGGCGCAGGATCAGCGGCCATTGCCACCACGGGGACTGGTAATCGTGCGTTGCCGTGAGCGTGCTGTGGTAGTTGTACATGAACTTCTGCACGCCCCAGATGCCCTCGAGGTCGTAGTGTGAAACGCTCAATACGTACGGCAGGTACGAGAGCAGGTAGATGGCGACGGGTACGGCGATGTAGAACACGACGCACCAGAGCAGCGTGAGCACGGTGTTTTTCCAAAATGGCGCGACTGCCGCGCGAAGGGCCTCATCCCCGCTGTTTTTGAAGCGGCAGTATTCGGCGTAGCGCCAGAGCAGCGATATGAGCAGCAGCACGGCCATGCCGCCGCCCGCGTAGATGCAGATCCACTTGCTCGCGGCGCCCAGCCCGAAGAACAGCCCGCCCAGCGCGAGGGGCTTGAGCGTCTTTTTGAGGCCGTCGGAGAAGAAGTTCATGCCGAAATACTGATACATATAGTAGAACATCAGTATGATGAAGAACACGCCGTACACGTCTATGGTCGCGATCCGCGTCTGCGTGTAATGCATGAAATCGAACGCGAAAAGCACCGCGACAAGCAGCGCGTACTCGCTGTTTTTAAAGAGACGCTTGCCGAAGGCGTAGAGTATGGGCACCATGCCGACGCCGAAGAGCGCGCCCACGATGCGCCAGCCGAGCGGATTCATGCCAAAGACCGCGATGCCCAGCATGATGAATATCTTGCCGAGCGGCGGATGCGAGTTCTCGTAGGGCTTGAGGCCGTTGAGGTGCTCGTAGGCCGTGCGCGCATGGTACAGTTCGTCGAAATACATGCCGTACATATACGAGCCGCGCGCGGGCACCTGATCCGGTTCGTCGAATAACGCCTCGCCGCCCGCGGACGCCGTCGCGGGGATGTAGTTCCCCTGCTCGTCGAAGAGCGCGAGTTCGTTGAACCACACCTCGCCCACAGTGACCCGGAGCGTGATGGTCTTGGTTGTGATATCCCCGCCGATGCGCGCCCAGCGGAACATATCCCCGTTGTCCTCCACATAGGTGACGAGCGTGCCGTCGTCTCCGGTAAGCTCCACGGTGCCCGTATACAGCCCGCCGTAGGCGCGGATGTCCTTGACGCGGGTTTCGCTCGCGAGCGTGATGGTCACCGTATCGTTGAAGGAGCCTGTCCAGTAGCTTTCGGGCGCGACGGTCGTGCCGAGGTTGACGAGCGCGACCACGCCGTAGACCGCGGTGAGCGCAAGCACATAGATCCTGTCCCGCGCGGTGTAGCGGAGCTTGTTGTCGACCGGTTCGGGCAGGCGCGTGAGCGCTTCCGCCTCGCGTTTTTTCTCGGCGAAGGCCGGGAATTTCACGCGGCGGAACACGATGCCGCAGCACGTCCACGTCAGGTACGCGAACGCGCCCATGCTCATGAGCGAGCCGACTGCGGTGACGATGTCGTAGATGATGCCGCGCGCCTGCTGATGATCGACGATCACGAAGGCCATCATGGCGTTGAAGAGCGCGGAAACCGTCATTAAGAGGAACGCGGTGACGAGCCGCCTGTCGCGGTAATACACGAAGGCGACGAGCAGCAGCAGAAGCGCCGGGAAGAGATACCGCTCGTGCATATACTGCCCGAGCGTGAACAGCGCGGCGATCAGCCATGCCGTACAGAGCGTCAGCGCGTGCTTCTCATGCTTTCTCTCAAAAGCGTAGAGTATGATCGAAAAGGCGACCGAGAGGGCGATGAGTATCGTACCCCACGTTGCGTAAGTAAGCCCGAGCAGAGGCGCGTCTATGCCCTTCCAGTTGCCGCCGAGGAGCGCCATAAGGTTGAACGCCTCTACGCTCGCGTAAGGATAGCTCGTCGCCGTGCCGAGTACCTTGTTCAAAAACCACAGCGGCTCCTGCCCGTTGCGGAACGGCAGCGCGATGAGGAAAATCGCCGCGCACGCGGCCGCGACCGCCGCGAGGGTCCGAAGGAAGCCCTTGACGAAGCGCTGATCCCTCACTTTGCAAAAATACGCCGCGGCGAGCAGCGGGCCCACCATAAGCGCCTGCGGCTTGGTCACGATGGCGACGCCGTAGACGAGGCCTGTGAGTATGAGCCTGTCCTCGAGGAAAAGCCAGATCACCGCGAGCAGCAGCAGCGTGAGTATCTGGTCGATCTGCCCCCAGCCGCCCGAGATGAACGCCATGAGCGGGTTGAAGGCGACAAAGGCCGCCAGCGCGAGCGGCAGCCTGCCCGCGCGCGGGTCGAGCGAATCCTCGTTTTTGCCCGCGCGCCGCGCGATGCGGTAAACGAGGTAGGCGGCGAGCAGGTCCGCGAGTATCCCCGGCATCTTGACGATCAGCACGTAGCCCGCGCTGCCGTAGTTGAGTATGCTCCCGAGCTTGCCCATGAGAAAGAGCATGTACATGTAACCCGGGGGATAATCCGCGAACATGCCCGAGGTATAAAAGTTCCTTATGCCGCCCGAAGCGAGGTTGTACGCCCAGGCCATGAAGCAGTTGATGTCCGTCGAGTGCCCGTAGAAGATCAGCGAGAACGCGCAGCGCGCCAGGAACGCCGCAAGAAATATGACGGCGAGCCAGAAGCCGTCGCTCATGCCGGAGCGCGCGAGGTCTTTGGAACTGTCCGTTTCGATGTAGCGGCGATAGGCTATGACGGCCACGAGCGCGCTTACGAGCGTCGCGAGCATCATGTAGCCCATGCCTGGGATGTCGGTTTCGTTCGCGGTTTCGCCCTCGGCCTCCCCGACGGAGGCGACGGAGAAGTCCGCCGCGTCCCCGGTATAGCCCGAAAGCTTCTCGACGCGCACGTCGTCGAACCACGCCTCGCCCTCGGAGAGCGCGCCGTAGCCGCCCACGCGCACGCAAACGGAAAGCTCGGTCTGCCCTTTTGCGGTTTTGCCGACGAGCTCGAGTTCGACCCAGCCCCCGCTCGTGCCGAAAACGCCCTCGCTCTTGGCGAGCGAGCCGTTGACTGATATGTTCGCCCCCGCGCCGCCCGCGACGTTCGCGGTTTTGACGCGGCAGGTCAGCTTATAATGGGAGTTCGCCTTGACCTTGACGGTCTGGTAGAGCCGCGCGTCGTTTCCGCCCGCGCCGCAGAAGATGTGGGCGACGTTTTCACCCTCGAGCGTTTCGGCCGACGCGTAGCCGAGCGCCTCCTCCGTATACCATGCCTCGTACTTCCATTCCTCGGGCAATCCGTCCCCGGAAACCTCGTCGAAGCCGCCGTTGTCGATGAGAGTCGATGCCGCGAGCGCCGCGGGTGAAAGGCACAACAGGAAAAGCGCAAGCGCGAGGGAAAACAGTTTTTTCATAAACGCCTCAAAACGCAATAATGGAGCAGGTATATAGGATACCATATTTCTGTCAGTTTCTCACCATATTGCGGTATTTATTAACAATTATGCCGGAAATGCGTTCTCGATATGCGTAACTTTGCCCGAAGGGAGCGCCACCTCGACCACGTCGAAGCGAAGGCTCGCCTCGAGCAGGCCGTGGTCCGCGGCGTAAACCGTGGCCGCTTTGATCAGGTTTTGCTGCTTTTTGCCCGTGACGGCCTCCCGCCCGAGGCCGAAGAGCGTCGAGCTTCGCGCCTTGACCTCCACGAAGACCGTGGTTTCCCCGTGCTGCATGACGAGGTCTATTTCGCAGCGCTGCGCGCGGTAGTTCCGTTCGAGAAGCTCGTAGCCCTTTTTTTGCAGATGGAGCAGCGCGCGCTTTTCGCCCTCGGCGCCGCGCGCGGTTTTCTCGGTCATACGCCCTCCAATATTCCTTTAATGAAGCTTCTCCTGTGCAGCGGGCACGGGCCGAACGCGCGCAGGGCCGCGATGTGCTCCGCCGTGCCGTAGCCCTTGTTGCGCGCGAAGCCGTATTCGGGGTAGACTTCGTCCATCCGCGCCATAAACGCGTCCCGCTCGACCTTGGCGAGTATACTCGCCGCGCCGATGAGGTAGCACAGCGCGTCCCCGTGCACGATGGGATGCTGCGCGGCCGGGATATCCAGCCCCCTCACGGCGTCCACGAGCGCGTCGAAGCAGGGCCGCCCCATGGCGGCGTACGCCTCGCAAAACGCCTTTTTCGTGGCGTTGAGTATGTTGATCTCGTCGATCTCATCCTGGAACACCCAGCCCACGCCGTAAGCGAGCGCTTCCTCGCGGATGAGCGCTGCGAGCTTCTCGCGTTTGACGGCGGATAGCTTCTTCGAGTCGTTGATGAACTCGATCAGCGGCTCCGGCGGCAGCACGACGGCGGCCGCGACCACGGGCCCCGCGAGCGGGCCGCGGCCCACCTCGTCCATGCCCGCGGGGAGCACCCCCCGCGCCCAGAAGGCGCGTTCCGTTTGGGTGAGGGCGTAAAGCCGCTCCTGTTCCTTAGGCCTGATCATCGCCCGTCCTCCGGCAGCTCGAGCGTCACTTTGGCGATTTTCCCCGCGCGGAACTCGTCGAGGGAAACGCGCGCCGCGCGCTCGGTGTCGAGCGCGTTTCCGGAAAGCCGGAAGCCCCGGCTCACGCATACGGCTTCGAGCAGTTCCTGCGGCGCCATGCCCGGGCGTATCGCGCAATAGCGCGCGGCAAGCTCGTTCGGGCAGCGCGCGTTGAGCTCGGCGAGCAGGTCGCCCGCGAGCTGTTCGATGTCCATGATATCGTCGTTGATGGAGCCGATGTATGCCAGATGCTTTGCGAGCTCCGGGTCCTCGAGCTTGGGCCAGAGGAGGCCGGGGGTATCCATCAGCTCGAGGTAGGGGCCGATCTTCACCCACTGCTTGCCCTTGGTGACGCCGGGCCTGTCCCCCACCTTCGCGCGGTTTTCGCCCGCGACGCGGTTGATGAAGGTGGATTTTCCCACGTTCGGGATGCCCACGACCATCGCGCGCACGGTTTTCATGACGCCCTTCGCGCGCATCCTGTCGACCTTTTCTTTCGCGGCCGCTTCTATGGCCGATATCGCCGCCTTGCGCTTGTGCGCGTTCGTCGCGACGAAGTCCATCGCCGCCGCGCCGGAAGCGCGATAGCTTTCGAGCCATGCCTTCGTCCCCGCGGGCGAGGCGAGGTCGCTCTTATTGAGAAGTATGACCCTGTGTTTGGCCGCGAACAGCGCGTCGAAATCGGGGTTGCGCGTGGCCCCGGGCGCGCGCGCGTCGGCAAGCTCCACCACGACGTCGATAAGCGCGAGGTTCTCCTCGAGCATGCGCCGCGCTTTTGCCATATGCCCCGGATACCATTGGATCTGCATGGCGTCCCTCCATTTGAAGCAAAGCCCCCGGAGGCCGTGGCCGCGGGGGCTTCATCATCGCTTTGCTTATTTCTCGTCTATGCGCTCGACGATCTTGGCGGCCTTACCCGAACGCTCGCGCAGATAGAACAGCTTCGCCCTGCGCACGCGCCCGTGGCGCACGACCTCGATGCGGCCGACGCGGGGGCTGTTGTACGGGAAAGTCCTCTCCACGCCCACGCCGTAGGAAACGCGGCGCACGGTGAAGGATTTGCGTATGCCGCCGCCCTGGATCTTGATGACGATGCCCTCGAAGTTCTGCAGCCTCTCGCGGCTGCCCTCGATGACCTTCACGTAGACGCGGACGGTGTCGCCGATCTCGAGCCGCGGAAGATCCGTGCGGATCTGTTCCTTTTCAAGTTCCCTGATGATATCTGCCATTGTGTTCTCCTTCCTCACAGACGTTCTTATGAGCCATCCGCCCACATTGGACCGCCCGCTGTACCGACCGCCATTATACCACGGCGGTTTTTGGAATGCAAGCGCTTATTTCCCTTGATTCGCCTGATTTTTCAGGCTCTCGAGCAGGGCTTTATCCGCCTTGTCGAGCGGTATTTCCTCGATCAGTTCCGGCCTTCGCGCATAGGTCAGCTTCAGGGCTTCGTCCCGCCGGAAGCGCGCGATCAGCGCGTGGTTGCCGTTGAGCAATACCTCCGGCACGTCCATGCCGCGAAAACTCGCCGGGCGCGTATACTGCGGATATTCGAGAAGGCCGTCGGAAAACGACTCGTCCCCGGCCGAATCCTCGCTGCCGAGCACGCCCGGAACGAAGCGCGAAACGCAATCGACGAGCACCATCGCGGGCAGCTCGCCGCCGGTGAGCACATAGTCCCCGATGGAGATCTCCGCGTCCATGGCGTACGACACGCGTTCGTCGATGCCCTCGTAATGCCCGCACAAAAGCAAAAGCCGCGGCATTTCGGAGAGCTCCTTCGCGCGCTTGGGCGTGAGGACCTCGCCGCGCGGGGAAAGCGTGACGCGGTACGCCTCGTGCCCGGGATCGACCACCTCGATGCAGGAGTAGACGGGCTGCGCCATCATGACCATGCCCGCGCCCCCGCCAAAGGGATAATCGTCCGTGTTGCGGTGCTTGTTATCGGAATACGCGCGTATGTCGTGCAGATGGAATTCGAGCAGCCCTTTTTCCGCCGCGCGGCCGAGCATGCTCGACGAGAGCACCCCGCCGAACATACCGGGGAAGATCGAGAGTATGTCAATCCTCAAACAGGCCGACCTCCTCGAGCACGGCTTCATCGAGCACGATGCGCCCGTTTTCCGTGTCCACCAAACGCAGCAGCTTTTTGAGCGCGGGGACCATGAGCTTCCTCTCGCCCTCGATGAGATACACGTCGTTCGCGCCGGTCTCGAGCACCTCGGTGAGTATGCCAAGCGGCTTCCCGCCGGACGTGCTCACTTCGCACCCGATCAAATCGCACACGAAATACGCGCCCTCGGGCAATTTCACCGCGTGCGCGCGGTCCACGCACAGGTAGAGCCCCCGAAGCTTCTCGGCCTCCTCGCGCGAACAAGCGCAGGAAAGCGTCAGCGTGACGCTCCCCTGATTCACCCCCGCGCCGGAAACGGTCACGGGGACGTATTCGCCCTTCGCCTCGAGATACGCCTCGTCGAGCGCGTGGAAGCGGGCGAGATCGTTGGTGAGGGGCGCGAGCTTCACGGCGCCCCGTATGCCGTGCGGCCGGACGATCTGCCCGACGCGCAGGTATTCCGCCCTGCCGTCCATGTTTACACGATCTCGACGATGTACTTCTTGTTTTCCTTGATGGACGCCGCCTTCACCACCGTGCGGATGGCCTTGGCGATGCGCCCCTGCTTGCCGATCACCTTGCCCATATCCTCGGGCGCGACGCTCAGCTCGATGATCGTGGCCTTATCGCCCTCTTTTTCCTCAACCTTGACCAATTCGGGCTTATCCACGAGATTCATCGCGATAAACTTAACCAGCTCTCCCATGGTCTGCCTCGCCGACGGTTCCGTCGTCACTGCAGCGCGCCGCTCTTTTTGAGCAGGCCGCGCACGGTGTCGGTGGGCTGCGCGCCGTTCTTGAGCCAGTACTGCGCCCGCTCGCCGTCCACCTTGACTTCGGCGGGATCGGTGAGGGGATTGTAGTAACCGAGCTCCTCGATGAACGCGCCGTCGCGCGGCGCGCGGGAATCCGCGACGATGATGCGGTAGAACGGAGCCTTCTTGGCGCCCATCCTGCGAAGTCTGATCTTGACCATATTGGTTTTCCTCCTGATGTTGTCTTAGTTTATCCGAAAACGGCGAACCGCTGTCGTATCGTTAAAACTTGAAGGGAAAGCCTCCCCTTCCGCCCTTCTTGAAGCCTTTCTTGCCCGCGCCCGCGAACTGCTTCATCATCTTGCGCCCGGCCTCATACTGGTTCAACAGGCGGTTGACCTCCTGTATGCTCGTACCGCTGCCCTTGGCGATGCGCTTGCGGCGGCCCGCGTTGAGCACGTCCGGCCGCCTGCGCTCCTGCGGGGTCATCGAGCGGATGATGGCCTGCGCGCGCGCGAGCTGCTTTTCGTCGACCTGCATACCGCCCAGCTTCGACGCGTCAACGCCCGGGAGCATGTTGAGTATCTCCTGCATGGAGCCCATGTCCTTCATCTGCTCCATCTGGTCGAGGTAATCCTCGAGTGTGAAGTCGTCGTTTCGAAGCTTCGATTCGAGCTCCACGGCCTTTTTTTCATCGAAGGCGGTCTGCGCCTTCTCGATGAGCGTGAGCACATCCCCCATGCCCAGTATGCGCGAGGCCATGCGGTCGGGATGGAAGGGCTCGATGTCCGTAAGCTTCTCGCCCGTGCCGCTGAACTTGATGGGCTTGCCCGTCACGGCCTTGACCGAGAGCGCCGCGCCGCCGCGCGTGTCGCCGTCGAGCTTGGTGACGATCACGCCCGTGAGGCCGAGCTTTTCGTTGAATATTTTTGCGACGTTGACCGCGTCCTGCCCCGTCATGGCGTCTATGGTGAGCAGGATTTCCGCGGGGTGGACCGCGTCGCGAATGGCCGCGATCTCGTCCATCATGGCCTCGTCTATGTGGAGCCTGCCCGCCGTGTCGAGTATCACAAGGTCGCACAGGTTCCGCCGCGCGTGGTCTATGGCGAGTTTCGCGGTCTCCACCGGGTTCGCCCGGCCGCGCTCGAACACCGGCGCGCCGACGCGCTCGCCCACGATCTTCAACTGGTCTATGGCCGCGGGGCGGTAGATGTCGCACGCGACGAGCAGGGGCGATTTGCCGTATTGCTTTTTGAGGTAGCCCGCGAGCTTGCCGGCCATGGTGGTCTTGCCCGCGCCCTGAAGGCCCGCGAGCAGTATGACCGAGGGCGTCGCCGAGCCGAACTCGAGCTTCGCGTTCGCGCCGCCCATGAGCGCGGTCAGCTCCTCGTTGACGATCTTGACGACCTGCTGCCCGGGCGTGAGGCTCTCGAGCACACCGGAGCCCACCGCGCGCGCGGTGACGCCGTTGATGAAATCCTTGACGACGGAAAAGCTCACGTCCGCCTCGAGCAGCGCGAGCTTGACCTCCCGCATGGCCTCGCGCACGTCCTTTTCGGAAAGCTTGCCCCTGCCGGTCAGCTTCCTGAATACGTTTTGCAGTTTCTGAGAGAGGCTGTCAAACGCCATCGCCCTGTATCCTTTCAAGCAGCCGCGCGAGCTCAGCGCGGGCCGCCGCGTCCGCCGTCTTTTCCATAAGCGCGCGAAGCTCCCGCGCGAGCGCGATATCCCGCTCCATAAAGCCGAGCTTTTGCTCGTATTCCTCGAGCTGAGCCTCGCCGCGAACCAGCGCGTCCCGCACGGCCTGGCGCGAAACGCCCTCGCGCTCGGCGATCTCCGCGAGGGAAAGGTCCTCGTCGAAGCGCAAAAGCATCATCGCGCGCTGCCTTTTGGTGAGCAGCGCGCCGTAGCAGTCGAGCAGAAGCCCGGTTCGGGTACGTTTGTCCATATCGCGCTCCGGTGTAAAGGCATTTTGCTTTACACCTTAGCTATTATAAGCGATACGGCGGTTTTGTCAAGCCAAATCTTGCTGGAATCACTTTCTGTCGTATTCGGACACGCCCTCGCGCAGCGTGACAAGGCCCGCGCCGATCACGTCGATGGCCGCGTTGAGATTGTCCGCCGCGGACTGCGGGTTGCCCGGCACGTTGACGATCATCGTCCTGCCGCGGATGCCTACGACGGCGCGGGAAAGCGCGCCCTGCGCGTTGGTTTTGCACATCGCGGCGCGCATGGCCTCGGGAATGCCCGGCACAAGCCTTTGGCAGACGGCGCGCGTCGCCTCGGGCGTCACGTCGCGCGGCGAGCAGTTGGTGCCGCCGGTCGTGACGACGAGCGCCGCGCCCATCTTATCCGCGGCTTCGATGAGCGTCGCCTGGATGAGCGCGCATTCCTTGGGGGTCGTGAGCATTTCGCCGAGCTCGTAGCCGCGCGCGGCGAGTATGTCCATGATGCGCTTGCCGCTCTCGTCGGAGATCTTGCCGTGATACAGGCTGTCGCTTACGGTGACCACAATGGCTTTGTACATGTGCGTCCTCCTTTAAATTTATACGAGCGCGCCCGCGTAGGCGTCCGCGTCGAAGGGCTGCAGATCCTCTATCCCTTCGCCGACGCCCACGAAGCGCACAGGCAGTCCGAGTTCCCCGCGTATGGCCACGGCCATGCCGCCCTTGGCGGTGCCGTCGAGTTTGGTCAGGATCACGCCCGTGAGCCCCGTCGTCTCCATGAAAGCGCGCGCCTGGGCGATGGCGTTCTGCCCTGTGGAGGCGTCGAGCACCAGCAGCGCCTCTATGGGCGTGCCGGGCAGCTCGCGCTCGATGACGCGGCGGATCTTCGAGAGCTCGTTCATCAGGTTCTTCTTGTTGTGGAGCCTGCCCGCCGTGTCGCACAACAATATGTCGCAGCCGCGCGCCTTGAAGGATGCCGCCGCGTCGAACACCACGGCCGCGGGGTCCGCGCCCTCCTTGTGTTTGACGATGGGCACATTCGCCCGCTCCGCCCAGACCGTGAGCTGCTCCGCCGCCGCCGCGCGGAAGGTATCCGCCGCGGCCACCATGGGCTTTCTTCCGAGCGAAACGTAATGGTGCGCGAGCTTGCCTATGGAGGTCGTCTTTCCCACGCCGTTGACGCCGACGATCAAAAGCGCGGCTCTGCCCTCGTCCGCCGGGAACGCCGTGCCAGGCCTCATGCGCGAGGCCAGCATCTCCACGAGCTCCGCGCGCGCGCCGGAGCGGTCGCGGATGCGCTTTTCATCCACGGCCTCGCGAAGCCCGGCGACGAGCGCGAGCGAAGTATCCACGCCCATGTCGGCGACGATCATCGCCTCCTCCAGTTCGTCGAAGAAGGCCGCGTTGATGCGCTCCTCCCCGCGGAACAGGCCCGCGAGCAATCCGCCGCCGGTATTGCGAAGTGTGCCTTTGAGCTTGTCGAGGAACGATTTCTTTCCTTCCATGCCGCCTCCTTACGCTTCGAATCTTGCGCTGACGATTTTCGATACGCCCTTCTCCTCCATCGCCACGCCGTAGAGCGCGTTGCAGACCTCCATGCTGCCCTTGCGGTGCGTGATGATTATGAACTGCGTATCCTTCGAGTAATGCCGGACGTACTGCGCCACGGTCGAAACGTTGACCTCGTCGAGCGAGGTTTCGATCTCGTCGAGTATGCAGAACGCCGTGGGCTTGAGCTTCAATATCGCGAAGAGCAGCGCGATGGCGGTCAGCGCCCTCTCCCCGCCCGAGAGCAGGGAAAGCAGCTGCAGCTTCTTGCCGGGCGGCTGCGCGATGATGTCGATGTCGCAGTTGAGTATGTCGTCCTTGTCGGAAAGCACGAGCTGCGCGCTCCCGCCGCCGAACAGCTCCGCGAAGGTTTCGGAGAAGTTCGCCTGTATGCGCGCGAACTGCCGCCGGAACTCGTTTTCCATGGTCGCGACGAGCTCCTCGATGAGCGTGCGAAGGTCGGCTTCCGCCGCGGTAAGGTCCTCGTACTGCACGCTGAGCGCGTCGAAGCGCTCCTTGACGGTTTTATAATCCTCTATGGAGCCCACGTTCACGTCGCCCAGCGCCTTGATGGCCTTCTTGAGCTCGTCGATGCGCACATGCGAGGCCGTGACGGCGATCTGCCTTCGGTAGGGCTGGGCGTTCTCGTAGGTAAGCTCGTAATCCTCCCAGATCCTGTCCTGCATGGCCTTGAGTTCCATCTCAGCGCGGCTGACGCCAATCTCCGCGCGGTGGCTCGCGTCGCGCGCCTCCTGCAATTCCTGTGCCCCGGCCTCGCGCCGCGCGCGCAATTCGTCAAGCGCCACGAGGTGCCTGGCGCGCTCCTCCTCCATGCCGTGCAGGCGGTCGGCGAGGGCGTCCAGTTCCTTGCGCTCGGCTTCGATCCCGCTCTCGAGCGCGCCCATGTCGCGCGTGTTGGCTTCAAAGAGCGCGTTGCTTGCTTCGAGCGCGCGCTTCTCCTGCTCGATGGCGGCGCGTACCTGCGCGGCCTCGCGCCTGAGGCGTTCGACTTCCGCGCCGAGGGAGGCGAGCTCCCTGCCCGCGGCCGCGGCGGCCACGCGCGCGTCGGACACTCCGGCGGAACGCTTCGCGTACTCCTGGCGAAGCGCCGCCAGCTTTTCCTGCGCGGCGCGGATGTCCTCCCGCGAGGCGGCGCCGCTCTGCTCAAGTTCGCTCGAATCCCGTTCGGCGTCGCGGAACCGGCCGTCTATGCTCTCGATGTCGTCCCGGACGCGGCTCATCTCCGCGTTCGCCTCCAAAAGCTCGTCCCGCGCGGCGGACACGTATTTTTTTATGATGTCGAGCTTCTCGTTATGCGCGGCGATGCCGACGTCCCTTGCGTGCAGCGCCTCCGTGCGCGAGGAAAGCTCCGCCTCGGCGCGCGCGAGCTCCGCCTCGAGCGCTTCGGCTTCCTTTGAGAGCCGTTCCCTCTGGGCGGCGAGCGACACGCTCCTGTTCTTGAGCTCCTCGATCTCCCGCTCGCGCCCGACGAGGCTGAACTCGCGCTTTTGCACGCTGCCGCCCGTCATGGAGCCGCCGGGGTTGATGATGTCGCCCTTGAGCGTGGCGATGCGGAAGGCCGATTTCGCCCTTTTGTTGATTTCGATGCCCGCGGCGAGGTCGTCGACCACGACCGTCCTGCCGAGCAGGTTTTCCATGACGCCGCGGTGCTTTTCCGCGAAGCCGCAAAGCTCGCTCGCGACGCCGATGAAGCCGGGAGCATCGCACATCGCGCGCTCCCGCGCGTCCAACAGACGCGGGCGCATGGCGGAGACGGGCAAAAACGTCGCCCTTCCGTAATCGCGGCTGCGAAGGTATTCTATGGCGGCCTTGGCGTCCTCCTCGGTACTGGTTACGATGTTCTGCAGCGCCGCGCCCAAGGCCATCTCGATCGCGGTTTCATATTTGGAAGGCACGCTCAAAAGCTCCGCCACGACGCCTTCCATGCGCCGTTTGAGCGAAGGGTCGCGCTCCACGTCGCGAAGGAGGTTTCGAACGCTCGTATAATATCCCTCGTGCGCGCGCTTCATTTCCTCGAGCACCTTCAAACGGGCGCGCCCGGCTTCCGCCTGCTGCTCCGCGCCGCGCACGGCCTCGCGCGTTTCGCGAAGCTTCCGGTTCGTTTCGTTGAGGTGCGAGATCGCGCCGTTTTTGGCCTTTTCGAGTTCGCTGCGCTCCGCATCGAGCTTTTCGCCGAAAGCGACCGCCTCCGCGTGCTCCCGGTCGAGCCGCGCGGCCTTCTCGAGTATGGCCTTTTTGCCCTCCTCGACGGCGGCGAGGCGTTCCACGAGGCTGCCGCGCATGGTTTCAAAGCGGGAAATGACGATCTTCGCGTCCGTGAGCCTGTTGAGCGCGGCAATCATCTCGTTCTTGCGCCGCTCGAGCGTTTCGTCGCTGCGCTCGATTTCGGCCGCCATTTCCTCGAGCGCGGCGGCGGCCCCGGCAAGCTTCGCGTCGTCCGCCGCGAAGGCCCCGCGCTTCCCTTCGAGCAGCTTGGATTTTTCCGCGATCTCGCGGCCAAGCCGCTCGAGCGCGGCCGCGTTCCCGGCGATGGCGGCCTCGGCGCGCTCCCGCTCGCGTATGAGCGAGGCGAGCTTCTCGCGGTATACCTTCGATTCGCCCGCGCGCGTCTCAACGCCCGTCGAGAGCGCGAGCAGCTTCGACTGCACCTCGCTGATGGAGACGTTGAGCGCGCGCTCGCGCTCCTCCTCCCCCGCGCAGCCGCGCGCGAGCTCGGAGTCCAGCGCGACGAGCCGCGCGATCTCGCCGGATTGCTGCGAAAGGCTTTCCGAAAGCGTCCGGAGCTTTTCGTTGAGCCTGTCGTATTGATAGAGGAACACGTTGATCTCGATTTCGCGCAGTTCGTCGCGGAATTTCAAATATTCCCGCGCGGCCTCGCTCTGCTCGCGCAGCGGCTCGACCTGGCGGCCCAGCTCCTCCAAAATGTCGTTGAGGCGCTCGAGGTTGCCGCGCGTGTTCGCGAGCTTGCGTTCGGCCTCTTCCTTGCGCACGCGGTACTTCATGACGCCCGCGGCCTCCTCGAAGGCGTTGCGTCTGTCCTCGGATTTGCTGGAGAGGATCTCCTCCACCTTGCCCTGGCCGATGATCGAGTAGCCTTCCTTGCCCACGCCCGTGTCGCGGAACAGTTCGGCGATGTCCTTCCTTCTGCAGGCCCCGCGGTTGATGAAATATTCGCTTTCGCCCGAGCGGTACATGCGCCGCGCGATGCAGACCTCGGCGTAATCGGTCAGAAGCTCGCCGTCCGCGTTGTCGAATGTCAGCGACACCTCGCAAAAGGCCAGCGCCTTTTTGGCCTCGGTGCCGTTGAATATGATGTCCTCCATCTTCGCGCCGCGCAGGGCCTTGGCGCTCTGCTCGCCGAGCACCCAGCGCACGGCGTCCGCAATGTTGCTTTTGCCGCTGCCGTTCGGGCCGATGATGGCCGTGATGCCGTCCTCGAACTGCAGTTCCGTCTTGCGGGCGAAGGATTTGAACCCGTACATTTCAAGCTTAGTGAGTCTCAAGCCAAGCCATACCTTCCCGTTCAGTCTAAGAGGCCGAATGCCCCGAGCGCGGCGCGCGCGGCCCTCTGGCCCGCCTCCTGCTTGGTGTGGCCCTCCCCCGCGCCGGAGGGGACGCCCGCGATGGAAACCTCCATCGTGAACACCTTGCTGTGGTCGGGCCCGGACGCCCCCGCGAGGCGGTAGGCAATTGGCCCCATATGGCGCTGCTGTACATATTCCTGAAGCATGGTCTTATAGTCCTTGAGCGCGCCGCCCGCGAGGGCCGCCTCGACGCTCCCGTCGATGAAGCCCATGATGAACCGCCTCGCGCTCTCCATGCCGCCGTCGATATACAGCGCGCCTATGAGCGCCTCGAGCGCGTCGGAGAGTATGGAGGGCTTATCCCGCCCGCCGGAATGATCCTCCCCGCGCCCGAGGAGCAGCGCCTCCCCGAGTCCGAGCGATTTGGCGACCTCGTAGAGCGCGCCCTCGCAGACCGTCTGCGCGCGGAGCCTCGTCATCCCGCCCTCGTCGAAATCCGCGAAGCGCCTGTAGAGCCGCTCGCTCACGCAAAGCTCGAGCACCGCGTCGCCGAGGAATTCGAGCCGCTCGTTGTGCGCGCGCGCCCGCCCGTCCCCCTTGACGTAGGAGGTGTGGGTCATGGCGGTATCGAGCAGCGAGATGTCGCGAAAGCTGTACCCGAGCTTCTCCTCGAGCGCGGCGAGGCGTTTTCTTCGTTCAAATTCCACGTTGCCTCCCTATGCCAAAAGGAGCCGCCCGAAAACGCTTGAAGCGGAAAAACCGCGGCGGCCCCTACTGATTACGCATAAATGAGTGCGAATGATCAATCCGTAGGGAGCGCGCCGCGCATCCGTGCGTTTTCCGACGGCCCCGCCGGCGTCCGTTTCCCGTCACTTCGAGAGGAAGCTGACGATATCCCCCACCGTGCGGATGCCGGGAAGATCGTCATCCGGTATCTCCACGCCGTATTCCTGCTCGAGATCCATAATCAGCTCGACCACGTCGAGCGAGTCCGCCTTGAGGTCCTCGATGAGTTTGGATTCCAGAGTGATGTTCTCCTCCGGAATATCGAGCTGCTTTGAGATGACAGCCCTGACCTTTTCAAATTCCATTTCAACACCGCCTTTCAGAATACTAACAGTTTAGCCTTTGCCCGGTTCTCTGTCAATCCTCCATCTCGGGGAGGGAGGCGATCGCCTCGGCGAGCGCGACGTTGACGCCGGACTTCGCGAACGAGCGCGCCTGCATGAGCGCCGAGCGGAACGCCCTCGCGTCCGAGCTGCCGTGCGCCTTGACGACGCAGCCGTCTATACCCAGCAGAGGCGCGCCGCCGACCTCCTTATAATCCATCTTCTTTTTCATGCGTCGGAAAGCGGGCCTGGCGAACGCCGCGCCGAGCTTGGAGCGCGCGTCCGCCATAAGCTCGTGTTTGAGCATGGAAAAGATGACGTCGCTCAGCCCTTCCGTAAGCTTGAGCACCACGTTGCCCACGAAACCGTCGCACACGAGCGCGTCGTATTCGCCCGAGAGTATCTCCCGCGCCTCGCAGTTGCCCACGAACTGGATCGGCGCGTCCGCGAGCAGCTTATAGGCGGCCTTTGCGAGCTCGTTGCCCTTGCCCTCCTCCTCGCCGTTGTTGAGAAGCGCGACGCGCGGCTCCTCCACGTTCATCACGCGCTTCATGTACGCGTCCGCCATGACGCCGAACTGCTGCAAATACGAGGGCTTGCAATCGACGTTCGCGCCGCAGTCGATGAGCATGATCCAGCCGCCGGTTTTCGTCGGCAGCAGAGGCGCGAGCGCGGGGCGCTTGACCCCCTTGATCCTCCTTATGACGAGCGTCGCGCCCGTGAGCAGAGCGCCCGTGCTGCCCGCGGATACGACGCAGTCCGCCTCCTTGTCGGCGACGAGCTTCAACGCCCGCACGAGCGAGGAATCCTTCTTGCGCTTGACGGCGACGGTGGGCTGCTCGTGGACGTCGATCACCTCGGGCGCGTGGAGTATCATAAGGCGGCTTTGGTCGTATTCCTTCCCCCCGAGCTCGGCGCGGAGGGCGTCCTCTCTGCCGCAGAGGACGATCGCGATGTCGTCATAATCGCGCAGGGCGTCGAGCGCGCCCTCCACGACCGCACGCGGGGCGTGATCCCCGCCGAAAGCGTCCAGAGCGATGCGTATCATGGCGTATCATTCCTTATCCAATATATTTTATATCGCGATTCAGTTTAGCATAGAAGGGTGCTTTTGGCAAACCGCAAAAGAGCTTCCCGCGGCGCGGGAAGCAGGTCACAGACCAAAAGGCGCGGCGCCCGTTCACGGGCGCCGCGCGCAGTGGGACAACGCCGGATAAAGCCGGGCATCAAAGCCGCTCCGCGATTTCCCGCAGCCTGCCCAGCACCCAGGCGTCGTCGTATCCGATTTCGCCGAGCACGGCCGTATTATGGATTTCCTCCAGGCCGATGCGGAGCATATAGCAGCGCAGCTTCTTTTCATTCGGTTCATCCGACAGGTAACGTTCTTTGAGCGCGCTTACCAGCGGCTGAAGCTTATCCTCGTTCCAGAACAGCACGTTCGCGACTTCATAGAGGGGATCGCCGTATAAAGCCAGGCTCCAATCGATGGCCCCGGAAATCCGCGCGCCCTCGGCCAAGAGATTGTATGAGCCGATATCCCCGTGGATAAGGCAAGGCCGCCCGATATCCAGGCAATCGATGTCGTTTTTCAGCACGGCGATACACTTGCGCACAACGCCGATATCGAATCCCTTCGATTCGAATCCCCGCCAGTCGTAAAGATCGTCGCAATAGACAGACGAAACGAATTCCCGCCAACTGCCAAAGCGCGCGGCGCCCGTTTCGTCGAACCGCCCGCAGCCCGAATCCGCGGGCGCCCGGATCGCGGCGATCCGCTCCAGCAAATCGAGTACGGATGGGACGATGCCGGTCCGCTCCTGTTGGGACAAGTCGAACACTTTACAGCCCTCGATGTAATCCGAAAAGCAATACGCGCTGCCGTCCCCGTTCACATAAACGCCGTTGACGGCGCGCACCGGCAGAATATGCCCGTACATTCGGCCGATATAGCGCTCCTTTTCGTACGCCTCTTTTCTTCCCCCGGCTTGAAAGATGAGCCTGTTCGTTCCCGAACGGAATGAGAACGTCTGGGAAACAAGCCCGCCGCTGAGTATTTGGATTTCACGCGCATCCGGATAATGCCTGCCGATCAGGTTTTCAACTTGAGCGTCGCTGTAATTCGTCTTCATGGTTCGCCCTCCCTTAAAATATGTTTTCCCGAGAAAAACCTCGTCGAAGGAGACATGATAAACGAAGGCAAGGCGCGCGAGCATGTAGATATCCGGCAGGTTGACGCTTCTCTCCCAATTGGAAAGCGTCTGCCGCGTAACGTTCATGGCGTCCGCGACGGCTTCCTGTGTGAGACCGGCTTTTTTTCTCATCGTCCGCAATTGCTCGCCAACATTCATAACATCGCCTCGAAAAAAGTGTAAGGGAAAAGCAAGGGAAAAACCAGCAATGAACTCTTGCGCGATCCGAACGGTCTACCCTCGCAAACGCAAACCGATCCGCCGCGGTTTGCGCGCGGCGCGATCCGGGCCTGAGCAAACCACAAAAGGGCTTCCCATACTTTGGGAAGCCCAGATGCGCATCTTTGCCGCAAGAGGAGGATCAGGCCTTTTTCTTTTCGTCTTCGGTCTTGACGACCTGCTTGCCGTCGTAGTAGCCGCAGCTCTTGCAAACCCTGTGGGCAAGCTTGGGCTCGTGGCACTGGGGGCACTCGACAATGCCCGGCAGAGCGAGCTTCCATACGCTGCTCCTGCGGGAATGCTTCCTCGCCTTGGATGTTCTTTTCTTGGGGACCGCCATGATCACACCTCCTTATCGTCTTCCAGCAGGTTCCTGAGCCGGAGGAAGGGATTGACGGTTTCATCCTCATCCGCCTCCCGCGCGCAGGAGCACTGACCCGTATTCAAATCGCGCCCGCAGACCGGGCACAGGCCGCGGCAATCCTCTTTGCACAGGCTGTAGTTGGGCATGTTCAAAAGGATGGCGTCGCGCACGAGGTCGTTGAGGTCGATTTCATCCCCCGCGAAGGGATAGGCGTCGTCCTCCCCGCCCGCTTCTTTCTCGAAGCGCTCGTCGAACTCCGTTTCAAAGGGCTCTATGAACTCCCTGCCGCAGCGCGCGCAGGCGCTGCGAAACGCGGCGGTCACGTTGCCCCCGACGTTGAAGCCGCTGCCGTCGAAGGCGTACTTCACGCGCGCCGTCACGGGAGAGGCGAAGCGCACCCGCCTGCCGAGATAGTCGAAATCATCCCACCACTCGGTCAGCTCCGCGTCGGAGATTTTGCCGGGGAGCTTGAGCTCCCGCGCGACGGACAGCTTCATCGAAAGTCGACCTCGTCTATTTTATCCATTGGAAAATTGTTTGTCAATCGGTTTTTTGCCTTACTTTCCGGCCAAAGCCGCGGTATCGCGCGCGATGACCATCTCCTCGTCCGTGGGGATCATGTAAACCTTGACCTTGCTGCCGGGCTTGGACAGCTCCACCTCCGCGCCGCGCGGGCAGGTTTCGTTGAGCTCGAAGTCCACGTCCACGCCGAGATACTCGAGGCCGCGAAGCGAGCGCTCGCGCACGACCCTGTCGTTTTCGCCCACGCCCGCCGTGAACACGATGGCGTCCACGCCGCTCATCGCCGCCGCGTACGCGCCGATGTACTTCTTGACCCTGTAACAGAACATATCGACCGCGAGCTTCGCGCGCGCGTTGCCCGCGGCCGCGGCGTCGTCCAGATCGCGGAAGTCGCTCGACACGCCGGAGATGCCGAATACGCCGCTCTTCTTGTTCATGTACTCGTCCATCTGCTCGCAGTCGAAGTTCATGCGCCGCATCATGTAGGTGACGAGCGCGGGGTCGATGTCGCCGCAGCGCGTGCCCATGGGCAGGCCTTCGAGAGGAGTCAGGCCCATCGTGGTGTCAACGGACTTTCCGCCCTTGACGGCCGCGATGCTCGAGCCGTTGCCGAGGTGGCAGGTGATGACCTTCGTCTGCTCGACGGGCATGCCGAGCTTTTCGATGGCGCGCCGCGAAACATACAGGTGCGAGGTGCCGTGGAAGCCGTAGCGGCGGATCATGAAATCCGCATACGCCTCGTAGGGCAGGCCGTAGAGGAACACCTCGGGCGACATGGTCTGGTGGAACGCCGTATCGAACACCGCGACCATGGGCACCTCGGGCATGATGGCGCGGCAGGCGCGGATGCCCATGAGGTTCGCCGGGTTGTGGAGCGGCGCCAGTACGGAAAGCTTGTCGATCTCCTCTATGAGCTCTTCCGTAATGAGCACGGACTTCGAAAACCGCTCGCCGCCGTGCACGACGCGATGGCCCACCGCGTCGATTTCCTTCATGCTGGATACGACGCCGATCTTAGCATCCGCAAGCGCATCCAAAACCATGCGGATGGCGTCGGTATGGTCGTTCATTTCCTGACTGAACTCGTATTTATCGCGTCCGATGGGCTTGTAGGTCAGCTTTGAGCCGCCGATGCCGATGCGCTCGCAGATGCCCTTGGCGACGACTTCGGATTGCTCGACGTTGATGAGCTGGTACTTGAGCGAGGAGCTCCCGGCGTTGATGACGAGTATCTTCATTCGTGTTCCCCTTCCTTATTCCTGCTGCGCCTGAACGGCGGTGATGGCGACGACGTTGACGATATCCTCCACGCTGCAGCCGCGGGAGAGATCGTTGATGGGGCGCGCGAAGCCCTGGCAGATGGGACCGACGGCCTCCGCCCCCGCGAGCCTCTGCACGAGCTTGTAGCCGATGTTGCCCGCCTGCAGGTCCGGGAAGATCAGCACGTTCGCCCGGCCCGCGACTGGGCTGCCGGGACACTTGAGCCGGCCGACGGATTCGACGAGCGCGGCGTCCGCCTGCAGCTCGCCGTCCACGACGAGCTCGGGCGCGAGTTCTTTGACGAGCCTGGTCGCGGCGGCGACCTTATCGACGTTGTCGTGTTTGGCGCTGCCCTTGGTGGAGAAGGAGAGCATCGCCACGCGCGGCTCCATGCCGCACAGCGCTTTTCCGGTTTTCGCCGAGGCCATGGCGATGGCCGCGAGCTGCTCGGCCGTGGGGTCGATGTTTACGGCGCAGTCGCCGAAGATGAGCACGCCGTCGTCCCCGTAGGTCTTGTCGGGGACCTCCATGATAAAGCAGCTCGACACGGTCGATATTCCCTTGGCCATCTTGATGATCTGAAGCCCCGGGCGAAGCGTGTTTCCCGTTGTGTTGACGGCGCCCGCCACCATGCCGTCGGCCTTGCCGTCCTTGATGAGCATCGCGCCGAAAAAGAGGGGGTCCTTGATCTGCGCGAGCGCCTTCTCGGGCGTGACGCCCTTCTCCTTGCGCAGCTCGTAGAACCAGTCGACATAACGCTTGTAATCGGGGGAGCTTACGGGGTCTATGACATCCACGCCGTCGAGGCGGACGCTGAACTTCGCCGCGACCGCTTCGACCTCGTCCGGCCTGCCCACGAGCGTGACGCGCGCGAGGCCCGCCTCGGTGATCCTCTGCGCGGCCTGTACGGTGCGCTCCTCCGTTCCTTCCGCCAGAACGATGTGCTTGAGATCTGCTTTGGCTCTTTCCCTGATCCTGTCAAGGACAGACATGACGGTTTCTCCTTTCCGGTTCGAAAAGTCGGGACGCGCGGCCCCGAGTTGGTATTATAACACAATCGGGCGCGCCTTGACATCCATTTGCGGGAATTTGTCGCGTAATTTGGCGCTTTTCTATACATAGGGCCCTCAAATTGTGATATACTCCAACAAAACGTGCCGGAGGAGAGCGAATGGCGGCCTGCGTGGGCATCATCGCGGAATACAACCCGTTTCACAACGGGCATTTGCACCAGCTCGCGCGCGCGAAGGAGCTTTCGGACTGCGCGCACGCGATCGTCGCCATGAGCGGCAGCTTCACGCAGCGCGGCGAGCCCGCCTGCGCCGATAAGTTCACGCGCGCCCGCTGGGCGCTCGAAAACGGCGCGGATCTCGTTGTCGAATTGCCCACGCTCTTTTCTATGGCCGGCGCGGAACGCTTCGCGCGCGGCGGGGTGGCGCTGCTCGGCGCGAGCGGCATCGCGGAGGCGCTTTCCTTCGGCGCGGAGGATGCGGACATCGGGACGCTGCGTGCCCTCGCCTCCCTCACGGCCCTGGAAGGCGGGGCGCTCAAACAAAGGCTCGCCGCGCACCTTGCGGCGGGCAAATCCTTCCCCGCGGCGCGCGCGGCGGCCCTCGCGGACGCCCACGGCGGCGAGGAGATCCGTTCCGCGCTGCTTTCGCCCAACAACATACTCGCCTTCGAATACATCAAAGCGATCGACATGCTATATCCCGGCATGCGCCCCGTGCCGGTGCGGAGGCAGGGCGCGGCGCACGACGCCGACGCGCCCGCCGGGGGCTTTGCGAGCGCGTCGAGCCTTCGCGCCGCGCTCGGGCGGAGCGACGCGGAATTCCTTGGCGCCTTCGCGCCGAAGAACGTATCCGAAGACTGCGCGCGCCTCCTCGCCTCGGGCGATATACCCTGTACCGCGGACGCGCTTTCCGACGCATTTCTGTACGCGCTGCGAAGGCTCCCTTCGCGTGAGCTCGCAAAGCTTCCCGACGTGGCCGAAGGACTCGAGAACGCGATCTACCGCGAGGCGCGCGCGCAGACGCGCTACGAGGGCGTGCTCGCGGCGATCAAGTCGAAACGCTACACGCTCGCGCGGCTGCGCCGCATATTGAGCTGCGCGCTGCTGGGGATCACCAAAGAAAAGCTTCGCGCGAACCCCGCGCCGCGCTACATCCGCGTGCTCGGTGCGAGGAAGGATTCCCTCGGCCTGCTCTCGCGCCTCGCGGGAAGCGCTTCGCTGCCGATCGTGACCTGCAAGGCGGATTACGACGGGCTCGGGGACGAGGCCAGGGCCATGCTCGATCTCGACCTGTTCGCCGCCGAGGTGCTCGCCATGGCCGCGCCCAAGCCGCGGGCGGCGGAATATGAGTTCGCGCGGCCGCTGACGATCGTCTGATCTTCGCCATATCGGGGCGCGCCTCGCGCATACATTTGATGTATGAAGAGGCGCGTCGTTTTTTTCTCCTGCGCGGCGCTGTGCGCGCTGCTCATCGTTTTCAACAGGGAGTCGGCACAGGCCGCGCGCGAAGGCTTCGCGCTCTGGCAGAACGTGCTGCTCCCCTCCCTGCTGCCGTTTTTCGTATGCGCGCGCGTGATGCAATCGAGCGGCGCGATCAGCCCCGCGGACCCGGTGGCGCTCTTCGCGCTCAGCTTCGTTTCCGGCGCGCCTTCGGGCGCGCGGCTGTGCGCGGCCTTCGAACCGGGAGAAAAGAACCCGCACGGCCCCACGCTCGTCGCCGCCTCGCTCAATACGCTGAGCCCTGTGTTCGTCTGCGGGACATACGCCTCGGTCATGCTCGGCGCGCCCGTGCTCGCCATACCGCTGATCATGGGACAGCTCGTGAGCGCGCTCGCGTTCTTTGGCTATTTCCTCAAAAGCGGCGCCGCGGACATGGCGCGCTACCGGGCGCAGGACGCGCTGCCCGGAGCAAAGCTGTTCCCCGCCGCCATTTCGGACGCGGTAACTTCGCTGCTGGGCATCTGCGGCACGGTGGTGTTTTTCAGCGTGCTCGAAACCATGCTCGACACGGCGGGCGTCACGCACATACTGACCTGGCCGTTGGAAAAACTCGTGTACGCGCTCGGCGGCAGGGGCGACGCCGTGGAGGCGGCGCTCTCGGCGCTCGTCGAGGTCGCCTCGGGCGCGAACGAGCTCGCCCAATCCGGCATGGGGCTTCGCGCGACGGTGACTGTTTCCGCGTTCGCGTTTACCTTCGGCGGGCTGTGCGTGGCGGTGCAGTCGATGCTCTTCATGCGCGTCGAGCTCGGGCGGTACCTGCTCGTCAAGCTCGCGCAGGCCTCGCTTTCGGCGCTCATCGCGTTTTTGATTTTTCCGCTGTGCGCCAAGGGCATCACCCCCGTCGGCGTCAGCCTCGACGAGGTGTTGGGCAACGCGCTTTCGGCCTGCGCGATCTTCGCGACGTCCCTGCTGGGCATGGGCCTCGTGCTGCTGCTGTGCGCGGCGAAGCGAAGGCGAAGCCTTCGCGAAAGGTCGTAAAGCGGGCGGGGCGGATGATATCAGCCCCGCGACGAATACGGCCCCCGCGTAAAACGGAGGCCGGATCGTATTCCATTGATTGTCAATTGTCAATTATTCTATTCCTCGTCGTCAAAGTTCATGTCCTCGGCCTTTTTCTTGCGGCCGAACAGGCGCGAGAAGATGGAGCCCGTTTCCTCCTCTTCCTCGTCCTCCTCGTCGTAGTCGAACTCGTTGTCCGGCACGGGCGCGGCCGCCTGCGGGCGCGGCTGCTGCGCGGGCGACGGCGGGGCCTGGTGGTGCTGCGCGGCCGGCGGCGCCTGCGTGGTCCGTGCCGCCTGCTGCACGGCGTCCGGGCGCACGTCGAGATCCTTGCGGTTGATGGCGACGAGCTGCCTGTATTCGTCGAGGAAGTTCTCAAGGTCGCGCAGCACGTCGTCCGCATACTTCTTCGCGCTCTCGAAAACCATGGCGGCGTTGGCTTCCGCCTTCAGGGCCAGAAGCTTCGCGCGGCGCTGCGCCTCCTGGTAGATCTCATCCTCGGAGATGAGCCGCTCGTACTCGGCCTGCGCCTTCTCGTTGATGCTCCGGGCGTTGGCGTTGGCGCGGGCGATCAAAGCGTCCGAATCCATTTGCGCCTTGGCGACGACTTCGCGCGCGTGCTCCTCCGCATTGTCGATCATGGTCTGCGACTCGATGATGACGCTGTTCGCGCGGCGGATGTCCTCCGGGATGGTCACCTTGAGATCGCCCAGGAGGTCCATCAGCTCGTCCGCGCTGATGACGCGCTTGTTTCCGCCCCCGCCTATTTTGGGTCTGGGGCTGGTTTCGACAAGCTCCTCAAGCTGGCCGATGATCGTGAATATCTGCATGTTCTGCACGTCGTTGCTCATCGCTTTATCAACCTTTCAGATACGATTTTGTTTATCCGATCCGGCACGAGCGTGCCGATATCCGCACCGTAGCGCGCGAGCTCCCGCACCGCGCCGGAGCTGACGTGCGCGTACTTCGCCCCGCAGGTGAGGTACACGGTCTGCACTTCGGGCGCGAGCAGCCGGTTGAAGGCCTCCATCTCGGTCTCGTAGGCATAGTCGGCGGCATTGCGCAAGCCGCGCACGAGGTGCGTCGCGCCGATGGATTTGGCGTATTGGGCCGTCAGCCCCGCGGACGAATCCGCGCAAGCGTTCACAAGCCCTTCGTCCCCGATGACATGCCGTATCATCTGCACGCGCTCGTCGGCGGTGAAAACCGCGCGCTTGTCCGCGTTCTCGAGCACGCACACGCGCACCTCGCCGAAAAGCCGGCACGCCCGTTTGAGCACATCCAGATGACCGAGCGTAAAGGGATCGAAGCTGCCCGGGAACACCGCGAGGGTTTTCATCCATCCGCCTCCCTGAAAAACGAAAGCGCCGCTTCGCCGTAATTTCTGCGCTCCGCGAGCCGAAAGCCCGGCGGCGGGTCGACGGCTTCCCTCGCGCGGTGCTCCGCCGCGATCACGCAGCCCTTTTCGAGCGCGTCCGCCTCGCCGAGTGCCGCCATGGCTTTGGGGATCAGCCCCGCGCCGTAGGGCGGGTCGAGAAACACCAGATTGAACTTCATGCCCGCTGCGGCCGCGCGCCGGACGGCGAGCGCGTAATCGAGGCAATAGAGCGCAGTCCTGTCCTCGAAGTGGAGTTTTTTGACGTTGGCCGCGATCGCGAGATATGCCTCGCGCGCGGAATCGTTGATCACCGCGAACTTCGCGCCGCGCGACACGGCCTCGAGCCCCAGCGCGCCGGAGCCGGCGAACAGGTCGAGCACGGTCGCCTCCGGGATCTCGTATTGCAATATCCCGAAGAGCGACTCGCGCACGCGCTCGAGCGTAGGCCGCGTATCGGCCCCTTTGGGGGCGCGGATCAGCGTTCCCCTTTTCTCTCCCGCGATGATGCGCACGCCAAAGCCCAGCCTTTCATCCTCGTATTGTATCATCGCCCCCGACAGGCGTACAAGCGTTATTGTTGATTCTTAACAATTATTCCATTGTTTGTCGCGATAAAATCCATGCCCACGTCGTTTTCGTCCGCCGGGATCGCCGGGAAAAGCTGGCAATCGTACGCGAGGCCCGCCTTCGCGCCGAAAAACGCAGCGAGCAGCCTGTCGTAATAGCCCGCGCCCCGGCCGAGCCGGTTGCAGGCGAGATCGAACGCGAGGCCGGGCACCACGGCGAGATCGATTTCCCCCGGCAGCGCGCGTTCGCAGCGCGCGGGGTCCGGCTCGGATATGCCGTACGCGCCGGGGACGAAGTCCGCGTCCGAGCAGGCAAAGTACAGCGCGAGCCGGTGATCCTCCACGCACAGGGGATATGCGACGCGCTTGCCCGCTTCCCGCGCGAGGGATACGAGATCATCCGGCGCGCACTCGCCGCGCACGGGCTGATACGCGAGTATGGTTTTCGCCCCGAGGAATTCCGCCGTTCCGGCAAGGTGCGCGCACGCGGCGGAGGAAAGCGCCCGCCTTCGCCCGGGCGAAAGCGCGGCGATGCGCGCCTTCGCCTCGCGGCGGAAAGCTTCCTTGTCGTATTGGGACGCGCTCATTTTTCCTCGTGCGCGACGACGCCGTCCACGAGCGTGAGCACGCAGCGCGCGCGGAAGTCGAGCGGATGGGCGTTGAACACGGCGACGTCGGCGTCCTTGCCCGCCTCGAGCGAGCCCACGCGGTCGTCGATGCCCGAAATCTTCGCGGCGTTGATTGTGATGCAGCGCAGCGCCTCGGTTTCCGGCAGGCCCTCGCGCACGGCGAGCGCGGCGCAGATGGGCAAATACTGCTGCGGTATCACGGGCGAGTCGGTCATCATCGCGAACTCTATGCCGTTCTCGTAGAGTATGCGCGGCGCCTCGAACGTAAGGTTCCTGAGCTCGATCTTGCTGCGCTCGGAAAGCAGCGGCCCTATGATGACGCCCGCGCCCTGCTCGGCTATGGCTCCCTTGATGAACTTCGGTATCATGTAGCCCTCGGTGCAGTGGTCGAGCGTGAAGCGCAGGTTGAATTCCTTGCAGATGCGGATCGCGGTCAGTATGTCGTCCGCGCGGTGCGCGTGGACCTTGAGCGGCAGCTCGCGGCGAAGGACCTTGACGAGCATCTCCTTGCCCAGGTCGCGGTCGGGCGTTTTATCGGCGTCCTTATTGCCCTTCTCGAGCTTCCTCTGATATTCCTGCGCGTCGGTGAGCGCCTTTCGGAGGATCGCTGCGGTCGCCATACGCGTTTCGGGAGTCTTGTCGCGCGAACCGTAGCAGCGCTTGGGATTTTCGCCGAAGGCGGCCTTCATCGCGACGGGGAAGCGCAGCGTCATGCCCTCGACCGAGTCGCCGAAAGTCTTCATCGCGACGAACTGTCCGCCGATCACATTGGCGCTGCCGGGGCCCGTCACGCAGGTCGTGACGCCCGCGGCGCACGCCTCCGTAAAGCAGCGGTCGTAGGGGTTGATGGCGTCTATGGCGCGCAGTTCCGGCGTGACGGGGTTCGTGATCTCGTTGCCGTCCGCGCCCGCCTGGCCGATGGAGTCCTCCCACATGCCTATGTGGCAGTGCGCGTCGACCATGCCGGGCATGACGTAGCTTCCCGCCACGTCGCGCACCTCGGCTTCGGGATACGCGAGGTTTTCCGCGACGGCGGCGATCTTCCCATACTCGATCGCAACATCCGCGCGGGTCCAGGTTCCCTCGGGCGTGAGCACGAGGCCGTTCTTCAATATAAGCATAATTCACCCTCCTATATATATTTATCTATGCGATCAGAATTGATCCAGCGTGCGCTCCACGGCGTCGATCACGTCCCGCGCCATGAGCATGCGCTCGGACAGCAGGCCCATCGCCTCGTTTGCGGACGCGCCCAGAAGATACGCGGCGGCGCAGGCCGCCTCGAAGGGCGCGAGCCCCTGCGCGAGCAGCGCGAGCGTGATGCCCGCGAGCACATCCCCGCTGCCGCCCTTGGCGAGGCCCGGATTTCCCGAAACATTGCGCGCGGCGCGCCCGTCCGGCGCGGCGATCACGCTCTCATAGTTCTTCAAGAGCACCACGCAGCCCCATTCGGCGGCGTACCTGGCCGCAAGCTCTTCCTGCCGCGCGCCGATCTCGCGCGCGGGGATGCCCGCGAGCCGCTCCATCTCCCCGAGGTGCGGCGTGAGCACAACCCGCCCGTGCAGTACGGAACGCTTATCCTCGATCTTCGAAAGGGCGAACAGCCCGTCCGCGTCGACGACGGCCGGCTTGCCCGCCGCGAGCGCCGCGCGAAGCAGCCCTTCCCTTCCCCGCCCCCTGCCGAGGCCGGGGCCTATGGCGAGCGCCGTCGCATCGTCGATGTAAGGTTGGACGAACTCGGCCGCGTTTTCATCCCAATCCTGCCCCGGATACGGCGCGCACATGGCCTCGGGCAGCGCGTAAAACGCCCCCGCGACCGGCGCGGGAACGACGGTCTTGAGCGTGCCGACGCCCGCGCGCAGCGCCGCACACGCGGCCATGACGGCCGCGCCCGAAAAGCCCGCGCTCCCGGCGATCAGCAAGCCTTTGCCGTTGTCGCGCTTGGAACAATCCCGCGGCCTCGGCGGGAGGAGCTTTGCGATATCCTCTTGTTGCAGCGTTTTAACGTACATGCAGGTACAGTTTACCACGAATGCGGGGAGAAATCCACGGGGGAGGGGGGCGGATTCGCGATCCGTTCGGGTATTCCTTCTTAAAGCGGCGGGGACGGTTCTGCTTGCCTGATCGCGAACATAACGGCCTTTCAGATGCGCGCAAACAGAACCATCCCCATTGCTCTTATGCGCAGATCGCCTGTTATTTACGCAGTCCCCGATTGTCAATTATCAATTGTCAATTGCCAATTGCCCCCCGTATCGTTACGTCCCCCGCGCCGACGACGCGCGTTTCCCCGCCGTCCCTCTGAACGATCAGCATGCCGAGCGGGTCGAGGCCGACGGCTTTCGCGTCGTATTCCTCCCCGGGCGCAAAGACGCGCACGCGGCGGCCAATTGTGAGCGAGAGGGCTTGATAGCTTTCAAGAAGCGCCGCGTATCCCGCCTCGTCGCCGCAGGCGGCAAAAAGAGGCTCGCATTCGGCGAGGATGCGCGCAATCACATCGTTCGGGTCGTGCGCGCGGCCCGTCGCGGTTAGAAGCGAGCCCGCGGTGCCGGCGATGTCCGCCGGGAAGTCCCGCTGGTTGACGTTGACGCCGATGCCCGCCGCCACGAAGCCGGAGGCGTCCGCTTCCAAAAGGATGCCGCAGAGCTTCCTGCCGTTTGCGAGTATGTCGTTGGGCCACTTGATGCGCGCGCTTGCGCCGCAGGCGCGCAGCGCCCGGCAGACGCCCAGCGCGCACGCGACGATATAGCGCGGCGCGAGCTCCGGCGGGAACGGAGGACGAAGCAGCAGCGTCATGCAGAGCGCGCCTTCATCTGAAAGCCAGCTCCTGCCGCGCCTGCCGCGCCCGGCGGTCTGCCGGGCGCAGAGCACAAGCGTGCCGTGCGGCGCGCCCTGCCGCCCGAGGGCTTTCGCGTCCGCGTTGGTGGAAGCCGTTTCTTCACGAAAAACGACGGAGCGGCCGAGCGTTTCCGTCGTGAGCTTTTCTTTTATGGCCTGCGGGTCAATCCTCGCCGTCATCGCCGTCCTCCGCCGCGTCCTCAAGGCCCTGCGCGTCGCCGAAAAGCTTCTCGATGGCGGCCTTCGAGGCGCCGAACGAGAAGCCGCGCCCGACGAGCCTTCGCATGACGCGGCGCTTTCGCTCCTCTTCCTCGAGCTCCGCGAACCGGCGCGCGTACTTCCCGGCGACCAGGAGCGCGTTTTCGGCCTCGGCAGCGTCGTCCACAGCCGCGAGCGCGGCCTCGACGTGCTCCGCCGCGAGCCTGTGGGAATAGAGCTGCCCGCGCAGCTTCGCGCGGCTGACGGGCTTGGTCGCGAGGCGCGAGGCAACGAATTCCTCCGCGTAGCGCGCGTCGTCCACAAGCCCCAGTTCGGCCAGGCGCGCCACGGTCTGATCCACATCTCCCTCGCCGAACTCGAGCGAGTCGAGCTTTTGCGCGACCTCGCGCGCGGTGCGCGGCTTCGCGGCGAGGTAGGCGAGCGCGGCGTCCATGGGCGAGGCGTCGCGTTTGGCCATGCTCAATCCTCCTCCCCCTGCCGGTTCAGCAGCGCCTCGGGGCGGCGCCTGAGTTCCTCCGCGCTCATGGGCGGCTGGTCGCTCCCCATGCAGTCCCGGCAAGCGAAGCCGCAGTCCGGACAGACGCAGGAGCTTGCGAGGCCGTGCTCGCGCTGCACCATATACGTGCCGCAGATTTTGCAGGAGCACCTCATCCCTTGTCCGCCTCCGAAGCCGTCTGCCGGGCCGCCGAAAGCCGGGCGATCGCCGCGGTCCGGCTCAAGTAGGGCGAAAGCTGGTCAAGCTGGAAGGAGAACTCCGGCCAGCCCGCGAGGTTGGTCGTGATCTCGTACGGACGGTAGAGCACGACGAGCGTGCGGCCCGTCAGATAGTAGAGCTGCCCGTCCCCGATGGGCATGACGTCCGAGAGCAGCGTCATATCGATGAGCTCCGCCTGTTGCCTCACGAGGTCGGGTATGACTGAGCGCCACGCGTCGTCGTCCACGCTGAAGCAGTTTTCAAGCGGGATCTCCTTGGCCGTGGCGACGTCGAAGGTCATGGGGAGCTTGAGGCAAAGCGCGCGCGTATCCATGTCGTAATAGCCCACGAGAAGCGAAAGTATGCCGTCTTGGTTGCACTTGATGTTGAAATAGGTGTAGGCGGGCGCGTCGAGCTCGCCGAGGCCCGCGACGATTTTTTTGAATATGGCCGCGTTGAGCGCGTCGTACTCCGCGGAATCGACGGCGGGGTAGATCAGCGCGTTGCCTCCGCCGTAGGTCTGCTCGCGCCGCACGAGGTTGAGCCGCGCGAAGCTTTGCGCTTCGCCCGCGGCGCCGGGGTCCCGCGTCGGCTCCGGCGCGCCGGTTCCGGCGGGTTCGAGCGTGGCCCCCGCGTCCCCCGTCGCGGAGGAAGCGCAGCCCGCGAGCAGTATCGCAAGCATGAGCGCGAAAACAACGAGTCTTTTCATCCTGCGCCTCCCTTCCTGCCGGAATTATACCATCAATCTGCCGAAAAATCCCGTGAATAAAGGGTTAATTGACTTCGAGGACCTCCGCCTCCGCGCGCGCCTTTTCGATCATTTCGGAAAAGTCCACGGCGGCCTCGCTCGCGCGAAGCCCCGCGACGCTTGGCCGCGTGACCGGGTGCGCGGGCACGAACACCGTGCAGCAGTCCTCATAGGGCAGTATCGAGGTTTCGAACGTGCCGATCTTCTTGGCGACGTTTACGATGTCGTCCTTGTCGAAGGCGATCAGCGGGCGGAACACGGGCATATCCGCAGCGTCGTCGGTCACGCACAGGCTCTCGAGCGTCTGGCTCGCGACCTGGCCGAGCGCCTCGCCCGTGACGAGGGCGCGCGCCCCGTCCGCCTCGGCGACGCGCTCGGCGATGCGCATCATGAGGCGGCGCATGAGTATGGTCGTTTCCTTGGGCGGGCAGCGGTCGTATATGGCGAGCTGGATTTCCGTGAACGGCACGAGGTGCAGCTTCACCGGCCCCGCGTAGCGCGCGAGCAGCTCCGTCAGCTTGACGACCTTGTCCCGCGCGCGTTCGCTCGTATACGGATAGCTGTAAAAATGGATCGCGGAAAGCTCTATCCCGCGCCGCGCCATCATATAGCCCGCGACGGGGCTGTCTATCCCGCCGGAGATGAGCAGCATCGCGCGCCCCGCGGTTCCCGTGGGCATGCCGCCCGCGCCCATGATCTCGCGCGCGTAGACGAAGGCGCGGTCCCGGATCTCGACGCAAAGCTTGATTTGCGGCTCGCGCACGTCGACGCGAAGCTCCGGGAACCTTTCGAGCATATCGTGGCCGAGCTCGCGGTCGATCTGCTGCGAATCCATCGGGAAGGTTTTGTCCGCGCGGCGGCAGAAGCACTTGAACGTGCGCCCGCCCTCCTTCATAGAGGCCTCCATGACAGACTCCGCCGCGGCGGCGACGGCCGTATACTCCTTTTCGACGGCGAGCGCGGGGCTGATCGAGTGCACGCCGAACACCCGCGTCAGGCGAAGGCACGCCTCCTCAACATGCTCCGCCGCGACGCCCTCGACGAATATCCTGCCCTGGTCGAAGCGCACCGCGGCGTCCAGCCCCGCGAGCGCGGCGCGGATGTTGTCCAGAAGCTTTCTTTCAAAGAAGGGGCGGTTGAGCCCCTTCAAGTGAATTTCTCCGTAGCGGACGAGCAAAACCTGATTCAATCCTTTGTGCTCCTTTGGGTTTATCTTCTTTTGTATTTGCGAAGGAACGCCGCCTGTTCGGCGATGATCGCGGCCGCGGCGTCCATCTCCTCGAGCGTGTTGAACGGGCAAAGGCTCAGCCGCAGCGCGCCTTCCTGCCGCGCGCCCGTGACGCCCATGGCCGTGAGTATGCGGTTCTTGCCCTTCTTGTGCGCGGAGCAGGCCGAGCCGGTCGAAACAAAGACCTCCCTCGCCTCGAGCGCGTGCAGCATGACCTCGCCGCGCACGCCCAGTATCGACACGTTGAGTATATGCGGCGCGCCCTGCGCGGGCTTGGGGCCGTTGATGAGCACATCCCGGATGCCCGAAAGGTTCTTGGCGAGGCGCAGCTTGCAGGCCATCATGTGCTTGCGGTATTCCTCGAGATGGGCAAGGTAGTCCGCGACGGCCGCGTCCATGCCCATGATGCCCGGCGTGTTGGTCGTGCCGGAGCGGCGGTCCTTCTCCTGCCCGCCCCCCGCCTGCCCGCCCGCGAAGCGCACGCCTGTTTTGACGTAAAGCGCGCCCACTCCCTTGGGTCCGTGGAACTTGTGGGCGCTCAGGGCGTAGAAATCGCAATCCTTCGCGTCGAAGGGGACCTTGAGGAAGCCCTGCACGCCGTCCGTATGGACGACGGCCTCGGGCGCCGCGGCCTTCACCGCGCGGTAGATCGCCGCGCAGTCGTTGACGGCGCCGACCTCGTTGTTGACCTGCATGACGCTCACCAGGCGCGTGTCCTCGGTGAGGAGCGTACTGAGCGCCGCCAGGTCGACCGCGCCCGTGGAATCCACCGGGGCCTCTACGACGTCGTAGCCCTGCCTGGAATACGCCTTCACGACCTCGTAGGCCGAGGGATGCTCCGTCGCGCCGACGATGAGCCTCCCCTTGCCGCGCATGGCTTTGAGCGCGCCGGAAATCGCGGCGTTATTGCTCTCCGTCGCCCCGGATGTGTAGACGATCTCCTCCGGCTTCGCGTCGAGGGCGAAGGCGAGCCGGGCGCGCGCCGCCTCCACGGCCTTCTCGGTTTCAGCCGCGGCCGAATACGCGGCGGAGGGGTTGAAAAAGCGGGTTGTCATATAGGTACGCGCCGCGTCCGCGGCCGCGTCGAGCGTTCTGGTCGTCGCGCTGTTGTCAAGATATATCATCGTTGCATCTCCCGTTCTGAATTATTGGCATATACACCATAATATGCCGGCGAACGGAAGCCCGAACCTATGCTATCATACCACGCGACGTCGAGTTTTTCACCCTTTTTATCCGCGCCGATTGCGGCCCGGGCGCGTTTGGGTTAAAATAACCAAAAAGACCCTTCGGCGCAAAGGAGCATGGCATGGGCTTTTCGGAACGGTGCACGCAGGGCGCGCAGAGGGCGCTCGCGCTCGCGCAGGAGACCGCGCGGGATATGGGCCACAACTATGTGGGCAGCGAGCATCTTTTGCTCGGCCTCATCCGCGAGGAGGACGGCACCGCCGCCAAGGCGCTCGCCTCCCTCGGCGTGAGCGACAAGGCCGCGCAGGAGCGCGCGGACGAGCTCGTCGGCCGCGGCGATTATCATTTCACGGACAGCTTCGGCTATACGCCGCGCACCAAGAAAATACTCGAATTGAGCCTCTACGAGGCCAAGGCGCTCAAGACCAGCTACATCGGCACGGAGCACATACTGCTCGCGATCCTGCGCGAGCGGGATTCCGTGGCGGTGCGCATACTCGAGGATCTCGGCGCGGACCTCGCGCTGCTGCGCTCCATGCTCACGGGCGAGGAGATCTCCGCGAAAAACGGGATCAAGTCCGCGGGGGCCGCCTCCGCGACGCCCGTGCTCGACCGCTACGGCACGGATCTGACCGGCCGCGCGCGCGAGGGCGAGCTCGACCCCGTGATCGGCCGCGAGGCGGAGGTGCAGCGCATACTCCAGATTTTGACCCGGCGCACGAAGAACAACCCCGTGCTCATCGGCGATCCCGGCGTGGGCAAGAGCGCGGTCATAGAGGGGCTCGCGCAGCGCATCGCCTCGGGCAAGATACCGGAGCTCCTTCGCGACAAGCGCATCATGAGCCTCGACCTGGGCGCGATGCTCGCGGGCACGAAATACCGCGGCGAATTCGAGGAGCGCATCACGAGCGCCATAGGCGAGCTTCGCGAGGAGGGCAGGACCATACTCTTCATCGACGAGCTGCACACCATCATCGGCGCGGGCGCCTCCGAGGGCAGCGTGGACGCCGCGAACATATTGAAGCCCGCCCTCGCGCGCGGGGACATACAGGTCATCGGCGCGACGACGCCGGACGAGTATCGCCGCCACATCGAGCGCGACGCCGCGCTCGAGCGCCGCTTCCAGCCCGTGAACATCGGCGAGCCCACCGCGAAGGAGGCCGAGGCCATCCTCTTCGGCCTGCGCGACAAATACGAGGCGCACCACAAGGCGCGCATCGCGGACGAAGCCATCCGCGCCGCGGTCGATCTCGGCGACCGCTATATTTCCGACCGCTTCCTGCCGGACAAGGCCATAGACCTCATGGACGAAGCCGCGAGCCGCGTGCGCCTCTCGGCCTACGGCGTGCCGCCGGATGTGACGGAGCTGCGCGCCCGGCTCGACGCCCTGCTCAACGAGAAGGAGGAGGCCGTCAACAACCAGAACTACGAGCGCGCCGCCTCCATACGCGACGAGGAGCAGAAGCTGCGCGCAAAAATAGAGCGCATCCGGGCCGACTGGGAGCGCGAGCGGGACGACCGGGCGTTCGTCGTCACGGCGGACGACATCGCCGAGGTGGTCAACGCCTGGACGGGCATCCCCGTGAGCCGCCTGACCCAAAGCGAGAGCGAACGCCTGCTGAACCTCGAGGAGAAGCTGCACGAGCGCGTGGTCGGACAGGAGGAGGCGGTCGGCGCCGTGTGCCGCGCCATACGCCGCGCGCGCGCCGGCCTGCAGGACCCGGGCAGGCCCATCGGCTCCTTCGTCTTCCTCGGCCCCACGGGCGTGGGCAAGACCGAACTCTCCAAGGCGCTCGCGCAGGCGGTTTTTTCCGACGAGGAAGCCATGATCCGCCTCGATATGAGCGAATACATGGAGCCGCACAGCGTCAGCAAACTCATCGGCTCCCCGCCGGGCTATGTCGGCTACGACGAGGGCGGCCAGCTTACGGAGCGCGTTCGCAGGAAGCCCTACAGCGTGATTTTGCTCGACGAGATCGAGAAGGCGCATTCCGACGTCTACAACATGCTCCTGCAGGTGCTCGAGGACGGCAGGCTGACCGACTCGCGCGGGCGCGCGGTGAGCTTTCGCAACACCATCATCATCATGACCTCGAACGTGGGCGCGTCCCGCTTCGGGCGGGGCGCGGCGGTGGGCTTCGGCGCGGCGCGCGCGGAGCACGCGCGCGAGGATATGCTCTCCGAGCTCAAAAAGACCTTCAGCCCGGAATTCCTCAACCGCGTGGACGAGATCGTGCTCTTCAACCAGCTCAGCGCCGAGCAGACGCTCGCCATCGCGCGGCTCATGCTCGAGCGCGTCAAGGCGCGCATCGCCATGCGCGGCATCACGCTCTCGATATCCCCCGAGGCGGAGGAGCTGCTCTCGCGCGACGGATTCGACCCGCAGTACGGCGCGCGGCCCCTGCGGCGGCTGATACAGCACCGCGTGGAGGACAGCCTGAGCGAGGAGTTGCTCTCGGGCAGGATACGCCTCGGGGACAGCGTCAGCCTCGAGGTGCGCGAGGGCGGCCTGCAATTCGTCAAACTGTGAAGAATTGTTAACAAATTATTAAACGCGCCTTCATTGCAAATCGGCGGCGGCGTCATTACAATATAATAGTCAGTCTGTAAACAGGAGCCAATTTTCCGATGAAACGCATGCTTCGCACCCTGCTTCCGCTCGTGCTCGCGGCGATACTGGCCGTGAACGCGACGGCGTACGCCGAAGGCACCGGCAACGGAGGCAGCGGCGAGGATTCGGGGCAGGACGGCGCGCCCTCCGGCAGCCCGGGCGTCTTTTACTGGGACCCCATCGCCCGGCGGTTCCGCCTCAGCCTCACGCCGGCTGATTTTCGCATGATACCCGATCTCGGCAATGCAAACGATTCCCCCGGGGACGGCGCGGCGCCCGTCGCCGTCGATATCGACGAGGAAGTTCCGACGGCGGGCGACGGCCCCGCGCTGAGCGAGGAGGCGCTTGCCGCCGCCGTCGAGGTGCTCGAAGGCCAGGTGGTCGGCCTCGACCCGGGCCATCAGATGCGCGCCGACACCGACCTCGAGGCGATCGCGCCGGACTCGCCGCTCACCAAGATCCGCCAGAGCGCGGGGTGCTTTGGCATACGCAGCGGCGTGCCCGAATACAGGATCAACCTGCTCGTCGCCAAGAAGGTCGCCGCGCTGCTCGAAAGCTGCGGGGCGACGGCCGTTATGACGCGCACGAGCTCGGACGTATCCCTCTCGAACATCGAGCGCGCCGTGCTGATGAACGAAAGCGGCGCGGCCATTTGGATTCGCCTTCACTGCAACGCGAGCCCGGACCCCGAGACGAGCGCGCCCTGCGTGCTCATCCCTTCCGTGCGCGTCACGCCCGGCATCTACGAATACAGCCTGTATCTGGGCGAATGCCTGAGCCGCAGCTTCGGCGCGGCGGTGGGCGCAGAGCGCGTGGACCTCGTCAGCCTCGAAAACCAGACGGGCTTCAACTGGAGCGAGATCCCCGTGGTCACGCTTGAGATGGGCTACCTATCCAACATCAAGAACGACGCGCTGCTCAACTCCGACGCGTACCAGACGCGCTGCGCGCTGGGCATTTTCTACGGTATCCTGAGCTATTACCAGGGCGTGGCGACCACCGACACGGCCGGAGCCACCCCCGCGCCGGAGGGGCCGGACGACGCGGGAATCCCTGCCGAAACGCCGGAGGAAACCGCCGCGCCGCATCCCGGTTACGGCGGCGAGCAATGACGCGCCCCCGCGCGCCGCGCCGCGTCGCAGCGCGCGCGCTCGCGCTGCTCATGGGCTGCGCCATACCGCTGACGAGCGGATGCGCGCGCGCGGACGGGCTCGCCGGGCTGTTTTCCACGCCGAAGCCCGCCGTTTCCGCAACGCCGACGCCCTCCCCTTCCCCCGCGCCCGAGGTATCGGCGACGCCTTTTTCCGTCAACCCCCTCTATGATTTTTACCGCGATTTCGCCGGAGGGAGCCGCTCTTGCTCCCTCGCGCTTTCACGCGCCCTCTACGGGCGCAATTCGGCGGACGCGCTCGCGCTCTCCCTCGCGCTGAGCGCGCACCTCGTCGCGCTCTCCGGCATCGGCGCGAGCGTTTGCCGCCTGTTCGCCTCCGCCGACGGGCGCGGCTATTCCGGCACGGTCAGCGGCGCCGCCGAGGGTTCGGGCGGCATGAGCCCCGCGCAGGACGGCGCATACGCGTTCACCTTCAACTACAGCGGCGGAGACATCCTCATGGGAACGTTCCGCCCCGAAGCGCGCGTCGATTTCAGCACCGGCGAATACGAGGCGAAAACGGACGGAGGCCAGGCCGGCTCGCTCGACCCCAGCGCGACGCCCGCCCCGTACGAGGAGCCCGTGTTCCTCGCCGAGCGGGTCTGCGCCATAGAAAAAACCGCGGAGGGCTGGACCTCCACGGTCGAGGAAAACGGCGTGATCTCGATTTTTTCCATCTCGGGCGGCGCGATCGAATTCTCCGCGGGCGGCATCGTCGCGCGCCTTGCCGGCGAAACGCTCTCGCTCGGGCCCGCCGGGGCCGTTACAGAAGCGACAGCAGCGCCATGACGATGACGCCCGGCACGCCGAACACGCCCGCCACGAGCGCGGAGAGGAACGTGATGGGCAGCGTCAGGCCGAACAGGCCGCCGATGAGGTTGAACACGATCAGGATCAACGCGCCGAGTAGCGCGTTGACGACGAGCTTCCAGATGATCTTGAGCGAGAGCTTCAACAGCTTGCAGATCAGCCAGAGCGCGAGTATGCCTATGCCGAACGCGGCGATGTTGAGCAGCACAGCCGAAAAACCCACCATGGTCCATCCTCCGCAAAATTCGCCCGACGCGGGCTTTTTTTATGCCTCTTTGCTCCGCTTGAGGAGGAACACATACTTCCTCCGGGCGGCCTCCATGTCGTAGATCGCAAACTCGATCAGGTCCGGGTCCTTGACGTTCTGGTAATATTCCATAGACGCCTTCCAGCGCGCGAGCGCCGCGGCGACATCCTCATGCTGCGCGGACTGCGCCGCGTTAAGCCTTGCGATTGCCATACTCTGCCTCCCATAACCTTATTTGGTATCACAGGCAAGTATGCGCATTTTTAACGGTTTCTATAACCTCTTCCCGCCGACGCCCGCCCGTTTGAGGAGCCTGACGCAGTAATACACGAGCACGGCGTATATGGGTATCATCACCGCCTGGTTGATCACGCGCAGTATGAAGGTTTCCCAGGGAATCGAATAGAGCCAGCTGAGCAGCAGCGAATTGAGCCCCACGCTCGCGATCGCCTGCCCGACGGCCACGGCGAGCAGCACGCGCGGGAACTTCGCCTCCTGCCCCCTCGCGAAGAACAAGCCGGGGATCAGCCCGAAGAGCGTGCCGATGACCGTGAAGAAGGGCACGTACGGCCCCTTGGGGAAGATCAGCGCCTGCAAAAAATCCGTAAGGCCGCCGACCATCGCCCCGTAAGCCGGCCCGAACAGCACGCCCGAGAGAATGACCGGCAACACGCCGAAGCTGAGCTTGAGCGAATAGATGCCAAACGGAAACTGCGGGAGGCTCAGCCCGCTGAGCACCACGGCGAGCGCGGTCAGAAGCGCGCACACGACGAGCCGCCGCGTCTTGTCCCGCGTCCAGACGCGCTCCCCGGCGTCCTGCCAAAGGCGCAGCAGCAGCCCGATGATACCCATCCACGGCAGGAATATGCCGGCCATCACGAGGTAGTCGGGCGACGCGGCCTCGAGCGTATACCTCTGGTTGAAGTACGCGTACAGCGCGCAGGGAATCGCCGCGCACAGCGCGACGGCAAGTGCTCTCACTAGCTTGCGTTTCATAGAAAAAAGCCTCCTTCACGCGGCCCTATTACCGCATAGAGGAAGCCGTCGTCCTTTATGCAGCAGCGGGAATCGGGCGTTGAACCGCAAACCTTGGGTTATTCGTCCGCCGGACAACTCCCCGTTCCGGCGGCACTGCTCCCCGTCTCCGGGGACGCGCACAGCGCCCTACTCTGCGTAGTCAATATGGATTTTACACGATTTTCCTTGTTCTGTCCAGAGCCGGAACGCGTTCAGCCGTCGGTTTTAAGCGCATAGGTCGCGCGCACCACGTCGCCGAGGGTTTCCGCGTCGGTGTAGCAGACGTAGACGAGCGCGCCGGAGGCCGACATGCCGATGTTCGTGGTCGTCAGATCCGCCACAACGCGGCTCGTTCCCGTTTCCATGTCGTAGACCCAGAGCCGGTAGGGGTACGGGTCCCCGCCGGGCGACGCCGCGTCCGCGCCCTCGCCCTCGCCCGCGTTGCCCGAGAGCATGTTCTCGAAGTAGAACAGCTTCTTCGCGTCGGCCGACCAGAGGAAGGTGAACACGCTGAACTCCGCCTCGATGCCGCGTACCTCGCCCGTTTGCAGATCGACCACGGCAAAGGCGGAACCCGCCTCGGGCGCCGCCGTGCCGGAGGTAAAGTCGGTCTTATTGTGGGTATAGGCGAGATAGCGCTCGTCCTGCGAGAAGGCGAAGGCGTCCGCGGCGAGGTAGAGCCGCCTGAGCCCTCCCTCCGGCTTGATGCGGAACATCTGGGCGCCGCGCTCGAGCGTGGTCTCGCAGAAGTATACCTCGCCGTCTCGGAACGCGAGGCTCGTTTCGTCCACGCCCTTTTTATCGACCGCGGAGTAGCGCTTGCTCTCGCTGGGCACGTTGAAGTCGTACTGGTTGACGGCAATTTCGCCCGCGCCGCCTATGGAGAAGATGCGCCCGCCCATGCCGTCCCAGCAGTAGGCGCTGACCGTATCGCCGAAGCCCATCGAGGAGAGATCGGTCAGAAGGTCGCGCGAGTCCACGTCGAACACATAAAGGTGCGCGCTCTCGCCGCTGCGCTCGAGCACGGCGAGCTTGCGCCCATCCGGCGAATACCGGGCGGACTCGATCCTCTGGAACTCGAAATCGATCAGCTTGCGCGCTTCCCCGCCGACGGGCAGCACATAGAGCAGCTCGTATTCGTTCGCGCCGCCGCCCGCCTCGTATTCGGCCACGCGCCTCGTGTACAGCAGGCCGTCGTTGCCGGGCGTCATCGCGAGGAAGAGCCCGTCGGGTATCGCGACGTCGAGCTTGACCGGCTCGCCGTTTTGCCGCGCGGAGGCCACGTCGTAGGCCGCGAGATAGTCCATCTCCTCGCTGTAGGAGGGCAGCTTGCCGTCCGCGAGCAAAACGACCTCCCAGTTGGCGGGAACCGCGCCCGCTTCGCGGCCGAGTATGCCCTGCATCAGCGCCTCGGCGGCGTTTTTCGTGGCGAACGCCTCGGAGATGAGCAGTATGTTCGCGCCGTCGGAGGCGAGCACGGGCGTCATCTCCCGCGCCGCGATCAGGCCCGAGCAATAGTCGCGGTACGCGTTGGCGAGCACGTAGTAGGCAAAACCGGCGGGCGCGGCTTCATCCTCGAGTATGTCCACCGCGCCGCCCGTCCCGGTCGCCTGCGGCGTGGGGGCGGCTTTGCGGATCGGGCGCAGCGTCACCGTAACGACGCTGTCCTCGTTTGTCACCATAAAGGCCGACTCGCGCGCGAGCTGCATGTAGAGCCGGAACACGCCGCCCTGCGCGGGCGAATAGTTGAACACGCCCTGCACGAGCTCCGACGAATCGGGGTCGAAGGCGCGCTCATAGTCCCAGTAGGCGAGCGATTCGAACTCGATCACGAGCCGGAAGGGCTTGCCCAGCGTATAGACCTTGTACTTGGGCGGGTTGACGACATCCCTCTGCGTGCCCTCGCCCGAAAGCGTGCTGTCGGACACGAAGTCGAGGGTGACGACGGTATCCCCGTTTTCGTCGCGCATCTCGAGCAGGCTGAGGTTCGCGTTCCTGACGGTGCCTCCGCCCGAGGCGGAGCCTTCGATGGAAAAGCCGGCCAGGTCCTGCGTCGCTTCGCCCGGCGAAACGGTCTCTCCATTTTTGCAGCCGCCAAGCGTCAGCGAAAGCATCAGCAGCATCGACGCCGCGGCAAGGATTCTACGCATAGCTGATCTCCTCGGAAATTTCGATTCATTATAGCACAGCCGCGCCGCCATTGTAAGCGTCTGCGGGGCGCGGGGCGCTATTTCATACATTGTTTTCAAAATTGGATTGGAAAGGACTTTGCAGGTTTTTTCATATTTGATATAATCATGTGGATATGAATCCCATTCAGGAGGAATTTTTCATGATATGCAAGAATTGCGGCGCGCAGAACGAGGATTATCTCGAGTATTGCGAGGTCTGCGCGGCTCCGCTTACGCCTGACGAAGAAGCGGGCGGCAGAGGCGGCGCTTCCAGGAGCGCGGGCTACGCATCCTATGTCGCCGCGACCGGGGAAACGCCCCCCGCGTGGGGCTTCGTGCGCGCGCCCCAATGGCCCAAGCCCGAGTTCGACGCGAATACCGTCACCGAGGAGGAAATCCCCGAGGGCTATTTCCGCAAGTTCAACCCCCGTCCCGCCGAGGCCGGACTGCCCGGGCAGGAGGAGCGCTTCAAGCCCGCCGCGGTTATATCCGACGAGGAATACAGCAACAACGTGCGCGTCCACGCCGCGATTGCGCAGCAGCCCTCCTACGAGAGCACGCGGCCCCTCGCCCCGGAGACCGTTTACGAAAAGCCCAAGGCCCGCCCGCAGGTTCCCGCCTTTGAGAGGCCCAAGCCCGAAGCGCAGCCTTCCGAGGCCGGACGAGCCTACGCGGGCTATCGCGGCGGCGCGATGGCTCCCGTCGAGGAGAACAAGGCCGTCGCCCCCAAGCCCCAGAAGCCCCGAAAGCGGGCGGAGGACGGTTTTGAGGATTACGACGGCGGCTACGGCCGCGCGCGCGCCCATACGTCCGGCGGCAAGCGCAACCTGGTATTCATCGCGGCGGCGGGCGTGCTTGTGCTGCTCATCGCGGTGTTCGGCTTCATACTGATCAGCACGCGCTACGACGGCAGCTTCTCGAAGTTCATCAGCTGCACATTCAAGGGCGATCCCATCACCCGCGCGCCCAAGGTCGAAACCGGAACCACCGACGCGGGCGACCCGGCGTACCTGATCACGGTATACGCCAAGAACAACTATATCGTGCGCTTCACCGCGGGTTCCATCGTCAAGGAGGCCGCGGTGTCCAAGGGTTCCGTGCAGCTGCGCGTGCCCGAGAACATCTGGATTCCGGACGAGCCTCTCGATTCCGATACGCTCTCCGTCACGCCCGACATCGTCGTCGTCAGCCCCAAGGGCGAGAAAACCCAGGTTGCGTTCGACGAGCCCATCGCCATACACGTGCCCGCCATCAATCTGACCATGACCCAGCCGACCGTGGCCGACTTCACGGTGGATTCGGCGACGGTCGCCGTCGCGGGCGCGGTGGACGACAACACCGCCTCGATCTTCGTGGGAGACAACCAGGTTTCCGTGGACGAGGCGGGCAACTTCTCCACCAACTACACGCTGCCCGGAGAAGGCACTTTCGTGCTCGAAGTCAGGGCGCAGAAGGACGGCTGCATGAGCGCCGTCAAGACCTATAACGTCACCTACGGCACCGCCACCGATCCCACCACGCCTTCGACGGGCAACGTGGCCTTCAGCGTGAACGACGACGTCAAGCGCTACGGCCAGGACGCAACCATGGCCGTAGCGGGCACCATGGAGCAGGGCGCGACCATATCCGTATCCGGCGTCGAGCTCGAGGGCGCGATCACGCAGGACGCGAACGCGGGCACGTTCAGCTTCACGATCAAGACCGCCGAGGTCGGCCTGTACGAGGTCGTCATCACCGCCACCAAGGGCGACGCAGCCAAGACCTCCACGCTCTACCTCGAGCACCAGCCCGACAAGGACGCCTATATTTCCGGCTCCCACGCGATCGACTACGACCGCATCAAGAACTACCCGAACCACGAGCAGGCCTATAAGATCTCGGGCACCGTGGTGGAAATCCGGCAAACCAAGCCCTACATCATCGCGCGCATCCAGACGAGCGAGGGCGACGTCATCTTCTGCTACTTCAGCGGCATATCCGCGGTCGAGCTGAACGACGGCAAGACCTACTCCCTCTACGCCGACCCGTACGGGCTCGACGAGGAAACCGGCCTGCCGTACATGCACGCATGGTTCATACTCAAAAAGGCGAACTAGGGCCGACCGCCAATCGGCAATGAATCGGAACGGCCCGCGCGTTAAGCGGGCCGTTTTGGCTGCCGAAAAACCGCCGGTTCCGGAATGAGTGAAAAATGCCGTTTTTTATCGGAACCGCGATTTTTTTCTTGCCAAGCCGTTTCCCGCTGCTATACTGATTTTATGGACGGTCTGCGCGAAGGCGGCATGGACGAAAGCTGCAAAACGAAATACCCGATCATGCTCGTTCACGGCACGGGTTTTCGCGACCTCGCCCTGCCGCTCTATTGGGGGCGCATACCCAGGGCGCTCGCCGAGCGCGGCGCGCAGATCCACTACGGCATGCAGGACGGCTGGGGCAGCACCGCGTCCAACGCCGCGCGCATCGCCGAACGCATCCGCGAGGTGCTCGCGCAGACCGGCGCCGAAAAGATCAACCTGATCGGCCACTCGAAGGGCGGGCTCGAGATCCGCATGGCGGCCTCGGCGCTCGGCATGGGCGATAAAATCGCGAGCGTCACGACCCTCGCCACGCCGCACCGCGGCTCGAGGACCATGGACAGGCTCCTCAAGGCCCCGCAAAAGCTTTTCAACCTCGCGGCTTTCGCCGTCAACAACTGGATACGCGCCTTCGGCGACCGCGAGCCGGATTTCGTCACGGTCTGCCGCGAGTTCTCCACCGGGCATATGGCGCGCTTCAACCTTGAAAACCCCGACCATCCCGCTGTATACTATCAGAGTTACGCGTGTCTGATGCGCGGGCCCGCGAGCGACGCGAACCTCGCCGCCGCCAACTTCGTCATCAGCCTTGTTGAAGGCGAAAACGACGGGCTGGTGAGCGTCGAATCCGCCCGATGGGGCGAAAACTTCACCGTGCTCAGGGCCGCCGGGCGGCGCGGCATCTCCCACCTCGACGAGGTCGACTTCCGGAGGCTGCCGCTTTCGAGGAAAAAAACGCCCGGACGCGTGTCGGACATCGTGGAAGCGTATATCGAAATCGTATCGGGACTCAAGCAAAAGGGCTTTTAGGGGCATCCTATATACATTAAGGCAAGCGGGTAACGGATGAAACGCAAAAAGAAATGGTATAAGCTCGACAACGCGGCCACGATCTACCCCGTGGTCATGAACCGGAAATGGATGGCGATGTTCCGCCTGTGCGCCACGCTCGACGAGGCGGTCGAGCGCGAAGCGCTCGCGCGCGCGCTCGAAAACGCGCTCCGGCGCATGCCCACGTTCCACGTGTGCGTGAAGCGCGGCTTCTTCTGGTTCTACCTCGAGGAGCTCTCGGGCATACCGCCCATAGAGGAGGACGTCGCGAATCCCTGCCTGCCCATCGAGGCCAAAAGGAGCAACGGCTTCCTCTTCCGCGTGCGCTGCCACGAAAACCGCATCGCGCTCGAGTTTTTCCACGTGCTCACGGACGGCACGGGCGGCATGCGCTTTCTAAAGACGCTCGTCGCGGAATACCTTTCGATCAAATACGGCGCGCTCATCCCGCGGGACGACGAGATACTCGACTGCTCGAAGCCGCCCGCGCGTAAGGAAATCGAGGATCACTTCCACAACGTCGCGGGCCCGGTCAAGCTCTCGCGCGGCGAGCCGGACGCATACCGCATCACGGGCACCGAGGAATACGACCAGTTCATGAACATCGTCACGGGCATCGCGGACATTTCCGCCATCGCCGAGAGGGCGCGCGCCCTAGGCGTTTCCGTCACGCACTATCTCGCGGCAATCATGATACAGAGCATCGCCGACATACAAAAAAAGGAATGGTCGCGCGCAAAGCGCAACAAGCCCATCAAGATCTGCGTGCCGGTCAATTTGCGCAATTTCTTCCCGTCGAAAACGCTGCGCAACTTTTCCTCCTACGTCAACCCGGGCGTGGAGTTCAAGTACGGCGACTATACGCTCAAGGAGATCGCCAACGCCGTCAAATGTTACATGGGGCTCGAGGCGACGCCGCAGAGGCTGCGCGCCAAGCTCACCGCCAACGTCGAGGCGGAGCGAAGCCCCGTGCTGCGCCGCGCGCCGTTGTTCGTCAAAAAGATGGTCATGCGCGCCGTGTACCGCGCGACAGGCGACGTGCAGTCCTCCGCGCTGCTCTCGAACCTCGGCGTCGTGACGCTGCCCCGCGAGATGGAGCAGCACGTGACGCGCTTCGACTTCCAGCTCGGCCCCCTGTTCCAAAATAAAGTCACCTGCGGCCTCGTATCCTATCGGGGCAAGGCCTACATCAATTTCACCCGGACCATACGGGAGACGGATACCGAGCGGGGCTTCTTCACGCGCCTCGTCGAGGAGGGCGTCCCCGTCACCATCGAGAGCAACACGCGCGAAAGGAAGCTGATGGAAGCATGTCATACTGTGTGAACTGCGGCGTGAAACTCGCCGAGTCGGAAAAGATCTGCCCGCTGTGCGAAACCGCGGTGCACAACCCGCGCGCGACCGGCGAGGAGGAAGCGTACGCGCCCTATCCCCCGCGCGTGGAAACGCAGAAGATCAACCGCAGCTTCATCGCGGTGCTGGGGCTTCTGATCCTGCTCGTGCCCATCGTGGTGACGTTCGTGTGCGACCTATTGGGCGATTTTCGCATCGACTGGTCGCTCTATGTGACGGGCGGTGCGCTGACGCTCTACGTGTTCGTGTTCGTGCCCATGTTCTTCCGGGAAAACCTCGTGTATCTGTTCATCGCCATGGACGTGATCGCCGTGTGCCTCTACCTCGCGCTGATCTTCCGTCTCACGGCGGGCATGCGCTGGTATTTGATCACCGCGCTTCCCATCGCCTTCGCCACGGGCACGCTCGTGGATTGCGCGACACTGATCTTTCGCATCAAACGGCTTCGCGCGCTGCCCAAGTACGCCATACTCTGCTACATGCTCTGCGTCTACTTCGTCGTGCTCGAGATCATACTCGAGTTCGCGTTTTACGGCCGCATCCTCTTGCAGTGGTGCTGGTACGCCAACGCGCCGCTCGCGCTGCTGGGCGTGCTGCTGTTCATCGTAAACGGCAAGGAAGGGCTTGTGGACGAATTGAGGAGAAGGCTGTTTACCTGACGGCGGGCGTGAAAGGCGAAAGGATGATATCCGTCCCTACATACGGGCAACGGCATGGCGGGCGGATGATATCCGCCCCTACATACGGGTAACGGCAATGGCTATTACGCGACGACGAGAGATACCGCCTGGAAAGCAAAGACGGCGAAATACCCTTCGAGACTTATATGAAGATCGACAAAACCTGCCTTCCGCCCGATGTCGTCGCCCAAAAATAAAAGCGCGGTTCAATCTGTAATGCGCAAAATGGATATGAAACAAAACGGGCTGCGTCGCTTTCTTTCGCGATACAGCCCGCTGTTTTTTACGAAAGTCCCTCAAAAGGGGCTTGCGTTCCTTCGCCGCCGCTAGTCCCTGTGCAGCTTATTCCCGATTTCGGATTTGATGTGCGCGGCTTCGGCGGCGATCTTCGCGCCGATGGAGGCGAGCAGCGCGGCCTTTTCCTCCCTGCCGCGCCCCCAGAAGAACAGGGCGACGGTATCGGGCCCGACGTGCGCGCCCGTGCCGGGCTCGTAGCACACGATCGTGAATCCGACCCCGGGATGGCGCGCGCAAATGGCATCCGCAAGCGCTTGCGCGTCCGCCTCGCAGCCGCCGTGGGCGATGCCCGCGCGGCAATTTTCGGGCGCGTCCGCAAAGCCGTCGTCGAAGATTTCCCCGAGCGCGATAAGCGCCTTCTTTCGCCCGACGATCTTTTTATCGAGCACGATGCGCCCCTCGGCATCCGCCGTCAGGATCGGCCTGAGGCTCAGAAGCGTGCCCGCGAGCGCGGCGACGGTCGAAATGCGCCCGCCGCGCTTTAAGTATTTAAGGTCGTCCACCATGAAATGCTGGCGCATCTGGGAGCGCCGCGCCTCGAGATACGAGGCGATCTCGGCTGCGGACGCGCCGCCGTCGCGCAGTTCCGCCGCCTCGAGCACCATCAGCCCTTCCCCGAGGGAGGCGGCCAGCGTGTCCACCGTGAGTACGGAGCGTTCCGGATACTTCGCGCGCAGCGCTTCCGCCGCGGTTTCGCCCGCGAAGTACGTGCCGCTGATGCCCGAGGACATGGCGACGTAAACGACGTCGTCCCCCGCCTCGAGGCAGGGCTCGAACGCCGAAAGAAATGCCGCCGAATTGATCATGGAGGTCTTGAGCTCGAGCTTGTCGTCGGCGCGCATGCGCTTGTAGAAGGCTTCCCCGTCGAAGCCGCCGTCCGGCTCGTAGCAGGGCATCTCCGTCCCGTTCACCGTGAGCGTGAGCGGCACGACGCCGATGTTCCTCCGCCGTACGATCTCCTCGGGCAGGTTGGCCGACGAATCCGTGAATATCCTGATGGAAATGGTTATCAACTCCTAACAATCTGGTATACTTAACCATGATAACCAATCTGTGCAAGGGTGTAAAGGGCATGATTGTGAAATTAATAAGGAGAATGCACGGCTGCCGCCGCGGCCCGGTTTCCCTTTGCCGCGCGACAGCCGCCGCCGGTCGTTTCAAGCCGCTTCAGCGGGGTTATTCGCCCTCGTGCCCGCAGCCGCGGCGCCCATGTCCGCCGCCGTGCCCGTGCCGGTCCAGGCCGCCGTCGTTCGCGCCCCCGTCCCTGAAGCGCGCGCGCCAGTCCGCGCCCAGCTTTTCCAGCAGCGCGTTGAGCTGCGCTTTCTCGTCCTCGTCTAATGCCGAGAACAGGCCCGCGATCATCTGCGCGCGCCGCGCGAAAGCTTCCTCGGCGGCTTCCCTGCCTTTTTCGGTCAGGGCGACATCCACGCTCCTGCGGTCTTGCTCGTTGGGCGTGCGCTCGACGTATCCCGCGGCCTCGAGCTTGCCCAGCACCTCGGAGAGCGAGCCGGAACGCACGTCCACAAGCTCCATCAGCTCCCGCTGGGTCATGGTCCCGCGCCGCGCGAGTATGCCGAGTATTCGCCCCTGGCCCCCCTTGCCCCCGCCGCCGTGGCGCGCGAGGTGCGCGATCTCGCGAAAGTTCGCGGCGAGCTTGCCCTCGAGCGGGAGCGCGTCGTAGTCCTGGTCATGCCCGTGGCGATGCCCGTGACATCCGCGCCGCGGCCACCCGTTTGCGCGCGCGTCCCGGCCTTCCGGCTCGCCGGAAGGGTCTATCATGGGGCGGTGGTGTTCGCAATTCGGATAAAAGTCGTTGTTGTTCAAGATTCGTTTCCCCCTTGGTTTCTAATTACATGGTACCATGTAATTAGTATATGCGCGCCGCCTTCATTTGTCAAGGTACCTATCAAATTTTTTTAGGAGCTTTTCCCAGTCCCGTACATACGAAGCACCGCCTCCCGGATCTCGGCGTAGCAGGTGCAGCGGCACAGGTTCGACTGGAGCCATTCCTCTATGACGAGCTCCTCGGGCATCTGCGGATGCTGCGTTAACATCGCGTGGCACACCATCAGAAAGCCCGACGTGCAGTAGCCGCACTGGAACGCGTCCGCCTCGACGAAGGCGCGCTGCTCCGCGCTCATGCCGCCGAGCCCTTCTACCGTGACGATGTCGTGCCCCTCGGCCTCCACCGCGAGCATCAGGCAGGATTTGTTGGGCCAGCCGTCCACGACGATCGTGCACGCGCCGCAATCCCCGTTCCTGCAACCGGGCTTCGCTCCCGTGAGGCCGAGCTGGTCGCGCAGCACATCCATGAGCACATCCGACGGACGCGCCAGAACCTCGCGCTCCTCGCCGTTGACGCGAAGGCGGAGCACGGTTTTTCCCTCATAGCGAACCAAGTTCCCAATCCTCCAGCAGTTTTTTGAGCGTATGCTCCAAGACGAACGCCCGGTATTCCCCCGAGCCCTCGACGTCGGCATGCGCGCGCTCCGGCAGCGCCGCGACCGCCAGCCTCGCCCGCTCGGCGGGGCACAGCGCGCGCTCGTTGAGTATGGCTTCCATGCGTTCGCTCCGAAACGGCTGCGCGCACACGCCCGAGAACGCCGCGCGAAGCGCTTCCCCATAGAAGAGCGCGGTAACGTTGACGAGCGGATAGTCGATCTTCTCGTTCGTCGTCTTTTTGATGTGCGCGTGCTTGGCCGCGAGCGCCCACACGGGCGCGCGGACGCGCACGAGCATCTCGCCGGGCAGGGGCCGCAAGCGCCCCTGGAAAACATCGGCGAACGGAACGCGTCTCTCCCCTTCCGGCCCGAAGAGCGAAGCTTCCGCGTCGCACAAAAGCAGCGGCAGCGCGGCCTCATGGTAGATGATAGAGCCCGAGAGATTGCCGCCGAGCGTGATGCGGCACTGGTTGGTGTGGTCCGCGATGCGCCCGCAGGCGAGGCCGAGCAGCGGAAAAAGCTTCGCCTCCTTGATTTGGTTGAGCGTGCACGCCGCGCCGATGGAAAGGCCTAATTCGTCGCGCTCCATCCCCCGGCACTCCACGATATCCTTGACGTCGATCACCTCGTCCGGGCGGATGTCGCCTGCGCGCGCCATGGTGATGATCTCGCTGCCCCCCGCGTAATAGAGCGCGGTCTTGCCGAGCGCCATACAGCGCGCGTATTCCGCGACGGCTTCCGCGAGCGTTTGCGCGCGGCAGTAAGCAAAGCCGAACGGGATCACGGCGCGCCTCCGATCGCACGCCGGATCGCCTCCGGCCTGAGGGGAAGGCCGTCGAGCGCGCAGCCGAAGGCGGCGCTGAGCGCGTTGGCGAGCGCGGCGGGGATGCCGATGATGCCGTGCTCCGTGTACGGCCGCGCGCCGCAGGGCGCCGTAGGATCGGGGGTTTCGACGAAATCCACACGGTATTCCGGCTCCTGGCCGATGTGCAGCAGCTTGTAGGTGCGAAGATTCGGCGCGCGCGGGCTCCCGTTTTCGTCGTATTCATACGCCTCGCGCGTGGCAAGGCTCACGCCCATGGACATGCCGCCGGCGATCATCGCGCGCGTGGCCGCGGGGTTGACGACCTTGCCCACGTCCAGCACGCAGGATGCCGTGATGACGCGGTACGTGCAGGCTTCAAGATCCGCCTCGACCTCCACGACCTGCGCGCCGGGCGTCCACTGCGGGCTCGTCCTCCCCTTGCCCGTCGCGGGGTCGAGCATGCTCAGGCCCTTGAGCATATAGCCGCCGCGCCCGAGCGCGGGCTCGCCCACGCTCGCGCCGCCGGGCGTCTGATAACCCTGCGCGACGGCCTTGAGCAGCATGAACCTTTCCGGCTCTTTGATCGAATACACGCGGCCGTCCGCGACCTCGATTTCCGCCTCGGCGCAGCCGAGCGCCTCGGCGCCGGTTCGCTTCAACTGCGCGATCAGATCGTCCGCCGCGCGAAGAACCGCGTTGCCCGCCATATAGCCTGTGAGGCTCGCGACGGTCTTCCAGTGCTCGGGCGCGACGCGCGTATCCACATGCGCCACGACGTGCACCTGCGCGGGGTCGAGCTTGAGCTTTTCCGCGAGTATCTGCGCGAGCTGCGTATGCCCGCCCGAGCCCATCTCGACGACGCCTGTGAGAAGGTTCACGCTGCCGTCCGAATTGAACGTGACGAACGCGCCGGAAACGGCGTTCGTCGGCGGGTTGGCGCTTTTCCAGAAGCAGGATACGCCCTTTGCGCGCACCTTGCTCCCCCCGAGAGACAGGGGCCTGCCGCCGTCCCAGCAGGAAAGGCGCTTTACCTCCTCGATGCAGCGCGAAACATCGCCCGTAAGCTCCGGCGTCGCCGGGACTCCCGTGGGCGTGAAATCGCCGGGACGCACGGCGTTTTTCAGGCGGAGCTCCAGCGGGTCAAACCCGAGCCGGTTCGCGAGCGCGTCAAGCGCGCGCTCCACGCAAAAGGTATAGGAATCGTGCGAGAAGCTGCGAAAGCTCGTCGCGTAAGTGTGGTTGGTGTAAACGCACAGCGCGTCGCACGAGAGGTTCTCGACGCGATACGGCCCCGTGCAATCCGCCGCGATGGCCTTGGCCATGTTGGGGGAGATGTCCGTATACGCGCCGCAGTCGACCAGGAACTCCATTTCTGCCGCCTGGAGCATGCCGTTTTCATCCGCGCCGAGGCGGACGGTCGCCTCGAGCCCCATGCGGCAGGGGAAGGACGCCATATCCTGCTCGCGCGGTATCGTAAGGCGAACGGGCCTGCCGCCGACGCTTTTCGAAGCGAGATACGCGAGTATTTCAAGCGTCACGGGCGCTTTGCCGCCGAAGCCGCCGCCCACGAAGGGCACGCGCACGGTGATCATCCCCGCCTCGATTTTGAACGCCTCCGCAAGCTGCTTCTTTACGGTATAGGGCGCCTGCGAACAGGTCGTGACAAGCACGTTCCCGTCGGCGGCGATCTCGGCGCGCGCCGCGCGCACCTCCATGGCAAGGTGGTCCGAGGGCGGCAGGAAAAAGCGCTTTTCGATCACGGCGGCGCAGCGCGCGAACGCGGCTTTGGCGTCCCCCTTGCGGACGCGGTGGCGCGCGGCGACGTTCGTGCCCGGCTCGGGCCGCACATCCGAAACGACGCGCTTGTAGTCCGCGAGCTTTTCGTGGATGGGCGCGGCGTTCGGGAGCATGGCTTGCGAGGGCGTGAGGAGCGGGGGCAGATCCTCGTATTCGATGGCGATGCGCCGCGCCGCGGCTTCCGCCGCTGGCTCGTCCACGGCGACGACCATCGCCACGGGCTCCCCGGCGTAGCGCGCGACGCCGCGCGCGAGCGCGTATCTATCCTGCAGAAGCGGGCCGAAAAGAAGGTCGCAATCCTCCCCCGTAAGCACAGCCTTCACGCCCGGCAGCGCGGACGCGCCCGCCGTATCGATGCCAAGTATGCGCGCGTGCGCGCGCGTGCTCGTGAGGAGCCGCGCGCACAGATGGTCCGCGGCCGGGAGGTCGTCCGCGTATTTCGCCCGCCCGCAGACCTTGTCCCACGCTTCCTTGCGATGGATGCTCGCGTTCAGCGCCATATTCAAACCGCAGCCCTCCCTTCGTTTCCCTTTAGGTTTTTCCAGTTTCAAGGGGGGATATGCAGCGAGGAAATCGCGTGCGCGGCATATGGCGGCGCCCCGCGGGAGCGGGGCGCAGGTTTCTTCAAATCGAAGCGTATCGGATCCGGTTTAAAAGCGGCGCGGCTTTACGCTTCGCCCGCCGGCTCCGCTTCGGGCCTCATGGTTTCGCGGTCGTAGCGCCGCGTCAGCACGCGGCACAAAACGCCGGTCGCAATCAGCGCGACGCCCGACCAGAGGAACCACCTGTCCACGCCCACAACCTCGCTGACGGGCCCAGCGACCAGAAGGCCTATGGGCATCGCGAGCGTCATCGCGGCCATCAGCAGAGAAAACACCTTGCCCATCATCTCGGGCGCGATGGTTTCCTGCGTGTAGGCCATGACGGGCACGTTCATGAACGTGCCGGAGCTTCCCATGAAAAAGCAGCAGGCGACGAAGGGCCAATATCCGCCGGGAGGCAGCGCGCCGCCGACAAGCGTCGCCGCCCCCAGCAGGCAGATCGCGAGCGACGCCATCAGGAACCGCCTGCGCATTCCTCCCCAAATGCCTATGGCGAGAGAGGATACGAGCAGCCCGCCGGCAAACACGAACTCCACAACGCTGTTGTGCCACGCCTCGCCCATGAAATGGGTGCGCACCAGCAGCGGGAAAAGCGAACCCAGGGGCATGTAGAGTATGCTCATGATGATCAGCGGAACAAACACGGCCATCAGAGGCTTGTTGGCGCGCATGGCCCGGAAGCCCTGCTTCATATCGGAAAACACGTTCAATTCCCCGCCGGTTTGCGGGATGTCCGGTATGGCGACGAACAGCAGGCAGACGATCGCGAACGCCGCGCCCAGCACATCCACGAGCATGATGGCGGCGACGGGCAATATCCCCATCAGCGCGGCGCCCAGCACGGGCCCCAGCATATTGGAGAGGGAGACGACCAGGTTACCCCAGCCGCCGGCCTTGGTCAGCATTTCCACAGGGACCAGCATGGGTATGGCGGCCTGCATGGCGGGGGCGTGGAAGGCGTTGCCCAGCCCGCGCAGGAACAGGACGGCGTAGATGAACCAAAGGGGAGGCGCCCCGGCAGCGAGGAACGCGGCGCCGAGCGCGACGCTCGAGAGCGCGATGAGGCCGTCGGCGGCGATCATGACCGTCCGGCGGTTGTACCGGTCGATCCATACCCCGGCGAACGGCCCGACGAGCATGCTCGGCAGGAGCGCCGCCAATGTCGAAACGCTCAGCGTGACGGCGGATTCCGTTTGAACGGTCAGCCACCAGATCACGGCGAACTGGACCGCGGCGGAGCCCAGTATCGAAAACGCCTGCCCCGCGTAGATCACGGCGAATTGCCGCTTCCAGCTTTTGTTCATTCGTCCCTCTTGCTTAAAACGATAGTACGGCTCAGCCGGCCCGACGAAACCGCCCCGAATCGGGACGGCTCGAGCCGCGCCTTTTGAGAATATACCACCGGCAAAGAAATTTCAACTGGAAATCGCGCGGCGCGCACGCGCGGCTTTATTGGGCAACTTTGCGTTCAGCCCGCGTTCGCCCGAAGCGCGCCGTCCTTCATCCTGAGCGCCTCGTCCGCTTCTTGGGCGATGGCCGGGTCGTGCGTGACGACGATGACGCAATATCCCTGCTCGTGCGCGAGCCGCCGGAGGATTTCCATGACGCGCGCGCCGTTCTCCGTGTCGAGGTTGCCCGTGGGTTAGTCCGCGAGCAGCACCCGCGCTCCGCTCGCAAGCGCGCGGGCGATGGCCACGCGCTGCTGCTCGCCGCCGGAAAGGTGCGCGGGATAGCGCCTGTGCATCTCCTCCCCGATGCCGACCGAGAGGAGCAGTTCCTTCGCGCGGGCCTGGGCTTCCGCCTTCTTCGCGCCGTTCATCTCCATGGGAAGGGCGACGTTTTCGAGCGCCGTGAGCAGCGGGAAGAGCTGGAACGCCTGGAAGATCATTGCGACGCGCTCGCGCCGGTAGCGGTCGAGGTCGAGTTCTGATAGATCCTCGCCGTCCAGATACACGTTCCCCCGCGTGGGCCTGTCAAGCCCCGCCATGACGGAGAGCAGCGTCGTCTTGCCGCTGCCGGAAGGCCCCATTACGGCGGAAACCTCCCCGTCCCTGAATGTGCAGGAAACGCCCTGCAATGCGTCGCGCTCGCCGCTCTTATAGCGATAGCCGACGTTTTCAAGCCTCAACTCCGGCATAATGACCTCCTTTGAACTCCTAAATCCCTTATTCCCTGACCTGCAGCAGCGAAAGCGGCGGCCTGTTCGCCGCGGGGATCGCGGCGAGGGCAGCGCCCAGGAGCGTGCCCGCGAGATACGCCCCCGCGCACAGCAGCGAATCGCCCGAGAGCGACGCGCCCGCGCGCCCGCGCAGGAGGGCGAGCGCCGCGAGGCCGAGCGCAAGCCCCGCGAGCGTCACGGCGATCCGTTCGAACACGAACGCCGCGCGGACCGCCCGTTTGCGCGCGCCGAGCGCGCGCAGTATGGCCGCCTCCCGCGCGCTCTGGGCAAGCAGCAGCGCCGCGAGCCCCGCCGCGATCAGCGCCGAGAGCGCGATTGCCGCCGGGTACAGCACCGCCATGAGCCTGAGGTTCTTTTCCATGGGCGTGACGACCTGCTTGAGTTCCTCGTCCCAAAAGACGAAGCGCAGATCCAACAGCCCCGCGTTCGGGCGTCCGGCGAGCGCCGTCAGCTCCGCTTCTGTTTCGGCGAGTTCGCCCCTCCGGCATGACGGAATCGGGGATGAAAACAAGGAGGTTATAGCGGGTTATCGCGATGATATTCGGGTTGTTATATCCGTATATCCCGACAATCGTCAGCGTAAGCTCGCTCGTGGGACGCTCCTGCCAGTCCGCGTCGGAGTTGCCCGGCATGTACCGGTCCATCTCTTCAAAAAAACCAATCGCCCCATCGCGTATCCTCCGGTCTCCGATTCAAATGTTGTTTTCTCAGTTGGCGAACGAGAGTCTATTCAGGCATGAAATCCCATGTTTATTGTTTTGTCACGATGAATGCAAGAGCTGATCGTTTTACCCATTTTATTTCATCGGATATAAAATGGCAATGAAATGCGGCGGGATCAATTGTGCGGTCGTCAAAAGTTAACATTGTATACATAAATGCAATGACCTGTGCGGATGTGATATAATAAGCGATGCGAAACATCGGACGGTCCATTCATATCCGCATAAGGAGAATTAAGATGACCGACTACCAAGCCATGCACCGGCTTCTGCCGGCCCTGATCCGGGACGAAGGCGACGCCCTCGCCAACCTCGCCAACAGCGCGGCGCTCCTGTATGAAAGCATGGGGGCGGTCAATTGGGCGGGCTTCTATCTTTTTAAGGAGAACCAGCTGGTGCTCGGGCCGTTTCAGGGGAAGCCCGCCTGCATCCGGATCGCCATGGGAAAAGGCGTGTGCGGCGCGGCGGCACAGCGCAGGCAGTCGATCGTGGTGGAGGACGTGCATCTTTTTCCGGGCCACATCGCCTGCGACGAAGCCAGCGCGTCGGAGATCGTCATACCCATCGTCCGGGACGGGCGGCTTTTCGGCGTGCTGGATGTGGACAGCCCCGTCAGGGCCAGGTTCGGCGAAGAGGACAGGATGGGGCTTGAGGGCTTTGTCGATATACTGAACCAATACGTCCGCTGGGAAGAACTGCCGCGCGGAGCGGGAGCCGGTTCAAAGTATGGAGCATTGGGAGGAAAGCGCGTGAATCGGCGGAAAATCATACTGTACGGCGCGGGCATCTGCCCGGATTGCGTCTCCGCCAAGGCGAGGCTGGAGGCGGCGGCTGACGAGTTCGATTTGGATTACAGGGATATTACCGCAAGCACAAAGACGCTCAAGGAATTCCTCTCCCTCCGGGATCGCGAGGCGCTGTTCGCGCCCGTCGTCGAGGCGGGCAGGATAGGCATACCGCTGTTCATACTCGAGGATGGAACGAAAACCTTTGAGATAAGGGATTTTCTTTGCGTTGAAGAATCTGCCCCGGCCGGGAGCGCGTGTTCGCTCGACGGGAAGCAGTGCTGAGCCTGTAGCGTGATCCGGTTTCGCGAGGGGTTTTGACGGGTTAACCGGGGCTTTCGTTATCCTCCGCGGCGATGCGGCCGCCGGCGTCCGGTTCCGCCCGCTTCCAGCTCTGCAGCTCGAGGATGTTGCCTTCCGGGTCGCGCGCGTAGACGAACGTCGCTTCCCGGCCGTTAGGATACGCCGCGGAAACCAGCTCCCCGACGCGGCTCCCTCCCGCGCGGATCACCTGCGCCAGAGTCTCTTCCACGTCGTCCACCTCGAAGGCGAGATGGGCGATGCCGGGGCGGTTGATTTCGGCGCTTACGGATTCCTTCAGCGCGTCATACGAGAATATCTCGAGCGTCGGGCAATCCCCGCCGTAGCCCGGCAGGAGCAGGTGTTCCCCCGTGATGTGCGCCCCGTTCAGGCCCGTCAGCCTGTCCACCCACGCCCCGCGAAGGTCGCGCGTCTCGCCGATGCTCCTGCAATGCAGCACGGCCTTGTAAAACCCGATCAGCTTGCGCGGGTCTTTCGCGATGATGTTCGTATGGGCGTAACGGAACATGGTTTGTGATCCTGCCTTTTTTCGTATTATGGATGAATCCCCGGTTTCGCGCGCATGTCAGAAGCACGATAGCTGATCGGGGCGGATCATATCCAGCAGAAAAGCCGTTTCCCGCTCGTTCATGTTTTCGCTCAGCCGCGCGGCCGCGACGACCGGCAGCCATGCCAAAACAGCTTCCGGTTCGACCGCTTTCCGCTTGCAGTAAAGCTTCAGATAAACGCCGGACATGCGGGAGATATACTGCCTGAAAATCAGGTAGGAACGGCACGCGTCGGCAAGAGGGTCCCCGCAGACCGCATCGACCCAGTCGATGATCCACTGTTTCCCTCCGTCGTCCAGCACGTTTGAAGTGTGAAAATCGCCGTGGCATAAGCATGTTCCGCCCTTATCCAGATCGCGCAGACGCCCGGCCAGCCGCTCCTTGGCAGTTTCATCCAGATAGGGCGCATGTTTGATCCTGCGCGCCAGCCTTTCCGACAGCGGCGGCAGTCCCTTCGCATCGACGCCGTGAACCCGAAGCTGCAAGCCGACCAGCTTCTCGAAGACGGCCTTTCGCTCGGCGCGATCCATTCTTAGCCGGGCCAGCTCTTTTCCATCGATGTATTCCATGACGAGTGCCGTGCCGCAATCGAGTTTTTCCACCCCGTATACCTTTGGGACCGGTAGGCCGGCCTCGAACGCGAACGCCTGTTTTTCCGCCTCGCGATACGCCTCCTCGGGGGAAGCGCCGACGTACAGCTTGAGCGCCCTATTTCCGTCGCGATATACCTTCGTCGTTTTTCCCTGGCCGATCAGTTGCAGGTTCATATTGCTGCTCCAAATGGGGCCGATCGCCGCCCTGTCAAATCGGCGTCATTGCGCCCGGTCTGTTTGATTAAAAATTACCGTCCGTTTTTTCAGGGAGATCTTCCCGACCTGATACCCGTACCGAGTCAGCTCTTTTTTATAGCTCAGAAAGGAATGGTCGATCTCGATTCCCATGATATCGCGTATTTCATCGAAAGACAATTGGACGGCCGGGCCGCCGTTCTTTTGGATGAATTCCCAAAGAGGGTCGTATTTGCTCATGAGATTCCGCTCCTTATGGCCCGCATTCATACGTGTCGCTCATAGTATAACCGATTGGAGAGCGAAACGAAATCCGCCCTTTGATTCCTCCTCATGATCATCCTGCAAAGCAATTGAAGGGGCTGATTGCTCCTTCGCGATCAGCCCCTCGGCCTTGGTCGGTTATTCCTTTACCCTAACTGTTGACGGAGAGTCTTTTGTCATAAGCGTTTATACCCTGCGCCGCTTCTTCTCAATCCAGCCTGCGCCGGTCGTCGACACGGCCACCGCGAAAAGCCCGATCATCGCAAAGCCCCACGGCGTCGCCGCATCGCCCGTTCTCGGCGGATCGGGCACCTCAGAACCCCACAAGCCATGCACGACGGCAAACGGCGAGAGCGATGTGACGGTAAAAATGGCTTTTCCATTTGCCACTGTGACGGCATGCGTTTCCAGCTTGCCGCCGGCACAGTGGAGTATGGTCACGGTCCGGCCGTTGTACGCGTCGCCCACGGGAATGGAAATCGTCAGCGGCGCGATAAAATCCTGCGTCAGGCTGATATTCAGACCGAGCACCAGCCGCCCGTCCGCTTGCGCCTCGCGGATCGCGTCGCAGGCTGTGCAGGTACCCGCATGGTGCAGCTTGAGCGCGGATCGCGTCGCAGGCCGTGCAGGTACCCGCATGGTGCAGCTTGAGCGGGGAAACCGTAAGCCGCGCATCCTCATGGATGATGCCGGATACGATGACGCCGGAGGCGCTCTCGGTCAGGGTGCGGAAGATATAGGCGGGTTCGGAACCGCCGCCGCTTGTGTAAGCAAAGGTTGCGCTGATGGTGTGGTTGCCGCGCACATCGACGAACGCATAGGAGGATATCGCACCCTTGTTCACTCCATCCACGGTGACGGACGCAATGCTGTAATTGGTATTCGCAGCGATCGTGAAGGTCTGCTCGTCGCCCTCGTTGACCGTCACCGCTCCGGGGGGAGTGATGCTGCCGCCCGTTCCCGCCGTTGCCGTAATAATATGGGTGATGCGTTTGAACGTTGCGCTGATGGTGTGGTCGGCATCTACGTCATCAAAAGTATAGGAGAGAACCACGGGGTCTTGAACGACCCCGTCCACGGTTACCGAATCGATCTCATAGCCCGCGTCCGCAGCGATCGTGAAGGTCTGTTCGCTTCCTTCGTTGACCGTCACCGCCCCGGAGGGAGTGATGCTACCGCCCGTTCCAGCCGTGGCCGTAATGGTGTGGGTGATCTTGCTGAACATTACGGCAATCGTATGGTCTGCGGTTACATTGCTGAACGTATAGCCGCCCGTTGCGCCGACGGCATGCCCATCCACGGTAACCGTCTCAATCCGATAGTGTTCATCCGGTTCAATCGTGAATATTTGGCCTTCGCCTTCGTTGACCGTCACCGCCCCGGAGGGAGTGATGCTGCCGCCTGTTCCAGCCGTCGCCGTGATAATATGGGTGATGCGTTTGAACGTCGCGCTGATGGTGTGGTCGTCGTCCACACCCTTAAAAGTATAGGAGAGAACCACGGGGTCTTGAACGACCTCGTCCACCGTCACCGACTCGATCTCATAGCCCGCGTCCGCCGCAATCGTGAAGGTCTGCTCGTCGCCCTCGTTGACCGTCACCGCTCCGGAGGGGGTAATGCTGCCGCCCGTTCCCGCCGTTGCCGTGATGATGTGGGTGATCTTGCTGAACGTTACGTCAATCGTATGGTCTGCGGTTACATCGCTGAACGTATAGCCGCCCGCCGCACCGACGGCATGCCCATCCACGGTAACCGTCTCAATCCGATAGTGCTCATCCGGTTCAATCGTGAATATTTGGCCTTCGCCTTCGTTGACCGTCACCGCTCCGGAAGGACTGATGCTGCCGCCCGTTCCCGCAGTTGCCGTGATGGTGTGGGTGGCGGGCGGAATGTTGATGGTATACGCCGCGCTCGCGATTGCGCTTTCCGTCATGCCCCCTTTGAACGCCTTAGCCTTGATGATCTGCGTGACGCCGACGCTGATCGCGCCGGTGTACTCGGCGCTGCTGCCCGTTGGGTCGCTGCCGTCGGTGGTATAGCGTATCGTCGCGCCCGTTGTCAGGCAGGAAATCGTCACGCTCTGGACGCTGTCATATGTGCCTTCAGCCGGGCTGAACGCGGGTGTGGCCACGGTTTCGGGGGGAGCCTTATAGACCGTTGCTGTCCGGGGCGAGCCGTAAATGATATAGCCGGCGGGCGCGGATACCGCCACGCTGATCGTACCTTCCGTTACGACCGACGAGAGCGCGATGGACCAGGCCGTGCCCGAACCGGTC
>ERZ795030.357-NODE-357-length-72218-cov-7.334119_pt1 | contig 72218 bp, 48 predicted proteins | sample MGYA00375122_ERZ795030 | MGnify/ENA primary metagenome ERZ795030 (study PRJEB30165, sample SAMN05720146) | activated sludge metagenome | isolation source: anaerobic digester from wastewater treatment plant | place: Japan | collected 2015-04-20 ... | reverse complement strand
GGTGTGATAACAATCCCACCTGCGCCGAACGTTGTATCCAGAGATCCATCATCATCGTATCGTACCACAGCGAAATCATAGTCGGCTCCACTGCTTGAACGTCCTGCAACCACGATTTTCCCGTCAGCCTGGATGGCCAGGGCTCGCGCTTCGTCTTGAGTATCTTCCCCCAGCGGTGTGGTGACGATCCCACCTTCGCCGAAGTCTATATCAGGGATTCCTGTACTGTAAGGAAACCATCGTGCATAGAGGGTGACGTTTGCAGTTCCCATGACGAAGGGTTGCCCCTGCGTGTAGGTGGTACCTTCGCCGTTCTCATCGACGCACCAGCCTGCAAAGAAATAACCGTCTTTTATCAGATTGCCGGTGTTGCCGAGCACGGTCACTAGAGCGCCCTGCTCGTAGTTGGTGGTGTCCACGGGCACGCTCCCGCCGGTGCTCCCGTTGCCGTTGTAGGTCACTGTGTAGGTGGGATTCGTCGTCCATCGAGCATAGAGGATGACGTTTGAGGTGCCCATGGTGAAGGTCTGTCCCTGGGTGTAGATGTCGCCCTCGCCGTTTTCGTTCATGCACCAGCCGGTGAAGGAGTAGCCGGTTCGCGTCAGGCTGCCGGTGTTGCCGAGCACGGTCACTGTCGCGCCCTGCTCGTAGTTGGTAGTGTCCACGGGGACGCTACCGCCGGTGCTCCCGTTTCCGTTGTAGGTCACCGTGTAGGCGGGCGCCTTCACGCCCCCTCCGCCACCTCCTCCACCGCCCCCGCCGCACGCCGGCAATACAAGCGCGGCAAGAAGCGTGAACAATGCAATGCTCCTCAGCAGAGTCTTCATATCATCTCCTCAAATAGTTTTCGTATGCACTGCCCGTGCCCTGATGTAAACAGCCGACCCCGGTCACGGGTTCATATATATTTCGGCATATACCCGTGTGACAATAGATTTTCAATGCTTCGGGAAAAAATTGAACGCAGGGCTGAAATCCTGACGATATCCTCGGGATGAAAAGGGGAATCCTTTTCACAGGAGAGACAGACATCCTTATCATGCCGTGTCGGTTTCCTCTGGCCTGCTGCTGCAGCCGGCCTGTTCAACATTCCATGGAACGCGAGATTCCTTCAGTGAAAAACCATATCAGCGTCCTGTTTGCGTGTCAATTCAATGATATAATACAATGCCCGAAACAATGAATATCCTGCCCGCGAGCTACACTCTTCATCGGGAAGGGCGCAAAACCTCAAGTCCGTGGGCCGTACCCTTCACAGAGAAATCGCCTGCCGCGCGCATCCGGCTGCAGACAGTCGTGTCAAGCGGCGATCTCCCCGATCACCATGTTCCCAAGGGCCTGGAAAGACTCTCCCGCTCGCGTCCGGCCTCATGGAAAAACGCCCCTCTCTTGACTGGCGTCAATTCCCGGGTATGAATAATGAGATAATCATAAAAAAGCTGGCGCGATTCTGACACGGCAATTATGACGTGTCGAGTTCTTCGACACAGAGCATGAAGGAGATAGAGATATGACGATGAACATGAGAAAAATCACAGAGAAGGTTTTCTGGCTGGGTGCTGTCGACTGGGACAGGAGGCTCTTCGATTCGCTCATTCCCCTTCCGGACGGGACGAGCTATAATGCTTACCTGGTCAGGGGGAGCGACAAGACGGCCCTCATCGACTCGGTCGATCCGGCCATGACAGGGCAGCTCATGGAGCAGCTCGAGGGTGTCGAGAGCATCGACTTTGTGGTGGCCCATCATGCCGAGCAGGATCACTCGGGGACGATCCCTGTCGTGCTGGAGAAATACCCCGGGGCCAAGGTCGTCGCGACACCCAAGGGCAAGGAGTTGCTCATGATCCACCTGGGGATATCCCCGGAGAGGTTCATCGAGGTGGAGGACGGCCGGAGCATAAGCCTGGGCGACAAGAATCTCCAGTTCTTCCATACGCCCTGGGTTCACTGGCCCGAGACCATGGTGACCTGGCTCGCGGAAGACAGGATCCTCTTCTCCTGCGACTTCTTCGGCTCGCACATCGCCACCAACGAGCTCTACGTGACAGACAAGGGCCGTGTGTACGAGGCGGCCAAGAGATACTTCGCCGAGATCATGATGCCTTTCAGGAATGTCATCGAGAAGAACATCGCCAAGGTGAAGAAGCTCGATATCGGCCTGATCGCCCCGAGTCACGGCGCCGTATATGACGAGCCGGATTTCATCATCAGCGCGTATGAAGACTGGGTGTCTTCACCGCCGAAAAACATCGCGGTCATCCCGTACATAACCATGCACGGCAGCACCGCCCTGCTCGTGAATCACCTGGTAGCGGGCCTCACGGACAGAGGTGTGCGGGTCGAGCAGTTCAACCTGGCGGATACGGACATCGGGAAACTGGCCATGGCGCTGGTGGATGCGGCCACGATCGTGATCGGGGCCCCCACCGTGCTCACAGGGGCGCATCCGAGAGTCGCATATGCCGCGTTTCTGGCCAACGCACTGCGCCCCAAGGCAAAGTTCGCATCGATTATCGGCTCGTACGGGTGGGGCACCAGGGTCGTCGAGCAGCTCTCGTCAATGATACCGAACCTCAAGGCCGAGATCATCCCCCCGGTGCTCTGCAAGGGCCTGCCCAGAGAGGCCGACCTGGATGCCGTCGACGCACTGGCGGGAGCCATCGCCGACAGGCATAAGGAGGCGGGCATTCTCTAGCCGCACCCGTTTCACCGGGCCGCTCTCCGGTCCCGATCGAAACGCCCTGGGCCTGCCGTGGCGAACGAGGTTCCCCTGCTGAGGGGGCCTCGTTCGCAGTGCCCTGGAATGATATGGGCGTCATGCGTCCCCCGACGCCGAAAGGAACGAGGGCTCATCGCCCGTTCCGCTGCTGTCCCGGCAAACCGGCAGGAAGACGGTGAAGATAGAGCCCTTTCCCGGCTTGCTCCAGACAGAGACGGCGCCCTCGTGGTCCTTGACGATGCCGTGTACCACGGACAGCCCCATGCCCGCTCCTTCCCCCTGCTTTTTGGTGGTGAAGAAGGGCTCGAATATCCGGCGCTTGGTCTGCTCGTCCATACCCACCCCGGTGTCCCTGACCATGATCTTCACATATCGGCCTGCTTTCAGATCAGGCGATACCACGCTCGCCTTCTCCTCGTTCAATCGCTCCTGTGCCGTTTCGATAAACAGATTCCCTCCGTTCTCCCTCATCGCATGACCCGCATTGCTGCCCAGATTGACCATCACCTGCTTGATCCGGGTGGGGTCGGCCAGCACCCGGGCATTCCCTGCGGAGAGCTGCAGGCGAATGTCGATGGTCGAAGGAAGCGCAGACCTCAAGAAATCCACCGACTCCTTCACCACGCTCTCGATGGCGACTGGCTTCTTCTCCTGCAGGCTCCTTCGGCTGAATGTCACGATCTGGCTCACCACATCCGAGCCCATCCTGGCCGCCTGCCCGATCTCCTCGAGCAGCTCCCGCACCGGATGGTCTTCCTCGATATCCATGAGCGCAACCTCGGTATTGATCACGATGGGGGTCAGGATGTTTTTCAGGTCGTGTGCAATGCCCCCTGCGAGCGTTCCGATGGCCTCGAGCTTCTGATTCTGCGCGAGCTGATTTTGCATCCTCAGCTCGGCGGTGACGTCCCGCACGGCGGAGACATAGTTCATGATCCTGCCTTCCTGATCGTGCACCGGAGCGACTGTCAGGTTGATGTCGATGACCTCGCCGGACTTCCTTTTCCTCTTCTGCACGCCGCTCCACTGTTTGCCGTGCCCGGAGATGTACTCGCTAATATCCCGGTAGTCGTTTCCATGGAAATATTCGGCGAGGTCGGAGATCCCCTTTCCCATCAGCTCTTCCCTGCCGTAGCCGGTCAATGCCTCGAATGCGGGGTTTGCATACACAATGACCCAATCCGGGTTGTGTATCACGATGCCCTCTCCCGACTGCTCGATGGCCGTGGCAAGCCTTTTCATGTCCTGGTCGATCCTTCTGCGCTCGCTCACATCGATGCCGATGCCGATCTGAGACCCGTCGGAAAGCCGCACATAAGACCAGGAGCTACATACTCGAGTGCCGGATCGTGTCGTCATCATCAGGTCCTTCCAGCCGGGCTCGGCCTCCATCATATACTCCCGGACCTCTCTTCGGTACTGAGGATCGGGGTAGACGGCGGCCATGAGATCCATGGTCTGCATCTCCTCCTTCGACCAGCCGAGAACCTTTTCCAGTTCACGGTTGACGAGGTATATCTTTCCTGCGGGATCGTAAAACATCAGCATCACCGGGATGCTGTCGATGATGGTCTGCAGCACCTCGCGCTGCTTATCGAGCCTGTCCACCGTCTCGATGAGATCCCCGGTGCGCTCCTTCACCCTCTGCTCCAATTCTTCATTGAGCTTCCGTATCCTTTTCTCGGCCTCTTTTCGCTCGGTGATGTCTCTAAATACGACCGATGACCTGATGTGATCCTCCTGGTCCGATATAACGGAGCTCGAGATATCGGCCGGGAACGTGGTGCCGTCCTTGCGCCTGAAGATCAGCTCCGCCCTTGCCTTGCCTTTGCGCCGCCGTTCCTCCAACGCGAGTCGGAGTCTCGGGTCAGAGGTGTCGATCACTCCGTCTCTGCCTGCTTGGACGATCTCTTCTTCGGTCATCTGGAGAATCCGGCACGCAGCGGGGTTGGCTGCGGTAATCCTGCCGTCGGGCATGGTGAGCAGGATGCCGTCGATGCTGCTCTCGAACAGAGAACGGTACTTCTCCTCGCTCTCGCGCAGCGCCCTCTGCGCCCGCCTCTGTTCGGTTATATCCTGGATCAGGGCGATACTGCCAGTAATGGAGCCGTCGGAAGTCCTTATGGGCGCCGAGGAAACGAGCTGGGTGCCGCGCGTTCCGTCGGAGCGCTCAAAATCGACTGCCAGAGTTTTGCAAATTTCTCCCCGAAGCGAGCGGGCAACGGGCATGTCTTCGGCAGCGATACGCTCTCCCGTGTCTGACCACCACGCCTTATCCGATGAGAACTCCTCGATGTTTTTCGCATAATGCGCTCTGCCGATCCAGATGCCTTTTGCGATATCGTTCATGAAAATTATTTTTCCCGTGTTGTCAGTGATACACAAACCCACGGGCAGAGAGTCTATGATGGCCTGAAGACGGCCCCGCTGCTCGTCGGTATCCTGAAGAAGCCGGGCGCGCTCCTCTTCGGCGCGTCTGCGTTCGGTGATGTCCTGGAATATGGTTCCGATCCTCCGGCTGTCGGGGCCTCCTATCTTGAAGAGAAAAAAGCTGTACCACTTCTTGTCCGGCTCCAGAAAATGCTCCATCCGCACATTCCTGCCAGTCAGGGCAACCTGTCCCGCGACGTCGAGCAAATATACCCTGCCTTCGGAGAAGACATCGCGGAAATATCTGCCGGTCACGTCCTGTCCCAGCATATTGGCAGCGGCATCGTTCGTCTCGGCAAAATACGCGTCTACGGGCCGGCCGTTTTCATCGAAGACGACATCAGCGAGAACAAAGCCCTCGTCTATCGAGTCGAAGAGGGTCCTGTACTTCTTCTCACTCTCCTTCAGCGCTTCTTCGGCCCGCCTGCGGGCGGTGATCTCTTCTACGACAATGCTGACTCCTATCACCCGTCCGCGATTATCCTTGAGAGGAAAACAGTGCTGATTCCAGTAGCGTGTTATCCCGGGCTGGGAGGCGACGGAACCTGATATGAAAATATCGAGCACGGGCTGCCCGGTATGGAGCACTCTGCGCATGACAGATTCGATCTCACCAGCGAGATCGGGTATGATATCCCGCACTCTCCTGCCGATGTGATCTTGTGCAGGTTTCCCGTTCAGGTCTGCGAGGGTGCGGTTGATCGTCACATAGCGCATATCGGTGTCAAAGATGGCCAGGCCGATGGGTGAAGCGTTGAAGGCCTCGTGCATCAGGGTCATATACACCGATGCATTGTCGCTGTCCTCAAACGAGTCTTCCGTTGCCCGTCCGCACCTGGCGGCATGCCGCTCAAGCTCGGCAATCCGCTTTTGCGCTTCGGCCAGCGCGTTTTCCAAGTGCGCTTTTGTCTTCATGGGGTTGTCCATGACGCCGCTTCCTCGGCACACGAGTAACGGAGGGCGTTGGTCAGATGAAAAGTATGCGCCTGCCTGCGGTGTTCACCCTGCTGCATATCAGTATGGATGAAACGAGAAGGAGAAGGATCTCTGTCCGGTGAGGAAAATATCAGCCCTTGAGAGAAAGGGCTGCACGCGCCGGAAAATCTCTGTTCCATGTACGGGTATGTTCGCTTCGCATTATCGTTGTTGTTCGACTGTTTGACCGAAGGTGCGATGCTTTGTAAAATGGTGTGAGCTTCCCTCGGGAGAAAGGGATAGTCAGGGCCCGGGGGTCTCCTCTCGAGAGCCGCCGGGATTTCGCATTGATCCCGGGCCGTTTTTTTTGGTACAGAAATCCCATGCACATGGACAATCTTCGCGCACCCGAGGAGTACATCGTGAAAGAGCACACCCAGAACCTCCGGCCGGTCACGGCATATTTCTACCAGACCTGCGATTCTTTCCCTTCCCGGCCCGCCCAGCGGTACAACGCAGAGCTGTACCACGGCGACAACAACGGCCGCTTCACCTACACCGAGATGCGCTCCCGCGTCGAGGACATCGCGTGCGGCCTGTTGAGCATGGGGCTGAGCAGACAGGAGCGTATCGGGCTCATGTCCCGGCCGAGCCCCTACTGGACCCAGGCCGACATAGCGATCGCGAGCTGCGCCGCGGTGAGTGTGACCATCTATCCCACGCTCTCCTTCGGCGAGGTGGCTCATATCCTCTCCGATTCGGACTGCCGCTACCTGTTCGTGGATTCATCGGAGAATCTGGAAAGGATCCTGCCGCGGATGGGGGAGCTCCCCGCCCTGAAGCGGATCATCGTGATGGACTTCGGCTATCGAACTCGCGACGAGCGCACCATCGGGCTGTGGGACCTCATGGAACAGGGCAGGCAGTGGAAAAAGAGCAACCGGCCGGCATTCGAAGAGAGAAGGGACGGCGTTGCGCTGAAAGACTGGTACACGATCCTCTACACCTCGGGCACCACGGGCAGGGGCAAGGGCGTGGTGCTCACCCACTGGTGTGTGTCTTCGCGGCTGGAAGGGGTACGAGAGTTCTTCTCCCGCCACGGCATGGCGATCGACGAGAACGACGTCACTCTGTGCTACCTGCCCCTGTCGCACATCTTCGAGCGGGGCTCCTGCGAACTGCTCGCCATCAGCCAGGGGGCCTGTATCGCCTATGCGGACAAGCCCGCCACCCTGCTGGACGACATGCAGAAGTACAATCCCACCTGGATCAACTGCGTGCCCCGCCTGTATGAGAAGATTTATGTCTCCTTCCAGAAGAAGATGGCGGAGAACCCGGTGAAAAAGGCCCTCTTCGACCTGGCCTTCCACGTGGGCAGAAAGGCGCTGGACTACCGGAGAGATCATCGGGGCTGCTACAATATGTCTCCGGGCTATGATCTTGAAGGGCGGCTCCCCCCTATGCTCAAGCTTCAGTACAGGCTGGCGGACAGGCTGTTCGCCCAGGTCCGGGCCCTCTTCGGCAGCCGCTTCCGCTTCGCTTTCTCCGCCAGCGCGGGCATTTCGCCCGATCTGCTCCTGTTCTACTACACCCTGGGTCTCGCTGTGGTCGAGGGGTACGGCTCCACAGAAAGTGCGAGCGCCTGTATCCTCAACCCCATCACGGCGTGCAAGCCGGGTTATATGGGGATCGAGGCCAACGGCTCGCTCGCCCGGGTGGCCGGAGACGGCGAGCTCGAGATATCGGGCGCCGGCGTGTTCCAGGGCTATCTCAATCTCGAAGACGAAACGCGGGACTCGTTCACCGAAGACGGGTGGTTCAAGACAGGCGATGTAGTGGAGAAGGACGACTACGGTTACTACCGCATCCTCGACCGGAAGAAGGCCATCATCTGCACCGCGGTGGGCAAGAACGTCGCTCCTGCCAAGCTGGAGAGTCTCTTTGCCCTATCGCACGCCGTCGAGCAGGTTTTTTTCATCGGCGACGAGCGCAACTACATCTCGGCGCTCATTGTCCCGAACTTCGGCTATTTCATTGATTTCTTCGAGCAGGAGCGTATCCCCTATAACAAGGGGGCGCTGAAGCACTCCGAGATCGGAGGCATGCGCGTCTGCACCGAGGTGGGGGAGGATTTCGTGCAGCACCCGAGGCTCAGGGAGCTGATCGAGCGCGAAGTGGCCATGGTCAACAGGCAGCTCGAGGACTTCGAGCGCATCCGCAGGTTCACGATTTTGAGGCAGCGGTTCACTGAAGAAAACGGCCGGCTCACGCCGACACAGAAGATCAGGAAATCGGCGATTATCAAGGATTTCAAAGACGTTATCGAGGCCATGTACTGAGCGGGAGCGGCCTCGGGCAGGCTCTCGACAGAATACAGGGCAGGGGTGCGACCGGCAGGAGCGGGGCTTCCCGGGGAACACCGCCCCCCGGAGGTGTGCACGTCATGGCGCCCGAGTATGAGAGTCAGATCGGCGAGCTCGCCCGGATAATCTCCCGGGCCGGGAAAAACGTGTTCTTCACCGGTGCCGGCATTTCCACTGAAAGCGGCATTTCCGATTACCGCAGCTCGGGCGGAATATGGGAGCGCCACAGGCCCGTAAACTTCCAGGAGTTCATGTCGTCGCACGAGGCGCGCGTCGTCTACTGGCGGCAGAAGGTCGAGCTCTACCGGCAGCTTCAGTTCACCCGTCCGAACGCGGCCCATCTGGCCATAGCCAGGCTCTGCTCCCGGGGCCTGGTGGAAGCGGTGATCACCCAGAATATCGACGGGCTTCATCAGGCGTCGGGCGTGCCGGATGAGCAGGTGATCGAGCTCCACGGCAACAGCCTGCGGGTGCGGTGCATGAGCTGCGGAGAGGTTTCGCCCTTTCCCGATGCCGTCAGGCGGGTCGAGTCCGGGGACGAGGCGCCTCAGTGCAGATGCGGCGGGTTCCTCAAGCCCGACACCGTTTCCTTCGGGCAGGCCATGCCCGAGAAGGCGCTGGGCAGGGCGGTGGAGCTTTCCCGCTCGGCCGACTGTTTCATCGTGGTGGGATCGACGCTGGTAGTCCAGCCAGCCGCCCATCTGCCCCGCTATGCAAAGCAGGCCGGCGCCCGCCTCGCCATCGTCACTCTCTCGGAAACGCCGCTCGATCATCTGGCCGATGTGCGCATTTCATGCCGGGCGGGCGAGGTTCTTCAGGCGCTGGCGGATGCGATCGAATCAGGACAATAAGGCCGGCCTGAAGGGGGGACCCACTTCGGGGCGACGGGAGATCAGGTCCCCATGATGTGCTCCAGCCTCCGGTTCACCCACTGGGCCTCGCGGTCGAAATCGTAGGTGCGGTGAAAGTGGAAGATCTTCTGGTAATATTCCACGACATTGAAACCTACGGAATACTGGAGCTTGCGCAGGCATACCGGACACAGGTGTATCGGCCGGGCGTCGCTCTCGGCAAGATGGTTCGATCCGTTCATGAGACAGTGGAAAAAGGTGCAGTGGGCGAGCGAGAACATGTGGGAGATCTCGTGGACGAGGACCTTGCAGCTTCTCATGCTCAGAAGACGCTCGCAGTCACGTCCGCGGGTGTAGCCGTAGAAGGCCGGATCGTATCGGGCAAAGCTGAAGACCCCGACACCGGTCTTGAGAGAGGCCTGCCCGAAGACAAAGTTCCAGTCCTCCTCGGGGTAGAGGTCCTCCATAGTCACGGCAAGCACGCAGAACGCGTCTTTGGGCATATTCTGCCTGAGATACACCAGCACGTCGAGCGATAAGACCTGGCGGTTGCGGGTGACCGGATTGATCCGGGTCGTGAAGCGGTTCGTGTTCACCTCGGCCCGGGGCAGGACGAAGACATCCATCATGAAGTACGCGGCAGCGCAGTCCCTGAGCATATCGAGCCGCGGGCCCGCATCTTCGGCGAACTCCCCGAGTGGGGCTAGATAGATCCTGTTTTTCCTGCCCCCGGGCCTGCGGGGGTTTGATCCGGCGAACTCCTGAAAGCCCTGCCCCGGTTCCTGGTGGACGCTCAGCCAGTCTCCGGGATGCGGCGTAGGGATAGGCTCGAAATCATCCCCGGGGGTGAGCGCGCGCCTGAGAAACAGGGACAGCCCTTTGGTGTCTCCTATGGCTTGTGCGATTTCCCTGTGGTCCGGCATGCGGAAGGCCATATAATGTCTATATGCCACATATCCGCAGACACACAAGCCGGAAAAAAGCTCATCGCGTACATTCCTCGCTGGAGAACATCCGTCCCTGATAAAGCGGCTCCGTTGTCTCATGATGCAGAACCTTGCCAAGGGAAACAGGGCCATGGGCTGCGCTGCCGGGATGGACCGCCGGTTATGTGATGTGCAGCAGTCATTCGGTTGTGGATGGAGAGTGCGTTCTCATGCTAGGGTAGCATGCTCAATCGAAGTGAGAAGAAAGGGATCAGCCCATGGAAGACTATATGGTGAAGGCGATTACCGAGAGCAAGGACATCATAGCGGTGGCATGCGTCACGACCAATCTGGTCAACGACGCGCGTGGCAGACACGGCACGTATCCCACCGCCACGGCGGCCCTCGGCCGAGCGCTGACCGGTGCAGAGCTCATGGCGTCGCTGCTGGACCCTGATCAGCGGGTGGCGCTGAAGTTTCAGGGCGACGGCCCTTTGAAGAAGATCCTGGTCGAGGCGGACGGGACCGGTGCGGCACGAGGATATGTTGGCGTTCCCGAGGTGAATCTTCCCCCGAAAAACGGCAAGATAGACGTCTCCGGAGCCCTGGGATCACACGGCTACCTTACCGTGTCCAAGGACTTGAGGGTCAAGGACGTGTATACCGGGGTCGTGCGTCTGCACTCCGGTGAGATCGCCTCGGACATCGCATACTACTTTTCTGAGTCCGAGCAGATTCCCTCAGCGGTCGGGCTGGGAGTCTTCGTGGAGCGGGACGGTGAGGTCTCCGCTGCGGGAGGCTTTCTGGTTCAGTCGCTGCCGCCGTCCGATGACGAGAGGATCGACGCCATCGTGAGCCGGATCGAGCACATGGACAGCGTCACTGCGCAGCTGAGGGACGGCAGGTTGCCCGAGGATATTCTGGAGCTCATCCTCCAGGGCATTCCGCACTACATTATCGAGAAGCGGCAGCTCGCCTTCAGGTGCTCGTGCAGCAGAGAACGGACTGAGCAGGCCGTCATCGCCCTGGGCGCGGAGGAGATCAGGAATATTATCTCGGATCGAGAAAGCGTGGACATCTCCTGCCAGCTCTGCGGGGCCGTTCACACCTTCTCCAGAGAAGAGCTCAAGCGCCTCATCGAAGAGCAGCACTGACCCCTCCTTCGCCGAAGATGTTTCAGTCGGGTCATCCTTCGAAGAGGAGTCCTCTTCCGCGACACACGGAAGGGCGGGCTCTTCCCCTCTCGAAAGACAGGGGCGGGTCCGACGCCCGCCGGATAGGATGGGCTCCCCTTTTGCTTCGATGCTCCCTCCTAAAAATCTTGACAAATGACCCGGCTTGCGAAAATACAGGGGGTGCAGCTCCTGCAGGCCGCGCCCCTGACAGGGACAAAGATGCGGGCATGCAGCAACAGATGATTTCGAGGAGAAGATCATATGGGAAAGGGCGACCGCCGGTCCAAACGGGGTAAGATCTGGAGAGGCACCACGGGCAAGACCCGGCCGAAGTCGAGAAGGAAAAAAGAGGCGAAAGCCGCTTCCTGAGGGCTATGCATGCATGCGTGCCTGAGGCCTGGAGATCTATGCGCTGATCAGCGCGATGGCCAGCACGCAGAGAGCGACCCCCCGCCACTGTGAGGCGCTCACCTTCTCTTTGAGGATGAGGCACGAGAGCACCACGGTAATGGCCGGGTACATGGAGGAGAGCACCGCCGCCACATCGAGCCGGGTGAACTGCCTGGCGAGCATGTAGAACGCGTTTCCCCCGGCGTCGAACACTCCGGCCAGGAGGGCTATCGGGCTGGCCGTCAGAGACGGGATCTGTTCGCGCCTGGACACGATGATAACGGCGGCGAGCGCCAGCGCAGCGGTCTTGGAGCACACCAGAGGTCCAAACACCAGCCCCTGCTCGACCTGAGCGATGAGAATGAAGAATAGCCCGAAGCCGGTCCCGGCAAGGACCGCGTTCATGAGCCCGTCCCTGTCCGAAGGGACAAACCCTCCGTCAGGACGCGATACCAGCCAGATGCCTGCAATGGCGACCGCGAACCCTGCCAGCTTCAGAACGCCGGGCGCCCCGATGAAGAAGATGCTGAATGCGACGGGGAGGCCCGCGCCGATCACGCCTGCAGCGGGAGCCACCGTGGCAGCGCTTCCCGTGGAAAGGCCCCGGTAGAGCGAAACGGTCCCCATGGCCCCGGCAAGCCCTGCGGCCAGTGCCCATGCGATATTTTTCGTGGAAGGGACAGGTTCGCCGGCTGTCAGTGCGATCAGGGCAAGGATTACGATGCCGGGGATGGCCGTGAGAAAGAGAACCCTGAACTGGTTCTGCGACCGCGTGGCGAAGCCCCCGCTGAAGTCCCCTGAGCCCCACGATGCGGTGGACGCGAGGGCAAGGATGATGCCGAGCACGCTCGATGATATCATTGCCGTCTTTCCTTCGGTGCGATTACGCTGATTTTTTACTGATTGCCCGTATTTAGCACAGAAGTCCGGGAAAAAGAAGCGCCGGTGGTTTTCTCCTGTGCGGGACGCCCTCATGAAGATCGCTCGTACAGACTGGATCGTGAGCAGGCAAAGGTTGTCAGTCCACCGGCGGACAGCCGCCGGCGCCTATGCGCTTCATGCGGAATTCCGGGCGGGCATGTGATGGAAGGTGTTCAGTGGCGGGAAAACGACGTGTTCGTACCTGGAAGTGCAGCCTCCACCGGAGATGAGAGGGCTATCACCAGAAGGCCAGCCCCTATCACCAGCCCGAGACTTCGCAGGACATGACGGGCAATATTTGCCATCGTGATATGTCTCGCATCCACGGCAGTCCCTCCTCGAAAGTAATCCGCAGCCGGGTGCGTACCTGCGCCTCGGCCGGTCTCCAAGAAGGAAGAATAGAGCAGGCGAGTCGATTTTCAAGAGAAGGGCTTTCCCGCCGCCACTGTGTCCGGGACGTGGTTCATTCCGTGAGAGAGGCAAGCTTGTTTCCTCTTTCCCCTTTTTTCTCTGCGAAGTTGCTGATATAGATAGCGAACAGCCCTGGTTTACCGGGCTTTGCTTTCCGCCCCCGGCGGGAATGGATTTTCTCCATGCAGGCGGCACGGCACGCCGCGAGTGAGAGGATGTCGGCGACAGCACGTATCGAAGAGGAGGTGTGCGTGAGCAGAAAAGCGGAACAACCCTTCGGCAAGAGAATCAGATCACTGCGCGAGGAAAAGGGGCTCACTCTGGATGCCCTTTCCCGCCAGACAGGCTATCCCGTCGATGTGCTCGAGGATGTGGAGGAAGGCAGGATCGCTCCCCCCGTGGCCCTGGTGCTTCAGCTGGGGCGGACCTTCAAGGTGGACATCGAGCGTCTCCAGGCCGGCCAGGAGAAGGAGGCCGACGCGAAGAAGAGGCGTGCGAAGAGCCATAAGAAGCGGGTCGCATCCTATGCGTACTCACCCCTGACCAGGCCGGGTGAGGAGAAGCACCTGCGGGCCTACCGGGTCACCATCGATCCCCAGACCGACCACAAGGGTGTCGAGTATCATCACGAAGGCGAGGAGTTCGTATATGTCCTCGACGGCAGGCTCAATATTCAGGTGGGCCAGAATACCTCGGTTCTGAGGAAGGGCGAGAGCATACTGTTCGATTCCTCGCTCCACCACAAGCTCAGCAATCCCGCCAGGGAAAAGGCGGAGCTGATCGTCGTGATCTACATCCCGTAAGGAGAGCATATGGCATTTCAGCTTACAGCCGAACAGGAAATGGTCAGGCTCATGGCCAGAGACTTCGCCAGGAAAGAGCTGGAGCCCATCGCCGCCGACAGGGAAAAGGGGGAGATCTTCCCGCAGGATGTCGTCCGCAAGATGGGCGAGCTTGGATTGTTGGGGATGATGGTGCCCGCCCAGTACGGCGGTGCGGCGGCCGGGGCCGTGAGCTACTGCCTGGCTCTACAGGAGATCGCTTATTCCTGCGCGTCCACGGCGGTGACCATGTCGGTGGCCAACCTTTCCACCGAGCCGCTGCTCAAGTTCGGAAACGAGGAGCAGAAGCGTGAGTACCTGGTTCCCCTCGCATCCGGCAAGACGCTCGGGTGCTTCGCCGTCACCGAACCCAACGCCGGCTCCGATCCGGGAGGCCTGCTGCTGAAGGCCGAGGACAGGGGAGACCACTTTCTCGTCAACGGAACCAAAGTCTTCATCACGCACGGCGAGTACGCCGATGTGGTCAACCTCATTGCCCGCACCGGCCCGGACAAAGGCAACAAGGGTCTTTCCGCGTTTATTGTCGAAAAGGGCACTCCGGGCTTCACCGTGGGCAAGAGGGAAGACAAGATGGGCCTGAGGGCGTCCAATACCGTGGAGCTCGTGTTCGAAGACTGCCGGGTGCCTGCCCGGAACCTCGTGGGCAAGCTCGGGCAGGGCTTCAAGATCGCGATGACGGCTCTCGACAGCGGCCGCATCGGCATCGCCTCACAGGCAGTGGGGATCGCCCGGGCGTGTCTGAACGAGGCGATCGGCTATGCCAGGGAGCGCAAGCAGTTCGGAAGGGCCATCGGGTCGTTCCAGGCCATTCAATGGATGATCGCCGATATGGCCGCCGGCATCGAGGCGGCGCATCTCCTCACCCTGTCCGCCGCGGATGACAAGGATCACGGTGTCTCCTTCACCAAGACCGCATCCATGGCCAAGCTCTTTGCCTCGGAGATCGCGAACAAGGCGGCCTACCAGGCGCTGCAGATACACGGGGGGTACGGCTACATGAAAGAGTTCAAGGTGGAGAGGCTCTACCGGGACGCCCGCGCCACGAGCATCTACGAGGGCACCTCGGAGATTCAAAGGCTCGTCATCGCGCGGGAGCTCCTGAGAACTTAGGGGCGCGGGTCAAGATATATCAGAAGGCCATTTCCCTGGGGAAGCGGGAAGACTGGGACTGGTACTCCAACTGGTCGAACGGCAGCCCGATGCTGGCCATCAGGGAAATGGTGTATTTTTTTGTGCTCAGCTCCTCGGAACGGTCCTGGACGTCTACGACCTCGCCCATGAATGCCAGAGATTTGGCCCCCATCTTTCGGAGATACTGCTTGATGTTCCAGCTGAGCTGATAGCCCGCCCTTTTCTCGGTGATGCCGGTGCTGCCGTCGTCGGCCTTCTTCTCCGGGTAGGAGAGGGATGTGTTGATGGTGAGGGTATGAGGAATGATCTGCACCGTGCTGTCGAGGGAGCCCTGATAGGTGGTGATGCGAACGTCGGATTCCTTCAGCAGATAATTCTTGTAGATGAAGACCGGCTTGAGTGAGATCCATTTCTGGGGAGTAATGCCGCAGGAGAGCCTTGCGGTATGCGTAAGGCTGTCGCCTCCGCCCGCAGGCGTTGTCCGGTCGGTGAAGCGGGTGAGGGAATAGCTGGGCATGAGGTTGAATATTCCTTCCTCATAGGAGATGCCGAAATAAGTGGTTCGCGTTACGGCGTCGACCGCTTCACAGCCGGCGGGCTCGTCGATGGTCCGTCTGGTGCTCAGCGATTGGTTGACAAAAAGGACTGGCCAGCCGGCGAGGCCCAGCTTGTAGCCGATTTTTGCGGTCCTGTAGACAGCCAGTGGAGCGAGCTCGGGGTCCTCGACGTTGTCCCTCGCCTGAAACACGGAAAACGTCACGCTGGACGAGTCCATGCGGTATTGGGTATCAGCGAATATCTCATCCCGGTTGTTCAGCGCGTCAGGGTTTGCGACAGTCCGGAACTCGCCGCCCAGATACTTGTATCCGACGGCATAGCTGAATCTCTTCGCGGAGCCGAAGAGCTTCACCTTCCACGCCCTGTCGGCCGCCGTCTCCGAGGAGCCCTCTGTCTTCTCGTCATAGCGGCTGTAGCAGAGCTCTCCGTAGAATCTGAGCAGGTTGCCTGCGATGCGGCTCTCCAGGGCGGTGCTGTAAGCGGTGCCTTCCCGTCGTGGTGTTTCCGGATCAATGCCGTAGACGGTGGGGTCTGTGCCGCGGCCGTCGAGGTAGTGGAATATGAACCTCATGTCCCGGTCCTCGAGAATGGTGTGCGTGATCCGGCCGCCGATAAGGATCTGACTGCTTTCCGGCTGGCCGAAGCCATATCCGAGGCCGCTCACAGGACTGTTTCTCATGGTGAAGGCCTCCGCCGAGTATCCTGTCTTCTCGAAACCGAGCAGGGCCCCTCTACGGGAAAGGCTGGGTGCGATCAGCTCGGATGACTGTACACTCAGATCTCCCACCGCGGCCCGGACGCTTTCCTGCTCATGCTGGAACCTGAACGTGCTGAACCGGAAGGAGTTGTTGTCGTACAGCGGTCTGCCCTGATTCTCCAGATGCCAGGCTTTGAGGTCGAGAGAAGCCCTGTTTCCGCCCTCGTTGATCTCCTTGTTGAGCAGGACGGCATTCATGCTCGGGCCCGAGGCCGATCGGGTATGCGCGGAAGCCGGATAATACGGCGGATCACCTGCGGCAGAGATGTCCCGGACTGTGCAGAAGAAGGAGGATGCCCCTGCGAGAAGACCGATGATCAGCAGGATGACGGGTTTTCTCATGCCCTATGCCTCACCTGATAAGCATTGCTTTGACCAAGCCCTGAGAAAGGTCTTTAGACCGGCCCTCATCTTTCGTTACGGATTGGTTTTCTTATCGGATGCCTCTGGGGAAAAGATGAAGAAAATGTGGTGAAGCCCGGTGCATGTTGAGCGAGATCATGATCTTCCTTATTATGTTTCCCATGAACGGCCGCAGTGCTGGATTTCAGCGCTCCTGCCCGCGTGTGAGCTTCAGGGGTTGCTTCTTCGTGTCGGAACGTGACGGAGGAAGACCTGCAAATAGTACTTCCGATTCCATCCCTCATCGGTCACGAGATCTGCACCGGATATGCGGCCTTCCCCGGGTTTGATATCCCCGGGCCGAGTGTGCGTTTGACCACCGGACGTTCCCGGACGGCTCTGATCGGCGAGGGGCGCCCGGATCCACGGGGCTGGGGAAGGGGGAGGAGATGAAGGGGAGGCTGATGACGGTGACCGGATTACTCGGTGTCGTTGCCGGTGTGCTGCTCCCTATCGGATCATGTGATATCGATGACTACGATCCTCACGCGGTTGCAACCGAGGCGGACTTTGTCGAGAGCCTCGGGTTCGAGCTCGATATCCCGATGAGAGCTCTGCGGCTTGCGTTTGACCGGGCCGTGGAAGGGGAGGGCGGGAATCTGACCGTAAGCGGCGGAGATGACGGCGGGATCACGGGCCTGCTCTTTCCGGACGACAGCCGGATACGCATCGATGCAGGGTCCCGGATCGATGTCGATGCCTCAGGCTTCTGGACGCCCAAATCGAGAGAATTCTCCATTACAGTGGAAGAGCACATAATCATTGAAAAATCGCTTCCCGCTTTCGGAGAGAGCTTTCCATCCGAAGGCGGATTCGTCGTCGCAGACGGAGAAAACGTTATTGCCGTCGTTTTTCTTCCCGTAGCAGGAGTGAGCGGTGTGAGCCTCAGCCTCAATGGGTCAGCCCCGGTCTTCCATACCATGGACGCGTTCGAGGCTTTTGCCGGGTCATCCTTCCCAATATGGAAGACAGAGGCCTCGCTTTCCTTTCTCGTTCTCGATCATCTGGCCGAGCAGATCTTTTTCATTGCCGATACGGTTGATATCATCGAGTCCCACAGCGGCGGTCTGGCCGGTGGAGGGGGGATCGTGTTCCTCTGCGATTCCCTCCTCTCCGACACTGAGCAGGACCCTCTGGATCCTGAATCTGCCCGAGAGCTGTCGTGGACTGATACCGACGGCAGCGGCCTGATTGACACGGGAGACAGGTTTCAATGGACATTTGTCCAATGTTGGGAAGAGGACCCGGACGATCTCGTGAGTGACCTGGTTGACGGGATCGTAATGTTATCGGGATACGTCATCGAGCGGGAGCAGGAGGACAGCCGCCGGGTGATTACCGGATTCGGGTTTGTTGCAGGGCCTGAAGAATCTGCCGGCGTTCTCTATGATGACTTCATCTGGATGAAGGCGGAGAGGGTTTCTTCGGGCTCTTTTGCCTTCGACACGGACAGGAGCTTTACCATCAGCGGCGGCTTCGACCTCACTTTTTCACTGTCGGACATTCAGGAATGATACAGCATGGAAAATGAGCCTCATCTGTGATCCGACGCGGCATACCGGCCGGGATTGCGAGATAAGTGATGAATTTTGTTATCGGACATCTCTCGCCGTCCACGTGTGGATATTCAGCCGGTGGGGCCGGTTCGAGACAGGGATTCGGCTTGTTTCTGCTCTCTTCCCGTATGAAGCCGCCTGCCTGACTTTTGCCCCCTGTTTCTTGTTTTTGGCCCTGTGAGACATACTATCAATGATCAAGAATGAAAAAGGAGGTTGCCCATGGCGGACTGCAGTACCATGAAAAAAGGGGAAATTTATACATGCAAAACCTGCGGCTTCGAAATTCAGGTGCTCAGTGAATGCACCGGAGAGATATGTTCTTCTCACGAGTGCTCGAGCGGGAGCGAGTGCACGTTTTCCTGCTGCGGAGAGGATCTCGTAAAGAAAGAATAGACAGCCGTATTCCGGGCGCGTCCGACGCCCGGTCGGGCGATACCGTTCAGACGGTTTTCGGGCCCTATTCCCGGCATCGTGGATTTTCAGGCAGTGCGCCGGAGACATTTTATCTTGACTTATCCGTGCGCATTTCATTATGAGAAATGTAGATAGTCTTGGTCTGTTGTTTTTGATGCAATGAGCCGGTATTCTCGTTAGGGGCGCGCCTCCTTTCGGCATATTTGTTCTTGAGGGGGTTGGAATACGTGCAGCAGAGAAGTGCGTTTTTGAGGAGGGTTGCCGGTGAAGCCGGAAGACCTTGGAACGATTCCCCGTTCGAGGCGTAAAACAGCCCGTGCGAACTCTGTGGGGAAAGTCTCTGCGCTGGCCGGGGCGAAGGAAGTATTCGAAACCATAGATCTTGGGATCATTCATCTCGACATCGATGCCCGGGTTCTCTACATGAATTCCCCGGCGGCGTCACTGCTGCGGAAGCCTCGCGAAGACACTCAGGGGATGGTATTCTGGGAGCTGCTTCCCGAAACCCTTGTCGGAATATTCTCCGAGACGTTTCGCGCCGCCCGTGAAAAAAAGCAACCTGTTACAATCGAAACCCGCTTTCCTGCACCGATGGGTTTCAGATGTCACTGCCGATGCCTGCCTACCAGCAGAGGCTGCACTCTGGTTCTGGAGGATGTCACCGATCGTCGCCGGATGGAGGAAGAGCTGTGGGAGATTGAAGAGCGATACCGGTTTCATTTCTCATACAGCAACGATGTCATTTATTCCTACGATAATCAGTTCAGGATCTTAAGCGTCTCGACAAATGTCGAGAGAATCCTGGGATACAGGCCCGAGGAGCTGATCGGTAAATGCTTTCCAGACCTGGACCTGCTCGAGCCGGAAGATCTGAAAAGGGCGAGCAAAGACGCTCTCACCATACTCTCCGGGAGCACCATACAAGCCGCAACCTATCGGTTCATCGCCCGGGACGGCACAAGGCTCTACGGCGAAACCAGCGGTATTCCGCTGATGCGTGACGGCCATGTTGCCGGGGTGATCTCCGTGGCGCGGGATATCACCTACCGGAAGCAGGCCGAGGAGGCCATTCGCGAATCCGAAGAAAAATACCGGCTCGTGGTGGAAAACGCGAATGAGGCCATTCTCGTCGCCCAGAACGGAATCATGCTGTTCGTGAATCCCAAGCTCTCGGAGATACTGGGCTGTCCCGAAGAAGAGCTGATCGGAAAATCCTTTGCCCAGTTCATCCATCCGGACGACCGGGAGATGGTGCTGGACAGGCATGTGAGGCGCGTGAAAGGTGAGACGCCCCCGTCCATCTATCCCTTCAGGGTCGTGGACAAGGGGGGGAATGCCAGGTGGGTGGAGATCAACGCGGTCAAGATTACCTGGCAAGGCGGCCCGGCAGCACTGAACTTCCTGACCGACATCAACGAGAGGGTGCAGGCGGAACAGGACAGGAAGAAATTCGAGGAGCAGCTCGCCCAGACACAGAAAATAGAGGCGCTCGGGTCATTCGCTGGAGGGATAGCCCACGACCTGAACAACTTTATCTACCCGGTGATCATCAACACGGAGCTGCTCCTGGAAGAGGCGGCCCCGGGCAGCGCCGCCCGGGAGATCCTCCAGCAGACGCTGAGCGCCGCATGCAGGCAACGGGACCTGGTCAGGCAGATTCTCTTCTTCAGCAGGCGCAGCGGCCCGAAACAGAGCCCCATACAGGTCGCTCCCCTGCTCGAGGAGACGCTGAATTTTCTGAGATCATCCATCCCGGCCACTGTCGAGATCCGAAAATACATCGACGTGCCGTCCGATACGATCAAGGGAGATGCCGCTCAGATTCAGCAGATCATCATGAACCTCGGCAAGAACGCCGCCGATTCGCTCCCGAGGAACCGGGGTCTCATCGAGATGAGGCTCGAAGGTGTATATCTGGATGGCATGAACGGCCACCCCGACCTCAAGGCAGGCAGATACCTCCGGCTTTCGGTGAAAGACGACGGGTGCGGGATGAGCAGGGAGGTGATGGGCCGTATTTTCGAACCGTTTTTCACCACCAAGGAAGTGGGAAAAGGAAGCGGAATGGGGCTTCCCGCCGTTCTCGGCATCCTGAAGAACCACGGCGGGGCGATAACGGTCCAGAGTGAGGAGGGTAAGGGCTCTCTGTTCTCGGTGTATCTCCCGGTGGCCGATATCGAGCAGAGCACGGGAACATCCTCTGGAGCTGCTGGCTAACCCCCTGATATGCAGAATGAAGATCGCCCCTGTTTCACGCGGCGGGGCTTCCGTTTGCGGTTTTTTTACTTGGGCCTGCACGCCCCTGTGATATGAATGAGACAGCGCGCACATCACGAAAAAGGAGTCTGCTCTCATGCACTACACCGTGTTCGATACGCCGGTCGTCAGGCCCGTTTTCCGCTGGATATCCCGCATGAGTCTGAAGGCTGCCGGCTGGAAGGTCATGGGAGAGCCGCCCCGAGATCCGAAGTACGTGATTGTCGCCGCCTTTCACACCTCGAACTGGGACTTCCCCATCGGACTGTTCATGGCCTTTGCCCTGGGCGTAAAGATCTACTGGATCGGGAAAGATTCACTGTTCAGGAAGCCTTTCGGTCCTCTCATGCGCTGGCTGGGAGGCATACCGGTCAACCGCAGGGGCTCGCACAACATGGTCTCCCGCACCATCGAGGCTTTCCAGGAGCATGAGAGCCTGGGTATCGCGATCACACCCGAGGGAACCCGGGGGAAGGCCCCCTACTGGAAAACCGGGTTCTACCACATTGCCGTGGGGGCGGGCGTTCCCATCGTCCTGGCCTTTCTCGACTACCGGCTCAAGACGGGAGGCATCGGGCCCGTCATGTTTCCCACCGGCGATATCGAGGCGGACATGGTAAAAATCCGAGACTTTTATGCAGACGTCACCGCCAAATATCCGGAATATGCCAGTCCCCCCATACTGAAGCCCGGGGAATGCCGGAAGGCGGGAACGTAACCCCCGGGCCATGCGTTTTCCCGGGCGCCGGCGGGCCTCTTTCCGCCATGCGCAGCCGGTCGGATCCGATGGCCGCTGCCTTTCTTGAGCCGGGGACCTCTCTTCTTATTATATCTTCGATGAAGAGAAGGCCCGGGAAAACGGCCATTCTGCTCGGGATCGTCCTGTGTGCCGCTGCATGGTCCTGCGGCGAAGAGCACCGCGATGAAGAAGCGTCCGGGGAAGGATCGGCCGATCTCTTTCGCTTCAGTCTCGAAACAGGAAGGGAAGCACCTCCCATCATCTTCTCCCAGGTCATTGACGGGAGGAAGGTTTTCATCGAGGTGCGGGGCGATGACATAAACCGGTTCACCGGAACGTTCGAGCCGGGCTCCGGAAGGATCGTCCTTGACGAGGGTATAGCCCTCAATATCACGGCAGCGGATTTCTGGGGCGATGCGCCGGGGGCATTCACCTTCCGGGCCCGGGACAGGATCGAGATCGCCCGGGGATTTCCCGCAATCCGCAATGTCTTTCCCACGTTCGGTGCCTTTATTGTCGTTGATGGTGTAGACACCGTCACCGCCATCTTTGTTGACAGCCCCGGAGAGCGGGGGGTGGACCTCAGAGTCAACGGATCGCAGTCGACCTTTTTCCGGGAAGCCGCCTTTGCCGGCTTATTCGGCGTCGACGAGGACGTCCGCCGGCAGAAGGCGAGCCTTGCATTCATCATCATGGATCTGCTCGTGGAGCAGATTTTTTTCACGGCGCAGACCGTGGCTACCATCCGCGAGCATGAACAAACCCTTGCGGATGAAGGGGTCATGGTATTTTCCTGCGATGATTTTTCCCTCCTGAACGGCCCCGGGCAGATCCCGGCGCAGGGCTCACGCACGCTGACGTTCTTCGATGCCGACGGTGATGCGGAGGTGGGATCGGGCGACGGCTTCCGATGGGATTTTGTATCCTGCTGGGAAGGCGAGCGGATCAGCCTCGTGGAAGGCATGGCGGACGGCCGGGTGGATTTTGCTGATCTGGTGGAGTCCGTGGAGAGAAGGAATGGCCGCGACGTCACTACCCGGTTCGGCTTCAGCCGGGGGAACGGCACAGGTGTTCAGTACACGGACTTTGTACATACGCAGGTGCTGGATGATAATGAGGCCTTTGCACTCGATGTCCGGAGGGTCTTCACTATAAACGGTGGATTCGATCTCGTATTTTCAGAGGCAGGCCCTGACGAACCATGATGGAGCGCCTCAACCGGCGAACCCGGCGGCCTTTCCGACGTGCATGGCGCCTTCACCGGGCCGGCGGGCAGGGTTGAGCCGGCGGAGATGCTTTCTATTATTACCCTATATTGGAAAAATCACCGGCGAGAGGCCCGATTCCTGCTCCTTGTGAATATCCGTTCCCTGCTGAGCACATGTCTTGCCGGATAGAAAAGAACAGAACGCCCCTGCAGCATTTGGACGGTCCTCTGCCTGTCCGTGGCCAAGGGGCCTGAATCCACTCTGGAAAGAATCGGTCCGCTTCCCGGGAATCCCTTCGCCGCCTTGAAGGCGGCGAAGCGAAGTTGAGGAGGTTGGATTCCATGGGCGCTCGATCTGTTCACTCTCTTCCCTGGAGAGGCATCCGTATATCCTGTTTTTATCACTGCATGCCCAAGGCTCATATCCCTCGCATGCTTCCTGTATGGACTCCGGGTTCTTAGTGATTGAGGGGTGGTGTGGCGTCCAGGTGTGTTTTTGTAAAGACTATGCCGGAATCTTGAAGGAAAGGAGAAACTTATGGAGAATCAGTTTTGGAAAAGGATTATTCTCTGTGCACTCGTCGTTGCCGTAACGATGTTGCCCGCAGCCTGCAGCGATGATGACGATGACGATTCGCCGGCGGCCCCGGCTTCGGGCGAACAGGCTGATAATGGTAATGACAACCCGGCTGACGGAAACGAACCCGAAGCCTCTTTCGAGATGCTCGATCTCTATGATTTCACCTTGAGCATCCAGGAAGGTGAGCCGAACCTCACGCTCACACAAACCGTCAGCGGAACGGAAAGAAGGCTGATATTGAGCAACAGGGACGGCGGGAGTTTCATCGGTACTTATGATCCCGTTGCACAAATGCTGACGTTCGACAGCGAGTCCACCTTTGTCATCGTCACAATCAACTACTTTGGAGGCAGCGACCTCGATGGCCTTTCCATACTCGTAGAGGAAGACATCGTGTTTCAGGAAGACGTTCCGGGGATTCAGAACACGTTTCCCGGAGAGGGTGCGTTCTCGATCCGCTACAAGAACAATATAATTGTGGTCGACTTCGTCTCCGACGACGGGTCCCCGGGTGTACACATGAGGTTTAACGACGAGCCTGTCATCTTCTATCCATACAACGATTTCATTCATCTTCTTGACGAGAATGTACTGGTATGGCAGCAGAAAGCAAGTCTTGTGTTCCATGTGATAGAGTTTCTGGCGGAGCAAGCCATCCTGTCGGCAAGGACCGGTGAAGTGATCGTCGCCCATGCGGCCAGTCTTGAGAAAAACGGAAGCATCACCTTCGATTGCGGGACCTTCCCATCGAATGCCGATGTCGAGGATTTGCCGACCCTCGCCTGGCTCGATACGGACGAGAGCGGCGGAATCAGCTCGGGAGACGCATTCCGGTGGGATTTCACCTCGTGCTGGATCAATGAAGAGGAAGGTCTTATCGATGATCTGCTGCGGGGGCGGATAGACCTGTTGGGGCGTGTCGGAGACGTGGAGCAGAGAGACAGTGTCGACTTCCTCACCCGGTTCGGTTTCGACCCCGAGGTGCAGACTTCTACGGGCGTGACGTATTCCAACCTCGTGCAGACCGAAATCGAGGGAGAGACGCTGGAGCAGGTTTCCATCAATCCGGAAAGGACCTATATCGTAAGCGGCGGATACAATATCCTGTTTTCAGAGCCGGCAGGAGCTGAATAAGTCCCGGGGGATGGGCGTCGGAAAGGCGGTTCTCTCCGACAGGCCCGTCACATCGTGCTGGCGGGGTTGAGGAGCTCCCAAGGCCGCAGGGGAGCCGGCATCGACCCGGCGGCCTTGAGCTTCGTCCGCCGTGCCCATGGGGCGGTCCGTACCCGTGTTTTCACCCTGTGCACGGGCGGCGGACTGCCGTGGGGCATGCATATGGCTTTTTCCCGCATATGGGTGTAGAATATGAAGATTATCCGGCAGCGGAGCTTTCAGGCAGGGATGATCGTCGCCTTACAGAAGGGGCGGGTGAATGATATCGAAGAGGAGACTGATTACACGGCTCACCATACGGCTCGAGCTCTACATCAACCTCATCGTGCTTCCTCTGGCAGTGTATTACGGCACCATTGCCGGGCGGTACGAGGGAGAGAAGCTCTCCTTGCTCATTGTCTCCGCAATCATCGCAGGCTCGCTCGCCACCCTGTTCGGCGCTTCGGTCAGGGTCTGGAAGCTCTCCCGCATCCTGAGCGAGCTGGAAAACCCCGAGGGCGATTATGCGGCCGTCAAGCTCAGGCTCCTCTCGTATCCGCGGATCGAGAGCATCGTCATCATTCTGAGGTGGGTCTTCGGGCTTCTGTGCTGCTATCTGATCATGATGACGGTCATGCCGCTGAGCTGGCAGGAGACGCTGCCCGCCTTTTTCATACTCATCCTGTGCATCCCCATCAACAGCGTCATCTCCCACAGCACCACCGAGCACCTCCTCGCTCCGGTGCTCATGGACGAGCGGATAAAGGGAATCTATCTCCCCCGGTACATGTACAAGCTCTTCAGCGTTTCCCTGCGCACCGTTTTCATCGTCGTTTCCATCCTCATCATCCCACTGATCACCCTGGGTCACTTTCTCTTCATTTCCCACATCCAGTCCATGCGTTTCACCGACCTGTCCTTCCATGTCTTCATCATCCTCTTCCTCTCGCTGGCCGCGATCTTTGTCACGGTCTACGAATCCAATGCAGGGATCCGCTCCGGGCTCATGATGACGGTGCGGAATCTGGCAGAGCTCGAAAAAGGCAACCTCCATGTCGAGCCCATACCGCTGCTCACCAAGGGCGAGATCGGGGTCATCAGCCAGTATGTGAACATCCTTGCCCACTCTCTGCGCAACTCCGAGGAGATGTTCTCCAAGGCCTTCCGGTCGTCGCCGGTAGGGATCGTCATCTGGAAAATCGACGGCGGCTACTTTCTCAACGTGAACGAGAGCTTTACCAAGATATCCGGATATTCCCGCAGCGATGTGGTGAACAGCACGATCAGAGAGGTAGGGCTGTTCCGTGCGAGAGACGACTACGAACGGATGATCAATGTGCTGGTGGGACAGGGCAAGATCAGGGGATTCGACACCGAGCTGTGCACCCGATCGGGCGAAATTCGGATAGTCACCATTTCCGCCGAGGTGATCATGCTCTGGGACGAGCCGTGCATGATCGCGACCATAGAGGACATCACCGAGAAAAAGATCCTCGAGCGGGAGATCCTGAGCATTGGGGAGCGAGAGAGGCAGAAGATCGGCCAGGATCTCCACGACGACCTCGGTCCGCACCTCATCGGGATCGAGGTGATGAGCGAACTCCTGAAAAAGAAGATCGAGAAGGGCCTTGTCCCCAGCGCCTCTGAGGTGGAGAAAATCCGGTTCCTGATCGAAAAGGCGATCCAGAAGACCCGCAGGCTCTCGCGGGGGCTCTGTCCGGTGTTTCTGGCGGACCACGGGCTTGAGTCGCTCCTGCAGGAGACGGCCCTGAACGTCCAGGAGGTCCACGGCATCACCTGTACGTTCAGATATGACCGATCGATCCTGATGGACGACATCTCGGTGTCCACGCATATCTACTACATCGTGCACGAGGCGATCCACAACGCCATACGTCACGGCCGTGCAGACAGAATCGGCATCGAACTCTCCTATGACGGCGGCATGGTGACGCTCACCATCAGCGACAACGGGGGCGGGATGGAAAATCGGGAGCACACTCAGGGCATGGGGCTCAAGATCATGAATTTCCGGGCGAACATGATCGGCGCGGACCTTGCGATCGACAGCGCGCCGGGGGGCGGGACCACGGTGACGCTTTCGTTCAGGCATGAAGCCCGGAGTGAAGAAGGGCAGTGGGATACGGCGGAGGGAAGATCATGAACGCTTCGGGCAAGGTCAGGATCCTGATCGTGGAAGATCACGAGATTTTCCGGCTCGGAATCCGGGAGCTCATCGATCACGAGCCCGATCTGATGGTATGCGGCGAGGCCGATGACGTCAGCTCTGCGCGGGTGCTCATAGAAGAGATGGATCCGGACATGGCGATCGTCGACATTACCCTGAAGAACAGCAACGGGATCGACTTGATCAGAGAAATCGCAGGCATGAGAAAGGACGTGAAGGTCCTGGTGCTCTCCATGCACGACGAGCTCCTCTACGCCGAGCGCTCGCTCAAGGCGGGAGCGCAGGGCTATATCATGAAGCAGGAGACCTCACGGTCCATCGTCAAGGCGATCAGGCACATCCTTCAGGGCGGCATCTACGTGAGCGGAAGCATTATGGAGAACCTGCTCAACAGGGTGAGGACCGGCCGCAGCCCGGATGAGGAGTCCCCTTTGAGGACCCTTTCGGATCGGGAGTTCGCGGTCCTGAGAATGATCGGTGAGGGAATGTCAACCGGGGAAATCGCCGAGTCCATGTGCCTGAGCGTGAGGACCATCAGCACCTACCGGGAGAGGATCAAGGAAAAGCTGGGGCTGAAAAACGCCGCAGAGCTGGTCCGCTACGCGGTGCGCTGGGTGGAGGAACACTGAGCGTAGGCAGGCCGTCTTTTCTCCGCATCCTGCGGCCCATAAAAAACAGTCTGTGATTCCATGAGCATGGCTTTCCTGTAGCAGATTCTATTACAGGACATTACGAGCTGCTGCTACGCAAGAATCAGTTGCTCCTTGATTGCTCCACGGTGCAGAGGTGTTTACATTGTTCTGGGGATATTTCTGTCCAAAGGAGGATCCTGTGATGGCTGGAGGATATGCCGGGAAGTTCCTCAGGGTCGATCTGTCCGGAGGGTCGTGGGACGATTTCACGATAGCCGATGACGTGCTCAGACAATACATCGGCGGGAGCTGCCTTGCGGCAAAGCTCTTTCTCGAGCGATATCCCATCGAGGCCGATCCTCTCTCGCCTGAAAACCCTCTGATGATCATGACCGGCCCCATGGTGGGCAGCGGCTTTCCGGGCACCTCCCGGTTTTCGGTCTGCGCCAAGTCCCCCCAGACCGGCATCTGGGCCGAGTCTGCCTGCGGGGGCACCTTCGGGCCCGAGCTCAAGCGTGCAGGCTATGACGGGATCGTCATTGAAGGGCGGTCGGAAAAACCGGTCGTGCTGTCCATCATCGACTCCAAGATCGCACTCAGCGATGCCTCCTCTCTGTGGGGGAAAGACATCTACGAGGCCACGGACGAGCTGAAGGCCGCCGACAGGTCCATAAAGGCGCTGGTCATCGGGCCTGCGGGTGAAAACCTGGCGCGTATCGCGGCCATCGGCAACGACAAGGGCCATTTCAGCGGACGGGCAGGGCTGGGGGCGGTCATGGGCTCGAAAAACCTCAAGGCCGTACTGGTGAAAGGTAATGCGGGCAAGGCGCCCAAGGCGGATGACGATGCGTTCAAGACGGCCATGAAGACCGCCATGCAGGAGATCAAGGAATCCGCCCTGGCCGAAGGCCTCCATATGATGGGCTCGGATGCGAATATGGACCTGGGAATGGTCACGGGCGACGTTCCGGTCAAGAACTGGACATCGGGCGGAGAGTTCGATCTGGCGAACAGCCTGAGCGGTCCCACGATGCGGGAAAAGTACCTCACCAAGGCGCATGCCTGCACCAACTGCCCCATTGCGTGCAAGCGGGTGGTGAAGGTCGAGGACGGCCCGTATACTGCAGAAGAGGGGCCAGGGCCCGAGTATGAGACCTGTGCGGTGTTCGGCACCATGTTGATGAACCCCGACCTCACCGCCGTGATCAAGGCGAACGAGCTCTGCAACCGCTACGGCATGGACACCATCAGCTGCGGCTCCGCGGTGGCGCTCGCCATGGAGCTCTTCGAGAAGGGAACGGTCACGAAGGAGCAGCTGGACGGGCTCGATCTCTCATGGGGCAGGATGGACTCCGTGCTCGAGTTGGTGAAGAAGATGGCGTACCGCCAGGGGTTCGGAGACATCCTCGCGGACGGCGCGGTCCACGCCGCCCGCAGGATCGGCGGCGACGCAATCGATGCCGTGGTGCACGTCAAGGGGCTCGAGGCTCCGATGCACGACCCCAGAGGGTTTCACGGCATGGGGCTCGCCTACATGATGTCCAACCGGGGCGCGTGCCATCTCCAGCACTTCGTCCTGGCCACCGAGCAGGGCATGGCCTCGTGGCCGCAGCTCTTCGACATGAAGGACGACTATCAGGGAACCACGAGCGAAGGCAAGGCCGCGCTCGTGTACAACTCCGAAAACTACGGCATACTGGCCAACTCGCTGGCCATCTGCCACTACGTCGCCTACTCCATCAAGCCTGAGACCCTGCGCGACGCGTTCAACGCGGTCACCGGCTTCGGATTCACGTTCACCGATCTCCTCTCCACCGGCATGCGCGACTGGACTCTGAAAAGGGGGTTCAACAACCTGCTGGGCATCTCGAAAAAGGACGACATCCTGCCCAAGCGCATCATGACAGCCCTGGATACGGGTGGAGCAGCCGGGTCGGTGCCGGACGTGGACCTGCTCCTGAAGGAATACTACGAGCTCCGCGGCCTGGACGAGCGGGGCTTCCCGAAGGCGGAGATTCTCGCCGTGCTCGGGCTGGATGATCTGAAGGCACGGCTGTACCAATAAAAAATTCATTACAGGAGGTTTGAAGATGCCGATAAAAGCCATGACCCAGGAATGGATGGATGCCTACAAGGCTGCTATCCAGGCGGACCCGGACTACAGGAACATCGCCAAGGACTGGGAGGGAAGCGTCGCCCTCGTGGTCAATCCCGATCCATCCAAGAACGTGCCCGAGCCCATCTATCTCTTCATGGACTACTGGCATGGCGACGTGGGTGAGTTCGTCGTGTGCGACAAGGCAAAGGCCGAGAGCGCGAGGTTCGTCATGACCGGAGACTATGCCCGCTGGAAGCAGGTCGCCTTCAAGGAGCTCGACGCCACCAAGGCGCTTTTGCAGGGGAAGCTGAAGATGAAGGGCGATCTGCCGTATGTGGTGAGGAATATCAAGACCGTCAACAAGGTTATCGACATACTGGGCAAGGTGGATACTCTCTGGCCCGATGACCACAAGTAGGGAGCGTCCCGTTTCTCCTCCCTGCAGACCACCCCGGCACAGGAGCGGGTAAAGACCCTGGTTTGCCGAGAAGTTCCGCCCGGCACCGGCCGGGCGGATGTATATGCCGAACAGGAAAAGGAGTGCAGTATGGCGTATGATTCCGATCTATCGTTCAATTACTTCGGGCCTACCAAGATCGTCTTCGGGGTGAACGCCTCGAGGGATGCGGATATCGAGATGGGAGCGCTCGGGGGTTCGAAGGCCGTAGTGGTGACCGACAAGGGCATCATCAAAGCAGGCCTCGTTGACGGCATAACCGAATGCCTTGGAGGCAAGTGCGCGGGCGTGTTCAGCGAAGTTCCCCAGGACACGGGCGTGGAGGTGGTCGACGCCGCCGCCGAGTTCGCGAGAAAGAACGGCGCGGACATGGTGATCAGCGTCGGCGGCGGCAGTGTCATCGACACGGCCAAGGGCATGTGCATCCTCCTGACCGAGGGCGGGACGCTGCGCGACTTCAACGGGGTGCAGCTCCTGAGCAGGCCTCAGGTTCCTCACATGGTCATCCCCACCACAGCGGGCACGGGAAGCGAGGTCACCAACGCGGCGGTGATCATGGACAGGGAGATGGGCCAGAAGCGCCTTCTCGTGGAGAACTTCAACGTCCCCCGCATGGCGATCCTGGACCCGAAGATGACCGAGAAGCTCCCCCCGCTCCTGACCGCCAGCACGGGCATGGACGCGATGACCCACGCGGTCGAGGCTGTCCACAGCATCCCGCATGAGCCGATCACCGACGGGCTCGCGCTGCATGCGATCAGGCTCCTGTACCGCTATCTGCCCGTCTGCGTCGAGAACGGCTCCGACCTCCATGCAAGGGGCCAGGTGCAGATCGCGGCCACCATGGCGGGCTGGGCGTTCGGCAATGCCATGGTGGGCATCGTGCACGCCATGGCGCATTCCATCGGCGCGATAGCCCATGTGCCCCACGGCATTGCAAACGGTATTCTGCTTGCGGAGAGCATGGAGTTCAACCTGGAAGAGGCCGCCGACGGGTATGCCATGATCGCCGAGGCCATGGGCGTCCGGGAAAAGGGCATGGACGATCACGATGCCGCCCGGGCCGCGATCAGTGCCATGAGGGAGTTCACCCTCAGGATCGGACATCCGCAGAGATTCTCCGAGATGGGCGTCAGCGAGCAGGATATCGTCAAAGCCGCCGACTTGAGCCTCTCGGACGGCTCCATTGTGAACAACCCGAGAATCGTGATGGACTCCTCAGAGGTGCTGGACATCTTTCAGAAGACCTTTTAGGAGATTTCACAGGCAGGGGACTGCGGCGATACCCTCGCCCCTGCCTTTTTTTGCGAGCGCAGGAGGCGTTTCATGACAGACAATTCGATCATTGAAAACCGCGCGGAAGAGGTCCCCTTTTCCTATGTCTTGAGTGAACTGCTCGAGACCAACGTGAAACAGAACCCCCATAAGATGAAGACCTTCAAGAGCCTCTACGGCGTAGTGGCGATCGACCTGAAGGACATCGAAGCGGCGGTCACGCTCGTTTTTTCGGGCGGAAAGGCCAGGATAGAGCAGGGGATCGTGGGCAAGCCCGATATCGTGATCCGAACGGACTCGGACAAGGTCATCGGGCTCAACTCCATCAGCATCAAATTCGGGCTGCCCTGGTATTTCGACGAGGCGGGCGTGACCGTTCTGAAGCAGATCCTCTCAGGGGAGATCAAGGTGCAGGGGATGCTCGTGCACCCCGTCATCCTCACGAAGCTCACCAAGATCATGTCGGTGATGTGAAAGCCGTCGGGAGCGCCTCTCTCGGCGAGGGTCACGGCGCATCCGTGAGCGTGACGTACTCCTTGGGCGCGAAGTTCCTCTCAAAGGTCCACAGCGTCGCCGTGCACTCGCCCAGCCGAAGGACCTTGAGCTTCTCGAACCCGTTCTCGTAGACCCAGGCCCTCAGGAAATCCCTGGCCTCCACGATCTCCTTCTTCAGATCCAGGTCTTCGACGATTTCCATCTTTCCGCTCACTCGGATCTGGATGCCGCCGTCCGGGCTGGTGAAGCAGGCTTCCGCATAGGGGTTCTCAAGCACCTGGCGGTAGAGATCCTTGTAGTCTCCCGTGTGGAACACGAGGCCTTTCTCATCGGCCCGGTACAAGAGCATGCCGCGTACCCGCGGCCTGTCGTTCTCCACGGTTGCAAGGCAGCAGGCGGGGTTTGCGTTGATGAACATGAGCATGTCGTTTCTGTTCATGGCTTTCCTCGTTCTCCTTTGTCGTGCCGTCGAAGGGCCGCCCGGACGTTTCCCGATACAGCCATGTTTTTCATAACCTGGCCGGGAATTCAAGGGCAAAGAGAGCGGTGGAGATCCCATGATGCCCGATCGGTCCGGGAAACCCTGCGAAAGCCTCTTGATCTTGGTGGAAATTCTGACATTATAGAAAACGAAAATGACATGTGACGAGAGGGATCCCCATGCCGATTTATGAGTTTTACTGCCGCAGGTGCAACACCATCTACAACTTCTTTTCCAGATCGGTGAACACCGAGAAGGTGCCCGACTGTCCGAAGTGCAAGAACGGCCCTTTGAAGCGCAAGGTTTCCCTGTTCGCCGCCCTCACGGGCCGCAGGGACGATGAGGGCGCGGACGACGGTATGCCACCCATCGACGAGTCCCGGATGGAGAAGGCCATGGCCATGCTGGCAAGCGAGGCGGACAAGATCAACGAAGACGATCCCCGGCAGGCCGCCCGGCTCATGCGCAAGCTCTCCGAGGCGACGGGCCTGAGGATGGGGCAGGGCATGGAAGAGGCGTTGAGCCGGATGGAGCGCGGAGAAGACCCGGATGCCATCGAGCAGGAAATGGGCGATCTGCTGGAAGGGGAAGATCCTTTCATCTTCGATCAGAAGTCCCGCTCTGTCGGAAAAAAGACGCGCCCTGTAATAGACGAGACCCTCTACGATCTCTGAATAGGGTGATACCCCCGGCTCCGGCTCCGGGAGCAGGAAGGCCGCGCTTTGCGGAGTTGCCTTTCCATCCTTTCCGGCCTATTATCCCGTTCATATGATCGTGAGTGCACATCAGCCCTATTTCTGCCCCTATCCGGGATACTTCCTCAAGGCCATGCACTCGGACGTCTTCGTGCTTCTGGACCGCGTCCAGTTCCCCAGAGGGGGGACCTGGATCACCCGCAACCGTTTCAAGAACGACCAGGGCCCGTTCTGGATGAGCATTCCGGTCTCCAGAAAAGGAAGGGGGCTGCAGAGGATCGACGAGGTGATGATTTCCCACGACAGCCGCTGGAAGAGAAAGCACCTGGAGAGCCTTCGATGCGCTTATGCAAACGCGCCGTACCTCCGGGACCATCTCCCCCTGTTCGAGCGGGCGTTCGCGGATGCCTACGAAAATATTGCGGACATGAATCACGACATCATTCTCTACGCCATGGGCTCGCTGAACATCTCAACCCGTCTCGCGCGCCTTTCCGAGACAGGCGTCAAAGGCAGCGGAACCGTTCTTCTGGTCAGGCTCTGCCGAGCCCTGGGGGCGGCGGAATTCCTCACGTCGAAGTCTGCCCGCAAGCATCTGGATGAGGATCTGTTCAGGGATGCGGGCATTAAGATACTTTACATGGACTTTCCCGGGATCGTTTACCCGCAGCTCTGGGGGAGGTTTGTTCAAAATCTTTCCGTGTTCGACCTCCTGTTCAACTGCGGGCCGAAGTCCCGGGAGATCATGGAAAGATCGTACAGGGGAGTATGCGGAAAAGATTCGGCATGATTCCCTGAAAGGGGGGCGTCCGTATGTCCATACGGCCGATGGTGAACCGTGCTCCGGCGGGGTTTCTGAACAGGGCCCCGCGTGCCGTGCAAAACGTGCTCAGGCTCCGCACAGCCGGACGTCTGCGGGCGGCCCTCCTCGGCGCCTTGCTCGCCGTGTCTCTCGTGGGCTGCGCTGACAGATATTTCCGCGACGCCGGGGACCCCGACCGGCCGCCACCCCGATACGGGCTGTCCGGGTTGCCCGTGAGCGAATACTGGACCGGTATCGTCTTCAACGGCCGTAAGATCGGGTTCTCCCACTTTGTCGTCACCCCCGTCGCCGGCGAAGAAGACCGCTTCGAGATACGGAGCGAGGCCGTTCTTCATGTGAAGTTCCTCATGATGGAAAAAAACGTCACGCTTCGCTCCCGGGACCTGGTTGACGGAGATCTGCGGCTCCATCGCTTCGAATACGATTATATCATGGACGGAAACAGGCTCAGGCTCACCGGTTCGCTCGAAGGCGACATCCTGAAGGTCGTCAGGGCCTCGGATGGGGTGAGCTCTGTAGAAGAGCTCAACGCAGAGGGCATCCTCTATCCGGCAAGCGGCATTTATCTCTATCCCCTCCTGAAGGGGCTGGAGGTCGGCCGGCGCTACGAGTACCGGATCTATGACGGGGAGACTCAGAGCATCGAGACCGTGCAGCAGGAGATTCAGGCATACCAGAGCAGCGATTTCTTCGCCGGAGAGGCGTACCGGATGAGAACGAGTTTTCACGGCCAGGAGGTCTCGACCTGGCTCGACGGCAGGGGCCTTCCCGTGCTGGAGCGGGCGCTGGGAGGAGTGCTCGTCTCCGGTCTCGAGCCCGAGCAGGAGGCGAGGAAATACCTTGTGGAGTCGACATTGAACAGGGATGAGAGTCTGCTGGAGTTCAGCCTGATCAGAATAAGCCCTCCGCTCGAGGATCCGGACCGGATCGTCTATCTGGAGATATTCTTCGACGGCGTTCCTCGAGACATCACGATCCCGACAGATGCGAGGCAGGAGTGTGAATGGAGCGGCGGAAAGCTCCTGTGCCGCATCAGAGCCGAAAGCAGCGGCGGATCTCTCGAGCCCGTATCCGGGGAGCACAGCAGATATCTGAGGCCGAGCCCCACCGTCGTCATCAACGATGAAATCCGTGCCATCGCCGATACGTTCGCCCGGGGCACATCCACACAGATCGAACAGGTCCGCCGCATTGTTGCATGGATGCGCGACAACATCTCCCGGGAGCCGGTCGACGCGTTCACCGCGCTCGATGTCCTCTCCCGTCGGAAGGCGGAATGCCAGGGGCACGCTCTGCTCTACACGGCGTTTGCGCGGAGCCTAGGCATACCCACGCGCGTGGCTAACGGCATTGTCTATGCGGAGAGCCTCCAGGGATTTCTCTACCACTCCTGGACCGAAAGCTTCGTCGACGGCCGGTGGATCGCCGTCGATCCCACCTCGGGCCAGCTGCCCGCCGACGCAACGCACATCAAGCTCCTGGAGGGAGAGTCACTCTCGTCGCTGGTGCCTCTGGTGAGCATGATCGGCAGGGTCGGCATCGAGGTCGTCGAAGCGCGATAGGAGAGCCGGCGTCCTGTCGCCCGGATGTAACTATCGATTCTCTGTGGCAATATTCCGCACGATCGGGTACAATGACGGCTGTGCCTTTTCGTTACAGAACATGAATGTGCGGTCTTTGAAGGGGGAGGGACATGAGAGGATGTGCTTTCGCGATTGCTCTGTGTCTGCTTGCAGTGTGCGGCTGCTCCACCATAACCTTTGAGCGCAAGGTCGAAAACAGCATCTTCTTCTCGCTGGCAGATCCGAAGCTGCAGGTGCACGTGAACCCTCAGCTCACGTACATTGGCGAGACCGCAATCGCGCGCCATCACCAGAACGTGCACGGCGCCCGAAACCTCATGGTGAACAGCAGCTCATATCTGTTCGTCCGGATCGATCAGGATAATTTCATCAGAAGCGGCGTTATCATCCGGGTGGACAAGGTGAAGAAAAGCAGCTGGCAGCCCGATCTTTTTGCTGATATCAAGAACAAGCTCGTAACGGATTACGAACAGATCGGGCACGAGCGCTTCGAGCATTTCATCGCGGTCCGCTCGGATATCTTCACTGTGGACGAAATGGCCTTCATCCTCACCGAGAGCGGAAAAGGATCAGGGCCCGTGACGGATGGCGAGCGCCTGAGCTCCATGGGCTGCAAGATACCCAAGTGCTTTTTGTACGAGTCTTTCGGAATACGCGCCGGCGCGGGTCGAGACACGAAGTTTTCCATCTCCTACTTCGAGGACCTCGCGAGTATCGACGAAGGATTGTCCTGCCGCGAATGGATCAAGGCGGACGTGCACGACGCTGATCAGAGGGCGGCCGTCAGGCGTTTCATCGAGTCGAGGAAGAAGAACGTCTCCATCATAATGCCCGACAAATAGGGCCCCAGCCCTTTTCAGCAAGACCCTTCTCCCCGGCCTCGCCCATTCCGAAGAAACACCTCGAACGACAACGCTGGCATGCGGCCCGAAGGAATACCCCCCGGCGTTCATGGCGGAGCCCCGGCGGACGTGAAGCTGTATTTTTTCGCAACCTCCGACATTTTTCAATGGACGAGACCCTGAGGATCATGATTGGTAATCAGATATGAAACCCAATGCAAAGGAGATATCCATGGCGCCCGATTCATCCAGTCTCATTATGCAGATGGACCTCACGCTTCCCCTGCTCGGGTTCTATGACGCCCCCGGCACGGAAGGTTTCGAGCCCCTCGTGTTCCCTGAGCGGGGAAAGCACATGTGCATCTACTGCTTCTTCGAGAATTTCCACAAGGGCGAGACCCTTGTGATCACGCGCGAAAACTTCGGATGCGGCGGCGCAGGCAGCTGCCTGTGCAATGTTCAGACGCGATCCCGGCAGGAGTATATCCGTTTCCTGGTGGAAGAAGAGGGCCTGAAGGCATCGCCTGAGCTCATGGGGGAGTGGATCGACAGGAAGAGAAGACCGTACCTGCAGCAGCACCCCTATCTTCTCATGGGGCCGGTGAGGGCGGATAAGTACGAGTATCTCAAGACCGTCACCTTCTTCGTCAACCCCGACCAGTTGAGCATTCTCATCATCGGGGCCAATTACGATGCCGGCCCGGGCGATCCTCCTCCCGTGGCCGCTCCGTTCGGTTCGGGGTGTATGGAACTCCTTCCCCTGTTCGAGGATCTGGAAGCCCCCCAGGCGATCATCGGGGCTACGGATATCGCCATGCGGCAGTATCTGCCCAGGGACATACTCGCCTTTACGGTTACCAGGCCCATGTTCGAGCGGCTTTGCGCGCTCGATGAAAAGAGCTTTCTCTTCAAGCCGTTTCTGCGCAACCTGAAAAAGGCGCGGGCGGGTCTGTCCATGCAGGGAGTGTAGCCGGGGCCGACCGCCCTGCGGGAGGGATACGCCGGAGGAGCAGGTGCTCCGGCTCCGCCGACTATCGGGCCGGGTGCGGCTGCGGACGGCTGAATGATACAGTGAGAGGTGAAGATGATAGTGTACGACCTTGTGAAAAAAAATAGATCGTACCGGAGATTCGACGAGAATTCACCGGTCGGTCCGGAGGTGCTTGAAGAGCTGGTGGACCTGGCGAGGCTGTCGGCTTCTGCGGCGAACCTCCAGCCCCTGAAATACATTCTCTCGTGTGAGCCGAAGAAGAACAGGCTCATCTTCTCGCACCTGGGGTGGGCGGCGTATCTGAAGGACTGGCCGGGGCCCGCCGAAGGACAGCGCCCTTCGGCGTACATCGTTATCCTGGGCGACACATCTGTCTCCAAGACCTTCGGCTGCGACCACGGAATCGCAGCCCAGAGCATCCTCCTGGGTGCCGTCGAGCGGGGCCTGGGCGGCTGCATGATCGCATCGATCCAGCGCAGCCGGATGAGAGATGCGCTGAACATACCGGCACGGTTCGAGATACTCCTCGTCGTCGCTATCGGAAGGCCCATGGAAGAGGTGGTGATCGAGGATCTCGAGCCGGGCGGAAGCGTCGAATACTGGAGGGACGACCGGGGAACCCACCACGTGCCCAAACGAGGGCTCGGAGATATTATTCTTCCGTTATGATCGATATCTACGAATTTCTCAACACACACGGGATCACGTTTGAGCGATACGATCACGAGGCCGTGTACACCTGCGAGCAGGCGGACTGCCTCGATATCCCCGGCTCGGCCGCCAAGACCAAGAATCTCTTTCTCCGCGATCGCAAAGGCAAGAGGCATTTCCTGGTCACGGTCGGGTCGGAGAAGTCCGTCGACATCAAGGCGCTCGAAGATTTGCTCGGCGCCAAGGGCCTGAGCTTCGCATCCGCGGACCGGCTGGAGCGATATCTGGGCCTTGCGCCGGGATCGGTAACGCTCCTTGGCGTCGTCAACGACGCCGGCGGCGATGTGGAGGTGATCGTGGATGAAGACCTCTGGCAGTGCGATTCCCTGCAGTGCCACCCACTGGTGAACACGAGCACCCTGATCATGACCACTGACGGCGTCAGGCGTTTTCTGGCACTGACCGGCCACGAGCCAACGATCATACGCATACCGGTGCGGCGGTGACAGGGTTCTCCCTTTCGATGAATTTTCTTTTTGCCCGCAGGAAGGGGGCCTCTGTAGACAAAACCCGCGTGCGGTACGTCAGTAGGGGCAGTGCTGTATCGAATGGCGTGAGACGCTGCAGGGAGAAGAGAACGGTTGTTCCGGGTTGGGCGGAGTCAGTGGAGAGAAAGGGCGGATGCGGCTTGTATGCCGGCGGATGTCGAGAGGATGAGCGTGTCTGTAGAGCCGGTTGACCATGCCGCGGAATTTCGTGATCCGTCCGATCTCGCGGCCCTTGTGGAAAAGGCCGCGGCCGGAGACAGGCTTGCCTTTGAACGGCTTGTCGACAGTTATCACGGGAGAATATTTTCGATGGTGTATTACCGGATCATGTCGCGCATGGATGCCGAGGACATCACGCAGGATGTCTTCGTAAAAGCCTTCGGGGGCATCGGCTCGCTCAAGAATCCCGAGCTGTTCAGGCCGTGGCTCTACCGCATCGCGCTCAATGCGGTCAACGACTTTCTCAGGAAAAAACGTCTGCGCTCCATCTTTACGGTGTTCACCCGCGAGCAGGAGGACGCCGGGTTCGCTGAGCGGAGGACCGGGCCCGACTATCTGGAAAGGAAGGAGTTCTGGGACAGTCTTTCAAAGTTTCTCTCCCGGATTTCCGCATCCGAGCGGGAGGTGTTCCGGCAGAGGTTTCTGGACGGCCTGAGCATCAGGGAAATATCGCAGGTTATGGGGAAAAACGAGAGCACGATCAAGACGCACCTCTACCGCGCCGTTGAGAAATTCCGCAGGGAAACAGAGCTCTCCATGCTTCTGCAGGAGGAGATGCCATGAGTCATGACAAGCGGCCCCAGTGTGATATCGGGCAGGTGATCCGCTCGATAGTGGATGAAAACGATCTGAGTCCCGAACACCTTCGCCACATCGAAGAGTGCCCGGTGTGCAGTGAAGAGAGGCGGATCCTTGCCGGCCGGCTCGGGCTGCTCGGACGCAGGGCGGCGGAATACTCGCCTCTGCCTGCGAGAAGGATCGTCCTTCCCCAAGAAGATCATCCGCTGCTGCTGAGGCCCGGCTCGGGGTGGCGGCTCGCCTTCGGCACAGCGGCCGGCTTCGCCGCCGTGGTGCTTGCCGCAGCGTGGATCATGTTCCGAGCGGGGTTCGTCACCCCTGTGAGCCATCTGGACGTGGCCGGGGAAATGGCCAGAGACGAGGCGCTCATGGCAGAGATCAGCATGCTGGAGGAGAACCCCCTGCCGGAGGCATATCGCGACATATCTCCGGAGATCATATCCGAAACCGACGAGGATATCTTCGACTTCATTGTCCCGGTAAGCAGCTTAGACCGGTGGTCGAGAGGAAAGGAGGCATGAGATGATGGGAAAGAAGACCATGATATTTCTGGTCTGTCTCGCCGTGTTGGCCTGTCCCGCAGTTGCCGATGCCATGCGCAACAGCCCTCCGGGCAGATGGTGGCACATGCCGGATGTGGCGGCGGCCCTGGAGCTGAGCCAGGCGGAGAAAGAAGCGCTCGACACGCTCTATGTTCAGAACCGCAGGAACCTGATCGATGTCAAAAACGAGCTCGATAAGGAGCGCTTCGAGCTGGAGAACATCCTGGAGCAGCAGAACCTGAACGAGCAGGCGGCCATCGAGCAGTTCAGGAAGATCGAGCGGCAGAGGGAGAAGCTTTCCATGGAGCGCTTCCGGTATCTCCTGGAGGTGCGCAAGATCCTCGGACGCGAGCGTCACCTGAAGCTCGTGAACATGGCCAAGGAGTTTCACGGCAAGCGGGGTCCGGAGCAGAACGACTCGTTCGAACCCCGGTGAGGGTGTGCACGGTATGCCGCCGGGAAGCCAGGCCCGGCTGTCAGCCCCGTCCGTTTGGCGCCCGCTTCCGGTTCAGGCCTGCCAGCCCGATCAGGCCGACCCCGAGCAGGAGCATGGTTCCGGGCTCGGGAACAGGGGCGGTAAGAGGAGCGCCGGGCTTCGGTCTGTATTCCTGGTCCACCCCCGATACTACGGGTACGAACCGGCATGCGAAGGTGTCATCGCCGCCGGCACCGTCCGGAGCCATGACGGAGAAGACCCCGTCAGGCGGCAAGATCACGGGGAGCAGGTCCCCGTCGAGCATCATCTCTGCTGCGGCATCTGTGAAGGCATTGAACGACAGCTCCGCGTATGGATAGTTTCCGGCCCCGGCGCTGCAGGGCAGAGCGAGGACCAGGAAAACCACAATACAGCCTTTCATCCCTTTCATTGCACATTTCATGGATCTTTCATCTCCGGATAATTCCATACTCTTTCATATCTGTTGCTTGCCGCAAAAACCCCTCTAGTGGGAGAGGGTGTTTTCTGCAGGGAAAGAAGGAACGCGGCCTCGCTGCGTGCATGTTCTTTTTCACGCCCTCAATAAAGACCGCCGCACCCGCACAGGACTGCAGGAGCCTTCAGTCTGTGCCTCCCGCGTCGTTTTTTTCCGTTCCGCCCTCTCTGCAGGGAGTCTCTCTTCTTTCTTTTTTCCGCCGCTTTTTCTTCCCGGGGTTCAGAATCGCGCAGAGCTCGTCGAAGTTTGCGAATGCCTGCTTCGCTCCGCCCACATTCTCGACGATCCCTGCAAATCCGGATTCCCGGTCTTCACGGTAAATGCGTACCACGTAGCACTTCACCGAGTGCCTCCTGTTTTGCGCCAGCGTAGCAGACCGGGGCTAACAGATAGGTAACAGATTTCAAGAAAATCGAGGCGGGCCGTACAGCACAAGGCAGAGCGGGAGGAAGTGCGGTTCCCTCAGCTCTCAAGGTTTTTTCATGAAAGTGCGGGGATCTGTTTCCGAAGGGCCTCGGTTCCGGGAGAGGGGGCGATGCCCAGTTCCGCGCCGAGGATCTGCCTGCACTGCAGATAAACCCTCATGGCCTCGGCATGGCGGCCGAGACGGATGCAGGAAGCCATCAGACCCTGATAGAATTCTTCTGCAAGCGGCTCGGATTCGAGTCCCTTCCGATACTGCCGCGCCGCTTCCTCGAAATCCCCAGCCCGCTCGGAATAGCGGGCCATCGAGCTGATGAGCCGGAAATATTTGTTTCGCAGCAGCTCACGGGGCATGGTCGTCCATACCTCGTCAGCATCTGAGCGGAGGAAGTGCCCCCGGTACAGGTCGGCAGCCCTCGATGCGGTATCCATGACCAGAGCTGGGTCGGACTCGCAGTCAGGGAGCTTTTTGAGCAGGTTGTCCACGCGGTCGCAGAGCCTTTCGAACAGCCATCTGTCCACCCAGCACATGCGATTGTCGAGCGACACCCTGCCGTCGTGAAGGCGGATGGTCCTGTCCCCGCCGAGCATGCGGCGCAGCCGGGCCAGGGTCGTCGTGAATGCATTGTGACCGGCGTCACCCTCTGCATCGGGCCAGAGCAGATCGATCAGGGTTTCCTCCCTGATATCCCGGGAGCCGAGAGCGACGAGGGCCTTGAGCATGAGCAGCGGTTTTTTCTTTGCCTTCGAGAAATCTTTTTCGGACTGCCCGCCCACGACCAGAGAAAACCGGCCGAGCGTGTATATCTTCAGCGGCCACGGCCAGCTTTCGACTTCCACGGGAGGCGGATCAGGGGTCAGCCGGAGCTTCTGTATGATGCTCCTGACATACTCTGTTTCGATACCCTCCTCGAGGGCCCTGATGCACAGTTTGCTCATCACGGCGGGACGCCAGAAATGGATCATGGTGGCAAAGCCCTTCTGCCGTCCCAGGCTCATAGCCCTTCGGAGGGCCTCGCAGCCGGCTTTGTCCTTGCCGAGGCTGAAGGAGAGAAAGGCCTCGAGCATGTCCCGGAGATACATCAAGTAAGGGCTTCCGGTTTCGGCGGCTATTGCGCCAGCCCGCTCGAGCTGCCGGCAGGCTCCGTCGATGTCCGTCGACTCCGCGAGAATCTGGGCCAGCGTCAACCTGACCAGGGCCTCGGAGATGGGGATCCCTGCCTGTTCGATGAGGTCCGCGCTCTTTTTCGCAGCAGCGGTCGCCCGCGGGATATCCCCCTGAAGGAAATGATGCCATGCTGAGAAATACCAGAAATAACTGCTGTTCGTATGGCCGTTGCCCGGGAAGGCCCCCATCTTCATAAGGAAAGCCTCGACCTTTTCGAGGTTGCCTTCATTGAGCGAATGATAGAGGCCCTGAATGGACAGAACGGAGTCGAAGACGTGGACCCCGGTCTCATGGGCGATCTCCAGTCCTTCCTGGACCGATCGGATCGCCTGATTCCGGTGATCCGCCACAGAGTTATGGAACATCGCCTCGGCGGCATTCAAGGTGATCAGCCTAGCGGGCGAGCCCCGGCGGGCTTTGGCCGTCTTGTGCATCTGTTCGATCAGGTCCCCGCACTCGGCGAATTCCCCCATCCAGAGAAAGTAGAAGGCGCAGTTTGTATAGATTCTCAGTGAGGTATCTGTCTCTGATGTCTCTTGAGCGAGCCTCAGGGCGGTTTTTACCCATTTCCCCGCTTCGGGATGGTTCGGTCTTCTCCACGCCAGGGCCCCGATCATGCCTGCGGCTGCCTTTGCCCCTATTTCGGCGGAAGGGAAGGACGCTTCCCCGTCCATACGTGCATCGAGCCAGTTCATCCAGGCGTCGAGGGGCCCGAAGTCATGGAACTCGAAAAGGAAGGTCTGCACGGCTCCCGACCACGACAGAAGAGCGCCCGCCTCATCATCCCGCTCAGCGAACCACTTGAACGCGCGCTCGAAAAGCCCGCGGCTCTGTGTCGGAGCAAAGGGCAGCATGCAGACGCCTTTCCAGTAAAGGAGCCAAGGCGAATCGTTCACGACGTCGCCTGGAATACTGTCGATCCACTCCATGAGGGTTTTGCTCATCCCCTGGGAAACAAAAGAAGGGGCCCGGTCGAGGATCAGGGGGATAAGCCCCTGCCAGTCCCGCGCCTGGATCAGCAGCGCCGCCGCGGCTGACGAATCTCCCGACTCGATCAGCAGGGCTGCGGCCTCGCGTTGTACCTGCGATATCTCGTCGGGAGTGAATGTCTCCCTGGCCGTGGCGAGGAGAAATTCACGGAACAGGGGGTGATAGGAGTAGGCGGGATGCCCGTGGAGATGCATTCCGGTGAAATAGTTGTTGTCGGTCAGCCGCTGAAGTATCCGGCCCGCCGAGCGGATGCCGGTAAGCGCTTCTGCGGCGGACGCCGTCACGCTCGGCAGAAAGGATGTTTTAAGGAGAAGCGCCTGAACATCGGGGTCTGCTTTCTGAAAGATCTCGTAGGCGAAGTAGTCGAATATCTGGGCTGGAGTGAGAGCCTCGGCCGCTTGGCTGCCGGCGCCGTGGAGCTTCATGCTCTCGATGAAGAGTATGAGGCCCGCGACCCATCCGTCTGTCTTTTCATGCAAGAGGGAAAGGGCATCCTGAGGGACTTCCCGCGCGGCTTTCTTCCGGACGATAGCGGACGACTCCTCCCGCGTCAGTCTGATCTCATCCCAGGTGATAAGACCGATTACATCGTTTGCACGCAGGCGTGCGAGATTCTGAGGCGGGGCGTTCCTGCTGATCACGATCACCGTGAACCCTTCAGGGACGCAGGAAAGGCCGACTGCCATCACATCGTGAAACGTCGACTGATCCGATACCTCGTGGTAGTTGTCCAGCACGATGACAGACGGGGGCTTGAGCCTTCTGAAGAGTTCCTCGAAATATCTTCGGGTAAATACAGGGATGCCCAGGATATACTCGGGCGAAAGCAGCGGCATGGGTTTGCGGAAGCGGGGGACCGCCTGTCTGATCCCCAGTCCCAGATAGTAGAAAAAGGCGGAAATATCCGCATCACCCGCATCGAGGCTGTACCAGAGGTGCGGAGCCTTCCTGGCATGGAGATAGCTGCTGACGAGGCTTGTCTTCCCCGCACCCGCAGGGCCGGTGACCCAGATGACCGCCCTGCCTCTCAGGCCGTCGAGAATGCGGAACACCCTTTCTCTCGGCACGACGCCCGATGGGCTGGGAGGTGTAATCTTAAGAAGAGACGTCATAGCATGGTTGTTTTCCCAGACCGGTTTCATGGGCGGCGGCCGACATGTTTCTTCGTTTCGACGCGGCGCACTCCTCCGGGATGTATATCCTCCTTTCGGAGTCGTTTCAGGGCCTCACCGGGCTCGGATTTCTCCTCCGGGGGCGGTCGTTGCGAAATAACTCTCGATGATGTGTACCCTTTTCTCGGACAGTATATACAATCTGTATCCGAGAGAGTCAATGAACACGTTTGCCGGACAGGCCGGGGCCCGGGCCGCATCATCCCGGCCGGCATGCATGTTCATCCTGCGGAGCCGCGGTGACGATAAGGAGTGTGAACGAACCACCGGGGTTTATAAGGAACAGGTATGAAAGGGAGACGAATGAAGGAGATCATGCAACCCGGGTTCGCCGTCCGGCTTGCCGCTCTGCTCGTTCTTTTGTGCGCCGGCGCAGCCTGCAGCGCCGGAAGCACGGACGGTGAGGGCCCGGGAACGCATGCGGCTGTCATCGGTCCTCAAGGCGGGGTTGTAGAGGTGACGGACCCGGCCAGCGGTATTTACGGCGCCAGGATCTCTGTCCCGCCCGGTGCGCTCGAGAACGGGCAGAGCATCTCGCTGTCCGCAACCTCTCTTCCCGCAGGCCTTCCCAACGGGTATCTGGCGGGCGGGAGGTGCGTCGATTTCCAGCCGGACGGCATCAGCTTCCATAGGGCCGTCCTGCTCTCCATCCCGTATTATGATTCCAACGGCGACGGGATCATCGACGGCCGTGCGGTTCGGGAGGACGATATCGGCGTTCTCTACTACAACAGCACTGCGGGCCGCTGGGAGGAGATGCCGCTGCACGGAGTCGATGCGGAAAACAACCTGGCGATGGTAGAGACCAATCATTTCAGCACCTATCTTGTCCGCGTGGACCCCGCGGACGCCCGGACCCTGGATTCCGGCCTCCCTGGCGCGGGCGCAGAGCCTGCTTTCGAGCCGGGCGAATGTTATCTGGGGAACGACCAGGTCTGCCATTATTCCCACCTCACTGTCCTCAGGAGAGAGACGGGGTGGACCGCCGTCGTGGACAGGAACCTGACCTATGTGGAGAGCGGCAACATCGCGACCATCAGTTCGGACGGCACTTCGGCGATCTTCGATGCCGTGAGCGCCTTTTCCAAGGTGCTGGCGTCGGGAGATGCTACCCAGTGGATCTGGGAGTGCGAGTTTGTCGGCGAGCACACCTTTCTCAACGACTATGAGGTGAGAGAGGACGATTCGCTCTCGCTTTCAGATGCGGGGGATGCAGGCGGCGGAACAGACACCGAGGGCATCTTCTGCCGGATCGAGGCACTCGATGAGAACATGGTGAGCATTACCTGGCACATCAATGTTTTCGAGCAGGTTCTCTATCAGACGACGCCCCAGGGCAACGGCCACTGCCTGGCGATACGCTTCCGTGCGACACACCAGTAGTTGAAAAAGAAATCCAGGCGGCTCACGGAGTCCGCCTGGTAAAAAATGGAACTACTGGAGTATCCGTACTCTCGGCAAATTCACAAAATATCATGAAGGTTGTCGGACGCTTATGCCTTTTTCACGGAAACCGGTCCGGGGTTTCGTACGAGAGGCCGGCCGCCTGTACGGCCGGGGAGCTCAATGGGGAAAACCAAAGCATCAATAGTATCGAACGGTTGATCTTGAGAACTGGCTGCTCCTTCGTATCATGAAATAGTGCATGACTATGTACTTGCGGGGGTCGTTATGGCGAAACAGGATGCTCCGCGGGTAGTACGGGACCTGCTCCTCACCGCGGGCATCACGATCAATGGAGACAACCCCTGGGACATAACCGTACACCGTGAGGATTTTTTCGGAAGAGTCCTGCGCGGAGGCGTGCTTGCCCTCGGGGAGTCCTACATGGACGGATGGTGGGACTGCGAGGCCCTCGATCAGATGTTCGACAGAGCCCTGCGCGCCCGGCTCGACAGGATGGTGAAGGGGAATCTCCAGACCGCCTGGCATACGCTCACTGCAAGGCTGTTCAATCTGCAGAAGAAATCGCGCGCCGATGAGGTCGGCAGAAAGCACTACGACATCGGCAACGACCTCTACCGGGCGATGCTCGATTCGAGAATGGTGTACACCTGCGGATACTGGAGAAACGCGGACTGTCTCGATGACGCCCAGATAGCCAAGATGGACCTGGTATGCCGCAAGGTGGGCCTTCGCCCCGGGATGAAGGTGCTTGAGCTGGGCTGCGGCTGGGGATCGTTCGCCCGGTATGCGGCCGAGACATACGGTGCCGAAGTGACCGGAGTCACCATCTCCAAAGAACAGGTGGAGCTCGGCTGTGAGATCTGCAAGGGCCTGCCTGTGGAAATCAGATACCAGGACTACCGGGAGGTTTCCGGGGTATACGACCGGGTGATCTCCATCGGGATCCTGGAGCACGTGGGATACAAGAACTACCGGGTATATATGAAGACCGTGGACCGCACCCTCAAAGACGACGGCATAGCCTTTTTCCATACCATCGGTGGCAATGTGAGCATAGTCATCGGCAACCCGTGGACCACCCGCTATATTTTTCCCAACGGACAGATTCCGTCCATTGCGCAGCTGGGCAAGGCCATGGAGGGGCTCATGGTCATAGAAGACTGGCACAACTTCGGCCCTGATTACGACAAGACGCTGATGGCCTGGTACGAGAACTTCGAAAAGCACTGGCCCGAGCTTCAGGACCGGTACAGTGAGCGGTTTCATCGGATGTGGCGGTTTTATCTCCTGAGCTCTGCAGGGGCGTTCAGGTCACGGTCAATACAGCTCTGGCAGGTGGTGATGACCAAGCCCGGAATGTCCCAGCCCGATTGCAGGTGCGTGTAGGAGAGTGCGGATGATCAATGCGGACGTGATCATCGTCGGCGGAGGCCCCGCCGGTGCGAGTTGCGCCTGGATGCTCAGACGCTACGGTCGCGAAGCCGTGGTTCTCGAAAAGGACACGTTCCCCCGGACAAAACCCTGCGCGGGCTGGATCACCCCCGCGGTGCTGAAGAGTCTTGATGTCGGGCCCGGCGCCTATCCGTTCGGCATGATCGCCGTCAGGCACATCGACGTGCACGCGTTCGGAAAGAGGTTCAGCCTGCCCGTGAGACAGTATTCCATCAGGCGAAGCGAATTCGACGCATGGCTTCTGGAGCGCGCCGGGGTTCCCGTGTTCACCCACAGGGCCCGAAGGATTCGGCAGGAAGGCCAGGTCTACGTGATCGACGACAGGTTCAGATGTCGTTTTATCGTGGGCGCAGGGGGGACGGCCTGCCCGGTCTACTCCATCTTCTTCCGCAAACAAAGACCCCGGTCCAGGGAATGTCTCATCGTCACGCTCGAAGAGGAGTTCGCATGCCCCGGAGCGGATGCCGCGACCAGGTTGTGGTTTTTCGAAGACGGTCTTCCGGGATATGCCTGGCTTGTTCCCAAAGAAGGCGGATATATCAATGTCGGGCTGGGGGCGAAATATCACCGCCTGGGCGGCAGGGGCGGAGAGCTCCGGGAGCACTGGAGCAAGTTTCTGAAAAAGCTCGAGAACCTTTCGATCACGGGAGACCGCGAGTTTTCACCCCGGAGGCACGCCTATTTCATCAGACGGGATACCGGGCCCATGCAGCTGGGGAACGCCTATATCGCAGGCGATGCCGCCGGGCTCGCCACCGTTGATATGGGCGAGGGCCTCGGCCCGGCGATCAGGAGCGGGATCCTCGCGGCGGACGCCATTATCACGGGAAAGCCGTATTCCCCGGCCGGCCTGCGCAGATTCAGCCTGTGGAGCTTCATATTTCCAGGGCTGTGATGCACCGGCTGCTTCCGGCCCATCCTGAGAAAATATCTCCTGAAATTCGGCCTTATACAGCCCCTTTCCTCCAAGGGTCAGGGACGATATCCAATTGACCAAAGGTGGGATATGGGGTAGTTTTTTTGTGAGAAGACAATCGAAAGACGCCTTGAGAAAGGAGGATACGATGGACTCCGAAATGGAACTCGAAGCCAAGAAGGTTCTCATACAGAGAAAGCATGAACTTCATGAAGAGATGCTCAGGAAGATTATCGAGGAGCTGCAGTATAACCTCGAGCACTATGATAAATTCGACGGTCTGGAGAGCATTTTCGCCCATGTGAAGACCAATGCCGCGGCGCTTCTCTTTCTGTGCCAGGAGCGCAAGCGCGACAGGGACAAGCGCAAGGACTACGCACAGCCCGTGAATCCGCTTCCTCCCCAGGGGCAGGACATCGAATAGGCCCTCTGGAGCGCCTGCCAGGACCGCCTTTTCATCGAGAGCGGGAGCCCTCCGGCCGTACCGCACCGGTGATGCGGTGGATAACACTCTTTTCAAGCGCGCCTTGAAAAGTATTATATAGTGAAGGGAAAATTCCCGGATGAGAGGACGGACGGATATGAAGATCGCCCGCGACATGATCGATCTGGTGGGAAACACCCCGCTCGTACGGATAAACAGGGCCGCACGCGGGTGTGTGGCGGAGGTGGTGGGCAAGCTCGAATTCTACAACCCCTGTTCCTCTGTCAAGGACCGCATCGGGATGAGCATGATCCTGGAGGCGGAAAGGCAGGGCCTCGTCAGAGAGGGCACCGTTGTCATCGAGCCCACGAGCGGCAACACGGGCATCGCGCTCGCCTTTGTGTGCGCCATCAGGGGCTATCGCCTGATCATCACCATGCCCGAGAGCATGAGCCTGGAGCGCCGGAAGCTTCTGAAAGGGCTCGGGGCCGAGCTGGTGCTCACCCCTGCCTCCGAGGGGATGGGCGGAGCGATCGCGAAGGCGAATGAGCTGGCCTCCCGGTTCGACAGCGCGTTCATTCCCATGCAGTTCTCCAACCCCGCGAACCCCGCGGTCCATAGCGAGACTACGGCCCGGGAGATCTGGGACGACACGGACGGAAAAATCAACATCTTCGTGTCCGGAGTGGGAACCGGGGGAACCATCACAGGGGTCGGCAGGGTCCTCAAGGAGCGCAAGCCGGACGTGCGCATCGTGGCGGTGGAGCCCAAGGATTCTCCCGTGCTGTCCGGCGGCAGTCCCGGCAGCCATAAGATTCAGGGTATCGGCGCGGGATTCGTGCCGGATGTCCTCGACAGAGGGGTCATCGACGAGGTGTTCACGGTCGGCAACGAGGAGGCCTTCTCCATGGCACGCAGGCTTATTAGCGAGGATGGCGTTCTCTGCGGCATATCCACGGGCGCAATCGCCCATGCCGCCGCCGAGATCGGCAAGAGGCCGGAGAACGCAGGCAAGCTCATTGTGTTCGTCGTGTGCGATACCGCCGAGCGCTACCTGAGCAACCCCGATCTTTTCCCCGAATGAGCGGGGCAGGGGCGAATCAGAAAGACGCTCAGAGAAGAGGTCGTTCATGGAACGCGACAGGCAGATGGATCTCATCAGGACCGAGAAGACGATCCACAAGGTGGTGAACGAGCTGTGCAGGCCCGAGTCCTACGAGCTGGTCTATCAGAAACCCGCGCAGGACAAGGTCATGCCCTCTCTCGACGCCCTGACCGAGTTTGTGGAGCATCTCCGCACAGTGCTCTTTCCCGCATATTTCAGCGACTCGGAGATGTCGCTCGAAAGCATGCCCTATATCCTCGGCAACCACCTGGAGAAGGCTGAGAGACTCCTTTCCGAGCAGATCAAGAGGGGCTACGGGTTCTCATGTGAGATCACCTACTGGCAGGCGTGCATGGAGTGCGAGGAAAAGTCGCGGAACCTTTCCCGGGAGTTCATCGCCGCGATCCCCGGAATCAGAAAGCTCCTTGCGACCGACGTCATGGCCGCATACGAGGGTGATCCGGCGGCCAGGAGCATCGGCGAGACCATCTTCTCGTATCCCAGCATCAAGGCCATGACCAACTATCGCATCGCCCACGAGCTTCACCGCCTGGGTGTGGAGATCATTCCCCGCATCATCACCGAGATGGCCCACTCCCAGACCGGTATCGACATCCACCCCGGGGCGGTTATCGGCGAGCGGTTCTTCATCGACCACGGGTCGGGCACGGTCATCGGAGAGACCTGCGAGATCGGGAACAACGTCAGGCTCTACCAGGGCGTGACCCTGGGCGCGGTGAGCTTCCCCAAGGACGAGTCCGGCAGGCTGGTCAAGGGAATTCCCCGCCACCCCATCGTCGAGGACGACGTGATCATCTACTCCGGCACCACCATCCTGGGCAGGGTCCGCATCGGAAAGGGCTCGGTCATCGGCGGAAACGTCTGGCTCACCAGCGACGTGCCGCCTTATACCCGGGTCACGCAGGACAAGCATGCCCAGTCGGTGGTCATGATCTCGGGGAGCGAGCGGGAGTGATGGCCCGGGGAGCCGGTGGCAGGATAGTCTTCTCCGTCGGAGCGGCGGTGATCTCCCTGGCGGCGGTCTTCACGATGGCCTGGGCTGACCCGGGCCGGGCAGAGGCCTGGGAGAAGGGCCGGATTTTTCTCTGGTCGGTGGCCGGGGAAAAGGGCACTCTGCACCTGCTGGGCTCCATACACGCGCTCAAAGATGACGCATACCCTCTGGACGACCGCATCGAGCAGGCCTACGCAAAAAGCGTCCGGGTGGTGTTCGAGGCGGACCAGGAGGAGACCGCAGGCACGGAGATGCAAAAGGAGCTCGTCGAGCGCGGCACATACACAGGCGACACGACCCTGAAAGACCATATTTCGAAAGACACCTGCAGGCTCCTCGAGGAAAAGGCGCATGCGGCCGGCCTGGACATCGCAAAGCTCCAGAGGCTCAGGCCCTGGCTGTGTGCCGTGAGCCTGAGCGCCATGGAGATGGCCCGCATGGGTTTCAGCCCCGAGAACGGCATTGATGCGCATTATGCCGCCAGGGCGAAGAAAGACGGCAAGGAGAGGGTTTTTCTGGAGTCGGCCCGGCTTCAGGTGGATCTTCTCGCGGGCATGCCCGAAGACCTACAGGAAGAGTTTCTGAGGCAGGCTCTCAGAGAGCTCGAGGTAATCCGGGAGAAGTCCGCCGTCCTGGCGGCCGCGTGGAAGAGCGGAGATGTCCGGGCATTGGAAGAGATCGTGAGCATCAGCCTGAACGAGCATCCGAAGGTCAGAAAAGACCTCTTCACCGAGAGGAACGAGCAGTGGGTGTCCCACCTGGAGGAGCTCATGAAGGCCAGGGGCGATACCCTGGTGATCGTGGGTGCAGGCCATCTCGTGGGGGATGACGGCATCCTGAGCCTGCTGCGGCGCAAGGGCTTCGGCCCTGTCCAGCAGTAGCCTTCGGCGGAGCGTACGGCGGTCGAACGGCGAATGAGCCTCCCGATAGCTCTGCTGCAGGGATGGAGCAGTTTTTTGATTACGCCCTCTTCTGAGGCCTTTCTGTCCGGCCCGCTTTGCGGGGGCCCTGGAGGGAGGAGGGAGGGGAGGCCCGGAAGAAGGATGCCGGGAGATATCATATAACAAGAGGAGGATGTATGAAGATCAAGGCAATCGAGCTCTACCATGTGTCCGTACCGTTGCGCGTGACTTTCTGGCCCACTTGGATTCCGGGCTACCCCCAGACGCACAACCGCTTCACACTCATCAAGATCGTCACCGACGAAGGGATCACGGGCTACTCGGCGGGCGCGGCCATGGGCGTCGAGCGACAGGGGCTCGGAGATCTCATCGGCGGATACCTCATCGGCGCCGACCCGACCGACATCGATCAGGTGCAGGGCCTGCTCAAGCAGGCAGGCTATCTCGGATGGAGGAACTTCTGGATCGAGCCGGCCTGCTGGGACATCATCGGCAAGAAAGAGGGCAAGCCCGTCTACGAGCTCCTGGGGGGAAGCGCTCGGCCCATAGACGTCTATCTCTCCACAGGCGAGATGCACGACCCCCACCGCCGTGTGGACGAGCTCCTGGCCATGAAGGAGCGGGGGTACAAGACCGCCAAGCTGCGCGTGAAGAACACCACCCTCTCCGAAGACATCCGGCACATCGAGGTGGTGCGCAAGGGCATCGGTGACGCCATGGCCCTGGGAGTGGACGCGAACCAGGGATGGCTTGTCACCATCGTGGACAAGATTCCCGCCTGGGACCTGGCCCGCGCCAGGGACTTCGCTGCAGCCTGCTGGGACAACCGGATCGATTGGCTCGAGGAGCCGCTCGATTCCCGGGACTACGACGGCAACGCAGAGCTCAAGAAGTTTTCAAAGGTCAAGATCTCGGGCGCCGAGCTCAACTACGGCTGGGACGAGATCAAGATCATGTTCGAGAAGGACTGCTTCCATGTCTACCAGCCGGACGCGACCTTTGCGGGCGGCATCGCCCAGGTGAAGAAGGTGATTGACACCTGCAGGGAGAAACAGCGCCTCTACAGTCCGCACACCTGGACCAACGGCATCGGCTTCTATATCAACTGGAACATGGTGCTGGCCGACCGGGGCAACACCCTGCCCCTGGAGTATCCCCTCGAGGAGCCGTCGTGGATCCCCGAATTCCGGGAGGGCATCATCGACCCCATCATCCCGGACAAAGAGGGGAGGCTGGCCCCGTTCACCCGGCCCGGCCTGGGCTTCGAGATCGACGAGCGCAGGCTCAGGAAATACGGCAAGCGCTTTTTCAAGCTCACGGAGACAGGTCTGAAGATCAAGGTGATCAGGGAAAAAGGCATCAGGACCGCGCTCGATCTCAAGAAGAGGAAAGAGAAGGTGTAGGAGCGGGCGCATCCAAGCCCGGCGGTGAGAAGAAGGGGACGGCGGCTCGCGCCTGCCGTCCTCTTTTTTTGCTTTTTCGCCCGGGGGATCTTACGAAATATATTCCAGCGCGATTTTCAGCATCCGGCGGATGGGCTCGGCAGCACCCCAGAGGAGCTGGTCGCCGACAGTGAAGCAGGTGAGAAATTTCGGGCCCGTGTTGAGCTTGCGGATCCTTCCCACCGGCACGTCGAGCCTGCCGGTCACTGCGGCGGGCGTCAGGTGCTTCAGCGTCTCCTCCTTGGTGTTGGGGACCACCTTCACCCAGTCGTTGTCGTTGCGGATGATGTCGGTGATCTCGTCTATGGGCACATCCTTCTTGAGCTTGATGGTCAGCGCCTGGGAGTGGCAGCGCATGGCGCCCACCCGCACGCAGATGCCGTCGACCGCAATGGGCTTTCTCGTGCCGAGGATCTTGTTGGTCTCGGCGTAGCCTTTCCACTCCTCCCTGCTCTGGCCGTTTTCCAGGGCCGAATCGATCCAGGGAAGGACGCTTCCCGCAAGGGGGAAGCCGAAGTTCGCCTTTGGAAACGATTTGTCGTGCATGGCGCCCAGCACACGCTTGTCGAGGACCAAGGCCGCGGACGCCGGGTCGTCGAGGAGGTCCTTCGACTTCCCGCTGATGAAGGCCATCTGCTCGATGAGCTCGCGCATATTCTTGGCGCCCGCGCCGGAGGCCGCCTGGTAGGTCATGGAGGTCAGCCACTCAACCAGCCCGTGGTGAAACAGCCCGCCCAGCCCCATGAGCATGAGGCTCACGGTGCAGTTGCCGCCGATATAGTTCTTGATACCCTTCTTGAGCGCCCTGTCGATGACGGGGCGGTTGACCGGGTCGAGCACGATGATGCTGTCGTCCTGCATGCGCATGGCGGACGAGGCGTCGATCCAGTAGCCGTTCCATCCGGCCTTCCTGAGCTCGGGATACACCTTCTTGGTGTGGTCGCTTCCCTGGCACGTCACGATGATTTGAGCAGTCTTCAGCTCCTTGATGTCGTACGCATCTTTCAAGGGGGGGGTGTCGAGACCGATGGCAGGGCCTTTCTGCCCCACCTGGGAGGTAGTGAAGAACACGGGCTCGAATCCTCTGAAATCCTTTTCCGCGGTCATCCGGTCCATGAGGACCGAACCGACCATGCCCCGCCAGCCGATAAATCCTACTCTTACCATGTGACCATCCTTTCCTGATGTATTTTTTACCGCCCGGAGGATCTTGGAGCAGCCCACCAGGCCGAGAAATGGAAAGCCCGCACGCAGCCCGGCTTTCGGACTGCGCCTCTTCCTGATCCACATACCGGGAAACTGCCGATAAATCAATGGGCAGTCAGGGCAGCACACCCACGCTATTCATGTATCAGATGATTGTGCTGCGGCCTGTTATTCTATTCGGTATACGGAACGGTCGCTCGATCATAACAGGCACAAGCTGGATACGTATCGGCAGGAAGATGCTGACAAAACGGCTTATGATTATGAGCTTCACATGTTATTCGTACCCCCAAGCGTAGTGTCTGCCAGGGTCTGCGGCTGGTCTGTAAGCCCTCTGAAGGATTGACACGCTTGCCGCCAAGTCGGCATATCCAGCCAGGATCGGCCTGGAGCCGAATACCCCACTGTCGAGGAGCCCCTTGAATCGTTGCCCCTTCCTCTCGAACAGATTTCTGTCCGTTGCCGCAGAAAATGGTGAACGTGAGCGCTTAGATCATGAAGTCATTCGAGTCACGGTTTCCGACCATCCATAAGATCCCGTCATGGACTTCTTGAGAATGGATCAATCATAGAACATGGCCGGTCGGAGACGCATAGCCGCAACGGCCGGAGATATCCACCAGCGCATGGTTTCGAGGCTCCTGATTTTCATGCCCCCCGCATATGTATTGAACTTTATCGCCAACCCAACATAGTTCCAGAATACATTTGGAAGATCGTTATCACAACACATTTTCCATGAAGATAGGTAAATATTATGAGAGTTCATCAAAAATTTACTTGATATTATGAGTAAAATTATGCACTGTGGGAGTAATATGTAATTCTGCATTGTTCTATTGAGTACTTACAGAGAGGGCTTGTAATGGTGTTTTGCAGTACCAGGTCAGTAAACGCCTTTTGTCTCAGTGCAATGGCTGTATATACCTTGGGGGTCGTCTTTCTTTCGGTGAGACTTGCACAGGCCGAGGCATATAGTATCCCCAGGCATATCTCCTATGCATTTACCGTTCAAAACAGCACGGATAAAATGATTCCCAATGCTGAGTTCTGGAGTTGTGCACCGGTAAAGATCACGGCTACTCAAAGATGCACGAAGATCACTGCTTCGCATCCGTTTGAGACAATAGCCGATGAGCTGGGAAATCAGTTCCTCCATTTTGCGTTTCAGCAGTTTCCGCCTTTTGCCATGAAAATCATTTCAGTCGACGTCGATCTTCTGCTTTCTGCAGAGCCCCTCCGGGAAAACGTGCCTGATATCAACCTGTATCTCCGAGCCGAGAAGTATATCGAAGTCGACGACCTTCAGATTCTGAATAAGGCAAAGAGCCTCTCTGCAGTAGGTTTGCTTCCGACAGCAGAAAGTATTGCGAGATGGGTATCCGGGAATATCCGGTATTCCGGTTATCTCAGCGGAAGTCATGGCGCTGTCCGGACTCTGCAGCAGGGCAGCGGAGACTGTACGGAACATATGTACCTGTTCGTGGCGCTCTGTCGCGCAAATCGTATTCCGGCACGCTGTCTGGAAGGCTTCATCTGCCGGGGAAACTCGGTGCTTCATCCCGGTGGTTATCACAATTGGGCCGAGGTCTACCACGACAGCACCTGGAGGGTCGTGGACCCGTCGAACAAAAATTTTATGCAGAACCAGATGCACTATATTGCAATGAGAATTATGAATAGTTCTCGAGGAAGCTCGAATCCGATTTTTCATCGATATTATGTAGTTGGAGAAGAATTGAAAGTAACAATGAATTGAGCATGGAATTTATTTGGGCGTTTTTCTTACAACACGGATTCAATTCATTGTAGCTGGTTACTGATTTTTTCATGACCGGTCCGGATGCGCATGAGGCCGGTCCAGGGGAGGTTTGTGTTGACCAGAACAATACTTGAGGTATGTCGTCTCGGTAACCAGGCAATACGGGCACTTGTGTTCGGGACCGTTTTGCTTGCCCCCTTTTCCTTCGTGCCTCTATATGCGGCAGACGACTCTGTCTGTGCACGGGTAAAGATCGAGATCAAACAGGAACTCACCCTTGAGCGGCAGGCATTCGATGCCCACATGCGCATTAACAACGGCCTCTCCCATATCACACTGGATAACGTCGACATCGAGGTGAGCTTTGCCGATGAGTCAGGCGCTTCCATCCTTGCCACCTCAGATCCAAACAACACCGACGCCCTTTTCTTCATCCGGCTCGACACCATGACCAATATCTCCGGCATCCAGGGTGCGGGTACGGTTTCGCCTTCCACCTCCGCCGACATACACTGGCTCATCATCCCTGCCCCGGGGGCTTCAAGGGGGGTGCCGTCGGGCACGCTCTACTATGTAGGGGCAACCTTAAGGTACACCATCGGAGGCGAGGAGCATGTGACTCAGGTCACGCCGGATTATATCTTTGTCAAACCCATGCCTGAGCTCACCCTGGATTATTTCATCCCCATTCACGTGTACGGTGACGATGCGTTCACCCCGGAGATAGAGCCCTCCGTCCCCTTCAGCCTTGGGGTGCGGGTGGCAAATAACGGCACGGGTACGGCTCGGGCACTGAAAATCAACTCGGCACAGCCCAGGATTACCGAAAACCAGCTCGGCCTTCTGATAGACTTTGCCATCCAGGGCTGCCAGGTGAACGGCAGCACTGTGTCACCGAGCCTTCTGGTCGACTTCGGCGACATTGGAGCAAATTCAGCAAAGGTCGCCCGCTGGATTATGACGTGCAGCCTTTCAGGAACCTTTGTGGAATTCACCGCCGACTTCTCCCACTCTGACGAGCTGGGCGGCGAGCTCACCTCGCTCCTGCAGGCGACTAACACCCATTTTCTGGTCCGGGAAGTGATGGTGGATGTCGCCGGCAAGGACACGGTCCCCGATTTCCTGGCCAAAGACGGTGATGTCTACCGGGTGTTCGAGTCCGAGAACATCGACACCGTTGTCACCGACCAGTCCTCCTCATCGACCGTCGCGCCGGCAGGGGGTAGCTACAGGCTCACTACACCGGTTACTGCGGGCTTCATGTACGTGAGTGTGCCCGACCCCACCGGCGGGCTTGTTGAGCTCGGTAACGTGGTCCGCTCTGACGGTAAGTACCTGAAGCGCGAGAACGCCTGGATATCGAAGATCAGGAACGAGAACCACCAGTGGGACTACTACCTGAACCTCTTTGACGCGAATTCCACCGGCTCTTACACGGTCAGCTTTGTCGAGTCGGTTTCTCTGCCCCATTCCCCTGTCATGCAGTTCATTCCCGACCGCACCGTTGAGGAGTTGCGGCAGCTCTCCTTCATCGTAGAGGCGACCGATCAGGACGGGACAATACCGTCCATAAGCGCCCTATCACTGCCGGCCCTGGCGAGCTTTGTCGACCAGGGCGACGGCACCGGCATCTTCAGCTGGACCCCGGCCCTGGGTCAGGCCGGTGACTACCAGGTCACTTTTATAGCATCCGACGGAGCACTGGAGCATACCAGGAGTGTCATCATCCAGGTGATCCCTGCAGGGGATTCCGACACAGACGGGATGCCGGACGACTGGGAGATGCAGTATTTCGGAACCCTCGGCCATGACGGAACAGGCGATTTTGACGGCGACGGTATTCCGGACATGGAAGAGTATCTCCGGGGCAGCGACCCGACCGTGCCAAATCAGGCCCCGGAAGTGCCCGTGATCACTTCTCCGGCCGACCTTTCGGAAGCGGCCTTACAGCAGCCGAGCCTTACTGTTCAAGCGAGTGCCGATCCGGACGGCGATGCAGTCGTTTACACTTTTCAGCTCTACGCCGATGAGGAGATGGCCGCCCCGATTGTTCAAGGGACCGATATCGACTCAACTTCGTGGACCCCGCCCATAACGTTGAGCGACAACGCCTGGTATTGTTGGCGTGTCCGTGCAAGCGACGGGTATGCCAATACCGTTTGGTCCTATGGCAGATTCTTCGTCAACATGTTCAACGACGCCCCCGGGGCCTTCCAGGTCAGCAGCCCGTCCGGGTTCGATACCCGGACACCGGTATTGGAGGTAACAAACAGCACCGATGCAGATGGCGATGTGCTCACCTATGCATTCCAGGTATATTCGGATGCTTCCTGTACGACCCTGGTGACATCGGTTTCAGGGATTGCGCAAGGTCCTGACGGCACCACCTCATGGATGGTCGACACCCCGCTGGACAATGACACCACCTATTACTGGAAGGCCACAGCCACTGACGAGCATGGTTTTAGCACGGAAACGGTCGCAGCATCCTTCCTGGTTGATATCTCCAACAACGCTCCCTCTGCGCCATCCATACATTCGCCTGCACCCGGATCAGAGGTTGCTTCCACTGAGGTCGACCTTGTAGTGGCAAATGCGGTCGATAACGAGTGGGATACTCTCACGTACGTGTTCGAGCTTGATACCGTGAGTACCTTTGACAGCCCTGACTTCCTCACCCAGGGCGAGGTTCCCGAGCAGGAAACCACAACCTCGTGCCATGCCGAGGAGCTGGCCGACAATACACTCTACTACTGGAGGGTAAGGGCTGACGACGGCATGTCGGAAGGTGAATGGTGCACCGGCAGCTTCTTTGTGAACACAGCAAATGATGCTCCCTCAGGCCCTGTGCTGAAGAATCCGGCGGACCAGGCGTGGGTGAACACGTTTACCCCGACATTAGAGATCTTCCCGTCATCAGATGCCGACAGGGACGCGATAACCTACACCTTCGAGGTCTATGCCGATGCAGACCTTGAAACGCCGGTGGTTTCCGGTGGAACCGATGCCTGCTCCTGGACCTTGCCAATCAGCCTGGACGACAGCGCCTGGTACACCTGGCGTGTCACGGCTGAAGACGAGCACGGCAAGGCAAGCCCATCGATGCAGACGGCGAGGTTCTTCGTGAACAGCGACGGCATCGACGACGCCCCGGTTCTCGGCTTCGTGCAGCCCATGGGAGATGTGAGCACCAATGCCGAGTCGTTCGAGATCGTCTGGGACGACCAGGATCCTGACAGCAATGCGACGATCTCGCTGTACTATGCATTTGACGGCAGCGGGACCGGAGGCTACCTCATCGCGGACTCCATTCAGGAGGATCCGGACGGAGAGGCTGACCGATACCTTTGGGACCTTGCAGGCCTTGCAGACGACACCTATTATCTCTATGCCGTGATCGCCGACAGCACCACATCGGTGACCGTGACCTGCCCGTATGCCATCACCATCGACCGGGTGCCCCCGGTCGCTCTTGCCGACCCGCCGGCGGGAACCTACACCTCGGTCCAGAGTGTGACCCTTACCGCCAATGAGCCGGCAGACATCTATTATACACTCGACGGCACCGATCCTGACACCACTTCAATACAATACACAGGCCCAATAGAGATCTCCGCGGACACCACGGTGAAATTCTATCCCGTGGACCTTGCAGGCAATGCCGGGGAAGTGTCAACTGCCGCATATGTCATCTCGCAGTCTCCACAAGAGCTTTATGTGGTTGTGAAAACAAGCTCGGGAAGTGCTATTGCTGGTGTCAGAGTATATGCATTCACCGAGGTCGGATCATACACCGGCCTCTATGCAGTGACCGAAGAAAACGGCATTGCCAGGTTCGATATGCAGACTCTCGGGACAGGCAGCTTCACGTTCCGGGCAGACTATCTCGGAAGCCAGTTCTGGAGTGGGGGCATCACCCTGCCCAGGAAGGCATCCCTGTCAGCCGGATGGGCGCATACCGTGGGCGTGCGTACCGACGGAACGGTCGTGACGGTTGGAAACAATGAAAAAGGCCAGTGCAATGTGAATGACTGGACGGACATTGTGCAGACTTCTGCCGGGCTGTATCACACCGTCGGCCTGCGTTCAGACGGCACGGTCGTGGCTGTAGGATTTAACATGAACGGCCAGTGCAATGTGAATGACTGGACGGACATCGTGCAGGTCTCTGCATCGGGAGCCCATACAGTAGGATTGCGCACCGATGGCACAGTCGTGGCTGTCGGAACGAACAGCGCAGGCCAGTGCAATGTGAGCGGCTGGACGGATATAGTGCAGATTGCGGCAGGTGACGAACACACCGTGGGTCTGAAGTCTGATGGGACCGTGGTATCGGTGGGAAGTAATATGGACGGCCAGCGAGATGTGGGCGTGTGGACGGACATCGTCCAGATTTCAGCCGGTTCATATAATACTGCCGGTCTGAAGTCTGATGGGACCGTGGTTATTGTGGGCTCGAACTACGACAGCCAGTGCAACGTGGGCAGCTGGACGGATATCGTGCAGGTGTCGGTGGGAACCTCACACACCATAGGCCTGCGTTCCGATGGAACCGTGTTGGCAACCGGAACGACCGTCAGTCAGGATGATGTGGATGACTGGAGTGATATAATCCAGATCGATGCCGGATGGGCTTATGCTGTAGGATTGAGAAGTGACAACACTGCAGTAGCAGCCATATGGAATGGCTACGGCCAATGCAACGTGGAGGACTGGAACCTGACAGCAGAAGCTGGGCCGTCGGTGGATATCGTCATCGAGGAAGAAACCGTCGATGTCCAAGTAACGACGGCTGCCGGCCCTGTCGCAGAGGTGAGGGTTTATCTGTACAGCTCTACTGGTGCTTACCTCGGCACATACCTGCTCACCGACCCATTGGGCACGGCCATGTTCATGCTCCCCGCGGGGCATACCTATATCTTCCGCACAGATATCCTCGGGTCCCAGTATTGGAGCGACCCCGTTCATGTACAGCCAGGAGGAGCGAATACGGTACTCGTGGATGCAGGCGGCGGAACGTATACGATCACGGTCCGGAAAGACCTGGACAGCCCGCTGGCAGGGCTGAATGTATATCTGTTCAACCAGGCCGGAAGCTATCTGGGCCTCTTCGGCACGACCGATTCAACCGGAATGGTTGGGTTTAATGTTCCGGAGGGCACATACAAAGTGCGGGTCGACTACCTCGGCTATCAGTTCTGGAGCATTGAAAACGAGATACTCGACGACACTGCCGTTGATGTCACCATTGACCATCAGGATGTTGAAATATCAGTAGACGGGTTCTACCTGAACACAACAACCGCTCTGGCAGGAGTCCAAGTCCATCTCTTTACCTCGGGGGGTTCCTATCTGGGCCGATACATGACGACAGACGCCGGAGGGCTGGTGGTCTTCTCACTGCCCGATAAACCCTACAAGGTTCGTGCAGATTATCTCGGCAGGCAGTACTTCAGCGACGAGTTCACCTGGGCGGGCACTGGTGTTGAGATTCCGTTCGCTGAAGCACAGATAACCGTTTTGGGAAGCGGAATGCCTCAGCCCGGCGTGAGTGTATTCGTATTCAACGATCAGGAGTCCTACCTCGGTATATCAGGTACCACCAATGCAGATGGACAAATTCTGTTCAGTCTGCCCGAGGGGTCTTACAATTTCAGGGCCGATTACAGCGGGAACCAGTACTGGAGCGATGATCAGACCCTGCTTGCCGACCAGACAAACCCGGTGGATATCAATGTGGGAGGCGGACCGTTCAGTCTCACCGTTCTCAAGGGCGCAAACGATCCCCTTGCGGGCGTGGTCTGCTACGTGTTCAACGAGGCGGGGGCATTCCTGGGTCTGTCCGGCACCACCGACGATCTCGGAGAAGTTGGCTTCGATCTTCCGAGCGGTTCATACCGGTTCCGTATCGATTATCTCGGAGCACAGTTCTGGACGGGTATACAGGCAGTTCCGGCCACGCTCGAGCATACGGAGATCATCACCCATCAGGACATCGTCATAACCGTGGCCGGAGATCTCGGCCCCGACTCAAGGCCCCTGCAGAGCATCCCTGTATATCTCTACAGCGCCGACGGGAGCTATCTCTCTATCAGCGCATACACCGACGGAAACGGGCAGGTGACATTCAACCTGCCGGATATGGCATTCAAGGCCAGGGCCGACTATCTCGGCAAGCAATACTTCAGCGATGAATTCACGTGGCAGGATACCACGGTTTCCATCCCCGAAGGAACTGCACGGGTGCTGGTGAATATCGAAGGGGCGCCCCTGGGCGGTGTGCCGGTATACGTCTACTCTTCCACGGATTCCTACCTGGGAATCACCGGAACAACGAGCTCTCAGGGTATCATCGAGCTCTGTCTGCCGGAAGGCACCTATAAGTTCCGTGCCGACTACCAGGGCGGCAGGTTCTGGATCTCTTCAGGCATTGCACACGACATGGTGAACGAGGTGGATCTCAATACGGGCGGCGGCGAATTCACTCTTGTGGTGGATGCCGGGCAGAGCCCGCTCGTGGGGGCCAGAGTATACCTGTTTACCGAAGCCGGTTCCTCCCTGGGTATGTCCTCGACCACCGATGAGGCGGGACAGGTGAGGTTCGTGCTGTCCAGCGGCAGATACAAGTTCCGGGTGGATCACCTGGGGTACCAGTTCTGGAGCGAAGTGTTCGAGGTGCCTCTCGCGCTGTCGGGACTTATGAGCATTCCCCACCAGAACCTGACGGTCTCTGTTGACGGATACTACCTCCAGCCACTGGCAAAACAGGGAATCAGCGTATATCTCTTCTCGGCTTCAGACAGTTATCTGGGGCAGACTTTGGCCACGGGGGCAGACGGTACAGTCACCTTTCTGCTGCCAGACAGGCAGTACCAGGTACGGGCCAATTACCTCGGCCACCAGTTCTGGAGCGAGGTGTTCCAGTCTCAAAACGCGGCGGTCACCATCGACGAAGGGCTGCTGAGAATATTCGTCACCAGGTCCGGTGCAGCTCAGGAGGGGGCCAGGATATACCTTTACAGCGAGAGCGACGCCTACCTCGGGTTGTATGAGACCACCGATGTCTCCGGGGCGGCCGAATTCATCCTCCCGAACCTTTCGTTCAGATTCCGAATAGATCAGGGCAGCACTCAGACCTGGATCCCGCCCATCGTCATCAGGGAAGGCCAGGAGCAGGAGGTGGAGGTCGATCTCGATGAATAGAGACGCGGCATATTGCAAGGGCAGGTCCGGTTTCAGACCGGGGAGAGAGAAAACTCTGAAGGATTCGTGCAGAAAGTTGCACGGGCACGCCCCCTTCTTCTTTTCTCTCATCCTTCTCATTTTCCTCTTTTTCCCCGCCCATGCACCGGCAAACACAGACGCCGACGATCAGCCCACCACCAGGGTTGCAAATCAGGTGTGCCCGGATCTTTTTATCACTGCCGAGGATCTGCAAAAAAAACTTGAGCGGAAATCCCCCATCACACTGGTAGACATCCGGAGCCGGGAAGAATTCGATCAGGCCCGCATCCCGGGCTCTCTCAACATTCCGCTGCATTTCATCAGGACCAAGGCGTTCCTGAAAAGCAGCCGGATCGTCATTGTTACAGAGGGCTATCAGTATGCACGGCTGGAACCGGAGTGCAAGCGCTTGGAGCAGCAGGGATTCATGGCGTCGATTTTGTTCGGAGGCCTGAACACATGGAAGCAGGCAAATCTGCCAATGGAAGGAGAGGCCTGGGCACACAAGGCTTTCGACCTCATCGGCCCCGAGGAGTTCCATCCCGAGAAGGGCTGCGACCTCTGGGTGGTCCTGGACGCAACTTCAGACAGTGCATTGGAGCCCATTCTGCCGTCCGCGGTGCGATGCGACGGCAAGAGCGCCTTCACCTCGTCCCGTGTGAAGAAAACAATGAAGGAAAAAGGGGAGGCAGGCCCATTCCTCGTCCTCATCGTAAACGACGACGGCAGGGATCTCACGGGTATATCCAGGGCCGCATCCAAGGCCGGTCTCAGGAACGTCTTTTACCTGCAAGGCGGCGCCAGGGCATACAGGCAGCACCTTCAGAACATCGCATTGTCGAAGGAGCCAAGAGAGAAACGAGTGCAGAAGATCGAAAAGTGCCCGACATGCGGCGGGCAGTCATAATCAGGGCTTGATATATGTAAGAGCGGCTGGTGCCGCGATGAGTTGGGGCTGAGAGAAGAGGACTGTGAGTGGTTTCTGACATACCGGGAATGCCCGGATATAAGCTGTTTTCATTACAGAGGAGATTATGATGAGCGTGCGCGATATTTGCAGAGGGTGTGCATCAGAAGACAAAGGTGTTCGTCTATCCTACTCGATCGGACATGGAAGTATTGGTTGGCGCGAATTGACATTAACCCTGATTTTGATCTGCTGTTCATTTTCCCTTCTTCCCGCTGATTCTTATGCAGAAGCTTCCTTTAAGCGCCCGATAACAATTGATCATACCAAAGTTGCGTATGATGGTTCATTACAGATGTTCTTCGAAATGAAAAATGATCCGAACATTGGCCTTAAGATTTCAGACACAGCTTCTGGTAACGACGTCTACTTTACTGATATCAACGGCACTCTGTTGAACTTTGAAAAGGTTAGTTTCTCCTATACATCTTCAACGAACTGGAAGTGGCAGGGGTGGATACGCATACCCTGGATATCCAGCACCCAGGATACACAGTTTTATGTAATTTACGGTTCACCAACTTATATGGATAGAAGCAATGCGGAGACCACGTTTCCAACTGTTGATGGCTATGTGGCAGTATATCATTGTACCGAGAATAATCTTATAGATTCGACCTCGAATCATAATGATGGCACATCTTATGGTTCTATGGCGAGCCCTGTCGATTGGGCTCTTGGCAAAGGGCTCATTCTGGACGGCCAGAACGATTATATTGATCTGGGTAAGAAGGATCCGCTAAAGAACCTATTCAATAATGATAATAAATTTACCATAAGTTTATATATTATTCCCTATGACAAACCCTCCACTGGGGATTCTGGTGGATGGGACTGGATTTTGTGCAAAGCGTTTACGTCTAATGCCTTTCCTTATTTTCAATGGGATTTGAGAAGATATGAGGATCCTACGGACAACCATATTTCCGCTAGGATGTGGTCTACTTCTCAAGAAGCATCAAATTTATCCACATCCCCACTAAATACTTTAACAAGAATAATTACAACCAGAGACGCTCAAAATTGTATTACTCTCGCAACGAATGATGGAACGAACAAGTCCACATCTTCGAACTCACAATCCGCTGTATCAAATTATGACACTGAACTTGTTCTCGGGATGAACAAGAATATTCCAAGTGATGTATACGCATTTCACGGGATGATAGGCGAGGTATGGATTTTAGATAGAGTGGTACCAGATCAGAAGATCTGGACCGAATGGAACAATCAGAATTCACCGGGGACATTCTATACTATTGGTGCTGAAGAATTACAGGGTCAATATGAAGTTAAGGCTTCTAGAGTTGCTAGGTTGTGTTCAAACAACTACCAATCTTGGTCGGATATGCGTATTAACCCTACTGCTCGCAGTGTGCTAAATTCTTCCAGCATTTTATGGCCGCGAATAAGAACCTGGGACGGGTGGTATGCTGATGCCCATCAGGTGCAGCGCTGGTGGTTGGGTTTTGATCTTAGTAATTTAAATATTGGTAGTTCCAATGTTATTTCAGCCAATCTTCATTTATTTGCTTATGCTTGGGATCCTGCTTCTAATCCTCCTAATACTGATGGACCAGATGCCGTAATGACCACAAATGTTATTGTGGCTAAGGGGACACTTGATAACAGAGAAATCACTATAAATGATTGGCTACAGTGGGAAAACGTGGCTTGGTCGGATCCTTTTAATGGACTCTATGTAGATCAAGATTATTATGAGGTTATTGTTCCCCTCAATCAAGAAGCTATTGATTATATTAATAACAATCTTTGGCTTTCTCTATGCATTATGGAAGCCGATCATGACTTCACCGGCACACCTTGTCCAGTCGATGTTTATCGTAAGGAATGGTATGGTGGTATATTTCGCTATGGTGGCGATTATACACCATACCTTGAAATAACATCTTTGCAATCTCTTGAAGGCCCGGATCTTTCAATTGAAAGTTTTACCTACACCCCGCAAATAACAATCGAGCCGGGGCAGGAAGTTGTGCTCACGGCAACCATTCAGAACACTGGGACCATGGATACGAATAATGGTTTCAATGTAACGTTTTTTGTTGATGGAACAAATATCGGAACCCAGGCGGTAAGCGAGATAATCCCGGCTAATGGAACTGTCAAACTGTACCAGTCTTGGACGGCCACATCAGGTGACCATACCGCAGTGGTAGTGGCAGACAGCACGAGAGCCGTTGTTGAATCGGATGAATGGAACAATTCGTATACGGTAAATCTCCCGAATATCGATGACTACACAGCACCTTTGCTGACAAGCACAACGCCTCTCAATGATGCTACAGTGCCGTCCGCCAGTCAGATAAGTTTTATTCTTACAGACCAGTACACGCCGATCGACGATACAGCCGTGATTTCAAGTGTTGTCGTCACAAACAGCCAGGGGCAGCAGGTTGCCGGAACGACGACAGAGGTCAATGACCGGTTCACATTCAATCCGCAGGTAAGTCCGCTGGAAGACGATACATATCAGGTGTCCTTCACTGCTGCTGATATTCACGGGAATTTCCAGGAGTACAGCTTCTCTTTCACGGTGGACAACTATACCAACGTAGGTGGCACGATTTCAGTGAACACGGTATGGACGAGGGCTGGGAGTCCGTATGTAGTCACGAGCAATGTCACGGTCAATTCGGGGGTGACGCTGACGATTGAGCCTGGGGTGGTAGTGAAGTTTGGGCAGGGTAAGGCGTTAACAATAGATGGGACAATTGTAGCTGTCGGCACGCCTGAGGAGCGAATATATTTCACCTCGATCCGGGATGACAGTGTAGGAGGGGACACGAACGGGGACGGAAGTTCAACGAGTCCAGCCAAAGGGAATTGGTTCTTTATGATGTTTAACTCCCGCAGCATGAATAATGTGCTTGACAATGTTGTGGTAAGATATGGTGGAGGTAGTAGTTTCCCCCAGGTTCGGGTTCACACATCTTCCCTCACGCTCAGCAGCAGCACAATCGAGCAGAGTGCGTATCAAGGGATACAAATCAACGGGGTTTCTCCAACGATCCAGGGGTGCATCGTCCGGAATAATTCTTACCCCGGGATTTATGCTTCAGGCACAGGCTGCAACAATGCCAGAATCCAGTGCAACACCATCTATGGAAACAACCATGGCATTTATCTCACCAGCAGCGCAAACCCGAGCACCATCGTCAACAACAACTTTATCGGAAACAGCAGCAACGGTCTCTATAACGGCACCAGCGGCATCACGGTCTCGGCGCTGAACAACTGGTGGAACAGAGATACCGGGCCGAACACGACCGGTGCCGACAAGACCTATGGCGCCGTGAATGCGACCCCCTGGCTCACCGCAATGGCCAACTGTGACAACACGCCGCCGGTGCTTGCCTCGACGAGCCCGGTCAACGGTGCGTACCTCCAGCAGGTGACCTCGGTGACCTTTACCCTGTCTGCCGTGTACGACCCCGTGGACGATGCCGCTGTCATCGCGAGCGTGTCAGTCAAAGACAGCGGAAACAACCCTGTGAGCGGCACGGTATCGGAGAGCAACGACAGGTTTACGTTCACCCCTGATGTCTCGCCCATGGCGGATGATATCTACACGGTCTCCTTCACCTCGGCAGACACGGCAGGCCGCACCAAAGACTACACCTTCTCCTTCATGGTGGACGGGATTCAGCCTCCGCTGCCTGCGGGCATCGGCGGCACGGTCACCAGCGGGGATATCCAGGTGCGTCCGGGGGTGAACACGTCCACCTCCGCATCGGTCACCATCACCGGCACTCGCGAGGATGACACCGGTGTCTGGATCAACGGCACCCGTAGGGTGGATTTCGGCTCCGGCCCGTGGTCCGCGGCACTCACCCTCGTCCAGGGAGAAAACGCCCTTGAGATCTGGATCCAGGACCGGGCGGGCAACAAAAGCGAGTCGGTGTTCGTCGACATCACCGTAGACTCGATAGCGCCTCTGGCCGGCTCCGCCACCCCCGCACACAACACCCTGACCAGCACGCCTCCCGCGACCGTCGTGATCGGCTATACCGAGGCCACGAGCGGGCTGAATCTCGACGCCTCGACTCATATCATCAGGAACAGCGCCCAGGTCGAGGCGGCAGGCTCCTGGTCGATCGTGGGCGACAACCAGCTCGTGTTCACTCCGTCAAGCGCGTTCGCCGACTCCACGTATACCGTCTCCATACAGCTCAGAGACAACTTCGGAAATGCAGGCAGCCTGCTCCAGTACTCCTTCACCGTGGACACCACGCCTCCGGATCCACCCGCCGTCAGCCCGGTGACCTCTCCCACCCACCGCATCAACCAGACCATCACCGGCGCCAAGGAGGCATATGCCAACATCCTGCTGAACGGCGCCGAGGTGGTGGGCCGCACCTCGGCCACGAGCTGGCAGCACACCGTCACCCTTGTCTCCGGCATGAACCATCTCGTGTTCACCACCACGGACCGCGCCGGAAACACGAGCCAGCCCGCCGAGGTGGACATTCTGTTCGACGACGTTGCACCACCGCCGGTGAACACCCTGGTTCTGGACAACCGAGGCAGCGGCACCACCATGGGGCTGAGCTGGGCCGGGTATGACGAGAGCGTGCACGGCGACGTCGCACAGTACCGCGTCTATATACAGACCGCTTCGTTCAATGACGTCGCAACCCTCGTCCCGTTCGATACAGTAAGCGCCGGTACCTTTACCTACACCGCGACCGGCTTGGTTAAAGGCACGACATACTACTGCGCCGTGGTGGCCGCCGACCAGGCAGGCAACTCCAACAGCTCGGTCGTGCCGGTCTCGGCCGCGCCCGCCGATTCCCAGGCCCCGGAAAACGTCACCGATCTCCGGGTCGCCTCGTTCGACAACCGCCTGTTCCTGAGCTGGACCGCGTCCGCAAACACCGCGGGAGACCTGTCCGGCTACAGGCTCTATGTGAGCGGATCGGCCCTGGGCACCGACATCGCCTCCGACCAGACGGGCTACGACCTTACGGGGCTGATCCCGTCGAGCGCCTACACGCTCAAGCTCACCTCCGTGGACGCCGACGGCAACGAGAGCACGGGCGCCTCCATCACGGGCTACACGCTGCTCGGCAACCCCACGGGCCTGGCGGTCAGCCCGTACAGCGGGCAGGTCGACCTCACCTGGAACGGCGTGCAGCCGTCCGCCAACGTCCAGGAATACCGCGTCTACACGAGCATGTCCGACTTCTCGAGCGTTGAGGGAATGACCCCGAAGACGAGCACCCCCTCCACATCTGCCCGGGTTGCAGGCCTCACCAACGACACCGTCTACTTCTTCGCCGTAACCGCGGTGAACAAGTCCGGAGGCGAGCGCAAAGAGGTGACGGCCATATCGGCAACCCCGAGGCCCGACGCCGAAGGCCCCTCACTCGCAAACTTAAGGCTCAACGGCTCTGCCTTCTCCAGCGGAGGCACCATCACGGGCTCCGGCACCTTCGCAGTCACCGCCTCAGATCCGGCGGGCATCTCCAGGGTCGAATTCTTCCTGGACGGCACCCTCCTGGCCACCGACTACTCGGCCGAATACACCTGCTATATTGCCATCGAGCAGCTCGACGACGGCAGCCACACACTCACTGTAACCGCCTACGACACACTGGGAAACAGCACCAGCCAGGACTATACCGTCACCGTGGCCTTGGCCGTTCCTCCCGCCCCTGTCATCACGAGCCCGGCAAACGGCCTCTCCACCAACAACGCGGCCGTCACCGTAGCCGGAACCACGCAGAAAAACACCACCGTCACCCTCTTCAACAACGGCGCGAACACCGGCGTCACCCAGACGGTGGGCGGCTCCGGCACGTTCGGCATCCCCTTCACCTTAAGCGAGGGGCAGAACAGCCTCCAGGCCATGGCGAGTAACCGGGCGGGCAACTCCCCCCTGAGCGCCGCGCGCGCCGTCACCCTCGACACCACCATCCCGCCCGGCCCCACCGGTCTTACGGCGCAGTCCCGCGAGAGCGGGCAGATCGCGCTCTCCTGGCGCGCTCCGGGCGGCGTCTCGGTCAAGGGCTATAACCTCTACCGGGCATCGTCCGGCTTCACCTCCGTCACCCAGGCCCAGAAGGTGAACACCGGCCTGATCACGGCCGCATCGTTCACCGATCTGCCGCCCACCGACGGCACCTGGTATTACCGCGTCGTGCTCGTCAGCCAGGCCGACAACGCAAGCGAGCCCTCGGGCGAGGCCTCGGCCGCATCTGACCGTACCATGCCGTCCGCCGCCATTGCCTATACGCCTTCGGGCAACTATGACGAGACCACGGGCCGCATGGCACCCGGCCTGGTGGCGGTCCGGGTGACCGTGAGCGAGCCGCTGCAGACCGTGCCGTTCCTGAGCATCGTGCCGTCGGGCGGCGTGCCCGCATCGGTCCAGCTCACCGCCGCCGGCGATCTTGCCTATACCGGCTACTACACCATCACCGAGTCCACCCCCACCGGCACGGCCGCCGCGCTCTTCTCCGGGAGAGATCTGGTGGGCAACCGCGGCACGTCCGTCACCTCGGGAGAAGCGCTCAATATCGACACCGACGGCCCGGCAGTAGGGCGGATAACCGTCGAGCCCCACGACCCGGTCAGAAACGACAGCGCGAGCCCGGTGACCGTCACCGCAACCTTCGGTCTGAACGAAGAGGTGAAAGAGGGCACCACCCCCCTTCTCTCCTACCTGCTTTCGGGCGAGGGCAGGCAGAGCGTACCCGTCGACCCCCCGAGCCTGATCGCCACCGTGCAGGGCGACATCCAGACCTGGCAGGCGTCGTTCACCCTGCCTGCGGACGCCGGGCTCACCGGAGCAGAGTCGCTGAGCTTCGCCTTCGAGGCCCTCGACGACCTCGACAACACCGGCAGCTCCGTCGTCTGCAGCAACATCTTCCAGGTCTACCAGGGCGACCTGCCGCCGCTCGACGCCCCCACGGGGCTCAAGGCGGTCTCGATGACCGGGGGCGAGATCGAGCTTTCGTGGGATGCGGTGGCCGATTCCGCCGGCTACATGGTCTATCGCCAGGCCCCTGGCGAGCAGGATCTCTCCGAGTATCAGCGGGTCGAAACCGGAACCGGCCTCGTCGATGCGCCGTCAGCCGAGGGCCAGTACGCCTATGCGGTGAGCAGCATCCGCTTCGAGAACGGCCAGGAGTCCTTCAGCGGCCGCAGCGCCCAGGTCACGGCGGCCTCCGACGCCACGGCGCCCGCCGCGCCAGCGGACCTCGCGCTCTCCCTCGTGCCCCAGGGCATCCGCGCCCAGTGGACGGCGTCCTCCTCCGTCGAGCCCGTCACCTACTCGCTCTATCGCGCGAACACCACCGAGATCACCTCTGTCGCAGGCCTGACCGCAATCCTGAGCAAGATCGCGCAGCTCTCGGCCGTCGACCCGACGCCGTCGCCCACCGACCACTGCTACGTAGTCACGGCAAAGGACGCCGCGGGCAACGAGTCGGCGCCCTCAAACTCCTACTATCTCAACTTCTCCCTGCTGCCGGTCTCCTCGGTCACCGTGGTGCAGAGCGACTATGCGGCACCTGTGGTCACCTGGACCCACCCGGGCGGCGCGGTGGCAGGCTATGACTTCTACATCGGGCCCGACGATGCCGGGATGAAGATGAACCAGGGCCTGCTCACCCAGAGCACCTACACCGACAACGGTTTTGCAGGCGACGAGCGCCGCTACACCATCGTGGCGGTTGACGCAAACCAGCAGCAGAGCCTGGCCCGGAGCATCGTCCTGCCCAGGCTGAGCGCCGTCCTGGCCGAAAGCTCCACGGTCAGGCGGGGCATCATGAACGTCATCGAGTACACCGTGGTGAACGACTCGGCCTTTGCGGTCCAGGGCGTGCGCCTGGTGGCGAACCTGGGCGGACGCAGCCACACCACCGAGCCCTTCGTCGTCGAGGCCAA
>ERZ795030.355-NODE-355-length-72373-cov-16.088885_pt1 | contig 72373 bp, 64 predicted proteins | sample MGYA00375122_ERZ795030 | MGnify/ENA primary metagenome ERZ795030 (study PRJEB30165, sample SAMN05720146) | activated sludge metagenome | isolation source: anaerobic digester from wastewater treatment plant | place: Japan | collected 2015-04-20 ... | reverse complement strand
AGGAGCAGGGCCTTGACGGGCAGGCGCCTGCGGCCGGCCCGGTTACAGATCTCACGGGGGTCCATTCCGGTCAGGATATCGACCGGGCGGGAACGGAGGACGGACGGGCCGCTGCGGAAGGTCAACGTGGCGAAGCGACGGGGATCGATGCAGATGATCTCTCCGTTTTCGAAGGCGATGCTGAAGCGGGTATGCGGAGGGATGAGATCACCGGACCGCCGCCAGAAGAGTCTCCCGGACATCCTTAAATGAATGTGAATTACCGGGCCCCCCAGATCTATCTCCACCTCCTTGCCGGCCCGCCGGATCTCCCGGACCCGCCGGCCGATCATCTCGGGAAACCGCACCAGCTTTTCATCATAGATCCGGACCTCGCAGATCTTCTCCGACGTTATCGTCTGTCTTAGTTGACGTAAGAGGGTTTCTACTTCCGGCAGTTCCGGCATCGCTGGCTCCTATAGAATTCCCGAACGGATGATAAAGATCAGCAGCGCCAGTCCGAGGAACCCGGCCAGAGAAAAGCCGAGGAGCCCGATGACGGACAGGCCGAAGAAAGACGGTCCGATCTCCGCCGCCAGGATGAAGGAGGAACCGATGACGATCGCCGCGATGATCAAGGCAAAGGCCAGACGGTTGGAAGACCGGTTGAGTTCGAAGATGAGATGCTCCAGCCCCCGGTGTTCAAAACCGATTTGCAGTTTCCCCTGCCGGACCTGCCGTAAGGTGACGAGGAGATCTTCCGGGAGGTCCCGGAGATGACCCAGCAGCTCGGTGGTGGATTCGAAGGCCTGCAGGAGAAGCTGCTTCGGCTGCAGACGTTCGGTGATCAGGCGCTTGATGAAAGGACGAACCCGTACGGTAATGTCGAAATCCGGGTCCAACTGCAGACCGATGCTCTCCACCTGGGTCATCGCCTTGATCATGAAGAAGATGTCCGGAGGGAGACGAAGCTGATGGCGGGAGGTGAGATCGATGAGATCCTCCAGGATCGCGCCGACCCGAACGTCTTTCAGGGGCTTGTAGAGATGCAGGTCCGCAAAGGTGGCGATGTCCCGCTCCAGGAGCCGCCGGTCCGGCTCCTGCTGAAACTCCACCACCTTCAGAACGGCGTCGGTGATCTTAGGGATGTCCCGATGGATATAACCCATGATGAATTCGGTAAAATGTTCGCGATCCCGGGCATCCAGGTGCCCCATCATGCCGAAATCCAGGGTGCAGATCACATTGCCGGGGAGGACGAACATATTGCCCGGGTGGGGGTCGGCATGAAAAAATCCGTGGATGAAGACCTGCTCCAGGATGAGATCGGTTCCGCGGGCCGCCAGCAGGGTGAGGTTGTATCCTTTCGCTTCCAGAAGGGCGATGTCGTTGATCTTGATCCCCTCGATGTACTCCATGGTCAGGAGACGCTCCGTTGAGGCATGGCGAAAGACCCGGGGCACATAAATGGCGGGATTGTCTCGGAACTGGCGGGCGAAGCGCTCCGCATGCGAGGCCTCGAGATGGAAATTTATCTCCTTCCGGATCGTCCGGGCAAACTCATCGACGATACGGCTGGGACGATAAAGTCTGAGCTCCTCGATATAGTGTTCCAGCAGACCGGCCAATTGGAAGAGGATACCGATGTCCTGACCGATGGTTTTCGATATCCCGGGCCGTTGAATCTTGACGGCCACGTCCTCGCCGGTGATCAGGGCGGCCCGGTGCACCTGGGCGATGGAGGCGGCGGCGATCGGCGTCTCGTCGAAGGTGGAAAAGATCTCCTCCAGCGGGGCTTGCAGCTCCTCCTCGATGATGGTTTTCGCCTCGGCAAAGGGGAAAGGCTGAACATCGTCCTGGAGCTTGGACAATTCCTCCACCATCTCGATGGGGATCAAGTCCGGACGGGTGGAGAGGACTTGTCCCATCTTGACGAAGGTAGGACCCAGCTCCTCGCAAACCATCCGGATCCGTTCATAATTGTTCAGGTTATCGAGTTCTTCCTGTCGCTTCCGGGAAAGAAGACGCGCCCCCATTTCGATGTAACGGCCGAGGTTCAACCGGTCGATGATACCGTCAAAACCGTATTTGAACAGGACCGTCAGGATCTGGCGGTAGCGGTTGATGTTGCTGTAAGTGCGGGCGATACCGCCCAGTCGGCGAAGTTGCATAAACCCTCATACCCGGCAGGGGGGCATAACGAGAGGTGAAAATATTCGGCGGATTATGGACGCTTGGGCTCGAAAATGCCCTTTTAAAGAATTGATCTCATTGATCATAGAATTTCCCACCATCGCCTTCCGGAGAAGGATCACAGAAAACCGTCATGAACTTTTCCCATAAAGATCTTTTGGGGTTGTTTTCCTGCCCGGACGGAAATCGGACGGCAAACAAAAGGCACTCCCCGACCATCCGCCCCCCAAAGCATATCAGGCGGGCATGGAATGATTTATTATGAAAACAGCCCGTACCTGTGTCCCTCCCCCTTGATCTGGGAGGGAGGCGGGGGTGTTTTCATGCTTCGTGGCATCATCCCAAGGGGCGTGAAGGTTTTTACCATGGAGTCCGTTTTCAGGCCGTCTCTTTGGCTTTGTTTACCTGCTCGAGCTTGGCGAGGCGCGCTTTTAATTCTTCCATTTCGGATCGGGTAGGGATGTTCATCCTACTCACCACCGCGTTGACCATTGCCTCGGTCTTCTCTTCTATGTCCCGGCGGGCCTGTTTGGATTTTTCCATCCATTCCGTAAGCGCCTCACGGGCCTCCTTTTCGGACATCTCCCCGCGCTTTACCAATTCCTCGGCAAAACCCTTCATCTTTTCGGTCGTCATCACGGCCAATCCCGCTCCAAAGAGCACCGCTTTTCTCAAAGTATCAAACATGACTATCTCCTTTCTTGATGAACCCACAAAAACCCGTCCGGGAGACGACGCAGGAAAAATCTATAGAGGCACGGCACTACCGAAGCCGAGCTATAATGATCGTGAACCGTAGCGTTATCAAGAGAGAAAGTCAATCAGTTTGAAGGCAATTTATGGTAATTGCAGTTCACCATGACGTGTGATAAGCAATCAGCGCGTCGGGCCGGGGGAACACGACCGGCAAGGACAGAACGAAGTAATTCACGACCCGCCTCACCGGGCGCCGTTTTATTGTCGCGCAGATGGAGGCGACTTCATTACTCGGCAGGAGAAGGCGTTACCCCGGAGACAAGTGTCAAGGAGAAAACGTTGACGATGGTAGAGGAAATCATAAAGAAGGCAAATTTGGAGGGGAGAAAAACTCTTTCCGAGGCAGAATCAAAAAACATATTGAGAACTTACGGAGTTCCCGTCGTAAAGGAGGTGGTGGTGGAAACCGCGGCGGAGGCGGCCGCGGCCGCGGCTCGGCTCGGCTATCCCGTGGTACTCAAGGGCCTGGGCGCCCGGCTGACCCATAAAACGGAAAGAGGGCTGGTGCATCTAAACCTCAAAAACGGCGATGAGATCCGAACCGCTGCGGCAAAAATCACGGCCGCCGCCGGAGAGGATCTCGAAGGGCTGTTGCTCCAACCCCAGATGACAGGCCGCCGGGAATTCGTGGCCGGGTTGTTCTGCGATCCTCAGTTCGGCCCCGTGGTCATGTTCGGCTTGGGAGGCGTCTTCACGGAAGCCCTGGCCGACGTCGTTTTCCGGGTGGCACCGGTCAGCGAAGCCCAGGCCGCGGCAATGCTGGAGGAACTGCACTCCCGGGCGCTCCTGGGCCCCTTCCGGGGCGAGGCGAAGGCTCGCCGCGAAGAGCTGATCAGGACGATTATCGGCCTGTCACGATTGGGAATGGACGTAGGTGAGATCACCGAAATCGATATCAACCCCCTGCTTATCGGACCGGACGGTCAGGTGTCCGCCGTGGACGCCCTGATCGTCCTGGGAGAACGACCGGATGCCGAAAACCGGCGGCCACCCGTAAAAGTGGAAGATATCGCCCGGATTTTCCATCCCCGCTCCGTGGCCTTCATCGGCGCTTCCGCCCAACTCGGCAAATGGGGTCATCTGTTGATGACCGACCTCGTCACCGGCGGTTACGAGGGGGAGATCTATCTGGTTAACGCCAAAGGCCGGGACATCGCCGGACGTAAGGTATATCCATCGGTAACCGATATCCCCGGCCCGGTCGATCTCGGGATCGTCACCATCCCGGCCGCCCAGGTCCGGGAGCTGCTGCCCAAATTTCAGGCCAAGGGGATCAAGTACATGCTCCTGATCACCTCCGGTTTCAGCGAGGTAGGTGCGGAAGGGCGGGAAATGGAAAGAGAATTGGTCCGGGAAGCCGCAGCGGCGGGAATAGTGATCCTCGGTCCGAACACCATGGGGATCATCAACCCCCACCGAAAATTCTACTGCACCGGGACACCGGTATGGCCCCGGCCGGGATCTATCGGCCTGGTGGCCCAGTCGGGCAATCTGGGGACCCAGCTTCTGGCCTTCGCCGAACGGGAGGGCATCGGTATTCGGGCCTTTTCCGGCTCCGGCAACGAGGCGATGATCACCATCGAGGATTATCTCAACGGCTTCGAGGTGGACGACCTTACAAAGACGGTGGTCCTCTACATCGAAAGCATCAAGGAGGGGCGGCGTTTTTTCACCGCCGCCCGGCGGGTAGCCAGGAAGAAACCCGTCGTCATGCTGAAGGGGGGGCGCACCGAGGCGGGTAATCGCGCCGCTGCCAGCCACACCGGAGCCCTGGCGGCCAACGTAAAGATCTTCAACGCCGCCTGCCGCCAGACCGGGGTGGTGGTCGCGGATCAACCGATGGATCTCCTCGACCTCTCCGCCGCCTTTTCCAGCCTCCCCCTTCCGAAAGGAAAACGGGTGGCCATGCTCACCCTGGGCGGCGGCTGGGGAGTGGTGGCCTCCGATCTCTGCATCGAATCGGGACTGGAGGCACCAAACCTCACCCCGGACGTCATGGCGGCGATCGACGCGATCCTGCCACCATACTGGAGCCGTTCCAACCCCGTCGATCTGGTTGGCCAGTTCGACATACAAATAGCCCTGAGAGTCCTGGAAACCCTGATCAAATGGGATCATTGCGATGCCGTGATCCATTTGGGGGTCGTGGGGCGGAGATATTTCATCAATAATATGGTCAAGGCCACCGCCACCGCCGATCAAACCTATCCCCGGGAGCTCCTGGAACGGGGCCTGGCCCAGGAACGGCAGGGGGAAAAGGCCGTTTACGAAAAGAGCGCCGAGTTGATGGAAAAATACGGCAAGCCGATTTTGGGGGTAATCCTTCTCGAAGACGAAAACACGAAGACCGTTACCGACGTCCCCGGAAGCATTTACAAAGGGGTGGCTTTTCGCACCCCGGAACGGGCGGTCAAGGCCCTGGCCAAAATGGCGGAGTATCAGGCCTGGCTGGCCCGGGAAGAAAAACAGGAAAGTATCCGGCAACGGCTATGAGTTACCTCTACATGATCCGCCACGGCCAGGCCAGCTTCGGCGCCGACGACTACGACCGCCTCTCGCCCGCAGGGGTGGAGCAGGCGGAAATCCTGGCGCGGCACTGGCTGCATACCGGGCGGACGTTCGATGCGGTTTATGCCGGAGAAATGAAGCGGCAGATCGACACGGCGGCGACGGTCCTTGCCTGTTACCGGGAAGCGGGACGCACATTGCCTGAGCTCCGGATTATGCCTGAATTCAACGAGTATGACTCCCGGGGCATCCTCAGGGACCTGATCAGGAAGATGGCCGCGACTGATCCGGAATTGTCCGAAGATATCTCCCGTTTTTATACCGACAAGAAGGCCTTTCAAAGGGTATTCGAGCGGGCGGTGCTGCGTTGGGTCACCGGCGGGGATGCCGTACCGGGGGTAATTTCCTGGGAGGATTTCCGGGGGCGGGTGACCCGCGGCATCGACAGGATCCGGGAGGAAAACGGCCGGGGAAAGACCGTTGCGGTCTTTACCTCCGGAGGTCCCATCTCCGCTGCTTTTCAGCTGGCCACGGGGATTTCCGATACCGGGACCCTCCGCATCGTCTGGCATATCGTCAATGCCTCCATCTCCACGTTTCTCTATGACGCCGAGCGGTTCAGCCTGGCTTCCTTCAATGTCCAGACCCATCTGGAGGCGGCAAAAAAACCGGCCCTTATCACCTACCGTTGAAAATTTCGCGAAAGCGGGATGACACCGGGCGGACGAACAGGGGAAATTACTTGTAATCTGAAAACCGCTTCGCCATGATGAAGCACTCATAAAGGAGCAAAGCCGATGGATTTCCAGGTCTCGGAAAAGATGCAGGCCGTCATCGCCATGATGACGGAATTTGTGGAAAAGGAACTGATCCCCCTGGAGCCGGAGTTCCTCCGGAGAGATTTTCGGGAACTCCTGCCGGAACTGGAGGAAAAGAGACGTCTGGTCAAGCAGATGGAGCTTTGGGCCCCCAATCATCCTCAGGAATGCGGCGGCATGGGGTTGAATCTCATGGAACACGGCCTCGTCTCGGAGGTTCTGGGGCGCACCCCCCTGGGGCATTACGTCTTCGGATGCCAGGCCCCGGACGCCGGCAACGTGGAGATCCTCCACAAGTACGGCACGGAAGCCCAGAAGGAAAAATATTTACTGCCGCTGGTAGCGGGGAAGATCAGGAGCTGTTTTTCCATGACCGAAGTGGATCTGCCGGGATCCAACCCGGTCATGATGGACACCACCGCCGTAAAAGACAGCGGGGATTATGTGATCAACGGCCAGAAGTGGTACAGCACCGCCGCCGACGGCGCCGCTTTCGCCATCGTCATGGCCGTGACCAACCCCGACGAGGCCCCGCACCTCCGGGCCAGCATGATTATCGTCCCCACGGACACCCCGGGCTTCAATCTGGTCCGCAACATCTCCGTCATGGGCCATACGGGGAGCGATTATTTCAGTCACGCCGAGATCCTCTACCAGTCCTGCCGGGTGCCCCAGGCCAACCTCCTCGGCCCGGAAGGGTGGGGTTTCGTCATTGCCCAGGAGCGGCTGGGACCGGGACGGATCCATCACTGCATGCGCTGGATCGGCATCTGCCGGCGCGCCCTGGAGCTCATGTGCCGCCGGGCGGCGCAGCGGATCATCACCATGGACGGCAAGACCCTGGCCACCCGCCAGATCATCCAGGCCTGGATCGCCGAATCAGCGGCGGAGATCCAGGCCGCCCGGCTGATGACCCTCCACGCCGCCTGGAAGATCGAAACCCTGGGCGCCAAAGCGGCCCGGGACGACATCTCCCTGATCAAGTTCTTCGTGGCCGACGTGCTCCAGAAGGTCGTGGACCGGGCCCTCCAGGTCCACGGCGGCCTAGGCATGACCGACGATACGATCCTGGCCTTTTTCTACCGCCATGAACGGGCGGCACGGATTTACGACGGCGCCGACGAGGTCCACAAGATGTCGGTCGCCAAACGGATATTAAAGAGGAATTCATGAACAACATCGACGAAGCGAAAGCCATCCGCCCCGGCGAGGAACTGGACATCGCGGGGATCGCCGCCTATCTCCGTGAGGTCATTCCCGGCTTGACGGGAGACATTTCCGTCTCCCAGTTCCCCAGCGGCCACTCCAACCTGACCTATCTCATCACCGCCGGCAAGCGGGAACTCGTCCTGCGGCGGCCCCCGTTCGGCCGCAAGGTAAAGACCGCCCATGACATGGGCCGGGAATACCGGGTGCTGAAAGCCCTGCGTCCCCTTTTCCCGTATTGTCCCGAAGCCCTGGCCTACATGGAAGACGAAAGCCTGCTGGGCTGTCCTTTTTATGTTATGGAACGCCTCCGGGGCATCATCCTCCGCAAGGAACTGCCCCCGGGGATGACCCTGACCGCCGGCGACGCCCGACAGCTCTGCGAGCGGTTGATCGATGTCTTCGTGGAATTGCACCGGGTGGACTACCGGGGCACCGACCTGGAAACCCTGGGGAAACCCGAGGGATACGTCCACCGCCAGGTTACCGGCTGGTCCGAACGTTATCGGGGTGCCCGGACTCCCGATGCCCCGGATTTCGAAACGGTGATGGCCTGGCTTCAGGAACGGATGCCGGCGACATCACCGGCGACCGCCTTTATTCATAACGATTACCGCTTCGACAACGTCGTCCTCGCCCCGGAAGATCCGCTCCGGATCATCGGCGTTTTGGACTGGGAAATGGCTACCGTCGGCGATCCCCTCATGGATCTCGGAGGCGCCTTGGCATACTGGGTCGATCGGGAAGATCCCTCGGAGATGCAGGCGATCCGCCTGGTGCCCACCCATCGGGAAGGGATGATGACCCGTGGAGAGGTGGTGGCCCATTATTGCGCAGGGATGGGCTTACCGGAAGACAACATGGATTTTTACTACACCTTCGGCCTTTTCCGACTGGCCGTCATCGCCCAGCAGATCTATTACCGTTTCTATCACGGCCAGACCAGGGACCAGCGGTTCGGGATGCTGATCTTTGCCGTCCATGTCCTGGAAAAAAAGGCCCGGCAGGTTATGGAAACGGGAAGGATTTAGAGCGGTCAATAGAAACGAAGCCATTTCATCAGCTGCAGGAGGATAGGATATGAAGAAAGACATCTTTTCACTGGAAGGGCGTATCGCCCTGGTCACCGGCGCCAGTCGCGGCATCGGTGCCGCCATCGCCCGGATGCTCGCCGCCTACGGCGCCCGGCTGATCATCACGGCCCGCAAGGAGGAAGGCTTGCAGTCGGTGGCCGCCGAGATCGTCGCGTCAGGGGGAGAAGCCACCGGCATGACCTGCCATGCGGGCGAGACCGGACAGATTCAAGTCCTTTTCGATCGGATCCGGAAGGATTACGGGAGGCTGGATATCCTGGTCAACAATGCCGCCACCAACCCCTTTTTCGGGGATGTCCTCAGTGCCGACGAGAAGGCCTGGGATAAAACCGTGGATGTGAATCTGAAGGGATATTTTTTCATGAGCCAGCAGGCCGCGAAGATCATGAAGGAACAGGGCGGGGGCGCCATCGTGAACGTGGCATCCGTGGCCGCCGTCCAGCCGGCCCCGTTCCAGGGTATTTATTCCATCACGAAGGCAGGCGTCATCGCCATGACCAAGTCCTTCGCCAAGGAACTCGCGCCGCTGCACATCCGGGTCAATGCCATCCTCCCCGGTCTTACGGACACGAAATTTTCCTCCTTCATGATCCAGACCCCGGAGATCATGAAGATCATCCTCCCCATGATCCCTATGAACCGGGTGGCTCAACCGGATGAAATGGCCGGGCTGGTTCTCTACCTGGTATCAGATGCCGCTGCCTATACCACGGGAGCATGTATTCCCGTAGATGGCGGGATGCTGGCCTGAAGACGGGCCGGGGAGAGAGGTCAATTAAGATAGGATCTCGACCGGCACCTTAATATTTTCCCCTGTCCCGGTTCCCTTTCCCCGGACAGAAAGGGGATAAAGCGGGCATTCGCGGCAACGGGGTGTCTTCCGGCAGTATCTCTTGCCGGCATTTACAATGAGGGCGTGGTACTGATTGAACAATGAGGCATCGTGGGGCAAGTGGTCCATGAAAAGGCGCTGGATTTCTCCATAACCGGCCGAGACGGCGATGATGCCGTGTCGTACGAGAATGCGGCGGGTATAGGCATCCACGACGAATACCGGTTTCCCGCCGGCGTACAGGAGGATGCTGTCCGCTGTTTCAGCGCCGATCCCTTTGATGGCGAGCAGTTTTTGCCGTAACTTCCAGGGATCCTCGGTAAACATCTTCTCCAGGGATCCTTCGAACTCGTCACGAAGAAAGAAAAAAAATGCCTTCAGGCGTCGGGCTTTGACATGGTAATATCCGGAAGGTCTGATCGCCTCGGCAAGATCCTGCTCCGCTATTTCCGTAATCGCCGGCGCTGAAAGAAGAGCGCTTCGTTTCAGCAGGGTGATGGCTTTTTCGACATTCGCCCAGGCGGTATTCTGGGTGAGGATGGCCCCGACGACAACCTCCAGGGGGGATTCGCCGGGCCACCAGTGGAGATTTCCGAAGTGATCATCAAGGAGTCTATAGGCCTGATCAATCCATGGGGCCGGCCACGGCGCGTCCTTTTGGGGAGTAGATTGCTCCGCCTCTGCAGGCACCGTAGTGATCATAATCCGTCAAGAACATCGATTGTTTATCATGGCCAAAGCGACCATGGAGAAATATCCGGGCGGGTCCGGCCGATGGTTGACCTTTATTACAGGCCCACTCCCGCCCCGGGCGGCCAGAGTTTAATCCGGCCTACCCTCCCGGGGATTTGCCTCGGCAAACTTTTCTATTTGCGCAGGGCGACAAAAAAAGTTGCCTGCCCTCTCTTGATAAGGAGCATTAAACTGCCACTCGCTGTTTTCTTGCCGACTTCCCGCTGGAAATCCTTTACCGAAGTAATTTTTACCTTGTTAACCTGCATGATCACATCCTGGGGCTGGATACCCACTTCGTCGGCGGGACTTCCCGGCTGGACACGAACGACGATCACGCCCGTCTTCCTGGCGATCCCCAGATAACGGGCAATTTCGGGAGTTATTTCCCCAACTTCCATTCCGTACGATTCATAACCGCTCCGGCCGGACTGCGCATACTCCGGACGGTCCCGACGTTCGGAAACCGTTACCTGAAAATTCATTTCCCGGCCGTCGCGCAGGACCGTGACGCTGACCTTGTCCCCGACATGAAAAGAAGATATCAACAAAAGCAATTCGTGGGTATCTTTGATCTTTTTGCCATTGATGGCCGTAATGATATCTCCCGGCCGCAACCCCGCCACCTCTGCCGGATCGCCTTTGAACACCTCGGATATTATTGCGCCCCGGCGCTCCTTGAGCTGGAGGGAGCGGGCCATGTCTTCCGTAATATCCTGTACAGAAACCCCCAGCCATCCCCTGGTCACTTTCCCTTTCGCTTTCAGATCGGGGAGGATATTCTTTGCCATGGCGATGGGAATGGCAAAACCTATCCCTTGCCCTTGGGCAACGATGGCCGTGTTGATACCGATCACCTTTCCCTCCATGTTGAAAAGCGGTCCGCCGCTATTTCCGGGATTGATGGAGGCATCGGTCTGGATGAAGTTGTCGTAAGGTCCGGCCCCGATCACCCGGCCCTTGGCGCTGACGATTCCCGCCGTTACCGTTTGTTCCAATCCAAAGGGATTACCGATGGCGATAACCCAGTCGCCGACGCGAAGTTTTTCGGAGTCGCCGATCTCCGCGACAGGAAGGTTATCGCCGGCCTTGATTTTGATCAGGGCGATGTCGGTCTTGGCATCCTTACCGATAACCTTGGCCTCGAACTCCCGCCCGTCGGACAGCTTGACGAGTATTTTATCCGCCTGCTCTATTACATGATTATTGGTGAAAATGTACCCGTCGGCGCCGATGATGAAACCTGAGCCGAGGCTCTGCTGCTTGAATTCCCGGCGGGGGGTATCGCCAAAAAAGCGCTCGAAAAACTCATCGCCGAAGTAGCGGTCAAAAGGTGTACCTCCGCCGAAGGGGGAACGAAATCCTCCCCCCCGCACGACTTTGGTCGTACTGATATTAACGACGGCCGGTTTGACCCTCTCGGTAAGATCGGCGAACGACCCCGGAGCCCGGCCCCCATCCCCCGGAGAAACAGCGGAAACGGGCAATACATCCGTTCCCGTCGGGACAAGGAAAGAGGAACGAAGCACCTCCACTACGGAGACGAGAAAAAAGCCGATCAAACAGGCCAGCAGAAACATGAAAAAAGTCTTGCGATTCTTGCTTTCCATTAACAAAGATTTATCCTCCCGTCATGACCTGATCACAGCATTATTTTTTGGTCGCGCCGTAGCATAATTTTCTTTAAAATTCAATGTTATTATCTCAAAAAGGAAGCTCGGGCGCGGAAACCGACCGTTTCGATCCTTCATCCTGGTGGTGACCCCCCACGAACATGCCTGCTTGATTGGCATGAGGCTGTTTTCGAGAAGTTATTCCGGAAACGAGGCGCGGCGGTTGAGAAAAGACAACCTCCCCCTCCTTGGCGGTTTCATACCGGGCGCCTGCCGGATCAGACAATACATCCTTCTGTACCGGGAGCTTCACGTCAATGCCCCACAAGACCCTAAGAGCAGATTTTTTCCGTTTCCACGGTATTGCTCAAGGTTCCGATCCCGGCGATGGTCACAGAAATACGATCTCCGTCTTTTAAAAACAGGGGGGGTTCTCTGGTGAAGCCCACGCCCTCCGGGGTCCCGGTAAGTATTACCGTCCCGGGCAGCAGCGTCAGAGAGTTGCTGAGGTTGCTTACTATGGTGGCAATATCGTAGATCATGCCGCTGGTGGAGGCGTCCTGAACAACCCGCCCATTCAGGACGGTTCGGATGGCGAGCGTATTGGGACGGGGCAGCTCATCCCTCGTCACCAGGCACGGTCCCAGGGGACAGAAAGTGTCGAAACTCTTACCACGTGTCCATTGCCCCTGCTGTCTTTCAAACTGCCAATCCCGTGCGCTCACATCGTTGGCACAGGTATAGCCCAGCACATAATCCATCGCCTGCTCCCGGGGGATGTTTTTCCCCCGCTTACCGATCACGACCGCCAGTTCGCCCTCGTAATCAACCTTATACGGACCCGCTGCCGGCAGCAGGATGGGTTCTTCCGGTCCAATGACGCTGGTTGTCGCCTTCATGAACACCAGCGGTTCGGGGATCACTTCAATCCCCGTTTCATCCGCATGCTTGCGGTAACTCAAGCCGAGGGCAAATATGTTCGGCGGTGCGAACAGCGGCAGGAACTTTTTGATTTTTACCGCGACTGCTGACGGCGTCCATGACGTAAACAGGCCGCCGTCGAGAATCCTAAGCCGCTCCGGATCGTCTTCGCAAAGCTCCCCATAGTATCTCTGTCCGTCGTCGGCAAGACAGTGGTAAATTTTCATCTCTCTTTACTCCCTGTTTGGATGGCTTCTGCAAAAGTGCCGTCCCTTTGTACGGCACTTCATTACCTTCAGCTTCCCTGTTTCCATGTATGGCGGAAGTATAAAGGCATTTCCCGCCACCGTCAAGATCTTAGGTCTGATCGGAAGAAATAATCCGCCTTGAGCTGCCGATAAAAAACATGCTATATTTTCACGTAACCTGTGTCCCGGGCCGATAATTTGCGAAGAATGGCAACCACGGGCAAACAATACCTTTTCCTTCTAAACGCCAATGTTTACCATCGTTGAGAACATAGGTAATGCCGGCCTTCATTTCTCCAGGTCCTTTTGGAATACCCTGTCTTTTGCCACCCAGATTTTATCACACCTTCTTGACCACCGGGCTTACAACAGCGCCGTGCGCATGGTCCTTACCAACCAGCTTTATTTTACGGCGGTGCAGATTCTGCCCCTTTTCTTTACCGTCGCCGTCTTGCTCGGGATTGCCTTCATTGCCATTGTGGGCGAATATTTGCGCAGCATCGGCCTTTTCACTTTTTTCGGTAATTTTCTCATGGGCTTTGTGGTAACGGAGGTGGCCCCGTTCATAACCGTCCTCCTCATCGCGCTGCGCTCCAGTTCGGCCATCAATGCGGAAATCGCGGTCATGAAGGTGAACAAAGAGCTCAACACCCTGGCGGTTTTCCGAATCGACGTTATCAATTATCTCTTTTTGCCCAGGATAATCAGCGGCATGGTGTCCGTCGTCCTGCTGAGTTGTTTGTTTTCTCTGGTCGTTCTCGCCAGCGGTTTGATCTATTCCGGCATTTTTTTCAATATGTCCGTGAATGATTATGTAACGGTATTAATGGATTCCGCCAGTTTTTTCGACCTGTTCGCCATGCTGTGCAAGTGCGCAATCCTCGGTTTCTTTATGGCCATGATCCCGATTCGTTACGGAATGAGGGCGACCAACGAACTGACAAGTATCCCCGTAGCCGTATTAAACGGCATGGTAAAAGTTTTCCTGGCTATTGTCATCATTGAGGTGTTGTCATTAATACTTACGTCCTTGATCGCAAAATTACTCTGAAGCTTTTCGATGCGGAAAGGTCTCTGGAGAAGGACTTAGAGGACTTGATTCATCATTGTCCGTCTCTGGGTCTGGTGTCTCGAAAAGCCCCTTTGCTCTCCAACCTGAGTGTCCTCGAAAATATCGCCCTTATCAACCAGTATCACCACGGCTTTTCCAGGCAAAAGGCCGAGGAAACAGCGCGAGAATATTTAAGAAGATTGGACCTGGAAAGTTTGGCCGGCAAGAGGAACCCCCAGCTGCTGGAAGAACAGCGGTTTGGTGTTCTGGTTCTGCGGGCGGCAATGATAGAGGACAGCTTACTCGTCCTGGACCGGCCCTTTCAGATGATGCCGGCGCTTGGGGATTCGGGTTTTATTTACAATGTCATCGCGTCTGTGACGGATCGTTTTCGAGAATGTCATATCCTTGATTACTCATTGAACGCAGGGCGTTATGCAGGGAGGATTGAGACGTGAAACTTAAGATAGAAATAAAGGTGGGCCTTTTCATCGTCATCAGTGTTGTTCTTCTCACCGTCGGTTTCATCTTCATGGCTTATAAAAAGGGGGTTTTTCAGGCGGAAACCACCTATACCCTTTCTTCCCGCACCGGTGACGGCCTGATGGTCGGTATGCCGCTGTACTTTTCCGGATTCAAGATCGGCAAGATCAAGGAATTGCATCTCAACGATGAGGGGCTGGTAATGATCAAGGTCTCCATCCCGGATCAACATGGAAAATGGATACGCTCCGACAGCAAATTTACCCTGGAAAAACCCCTGATCGGTTCCGCCAAACTCACGGTGGCCACCAAGAACCTGGCCAGCCCCCCCCTGTCTCCCAAAGCCGTTGCGGTACTCACGGAGGTTAACGATATCAACGACGCCATCCAGCAGATACAGCCCATTCTGGACCAGGTGGCGTCAATAACCGAAAACATTGCTGTTCTCACGGAAAGACTTGCGGATCCGCAGGGCGACATGAGCAGGATATTGAGACATTCAGAAAAGATAACCGCCTCGCTCTCCACAAAGGATTCCTTTTTGGAAATGGCTTTGGGAGACCGGCAGAGCGTCAAAGCCATCCATGTATCCCTTCAGAATATCAGCCGTATTACCGATCAGCTCCAGGTCCTGCTTAAGAAGACCGATGACGGAATTTACGGTCGGAACGGGGTCCTGCCGCTGTTAATCATGTCGCTGAGAGAAGTGCTGGCCAATCTTTCCAAGATTGGAGTCACCCTGGACAACGTGACGAAAATCAGTTCCGATGCGGCGGCGTCCACCAAAGATATCAAATTGCTCCGCAGCGACATCGATGGTACAGTAAGTGCCCTCCACCGGCTTCTCGATGAATTGAACCGGAAAATGCCGTTCAAGGCGGAACCCAAGATATCTTTACCCTGAAGGACTTCTAAGCAGGGCGGTATAAATAGCAAGGAAATGGTTGATAGGCCGCTCATCGTAAGGCTGGGGGGAGAGTGGAGCGACTGATGGGGGACACGGACATGCAGGGCTGGGGCAGGACTGCCGATCAGTCAAACGGGTTTGGCTTCGGGGTCGCGCATTATCATTGATCGAGGGGGGGCCAGGTGAAAACAATTAAACATTTAAAGTTTTGTCTCCTTTTATCCCTTGTGGTCTCTGTGACGGGCTGCGGCGGTTCACAGACCATCCCGGACTGGACATACACCGCCTTCGACAAGCTCGAAGCTTACAAGCAGGCCTCCCTGGCAGAAAAGACAGCAGTCGCCGAGCTTCACTTTCAGAGCGCCATTGCAGAGGTCAAGAAAAGCGGCGATCTGGTGCTGCTCGCAAGAATTCACCTAACCCATTATGCAGTGCAGACAGCCCTGTTGGAATCATTCGATGACGGGGAGTTCCTGAAGATTCAGGCCGTCCAATCAGACCGGAGCAACGAAGCATTTTATGCGTTTCTCAAGGGCAATTTTCGCCGGGAGGACATCACATTTCTCCCTCCCCAGTATGTCGTTGCCGTCAAGGACATCCTCGATGGCAGGAAGAGTTCTCTGGCGGATGACTTGAGAGGGATATCGGATCCCCTCTCCCGCCTGGTCATGACGGGACGTCTCGTTCTGTCCGGTTACGAAGACGAAACCATGCTGTTGTCAGCCCAGGAAACGGCATCCCGGCAGGGCTGGAAGAAAGCCCTCCTCGTTTATCTAAACCGGCTCGGTGTTTATTACGAAAACCGGCGGGAATTCGAGAAAGCGAAAAAGATAAAAGAGAAAATCAGGCTGATCCAATAGAAGTCGCCCTATCGGCCCGGATCCTTCAGGACTAAACACTTGACGAACTCGCAATAAGTCGTGAATATCCCTCGCCGGGCATGGGGGCGTTTATAAGCAGTCTATCGTCTTGTTTGGCACAGTTCGGCGCGTAAGGTACCCCGGCCGGGAAGCCGCGGATCACGAATTATGGATGCGCATATGTCGGGTCCAACTAGTTGAGGTCCAGGTGGGATCAAGCGCCGCCGGCGGCAGGGGGAGGGTGCCGAGTCCACATTTTAAGGCAAAATAACGATGAAACGCGAGATTGCCGGTCAATTCCGGGTGGAAGACGGTTGCCAATCCCCCCGGGGTCTCAACGGCCGCTATGTAATCCTTTTCCTGCAAGAGGACATCCACGCCGGGGCCGACGCTCTTTATCTTAGGGGCCCTAATGAAGATCAAGGGGATAGGTCCCGCGGACACCTTTGGAATGCAGGCGCTGCCTGTAAAGCTGTCCAGTTGGGACCCGAAGCTATTCCTTTCGATTTCCATCTCGATGAGGCCGAGATGAGCCTTTTCGCCGGTTACCTTGGTGGCCAGGAGAATGGCGCCGGCGCAGGTTCCCCAGACCTTCAACCCGTGCCGATAAGCCGAACGGATGGCGGTATCGAACCCGAAGATCCCCATGAGCCTGGCCAGACATGTACTTTCGCCACCCGGTATGACAAGGCCCCGGAGCTCGGAAAGCTCGGCAGGATCCTTTATCCGCCGGCATGGGACACCAAGACGCCCTAAATGATCAAGATGTTCAACCACATCTCCCTGGAGATCGAGAATCCCTATCATGATCGGAAAATTCTCTTACCATCCCCTGCCGGCTAAAAGTTGATTTTCCGGGATCGACGCTATTTCCAATCCCGGCATGGCTTCCCCGAGGTCGAAGGACGCCTCCAGTATCTTCTGGGGATCCTGGTAATAGGCGGTTGCCTTCACAATGGCCCGGGCCCGGCGGGCGGGATCGGCGGATTTGAAAATGCCTGAGCCCACAAAGATACCATCGCAACCCAGCTGCATCATGAGGGCGGCATCGGCAGGTGTTGCAATACCACCGGCGGCAAAATTGACCACCGGCAAACGACCGAGCTCCCGGACCTGCATGGCCAGTTCGTAAGGAATCCCGTTGGCTTTTGTATAGCCTGTAACTTCTTCCCGGGGAAGGTTTACTAACTGACGGATCTCCCGGTTCATCGTCCGCATGTGACGCACCGCCTCCACGACATTGCCGGTGCCCGCCTCTCCTTTGGTGCGAATCATGGCCGCCCCTTCCGCAATACGACGCAGGGCCTCGCCAAGATTACGGGCACCGCAAACAAAGGGAATGGAAAATCTGGTCTTATCGATATGACATTCTTCATCCGCGGGAGTCAGAACCTCACTTTCATCGATATAATCGATCTTCAGGGCTTCCAGTATCTGGGCCTCCACGAAATGGCCGATTCGTGCCTTGGCCATAACCGGGATGGAAACCGCTTTTTTGATCTCCGCGATCATGGAAGGATCGGACATCCGCGCCACCCCCCCCTGGGCCCTGATATCCGCCGGCACCCGCTCCAGGGCCATTACGGCCACAGCACCGGCATCTTCGGCGATCTTCGCCTGCTCAACGTTGGTAACGTCCATGATGACACCGCCTTTGAGCATCTGCGCCAGTTGAACGTTCAATTCATACCTTTTCTTGTCCACCTTTCTTGCCTCCCTTCCTTTTGTTGCACGGGAAATTTATGACAAACAAGTGGTCTCGTCAAGAGCAATTACCGGACAGAAAATATCTTTGACATCGGGGATAATTTGTGACAGGGAATCCCTTGTTAAGATCTACGTCCTAATGCAGGCGACACGAAAGATTAAAATATTCTGATACTTGACGTCATATTTAAGAATCTTTTTCATGCGGGTGCGGCGCACCCAAGCGATGAACACGCCTTTCAGGGAGGCAATCGAAGTAGTTTCCGGCAAAAGCGATAAGGGGGATATGATCTTCCGGTGGTCTATTAACCGCTTTTTAGTTGTACACAACAGCATCGTAGTCCCTGTCTTTATTTCTCTTCGGCGGCACCCACAGGTGAAAAGCGGGTTTGCAACCGCCGGTCAGGACCGGGGCGGTAAGGAACATAGATCATGTAAAGCTTAAAGATATCTTCGCGGTCTGTTTCGTTTGCATACCGCGTGACTATGAACAATTGTATATATTAGCTCCCCTCGCCATTGAGGCGGCGCCTTGTCAGGGAGGGAAGTCGGGCGACTTACTCAGAAGAAGGAGGAAGTATGGAGATCAACAAAAAAAGGGAAAAGGACGTATTGATAGTATCCGTCAAAGGTAGAATTGATGCCGTGACGGCCCCTGATTTCGAGAAAAATCTTATGGATTTCATCGGCGCCGGAGAAAAAATTTTTCTTCTCGATATGAAGCAGTTGGAATACATAAGCAGCGCCGGACTGCGCAGTATCCTCGCCATAGCAAAGGTACTGAAAACCAAAGAGGGAAAACTTGTCTTCGCCGGCCTCCAAGGACCGGTCAAGGACGTCTTTAAAATTTCCGGATTCGGTTCGATATTTAATATCTTTGATTCCGAAGCAGAGGCATTGACAAAGATTTGATGCTCTTTAATCTGCCGGAAATTACGCCAACTACCTGATTAGTTACATTTTTATTGCGCCCACTCCCAGTGGTGAGCATTTATATGGAAAGTCCAACCAGCCTCGTTGTTCCAGCCGAAATCGCCTCTCTTAAGCAAGCGATCGATTTCGTCTCCAGGAAAATAGAACATGCGGGGTTCGAACTCAAGAGGATAAGAGAGATCGAACTCTGCGTCGAGGAAGTTTTGGTGAATATTTTTCAATATGCCTACCCTGGTTCCATCGGAAACGTCGTCATCACCTGCCACCCCAAAAAGGACGGCACATTTGTGATCGAGATCCAAGACACCGGCATTCCCTTCAATATCTTATCTGTCGACGAGCCGGACATCAAAGCGAGTATCGACGAACGCCACATCGGGGGGCTGGGTATTTTCTTCGTCAGGCAGCTTATCGACAGGGTGGAATACCGGCGCGAAGAGGACAAAAACATCCTTTCGCTGCTCATCGATATACCAGGCCGTCAAAAGGATCGTGATGAAAAGACTGGTTAGCGACCTTCGCCCCCCGCGCCGATATCAGCCACAACTAAAGATGAAAATAATCAGAAATTTACCGAAAAATTCATATCAATTGTCATGTTCGTCCGACAGACACGAACGATAAAAAATGGTTTAAGGGAGACCACACCGATGTATTTCATCCTCCACAAGCCCTTTAGCTGCCAGGAGTTACCGGCGGCGGGATTATTTTGTAACTATACACAGCGTCGGAATTATTTGCGCATGAATACGACGTCGCCAATTCTAAATAACCTTCAACATGCGCATTTATTGATGTCGTTGTGTATAAACTGAACTTGCTCTGGAAATTAACGGCTCCCGCAGAACATCATAAAACCTTTTTTTTCTAACTTGAGGAGGCAGATCATGTGGAAAAGTATCATTATCTTCCTGGCCGGCATATTTTGCTGCGGTATCGCCGCACCGGGAATGGCGGCAACCAGTGAAGCGGAGGCCTCTTTAAAGAAAAATTTTCCTCAGTTACATTACGAATCACTCCAACCGTCTATTATCAAAGGAGTATATGAAGTCGATACCGTTCGCGGCACCGTCTATTATGTACCGGACGCCGCCTGTCTCATCGTGGGCAATATCTTTACGAACGACGGCAAGAATATCACCAGGCGTCACCACGAAGAGAAGGTTCTGGAACGGGCTAAGACCCTCCCCCTTGCCAGGGCCCTGAGAATAGGCAGCGGCCGCCACACCATCATCGAAATAACAGACCCGGATTGTCCATACTGCCGCAAGGCCGCGAAGGCGTTGTCCGAAAAGAAAGATACGACCCGTTACATCTTTTTCTATCCTCTCTCCCCTACCTCCGAGAACAAGGTTCGCCATATCCTTTGCGCCCCGGACCCCGGCGCGGCTTACAGAGAGAGTTATCAGGGTGTTCTCGATCAAAAGGCGCTTGTCCTGTGCAAGAGCGCAGAGGTTGACGAATTGATAAAAATTCACAAGGATCAGGGCCGGAGATTGGGTGTCGAGGGTACACCTTACTTTATCATCGACAGCCATATTGTTTCGGGAGCCGACATCCCCATGATCGAAAAGCTCCTTAGCACCCCGTAAACAAAACAATGAAGACCGGCAACCAGCAGGAACTTTTCCGGCACTTGATCATCCTCTGCAAAGAAGTTTCAGAGGGAGAATACCGGGATATGGGAGAGATCTTTGAGTTAACCAAAGAGCGAATCTATCCGCCCCCGATTGCTGAACTCGCCGAATCTTTTGGAATGATGGCCGTACGCCTGGAGGCCAGGGAGTACCTCCTGGAAGAGGTAATAACGGACCTGAAGAAGAGCCGGCAGGAACTGGAGGCAGCCAAAGAGGCCCTTGCCAGGGAAAATCTGTATTTGAAACGGACGTTGAGAAAAACCATCCAACCTGCCGCGATTTTGGGCTCCAGTAGCGTCATTAAGACCTTATTGATGAAAATCGACCGGATCGCCGACACACCGGTTAACGTCCTCATCACCGGTGAAACGGGAACAGGAAAGGAGCTGGTCGCCAGAGCCATACATGAAAAAAGCCGGCGGCAGGGCAAACCATTTATTGCGCTGAACTGCACGGCCATTCCGGAAACAGTCTTTGAAAGCGAGATGTTTGGCATTGAAAAAGGTGTGGCCACAGGTGTAGACAAGCGGATCGGAAAAATCGAACAGGCTCAGGGCGGCACGATTTTTCTCGACGAGGTGGGCGATATGCCCATGGCCGTTCAGGGTAAGATCCTGCGGGTCATCGAGGATCGTCAGGTCGAACGCCTCGGCGGCAGATCTTCATTGCCGGTTGACGTCCGCATCCTGGCGGCCACCAACCGCAACCTGAAAGAAGAAATCGAAAAAGGCGGCTTCCGGGCGGATCTTTATTATCGTTTGAATGTCATCAATATCCATGTCCCGCCCCTCCGGGAACGGCCCGAAGACATCCCGCTTTTGATCGCCTTTTTTTCCGAACGGGGATCAAAAATGATGGGCCGGGAATCCGTATCCTTTTCCCAGGCCGCGATGGACCGCCTCTTGGCCTATCCCTGGCCGGGTAACGTGCGGGAACTGGAAAACGAGGTGGAGCGCGCCATCGCCCTCGCCCAGGGCAGCAAAATCGATCTGGACGATCTTTCGGAAAATGTGCTCGCCCACAACCCGGAGACAAGAACAGACCTGTCGCTGCCCCCGGTAAAAAGGGCCGAACGTCTACTAATCGAAAAAACACTGCGTAGTGTCAGGGGCAACAAATCCGAGGCCGCACGCCTGCTCGGGCTCAGCCGGGAAGGATTGCGACGCAAACTGCTTCGCTATGGACTGGTTTAAGGCCGGTCTATCTGTCCACCCTAACTCCTGCCGTCAAGCATAGGCGCTGTTTCCGTTCCCCCGTACCTTATCAGTAGCTCATCAGACAAATGCCGATGTCCCCTCCGCCTCCGGAAGGGCCTTTCAATCCGCCTTTTTCTCATCGCTCTTTCATCTGTTTGCCGATGGGCAAGGGAACACGCTTCGTTTAGTCTATCCGGGAAGGAAACAATTGCGAAAGGGGAAGGCATATCATGACCACGGTAAAAACCATTGAGCGGATAGAATTCAACCCCCAGGAATACCTTGCGGGTTGGACGATAGTAAGGAGAAGCAGAAGAAATCCGGCCTCATTCGGCATGTTGTCTCCATGGACGATAGGGAATTAAAGAAGATGCTGAAATTTTCACAGCGCCGGAGATCGGGAAAGAAAGACGGCACAGCGGCGGCACGGCCCCGGAAGATCGGTGGAATATGGCTTGATCCGATGAGCTTCCCAACCCTAACGGATGAATAAACCCCGGCCGATCCTTATAGCAAGACCGTCCCCGCACCGGGGAGGGAAAACCTCTCTTCCCCGGGGAGGCCGGCACTTATTATCGTTCAGATTTCCCGCTTGTCCACCACCGGGGGCCTGTCCCGCTTGAGATGACGGACACCGCCGGCACCGGCAATGATTACATCCGTAGCCAGATCGAGAAACAGACCATGCTCTACCACTCCGGCATGGGTCTTGATTTTCGCCGCCAGTTCCCGCGGATTGAGGATCTCATGGAAATTGCAGTCGGCGATCAGGTTTCCCTGATCGGTATGATACAGGCTGTTATCGGCATTTCTTCGAATTCTCACCTTGGCGCCCAGGGACTCCAAAAACATGACATGGGTGTTCCAGCCAAAGGCAACGATCTCGACAGGAACTTTGCGTTGTTTACCCAGGAAGGGAGAGCATTTGCTCTCATCGAGAACGATAACCACCCGCCGGCTGGCCTGGGCAACGATCTTTTCCCTTAGCAACGCCCCGCCGCCGCCTTTAATGAGATTCAATTCGATATCGATCTCGTCGGCGCCGTCGATGGTAATATCCATGACCGGGTGCTTTTCGAAACTGGTCAGAGGCATCCCGTATTGCATGGCCTCTTCCTCAACCTGCAGCGAGCAGGGAATGCCGAGGACATTTTTAATTTCTCCCGTTTTCAAACGCTCGGCAAGAAAACGAACGGCATAAATCGCCGTGCTGCCATGGCCAAGACCGACCACCATTCCCGATTCGATGAGACCAACGGCATAAGCGGCGGCATTCTTTTTCAAATCTGTAACATCCGATTGCATAACGCCCTCCTTATCCTAGGTTTGCCGTTTCACATGAAACATCCAGTTTTTCAAACAAATATCGAGTACTTGGAACCTGGTAGCGGGGTAAAGAACCATTACCTGATGAGCGTCTTGAATATCTTCCGGATGATGAAGAGGAACTTTAAAATTCAATATACTTAATTCTACTGACAAAGTCTTCCCGTGTCAACAGAGTTTTAATCACGATTCCTGAGTTTGGATTTTATACAAGGATGATGACATCGCAAATATTCATCATGGGGACGATGAATTAAAAGCTGCCGAGGCAAAGCGCTAATCCTGAGAAACATAACATACTTTTGCTTACGCCGTAGTCTTCATTCCCTGCCTCCCAACCATGAATATTTTTCACCGTCGAAAGTCTTAACCCAAAAACAGCCCCTTGAAAAGATGACGACATAAGAGGCTTACGCCGTAGTAGCAAATGATGAACTGTTGCCCCGCATAGGGACTTAAAATGAAACCCTCATGACGGCATGCCGTCATAAATCAGGATGAAAATGCTGGGACGCAAACCTCCGTGCCCGCAGCGGCCCCGTTATTAATAAACTGTTGCAGATCAATAACATGTTTGCGCGTTTGCGAGTGAAAATGCCGTTTTCATGCTCTGTGGCGCCCCACGGGGCATGGGCTGCGATGCCGCAGAAGTTATGCGATTCCGTGGGTTGCAGGTACCGTTCCTTTCAACGCGCCCCTATTCAAATGCCGTCATTTTTTAGTTTTAACACCTTGGCACCCCGAATCCGCTGTTCCTTGAGTTCAATCAGGGCAGAATTGGCCTCGGCAAGGGAATACTCACGGAATTCCGGTCGGATGGGCAAGGCGGCAGCCAGCGCGAGAAATTCCCGGATGTCCCGACGGGTAACATTGGCGACGCTCTTGATCTCCTTTTCCAACCAGAGATGTCGGGGGTAGTCCAAATCCAGGAGAACTTCCCGGTCTGCACCTTCTTTTCTGATGGCATTGATGACAAGTCTCCCCCCCGGTTTCAGGTTTCCCAGCGCAGTCACAACAGGCCGCCAGGCCGGGGTGGTATCGACAACGGCGTCGAGAAGTTCCGGAGGCCGCGCTGCCGTGTCCCCGGCCCAGACCGCTCCCAGTTCCCGCGCAAAATCACGTTCTCCTTCGCTCCGGGCAAAGACAAATACCGCCGTCCGGGGATAGAGGTAACGTACCATTTTTAAGACCAGATGGGCGGAGGCTCCGAAACCGGTCAGGCCGAGGGTTTGGCCGTCCTGGAGACAAGTGAGACGCAGGGAGCGGTAACCGATGGCACCGGCGCACAGGAACGGGGCCGCCTCGCAATCGGAAAAGGCATCCGGAATGGGAACGGCAAAATCCGCTCCTATCTTCATAAATTCACCATACCCGCCGTGGGCGTCCCGACCGGTGGCCCGGAACTCCGGACAGAGGTTCTCCTGTTCGGAAAGGCACCATGGGCATTCCCCGCAGGCCGAAAATATCCAGCCCACGCCGACCCGATCACCCAGCTGCCATTTTTGCACCCCTTCCCCTCTCTCCACCACCTTGCCGACCACCTGATGGCCGGGAATAACTGGAAATAAAGGGGGTGGTGTCCGACCTTCGATCTCATCGATTTCGGTATGACAAATCCCGCACGCGCCGACCTCGATAACTATTTCACCAGGTCCGGCCGTCGGCAGGGGAACATCGGCAATCTCCAACGGTTGTCTTTCCACTTTCAGATCACAAATTCTCTTTAAAACCAGTGCTTGCAAATATCTCTCTCACTTTTTCAATCGAAAATGCAGCTTTATTTTCCAGTATGTATTGACTGTTTCACTCGCAAATGCCTTAGTATGAAAATACACCGGGGTGATTTCCATAAACCATTTTCATCGCTCGCGGGTGCCGCCCCGGCATGAAAATTTATATGTTATTGATCTCCAACGGTTTATCATTAGCGGGGCCGCTGTGGTCACGGTAGAGCGCGTCCCGCCGTTTTTATCCTGCTTGGTGACGGCGTGCCCTCATGAGGGTTTCACTCTTTTTTTGTGACGGCCGGCTGTCATGATCGTTCCATCACCTGTCGGTAAATATATGAAACAATGGGGAAGAAAGCAAATATTATCATTTGCATCTCTATGACTGCCCGTCCTGTCACACCCCGTCCTTAAACCGGAGCTCACGTAGGTGATGATCCCGTCAAATATCGGGATGGCGACACCGAAGCAAAAAGCTCCACAGGCAAGGCGCGCGAATCCTGGTGAATGAGAAGTCCTTATGTGTATTCGCAGTTACGGGTATTTATCACCTGCGCCGCATCTGGACTCCTGAAGATGTCGTGAACGATGACGATACAAAAAACCGGCGTCCAAAAGAATTACGACCTCGTAAAAAGTCTTCCAACCGGTCGTACCGGCGTAGGCCATCATCCAGAACATGCTGACAACACTGGATTCCTGACCGAGCACGAAATGACAAAACGTGCATATTTTGACTTACTATGAACCCCCCATGACGGCATACCGTTACAAGGCAGGATGAAAATGCTGGGACGCAGACCTCCGTGTCCGCAGCGGCCCCGTTAATAATAAACTGTTGCAGATCAATAACATGTTTGCGCATTTGCGAGTGAAACAGCCCTTCCGTGTATCCCAACTCCCCGCTGTGGGAGGGAGTGGGGGTGTTTTTTGTTTCGCATCGCCCCACGGGGCGTGAGGGTTTTTTACGAGGGCATCAAAAATATCTGCTTGTGACGGAGTCACTACCGGCCCCGATAGCGCAGGGCGAGTACGGTGATATCATCCGATTGGGGTTCCAGCCCGGCGAATTCCTTAACCGCCTTCATAACCCCTGCCACCAATGCCTCAGGAGCGCGTTCCTGACAGGCGGCGAGGGTCCGAAGGAGCGCCTGGTCGGTGAAAAACTCCTTGCGGTCGTTCATGGCCTCCGTCACCCCGTCGGTATAGAGGATAAGCGTGTCGCCGGGGTTGAGCTTGAGGCGCAGCGTTTCATAATGGGCATCCTCCATGACGCCCAGCAAGAAACCCTCGGGAGAGTTCAGCCAATCCACCGCGCCGGCGGCGTGAATAACCACGGGGAGATTATGACCGGCATTGGAGAAGAGCAGTTCCCCCGTCCGAAAATTCAGGATGCCGCAACAAACGGTGACAAACATAGAGGATTCGTTGTCCTTGCAAAGTTCCTGATTCACCTGTTCCAGGGCCAGCGAGGGAAAAACGGCCTGGCTGGCGATCCCTTTGATCAGGGTTTTCGTCACCGCCATGAAAAGGGCCGCCGGCACCCCTTTTCCCGAAACGTCACCGATGGAAAAGAAAACGTGCTCGTCGTCGATGAGGAAGAAATCATAGAGATCACCGCCTACCTCCTTGGCGGGTTCCAGGGCGGCGAAGATTTCAAATTCCTCTTTTTCCGGAAAGGGGGGGAAGCGCTTGGGCAGAAAACTCATCTGGATCGTCCGGGCGATCTTCAATTCGCTTTCTATGCGCTCCTTGGCGGCGGTAGTTTCGGCCAGGTTGGCGATATATTCCTTCAGGGCCACCTGCATGTTCTTAAAGGAATGGGACAGGACCTCCACTTCGTCATGGGAACGGACCGGAGGCACCTCGACTTCCAGATTCCCCCGGGCGATTTCCCCGGCCTTGTCCGCCAGAATCCGCAGGGGTTTGGTAATCGTTCCCGAAATAACGAAAATGACGACCAGCAAAGCGAGAAAGCCCGCTCCGCCGATGCCGAGAATGACGACTTTGAGCCTGCTGATCCCCGCAAAGAGCTTCTCCTCCGGAAAGACCAGCCCGATGGACCAGCCCAGCGACGGCAGCGGGGCATAGTACATCCAGGCCTTTTGGCCGGCGAAGTGCCTGTTCAAGGTTACGAAACCTTTCCCTCCCCGGAGCATGTCCCGGCCGATCTCCCTCAAGGACGCATCCTGATTGGCTTCGGCGATGCTGAAGATGCTTTCCCGCATGATGTAATCCTTGTCGGGATGGGAAACAAACACCCCGTTGCGGGAGATGAGGAAAGAATAACCGGCCTGATGAGGGGTTAGCTTTTCAATGATTTCCTTTAACCACTCCAGGGAAATATCGGCGGTGACAATCCCCGTAAATACCTTCTCCCCCTCCTTGAAATTGTAAAACGGGACGGAATAGGTGGACATCATGATATTCCCTGCCCCTTCGTCGAAGTAAGGCTCGCTCCACACCGCCTTTCCCAGTTCCTTGGGAATCTGGTACCAGTCGAGAAAAAAATACTGGTAGTCTTCACCCCCCAGAAAGGAGGGAACCAGCCCGCCATAGCCGCCCCGACAGATATAAGGGGCGAAGTACATGGATTTTTTATCGAAGGCAAAGGGTTCGTAAGCCACAGCGGAACCGAAGATCTCCGGATTTGTCTGCAGCAGATCGATGATTTGCTTCTGCAGAGATGGCAAGGTCGGCCTGCCGCCCTGGAGGTTCCGGGCCAGGAAAGACGGGACCTTCTCCACGCCCCCCAGGACTACTTCAATCTTGCTCACCGTAGCCATGGTTACAGCCTCGGCGTTCTTTTCCACATTGGCCAGGATCTGATTGCGGAAATAGTAAGAACTGTAACCAAAGGCGGCAATAAAAATAACGGCCGCCGCGGTCAGAATGAAGAGGGACATGCGGATCGCCAGGCCTCCCCGGCCGGCCTCTTTAATGCTTTTCCAGGCAGGGGACATAGAATTCATCAAGGGGGATGACGGTCTTGATTAGACCGCTTTTCTGCAACTCACCGGCCACCGCTGCATAGTCTCCAGGCTTGAGGATGCCGATCCGGTCCCGCGCGTCCCCGGGCTGAATGAGATCCTTCATCCTTGTCAGCATCCATCGCTGATGGACCCTGTTGCCGCCGGTATGAGCCGCGTTGATATACTTCATGACCACATCCAACGCCTCCTCGGGATGGGCGAAGGCATATTCCCATCCTTTGCGGGTGGCCCGGGCGAACCGGCAGCATCCTTCCGGGTCGCGCTCATAAGTTTCCTTAAGGACATAGATCCCGTCTTCGGGAAAGTTGAGGCCATGCTGATCGAAAAAGAAGGTCGTCAGTTCGTCCTCATTGACGCCGGCGTTGATGATGGTGTGATACTCGTTGTACCACATAGCGGAAGCGGCATCGACACCACCGCGGAGAAAAAGATTGACGGTGGCGCCCTGGACCACTGTCTTGACGCTAAGGCCGTACTTCCGGAAGAATGCCTGGGGCTGAACCTGAAAATTCGGCCACAGACTGACCTTTTTTTGATTTAGATCCGCCGGTTTGTTGATCCCCCGCCCCTTTTTGGCCACCAGGATGAAGCCGGACCGCTGCATGATCTGACCGATATTGACGATCGGAAGCTGTTTCTCCCGGTGCTGCAAGGCCTCGGAGAGAAACATGGTGGTAAAATCCGCCCGCCGGCTCGCCAGCATGGCCGCGGCCGGGGCGTCCGGCCCGCCCTTGAGGATCTTCAGGTCGATCCCTTCTTCGCGGTAAAAACCCTTTTCAAAAGCTACGTAACAGCCGGCGAACTGGGCCTGGGGGAGCCATTGGGGAATGAAGGTCATCGTCCGGAGTTCCCCCGCCGCCGCGGCAAGGCCGGGGAGAATGATCAACAGCGAAGCCACGACCGCCGCAACGAGAACGCTTCGGGTCAAGATCCCCTCACGGGTCCTCATCGTCTCCGTTCCTTCACCATTTCCGGCGTACCTTGACACCTCGACTATGAAGATAGTTCTTCAGTTCACCGATGGTATGGGTCCGATAATGGACGATGGATGCGATCAGGGCGGCGTCGGCCTCCCCCCGGGTCAGGACCTCAAAGAGATGCTCCGGACTGCCGGCGCCCCCGGAGGCGATGACAGGGATCCGCACCGTCGCAGATATCATCCGGGTCAACTCGTTTTCGTATCCCTCCTGGGTGCCGTCGGCGTCGATGGAGTTCAGGCATATCTCCCCGGCTCCCCGGCTCTCCGCCTCCCGGGCCCACGCCACGGCATCCCGGCCGGTATAGATCCGCCCCCCATGAATAACGATCTCGTATCCCGAGGGGACCTCCCGACGGACCGTCACCCTCTTCACATCCATGCCTAAAACAACGCATTGACTACCGAAAGCCCGGGCGCCTTCATCAATGATTTCGGGGTGTTTAACCGCTTCGGAATTGACGCTGATCTTTTCCGCCCCCGCCAGGATCACCGCCCGCATATCCTGTACACTGCGGATGCCGCCGCCCACGGAAAAGGGGATGAAGATCGTCTCCGCCACCCGACGGACCACATCCAGCATGATAGCCCGACCGTCCGCAGAGGCGGTGATATCATAGAAAACTATCTCATCCGCCCCCTGTTCATAATAGATCCGGGCAGCTTCAACAGGATCGCCGATATCGATATTGCCTTTGAATTTGATACCTTTGGTGAGTTTGCCATCCCGCACGTCCAGACAGGGAATGATCCGTTTACTGAGCATCGGCCCCTCCCCAGCGGCAGAAATTGTCCAGTATTTTTAATCCCGGTCCGCCGCTTTTCTCGGGATGAAACTGGACAGCCACGAGATTCTTGTGGGCGATGGCGGCACAAAAGCGCAAGCCGTAATCCGTCCAGCCCAGGGCATAATCGACCACGGCGGGAGCGGGATAATAGGAATGGACGAAATAGAACTCCGCGTCCGCCGGCAAACCGGCAAAGACGGGATGGGAACGGGAAAACTCGACCCCGTTCCATCCCATGTGCGGGATTTTAAGGAAACGGCCTTGCCGGTCTTTCAGGTCGCCGGGGAACCTCCGCACGGAACCCGGAACAATCCCCAGACAGTCCGTGGCATTCTCCTCGCTGAATTCGAAAATAACCTGCGTCCCCAGGCAGATTCCCAGTGTCGGCTTCCCGGCGGCGATCCATTCCCGGAGCCGCCGGTCCAGGCCCAGACGGCGCAGATTGGACATGGCCTCACCGGCGGCGCCCACCCCGGGAAAGACAAGCCGGTCGCAGGCATCCAGCACCCCCGCCTCGTCCGTCACCTCACAGGGCTGTCCCAAGTAGTGAAGCGCCCGGGCGACACTGGTGAGGTTGCCCGCTTTATAGTCGATAATGCCGATCATGTCCTGATGCACTCCCCCCGCCAACGACGGTTTGTCTTTCTTTGGTGATTTGCCGCGCAAAAGGGCGCACGGCAATGAGCCGGCCATCGGCCGACCGGCGGCCCGGTGGGTCCCGCTTACGGCCGCCAAGTTAAACCATTTTCTGCAAAAAGACAATTGTTTGTTAATTTCCTTTACCTGCAAAGCGGGAATTTTTCAGAGACAGGGAGCGGGAAACATAGTATAATCTCTCCGGTTAGCCATGTACTTCTCTAAAGGATGTTTTTATTGGGACCAGCAGGGCGGAAGAAAGGATCCGGGACCGATTAGCGAACAGATTCCGTCGCCTTCGCGTATCTGTCATCCGACGGCGGAGAGGATTCCGGTCGGGACGGCAATCATCATGATCGTCGTCACAGGTCTGTCCGTCTTTTCGCTCGCAAGTGCGCGCATATGTTATTGATCTACGACGGTTTATCATCAACGGGACCGCTGCGGACACTGCGGAGCGCGTCCCGGCATTTTCATCCTGCTTTGTGACGGCGTGCCGTCATGCGGGTTTCATTACCGGGGAGGGTGTTTTCATACCGGGTGCTCCCAAACGGCAAGATAAGCATAACGGCGAGATTCGTGCTGTCACCGATCCCTTCCACCCGTTCAGGGGATATTTAAAATGACACCTGCCAACCTCACGGAGCTCCAGGGGCTCCTCGAACACATCACCTATTTCAATGAAGAAACGGGTTACGCCATCATCAAGGTCAAAGCCGCCGGGCAAAAGGATCTGATCGCCTGTGTGGGCAATCTCCCCCGCCCCACCCCCGGCGAGATTCTCGCCATGCGGGGGGAATGGATCAATCACGAGAAATACGGCCGCCAGTTCAAGATCGTCACCTGCGAAACCAAGACGCCCGCCTCGGTTTACGGCATCCAGAAATACCTCGGTTCGGGGCTGATCAAGGGCATCGGACCGGTGATGGCCAAGCGGATCGTCGGCAAGTTCGGCAGGAAAACCCTGGACGTCATCGAGAAAGATATCGATAAACTAAAGGATATTCCGGGGATCGGGGCGGGACGGATCGGCATGATCCGCCAGGCCTGGGCGGATCAAAAGGAGATCCGCGCCGTCATGCTCTTCCTCCAGACCCACGGCGTCAGTGTCGGCTTCGCCGCCAAGATCTTCAAACAGTACGGCCCGGAAGCGATCAGGATCGTTCAGGACAACCCGTACCGCCTCGCCGCGGACATCTTCGGCATCGGTTTTGTCACCGCGGACAAGGTGGCGGAAAAACTGGGCTTTCCCAAGGAATCCCTCGTCCGGGCCGAGGCGGGCCTCATCTACGTCCTGAATCAACTGGCCGACCAGGGACACGTTTATGTCCCCCAGCCGGTCCTCGTGCAGGAGGCCATGAACATCCTCGGCGTCGAGGCCGGCCTCATCGAGGCGGCCCTGGAAACCCTGGCCTCGGCAAGGATGATCGTCGTGGAAGACCGGGCCGATCCCGCCGGGCGGGCCGTTTACAGCTTCCCCTTCTATCTGGCGGAGAATCAGACCGCCGCCCGGCTCAAGGCCCTCCTCGCCGCCCCCAAGCAGATCCGGAAGATCGATACCGACAAGGCCCTGGCCTGGGTCCAGGAAAAGCTGGCCATCACCCTGGCGGAAAAACAGCTTGCGGCGGTGCGGACCGCGGTGGAAAACAAGGTCATGGTCATCACCGGCGGCCCCGGAACGGGGAAAACCACCATCATCAACGCCATCCTGAAGATCTACGGCACCGTCCAGACGAAGATCCTCCTCGCCGCCCCGACGGGCCGGGCGGCAAAAAAGATGGCCGAGGCCACGGGCTGGGGGGCCAAAACCATCCACCGCCTCCTCGAGTTCAGCCCCCTCCAGGGGGGATTCCAGAAAAACGAACATTCTCAACTGGATTGCGACATCCTGATCGTCGACGAGGCCTCGATGATCGACATCCTCCTCATGCACAATCTCCTGAAGGCGGTTCCCCTCCGGGCGACGCTGATCCTCGTGGGGGACGTAAACCAGCTCCCCTCCGTGGGTCCGGGCAACGTCCTGAAAGACATCATCGATGCCGGCGTGGCGCCGGTGGTGGAACTGACGGAGATCTTCCGGCAGGCCCGGACGAGTTCCATCATCGTCAACGCCCACCGGATCAACCAGGGGCTCCTCCCGGAAACGGAAACAGCCCCGGGCGCCCTTTCGGATTTCTACTTCATCCACCAGGAGGACCCGGAAAAGGTCCTGTCCATGGTGCTGACCATGGTCAAAGAGCGGATTCCAAAGCGCTTTCATCTCCACGCCGTAAACGACATCCAGGTGCTGAGTCCCATGAACCGGGGAGTAGTGGGGGTGACGAACCTCAATGCGGAGCTGCAAAAGGCCCTGAACCCCGGCGCCGACGAAGTGTCCCGGGGGGGAAACGTCTTTCGGAACCACGACAAGGTCATGCAGATCCGGAACAATTACGAAAAGGAGGTCTTCAACGGGGACATCGGCCGGATCTTCCACATCGACCGGGAAGGGCAGGAGTTGAAGGTCCATTTCGACGACCGCTTCGTGACCTACGACTTCTCCGAACTCGACGAGCTGGTCCCGGCCTATGCCGTGACGGTCCATAAAAGCCAGGGGTCGGAATACCCCGCCGTAGTAATCCCCCTGCTCACCCAGCACTACATGATGCTCCAGCGGAATCTCATCTATACCGCCGTAACCCGGGGACGGAAGCTGGTGGTCCTCATCGGCACGAAGAAGGCCCTGGCCATCGCCGTGAAGAACAACAAGCAGCAGCAGCGTTATTCCCTTCTCAAGGAGCGCCTCCTGAAGTCGTCCTGAAAGCGGCGGCGGCCGGCGCCCGCGTCGTGGGTCGGCAAAGCGCATCTCCTGGAAACCGACCAGCCCGCCCAACGGAAACGAAGACCGCGGCTCCGCAGCGCAAACAACTCACGGCCTTCGTGAAAAAACCCCGCCCGGTCGGCACCGGGGAAAGGTGTCCCTTACGGACCTGCTTCCCCTCCGGCGTAGCGCTCCGGCGTGAAGCGGGGAGTGCAAACGGCCAGAAAGACCAGGTCTTCCTTGCCGTTATTGGTAATCCGCTGCCGGACGCCGGGGGGGATGACCACGACGTCTCCGGCAGCCACCGGCGTCGGCATCAGGTCGCCCACCTCCGCCACCCCCGTCCCGGAGAGGATCAGGTAGCGCTCCCAGGTCTCCCGGACACGGTGCCACGCCGTGGTAACCCCCGGCGTCACCCGGGCCCGGGCCACGGAAACCCCGTCGTCTTCCGGGGCATTCCACAGCTCACGGATGAAGCAGCCCTCGGCGGCCAGGTAATACTCCCCGCCCCTTACCTTTTTGATCAGTCCCTGTGCCATCGGTCCTCACCTTTCTTGACGTGTAATCATCTCTTCGCCCATTATTCCCCGGACGCTGCCCGCGGCGGGCAACATCCTTCCGCCCCCGGCGGACGTTCCATCTTTCCCTCCATGATCGCCCGGGCGTAATTTCGCCCCGGACGGTGCGGCCGGCGCCAAGGCGGGCATTATGACACAGGGCGGGCCGCCCGGGCAAGGCCATCCCGTTGCCGTTCATCTGCCCCCCCATGACGGCACGCCGTCACAAGGCAGGATGAAAATTGCGGGACGCGCTCCGCCGTGTCCGCAGCGGCTCCGTTAATGATAAACCGTTGTAGATCAATAAGATATGCACGCATTTGCGAGTGAAAACGACGGTAAGAGACCGGTTATTTTCATGATTCGTTCTGCCCGCGCCGGGCATGGGGTTTGGCTGAAAATACATCGGGGTGATTTCCCTTAAACCCTTTTCATCGTTCGCGGGTGTTGGACAAACATGAAAATTCATATTAAGATGCCCCGCTATGGAGACGCTCTTATATATCGGCGCCGTCATGCTGCTGGCCGGTTTCATCCAGGGATTTTCGGGCTTCGGCTCCGTGCTCCTCTCCCTGCCCCTCCTGGCCCTGTTCATGGACGTCAAGACCGCCATCCCCCTGACGGCCATGGTCGGGGTCCTTCTCACGGTGCTCCTCCTGGTCCCCCTCTGGAAGGATCTGGAATGGCGACGGATTTGGCCGCTCCTCATCGGGGCGTTTCCCGGGGTTCCCCTGGGGGTTTATATCCTTAAATCCCTGAACGGTCGGATCATCCTCATCTTTCTCGGCCTGCTCCTGACGGGATACGCCCTCTACGGGTTGTTTTTCCCGGTACGACGCCGGGAACTGGGCGCCGGTTGGATATACTTCACCGGCTTCCTCTCCGGGTGCTTCGGCGGGGCCTTCAGCGCCGCCGGGCCTCCGGTCATCGTTTACGTTTCCCTGCAGCCCTGGCGCAAGGAACTGATCAAGGTCACCCTGCAGGGCTATTATTTCATCTCCGGCCTCATGGTCGTGGCCGCCCAGGCCTGGACCGGCCTGGTTACAGACCGGGTCTGGGAGTTGTTCCTATATTCCCTGGCGCCGCTCGTCGTCGGCACCTACGCCGGGCATTTCTTCTTCGGACGGATCCGCGAGGAAACCTACCGCCGGGTCATCCTCGTTTTACTCCTCGGTCTGGGTGTCTTCACCATCGCGCATGCCCGCTGAAGCGGGAGGCGGCGCAGGCAGAGCTGCGGGCAAACAATTCGGGCGGCATCCCCTCTCTACCGGACAGCTCCCCAAAGTTTTTGATATGGATATGACCGGACAAATATGGTATGAGCGGCTATCGTTAATTCCCCTCAACAATTTTTCCAGGAGGCAGGACTGTGGAAATCAAGATGCCCATCAAGTTTCACGGGAACTATGTGGTGTCGATCCGGAGCGGCGAGCAGGAAGAACGGGAACGCTGCCAGAAACTGACGATCCGCCGGCTCTCCCCGGAAGAACAGCAGCAGGCATACCAGGGGTTGAAGCCCGAGGAGACGCCTACCCACCAGATCACCTTTTACGATTTCGGCTGCAAACGGATCATCGAGGGCATCATCCGGGAAAATTCGGAGAGCAGGGCCTCGTTCCTCGTCAAGGATAAGGAATACGCCTTCATGCCCTTCGTACCGAAATCCTGAGCCGGGAACGTCATGCAGGCCTATCGCGTTTACAACCTGGCCATTGCCGCCGATGTCGCCGCTGAGGCCCGGGAGTTTTACCGGCAGGAGATCGGCGGCGATCCCCCCGAAACGATTGCGGAACTGTCTCTGGAACTGATGGTCCGGTGCGGCAGCGGGGAAACGAAGACCATCCGGGACCGGATCAACGAGGAACTCGACAGCCGCAACTCCTGGCTCCGGATGGGGGTGCCCTGCGACCTCCACTGGCCCTTCGTCATCGGTTCCCTTGACTGAGCGCGACCGCGGCACCGCGAACCCGGAAGCGACACCGCTTGCCGGTACCGCCGGTCGGTTCCGCAGACGGCAGGAACGAAAACGACCCGGCAATCGGCCGTAACGGGATTGACAGGCGGGCGGGATCGGCACAGATGCAGAAGCGGATGGCAGGCGTCTTTTTGATCGGTTTGACGGCCGGCCTGTTCGGAGGGCTGGTGGGGCTGGGCGGCGGGGTGCTGATGGTCCCGCTGCTGGCGGGAATGGCGAGACTGGACCAGCACGAGGCGCACGGCACGAGTCTGTTCGCCCTGGTGTTTACCGGCATCGCGGGAGCCGGCACCTATGCCCTGCACCAGAGCCTGAATATCCCCGCCGCCCTGCTGCTGGCCGGCGGCGCCGTCTGGCCGGCCCGGCTGGGGGCAAAGTACTGCACCGCCCTTCCCGATCACAAGCTGAAGCGGTATTTTGGCTTCTTCCTCTTTTTCATCGCCGTCCTGATGGTGTCCAAACCTTATCTACCCACAGCCTCCCATCCGAACGGCGGCCTTTTCCAGGCGGCACTACTCCTGGCAACCGGGGCGGTCACCGGCTTCTGCTCCGGACTCATGGGCATCGGGGGTGGGGCGATCATGATCGCCGGCATGGTGCTGCTGGCGGGCTTCGACCAGTACACGGCCCAGGGAAGCTCCCTGCTGGCCATGGTTCCCGCCGGTTTCGTGGGGGCCGTCACCCACTGGCGTCTGGGAAACGTAAACCGCCGGATTCTGCCCATGATCATTCCCGGCGTAATGATCGGCACCTTTGCCGGGGGGTGGAGCGCCCATCTGCTTGCGGAGCCTACCCTGAAAGCCATTTTCGCCGCGATATTGATCGGGACAGGCATCCGGGAGATCAAGACCGCCACCCGGCCCTGTCCCTGACCGCCCTTTACGGACAGGGATTTTCCGGTCGCTCGGCCGTCAGGCCGTCATCTTCCGGTCCGGTCGTTTTCAAGGGCCGGCAATGGTCTTCACCGGCCATCAAAATAAAGGAGAATAAGGCGCCATGAACACCAGGATCATCATCGACCGGCTGTCGGAAAGGGATCTGCCGGACGTCGCGGCGATTGTCCGGCACTGGGTCCGCCGGGACGGCGAGGTTATCGAGGAAGAGGCGGCGGCGGCCATGGCGACGATCGGCGCGGGCCTGAACAGGGCGTCGGGGAGCCATTATCTCGTCGCCCGGGAGGACCGGGACGTGGTCCTGGGTGTCATGGGCTTCGGCATCCTCAACGCAAAGCTCGTGCCGTACAAAACGAATCCGGAAGGCAACGCCGTGGGGCTGTTGACGGCCTTCCTCTCCCCCGCCGCCCGGGGAGGAGGACTCGGCGGAAAGCTGCTCACCTCCCTGTTCGCCGCGGCCGGGGCCGCCGGCGCGGCGGAGATGATCTGGTCCAGCAATCCGCGCTACCGGAACACCGCCTGGCAATTCTATACCAGGATGGCGGGCATCCCCGTCGGCACCGTCAGCGACCTGTTCTATCCCGGCAGCGTCAGCCCGGTCTGGCGGCAAGCGCTTTGAGCTTTTGCCAAGGCCGGCCGCACGGAAACCGCAGCGATTCCATTACTTCCTTAGAATACGAAGGTTGAAGAACCGCACCTTCTCTCCGGACTTCTCCTGAACCCATAAAAGGGGCGCTCCCTGGACATGGCCGGAGTCGGAAAATTGAACGAGAAAGCGGTTGTTCACGTAGATGGTGATTCGCTTTCCCACGGCTTCTATCCGGATATGGTTAATCACATCGTCGAAAACATCCGCAGGGAGCCATTCGTATCTTTGCCAATCGGGGTTCATAGGATACCAGTTGCCGGCCAGTCCGCTGTAAACGTTGTAGGTTTTGGCGAAGGAAAAATTGAAGGCGTATCCCTGGTTGATCGACGTCTTGTTTCGGAAGGTTTTTTGCCCGCCGGGGACGATAGAGCATCTGGTCCCGATGCCGACGCCTATCTTGGGACCGCTAAGATGTTCCGCCGTCACCTCCAGGATGTAATCCCGGAACTCTTCCTTGAGGATGATGTGCCCGTTGCTGCCGACAATGGACCCGTCGGGGGCGTTGCTCCACTCGCCGTTGAGGATCTCCCAGTTGTCCAGACGCTGATAGACGTTCTTTTTGACCTCCGGGGTGGCTTCAGCCGCCGTTTTCATCGCCTCGGCCTGTTCGTGACGGGTACCGAAAAGACTGTCCACGAGATCGTTGCTCATGCGGGTCAGCAGATTCAGATCTGTTCCGGTGACGTTCTTGCCGAGCCTTGCCTCACCGGTCTTAACGTCTATCATCCGGGAATTGATGGTATAGGCATTACCGATTTTGACTACGGACCCGACGACAATGAGATCGGCCCCCAGGATCTTTCCTATTTCCACCGCGCTCCTGTCGTCAATTAGACCCGTCTTTTGAAGTTTTTGTTCAGACAAGGCCTTGCTGATCTGGGCGCGCTCCACCACCTGAAAACGGGAATTGCCGATAAGCGCGGTACGCATGATTTCCGAAACCGCCTTGCCGAGATAGTCATCGACACCAATACTTTCAAAATCAAGGACGGCGACCGACGACCGTTGCGTCGCGGCAAATGCCGCCGTCGCCATGAGCATTAAGGCCATGACGACAAATGCTGCTTTAATCTTCATGATCCACCTCTAGTAGGGGGCGTCTTTTTCGAAAGCCCGATCACCATCCCGGCCTGCCGGACAGCATAAAGAACAGGTGCCGGCTCGAATCCGGCTCCGGGTGGTTTGATGTATAGCATGAGTTGCTGATTTTTAATACGGGCGTTTTGTCCACAGGACGGGCGCCCGGACGGAAAGCGCCGGGCGCCCTGAAAAAAATCCCTTGATATTCAGTTGCGTATGTAAGTATATTTCCACCGCTATCGCCCTTGACCAGCCGTCCGCCGGCCATGCCGAAGCGGCGGCGGACAGCCGCTCTCAGGGCTCCCTATCCAAAGCGTCGATGTCAGCGCCAAAGCGGCCTCCCGGCGGTATCCCCAGCCGCCGGGAGGATAAACCATAAACGGATCCGGAATAAAGGAGGGAAGAATGGACGCTCAGAATTATAGCGACGCGGCAGGATTCATCGGCAACTACTTGAAACTCAAGACATCCCCGGTGGCAGTCAAGTTCCTGAAAAGCAAGGCGGAATTTCCGGAAAAGACACGACAGCCGTCGGTGGCGCTCGGTAAGAAAGTAGCCGTCTGCCAGGCGATGACCATGGCCCGCATTTACGGTTGGACCGTGGGTCTGGCCAAAGAGGACATCGTGTGCATCCCGGCGGCCTTCGCCTTCGGCTTCAGCGACGCGGAGGATACGGCGGCGGCGCTGGGGAAGCTCTTCGGGATCGGTAGTTACTCGCAAACCGAGGAGCTTGGCCGGGCGGAAGCCCATACAATTCAAAGACTGGCCAGGAACGAATACGCGGCGATCCTGCTGGCGCCGCTGGCAAGGGCGACGTTTGCCCCCGACACCATCGTGTTCTACGGTAATCCCGCCCAGATCATGAAGCTGGTCCAGGGGTGGACCTATGGGCAGGGAAAGCGGGTGGAAGGTCATTTCGGCGGCAAGGTGGAATGCACGGAGTATCTCCTGGCGCCCTTCCGGACCCAGTCGCCCCGGATCGCCATCCCCGGCACCGGGGACCGGATCTTTTCCATGACCCAGGACGACGAGGTCGTCTTTGCCCTGCCCGGCGGTCAGCTCGCGGCGCTGGTTGAGGCCCTGCCGGAGGCAGGCAGGAAGGTGGGCGCCGTGTACCCGATTCCGGTCTTCCTGAATTTCCAACCGGAATTCCCGAAGCAATTCAAGGAACTGGGTAAGGAGCTCGGGGTTTCGTAGCAAGTTCATTTTGTCTAGGTCTCCATCTTGCCGGTCTCAGTGACGAGTCATTCTATCCCTCCCCCTTCAAGGGGGAGGGTAGGAGGGGAACGGGGTCATGATGAAGGAAGATTTGCGGTTTTTTACGGGGACGTCAAATTAAATCAAGCGCCGGAGCAAGGACGGGCTCGTCACGAGAAATGCGCCGTCGGGCGATCATTAATTCATGATGCCGCGCCCGCCCGGCGGGCTGCGGCGACAAAGCTCTGCACCTTGCTGAAATCTTTTAGGAAACGGATGGGGCAGCCCTGTGGGTCCACCATATTGGTCCGGGTGCAACTGTCCACGCCGGCGGGGCGCACCCGGGCGATGGCGGCGGCGACATTGTCCGGCCCCAGACCACCCGCCAGGATCACCGGCCGGGGACTTGTCCGCACCAGCCAGGACGCGAGCCCCCAGTCGCAGGTCTTGCCGGTGATCCCCACGAAGCCCGCCACCGGCTGGGCGGCGTCGCCCCCGGCGCCGCCCGGTCCCATCAGGAGTGTATCGGTCATGAAAAAATCGCTTACCGGGGCAAAGATCCGGATCAGGGCGGTCAGGGCGGTCTGATGCCCTGCTGCCGGCCCCCTTTCCCCGCCGGCGTCCCCACCTCCCGCCGCCGCGGCACACGCCGCCGGCACGGGCAGGGACCGCATGATCTGTACCGCCGGAAATCTATCCTTCACAAACTCTTGAAGACGATAGAGCTTTTCTGTCGCTTCGCCGGGGATGTCCGCGGCGTTAGGGCCGGGGGTGATATTTTCACAGCAATGGAGGATGTCCGGCCGGTAGTAATCCAGGGCCCGTGCCACCGCCTCCGGATCGCTGAACAGGGGGATCAGGCTGCTGCGCGAAGCCGTCCCCGCCGTGAGGCGGACCGTCTCCCGGATGACCGGATCACGCCACCGCTCCTGATCCAGGATGACGCTGCCGATGTGATCCACGCCCAGGGCAATGAGTCGCTCCGCCTGGCGGGGGTCCTGAATTTCATAGATCTGAACGAGCATTTTCCCTCCCGGATACGCCCCGGCCGTTTTCTTTGGGGTGATATTACATTCCCCCGTGAAAGGCAAGGGGGACCGCCGCCCGGCAGCCGCTGCCGACGACGGCATAACAAAGGCATTCATCCCTTATGGCGCATCACGAAGCATGTAAATGACGTTTTCATGGCTTGCGGCGCCTCTTCGTCGCCGCGGCGGCGCCCCCCGGGAAGGGAAGCCTGCCCTGTTTTCCTCTTGACATCACACAAACAGATGTGTATCAACCTGTGTGGGAGGTGATATATGGCCACGAACTTGGCAATCGACGATAAACTCATCACCGAGGCGCAAATAATCGGCGGCGCCAGAACGAAAAAGGCCGCCGTAACGGAGGCCTTAACGGAATATATTCAAAGAAGAAAGCAGATGCGGATCACGTCGCTGTTTGGAAACGTGGATTATGATCCGGATTACGATTATAAAAAAACCAGGTCACGGCAGTGAAGATCCTTGTTGACACTTCCATCTGGTCTCTGGCGTTGAGAAGATCGGCTAAGCTCTCCGAAAAAGACCGATCTCTGGTTCAAGAACTTAATGAACTTATCAGTGAGGTTCGCGTCGCCATAATCGGTCCCGTTCGACAGGAACTGTTGTCGGGCATTTCGATAAAAACGCAATTTGAGGCCCTCAAAGAAATGCTTGCCGCTTTCGACGACATGCCGTTGCGCAGGGAAGATTATGAAAGGGCGGCTGAATTCTACAACACCTGCCGCAAAGCAGGTATCCAGGGGTCACAGATCGACTTCCTGATATGTGCAGTCGCCGCCGGTAGAGAGCTCCCGATATTCACGACTGATAACGATTTCCTCCTTTACGCAAAACATCTGCCCATATCCCTTCATCGCCCTTTTGGGCGGCCGTGACCTGAACCCGCCTTTTCCCTCCCGGACACGCCCCGGCGGTTTTCTTTGGGGTGATATTACCTTCCCCGGTGAAAGGCAAGGGGGACAGGGGGACCGCCGCCTGCATCCATTGCTTGACAAGCGTTCGCCCCTGTGTTACCGACGAAGGCAATTTAAGGAATGATATAAATTGCTTATGGCTTCTTCAGACCTGAGATGTCTCAAGGGGCGTTTTCCCTTCCGCCTCGGCACCACTTCCTACATCCTTCCCGACGCCATTATTCCCAACGTGCGTTTCCTCGGACCGTTGCTGGACGAGGTGGAACTGGTGCTCTTCGAAAGCGGCCGGGAAGACAATCTGCCGTCCGCAGCGGATATCGCCACGCTGTCCGCCCTGGGGAAAAGTCATGACCTGACCTACAACGTCCATCTCCCGACGGACATCCTGCTGGGCCATCCCGATGCGGCGGTCCGGAGAGCCGCCTGCGCCACCGTCATGAGGTTTTACGAACGGACCCGGTCCCTGCCGCCGACGATGTACTGCCTGCACCTGGAAAAGGGCGGCAACGGCGAGCCGGCCCCCGACCGGGTGGGTTCCTGGTTGACCAACCTCCTTTACTCCCTGGAAAATCTCCTGTCGGCAGGGCTGCCGCGCGACCGTGTCGCCGTGGAAAACATCGACTACACCTTCCGCTGGGTCTATCCCCTGATCAGGGAGTTCGACCTGCCGATCTGCCTCGACATCGGCCACCTCCTCATCCAGGGGGAAGACCTGGAGACTTATCTTGATCTGTACGGCGACCGGACGATTATGATCCACCTCCACGGCCTGGAGGCGGGCCGGGATCACCGTTCCCTCGCCGGGATTCCCGACCGGGAATGGCGGATCATCGCCGCTTTCCTGAAGGATTACCGGGGCGGTCTGTCCCTCGAGGTCTTTTCCCGGGAGGACCTGCGCCGTTCCCTGACCAGAATGGGGGAACTGCTCTGATGGCGCGGATCGTCCTCATCACCGGCGGCAGCCGGAGCGGCAAGAGCGCCTTCGCCCAGGAACTGGCCGAATCCCTTGCAGAAGAGAGGATATACATCGCCACCTGCCCGGTGGTGGACGGGGAGATGGCGGCCCGGATCGCCCGGCACCGCCGGGATCGCGAGGCGCGCTCCTGGCGGACCATCGAGGAGGAAACGGCCCTGGCGGGGGCCCTGGGGTGGGGTGCGGATACGGGAGTGGTCCTCGTGGACTGCCTGACCCTCTGGATCAACAACCTCCTGTACGCCGCCCAGCAGCACGGGGCGACCCTCACGGAAGACGACATCGCCGGCAAAGCGCGGGAGGTTTTGCAGGCGGCCCGGTCCGGGACGGCAGGCGCGGCGGTAGACCCCGTTCCCCCCATAATACCCGCCGGGGCGGAACCCTCCGGATCCGCGCCGGAACGGACGGCGCCCGGAAGGGTTGTCGGCCCGGAAACCGCCGCCGGCCCCGCAGCGGCGCCGACCGCGGACGGCGGCGGACGGACGGTGATCTTCGTGACCAACGAGGTCGGCATGGGCATCGTCCCCGGGCACCCCGGCGGCCGGCTGTTCCGGGATCTCGCCGGGCGGTGCAACCAGGTGTTCGCCCGGGAGGCCGACGCCGTGGTGTTCATGGTGAGCGGGATCCCGCTGTGGATCAAGGGAAAAGATTCGTTCCCCTCCCGGCCGTAACGAGACAACCGCCCCGAACTCTGCCCGACGGCCCCCGCCGGGGCGGGGCGATCCGGAACCGGGGTACCGAGCGGGCGACCAAGGGAAACGATCACGACGGCCCGCCGTCACTAAGAAGGATGAAAGGAACCTCTCCGCATGACGCAACTGGAAAATATTCTGCATGATTTCCCCCGGATCGACATGGGCGCCCGGGCGGCGGCCCGGGCGCGCCTCGAGCAATTGACCATGCCCCACTGGGCCCTGGGGCGCATTATGGACCTGGCGGAGGAACTGGCCGGCATGACCGGGGAAATGCCGCCGCCCGTTGCCCACAAGGCCATCGTCACCATGGCGGCGGACCACGGCGTCACCGCCCGGGGCGTGAGCGGCTATCCCCGGGAGGTCACCGTCCAGATGGTCCACAATATCGTCGCCGGCGGTGCCGGGATCAACGCCCTGGCCCGCCTGGGGGGTATCCGGGTGGTCGTGGCCGACCTGGGGGTGGCGGGCGATCTTTCCGAACTGGTCAAAACCAACAAGATCATTGACAAAAAGATCGCTCCGGGGACCCAGGACATGACCGTGGGGCCCGCCATGAGCCGGGCCGAGGCCGTGCAGGCCATCGAGGCGGGCATCGAAATCGCCCGGGAGCTCGGACCCCAAACCCATATCTTCGGCACCGGCGAGATGGGGATCGGCAACACCACCCCCAGCAGTGCCATCGTCGCCCTGTACGCCCGCACCTCCGTCGGGGAGGTGACCGGCCGGGGCACGGGCATCGACGATCAGCGCCTGTCCCACAAGGTCGCGATGATCGAGCAGGCCATCGGGGAAAACGCCCCCGATCTGACCGATCCCCTCGATATCCTGGCGAAAGTCGGCGGGTTCGAGATCGGCGGGATCGCCGGCTTGATCCTCGGCGCCGCCGCCCAACGGAAACCGGTGCTGGTGGACGGCTTCATCTCCACCGCCGGTGCCCTCATCGCCGCCCACATCGAACCCCTGGCCCGGGAGTTCATGATCGCCTCCCACCGCAGCCTGGAGCCGGGTCACCGTATCGCCCTGGAATGCCTCGGAAAGCGGCCCCTCCTCGATTTGGACCTCCGGCTCGGGGAGGGCACGGGGGCGGCGCTGGCCATGCACCTGGTGGAGGCGGCGGCCCGGATCCTCACGGAGGTGGCCACCTTTGCCGAGGCCGGTGTCTCCCAGGCCGGGGGGTGAAGCTCCCGGCGTTTCCCCCTTCCCGCCGCGGCGGGAAGGGGGGTGCTTTGTCGCTTTATAGATTTTCTGTGTGATATTGGATTCTTGGCCGGTTTCGCTTCGGCCGGGGACGGCGGAAACGAAACCGGCGGCGGGGGATGACGATCCCGCCGGCCGCAACCGTAGCGAGGGGGATGTCCCGATGAAGGCGCTGCTGGCCGCTTTTCAGTTTCTCACCACGATCCCGCTGCCGGGAGGGAAGGCCACGGGGGAAGGGGATATCGCCGGCAGCCTGCCCTTTTTCCCTGTGGTGGGCCTCCTTATCGGCATGGCGGCGGCGGCCGGCGATTTCGTTTTCTCCCTGCTGTTGCCCCCCGGCGTCGCCGCCGTCCTGACCGTCCTGCTCCTCGTCCTCATAACCGGCGGCCTGCACCTGGACGGCCTGGCGGACACCGCCGACGGTATCTTCAGCGTCCGGAACCGGGAGCGGATGCTGGAGATCATGCGGGACAGCCGCATCGGGACCATGGGGGTCCTGGCCGTCGTCTTCGTCCTCGCCCTGAAGATCGCCGCCCTGGCGCCGCTGGTCCACATCCAGCGCCTGGGGATCATCATCCTCATGCCCATCGCCGGGCGGACGGCCATGCTCCTCATGCTCACCGCCCTGCCCTATGCCCGGAAAGACGGCGGGCTGGCGTCGCTTTTCATCCGCCGCCGTTCCTGGCTCAACCCTTTATTTGCAATGATTTTTATGGTTTGTACCGGTTTGTTCCTCGGCGCGGAGGGATGGCTGCCCACACCGGGAGCGGGCCTGATTCTGTCTGTGACCGGGGTCGCTGCCGCGGCGCTGGTCATCGCCCTGGTTCACCGGAAGCTGGGGGGATTCACCGGGGACACCGTCGGGGCCGTCGCGGAGCTCACGGAAACGGCCGTCGCCCTGGCGGGACTGGCGGCCTGCCTCCCATAGAAAAAGATTCATCCACACCCGGAGGAGGGCCGTTTGCCCAATGCCGGCGGGGGACAGGGAAGGAAAGGGCAAGATGCCTGGCGCGTCCCGAGCCGGAGAAGGGGGTAGGAGATCAGCACTTATGCCGCTGGAATATCAAATTGTCACGGCCGTCGTCCTGGACCTGCTCTGGGGCGATCCCCGCCGGCTGCCCCACCCCGTGCGCTATATCGGCCGTTTCGCCCTGTACTGTGAAGCGGTAACCCGGAGACACATCGGCAGTATCCGCACCGCCGGGGCGATCAGTGTCGTTTGCGTCCTGGCGGCAACCGCCGGAATTTCCTGGGGTATCGTCTTCGTGTTCGCGGCGCTGCACCCCGGGCTGGGCGATGCCGTCTCCATTTTCATCATCTACACCACCCTCGCCGCCCGGGACCTGTCCCGGCACAGCGGTGAGGTCTATGAAAGTCTCGCCCGGGGTGATCTCCCCGAGGCCAGGCGCCGGGTGGGGATGATCGTGGGGCGGGATACGGACATCCTGGACGAACCGGGGGTGGTCCGGGCCGCCGTGGAAAGCGTCGCCGAGAACACCGCCGACGGCGTCACCGCCCCGCTGCTCTTCGCCGTAATCGGCGGTCCCGTGGGGGCCATGCTCTACAAAGCGGTAAACACTCTGGATTCCACCTTCGGCTATAAGAACGAGCGCTACCGGGAATTCGGCGGGGCCGCCGCCCGCCTCGACGACGTCGTCAATTATCTGCCCGCCCGCCTGACCGCCGCCATCATCCCCGCCGCAGCGTTTCTTCTGGGGTTAAATGCCCGTAACTCCTGGAAAATTCTCCGGCGGGACGCCCGCCGCCATCCCAGCCCCAACTCCGGTTTTCTCGAAGCGGCCATGGCGGGGGCGCTGGGGGTGCAACTGGGGGGGCGCAACTTCTATTTCGGCCAACCGTCGGACCGGCCCACCATGGGCGACCCCCTCCGTCCCCTGGAACCCCGGGACATCCTCCGGGTCAACCGCCTGATGTTCACCACCTACGCCCTGGTCCTCGCCGGGGGGTTGGTGCTGCTGAGCGCCGGCCGGATGATCTTCTTCTCCCGGTAAAACGACCCACGCCCCCATGACGGGGGCGTGGCGATAAAGCATGCACTTTCCGTGGCGGTATCCGCCCGCCCCGGTGCCAGGGGTCAGAAGTCGAGGGTGAATCCCGCCGAGTAGGTGTTGGAGCTGTAGGAGTAGTAATTGGAGATGTTGGAGTCGTTCCTGAACCAGCGGTAGCCCGCATACGCCGAGAGGTTCTTCAGGAGCATGTCGAGTTTCTTGAAGACGTTTGCCGTCACCGTTTGGGCCGTATCATCCCGCTTTTCATTGGTCGCACTGCGGATATTGGCATTGTCGTACTTGACCTTCGTATAGTTATAGCTAACCAACAAACTGAAATCCTTGGGGAATTCCTGCTGGCCAAGAATCCCGAAACCCTCGGCGTGGTTGGCGTAGGATGATCCGTCCGTGTCGGAGCGGGCGTAATTCAGCCAGCCGGCAAAGAAGGTGGTCCGCTTGTTGATGATCAGATTGGGGAAAGAGAGGTTCTGCCGCAGGGTGACGTTGTGGTTCTTCCCGCTCCGGTTTTCCTCGGGATACTGAGGCGGGTCCGTGAAATCCACCTTGGAGTAGGTGTAGTCCAGGTCCGTCCAGGTCCAATCCACGGGTTGCCAGGAAACCCCCGGGGTTATCCCGTAGAGCCAGGAATAACTCGCCGCCTTGAGGAGGGTCTTCCCCGCGAAGGGAGCGAGGCGCACCTGGAACGTATCGGCGAAGTTGCCCTTGTAGTAGAGGTTGAGGTTGCCCGTTTGGACGTTGAACATGTCGTCCTTGAACTGCTGGGTCCCGTTGATGGCGGCCCGGATCCCCACGAAGTTTTTCCCTGTATTTACGAATTCATAGACGCCCCCGAGACTATAGACGGCCCGCCAGTCGCTGTCGGAGGAGATGTCGCTGGGGCGGGTCTGCTCCGAGGGAATGAGGGCGACGTTGGTGTCGTACTCCATCCCGGCGGCGATGGTGACGGCCCAGGGCTTCTCCTTCGTCGGCCGGCCCGGTACAGCCGTTACCGCCGCCGGCCGCTCCATGCCGGAGACCTCCTGTGTTTTCCTCTCCAGGTCGGCGAGGAACCGGGCGGCGTTTTTTCCCTCCCGGGACTGGGGGGACAGGTCCCGGGCCTTGGCCAGGTCATCGAGGCACGCCTCGTATTGTCCGGAATAATATCTGGCCATACCAATATAATAATGGGCCCGGGGCGCGAAGTCCTTATCCAGAGCGGCGGTCCGCTCGAATACGGGGATCGACTCCCCGTATCGTTTCGCCAGGAAGAGGGCGGAGGCATAGGTGCGGACCACATAGGGGTCGTCAGGATTTTTCTCGTAGGCCTTCTTTGCCCGGGTCACCTCCCGCTCCTGTCTGCTTTGGGCCATCTTCGTCAATGTCTGGCGCAGGCGCGCCGCGGCGGGTTTGTCCTTTAACCTCTCCAGCAGAATGAGCACGTCCGGATAGTCTCCGGAGATCTCTCCCTTCCCACCGTCGCCACCGGAAGCCCGGACCGCCGCCGGAGTCGCGGGGGTGCCCTTCTCTTCGGCACCGTAAACAACACCCCCGGTGAAACAAAACGCCAACAATACAAACGCCAAAATCTTCCGTTTCATCAGTTCCCGACCTTTCCGCACTTTTTATGCCTCTGAAATGATCATGACGCCCCGCCGCCGCAACGAAAATAGTCAATATTTACGGGATGATAAGTTTGCATTTTCAAGGAAAACGCCCACGCCGCGATTGCACTCAACCCAACCGCTTCGCCGCCTCCCGCATGGCCGCCGCTTCTTCGTCCGCCGCCTCCCGTTCAAGTTGCGCATCATAGAGGGCGTCTTGTGCCTGGTACTGATCCTCTGAAATCTTATTGCCTTCTTCACCTAACTTGTTAAATTCCGCCTCCGCCGCTTCTTCATTTGTCATGTCCCGCTTCGCAAATTCTTCCATTTTCTCTAACCACTGGTCCCCTTTTTTTTCTGCCTCCGCTGCCGCTTTGGCCGCCTTTGCCTCCGCGGCCCTCTTTTCCGCCGCTTTGGCCTCCGCCGCTTTGACGGCCGCCTCCACCTCGGCCGGATTTTTCAGTTTCGCCAGCTTCTCTTTGGCCGCCGCTACCAGCTTCTCCTTCCTGGCCGCCTCTGCGGCTTTCCTTTCCTCGTCTCTCGCCTCCTTCAAGAGTTTGGCCGCCTGCGCTTCCGAGTCGTCAATTTTTTTCCATGCCTCGTTTTTTTTCTTTTCCGCCGCCTGCTCCTCCGCCTGGGCCTTTTTAAATTCCGCCTCCGCGGCCGCCAATTTATTCTCCGCAAAGTACACCAGGGGGCCCTTGTCTTTTGTGGTGAGATTTTTCGCCGCCTCCAGGAGTTTTTTTGCCTCTTTCAGATTATCTTCCGCTTTCCACGTTTTTCTCCGGGCGTCTTCAAACTCTTTCGAAGCGGCGTTCGCCGCTTCCCGCAGGCGGTCTGCTTCCGACTCCAAAAGCTTCGCCTGTTGACGTTTCTTCTCCCACTCATTTTTCGCCGGCGGCAAGATCCCACCGATATTCAAGGGGGCGGTTCCTCCCGGGATGGGGAGATCGTATTTTCCCTTCAGGAACTCGGTGTCCGCAGGCCGTGTCGCGGCGCTGGACGATGATCCGCAAACGCCGTTGCACTCGGCGCAGGCACTGATGGGCCAGGTCTTCCCCCCGCTGAAGCATGTTTGGGCGGCGCAGTTGCAGGTGGCACCACCTGCGTACACGGCACTTGCCGCGGGAAGGATCGCCAAGAGCGCCGAAACCGCGATACCGATGAGATACCTGTTCATGAGGCCTCCTTAATATTGACTCGTTGGGAATTGTTCCTATTTATGAAGTTAGCTGCGGCTTCGTATCACAACAGCGGACCCGTTGCAACCGTTGTTATGTCATAACTTCCAGAGCGCCGAATCCCGATACGCCCCGAGAAATACCGCCCCGGGGCTGCTTTTATACCGGCGGTCCCGCCGCGGATGTTACTTGACTTCCCACATCATTTTTCTTATGGCTTTTCCAAGCACAGCGACCGCTTGACCACAGGGAGCCGAGCGACGGGGAGGTACCCGTACCGGCCCGGTATTGACACCCCCATCCCCCCCGGTTCGAAAAGGTGCCGGCCGCTCGGGAATCACCGGGAGAGGAAAGGGTTGTTCCGGCGGCGGCAAAGACAATCGGCCTGCTTTCGAAGCCGACACGTCCGTGATCCCCGCCGCGGCGGCGCCATGGCAAAGGGTGAACCCGGCCAACAGACATATATCAGGAGGGAGCCATGCCTTATTACGTCACCGATGACCATGTCCGCCTTTACTACGAGGTCCGGGGGAAGGGGAAGCCGGTCGTGCTCCTCCACGGTTTGACGGCCGGTCGCCGCCACTTCCGGAAGCAGATACCGGTACTGGCCGAACATTTTCAGGTCGTCGGGGTGGATCTCCGGGGACACGGCGATTCGGAGGCGCCGGAACACGGCCTGACCCTGCCGCGCCTGGCCCGGGATCTGCGGGAACTCGTGGGATATCTCGAGCTTGCCGACGTATCCCTGGTAGGCTGGTCCCTGGGCGCCCATGTCATTTTCGAGTACGTGAAGCAGTTTTCCTGCCGGGGAATAGAGAAAATCGCCGTTATCGACATGGCCCCGCGATTGCTGAAGGCCCCGGACTGGGCCTGGGGCCTCCCCGGTGTCTTGAGCGGAAAACCGGGGGATTTCGGGCCGGATGACAACATGATCATCCTCGGGGCCATGCTCGGCGACTGGGAGGCCTACAGCCGGGTCGTCGTCCAGCGGATCATGAACAAGTCTCTGTTCAACGAAAAAATGGAATTCGACGCCCGGGCGGACTTCAAAGGGCGGGAGGATATGCCCTGGCTCTATGCCGAGGCCCGGAGGAACACCCCCCATGTCATTGTCGCCCTCTGGATTTCCCTGACTCTCCAGGATTACCGGCCGGTGCTGAAGGAGATCACGGCACCCTGTCTTCTTACCTACGGCCTGGAAAGCAACTACTACCCCCCGGAGAATTACGCCTATCTGCAGGAAACCCTTCCCCGGGCCCGGACGGTCCCCTTTGCGGGCTGCGGCCATGCCCTCCATATCCAGGACCCGGAGCCGTTCAACCGGGAATTGCTCGCTTTTCTGAAGGAGGAATAAAGGCGGCAGCCGCCGCGGCCCGACCGGCGGACCCGTTGCCGTCGCGAATCCCCGACGAAGCGCCGGGGGCGCCGGGAGCGTCGCCCGGCTCACGCCGGCCGTCCCGGGACACCCCGGCGAGGGGAATAAGGTCGCTCTTCACCGCAACAAATCGATGTTTAAGCATTGCGACCCTCCTCCGCTTCTCAATAACTGTCCGGTTGCCTGCGGCCTATCCTCCCGTCGGCGCCGTCGGACCGGCGTCGTCCTTCCTGTCCGCCGACCGGCAGGCCGGCTTGATTCAGGTGGATATCCCGAATCTTGGGAGAATATGTGCCTGGAGGACATACCAAACGACGACGGCCGCCAGTAGGAGGAAAATTTCCATAACCGTTACCTCAAAGGTTTTGCATGAAAATGTCGGCTGCGGACCGATTGTTTTCATGTTTGGTTGTGCCCGCCTGCGGGTGCGGGGCTTGCAGGCACATGTTTCGTCTTCCCGGTCCTTCCCGGGGCGGGGGCGAAGCCGGGTTTTCCCCGTCCCTCCCCCGGGTGCCCCGGGAGGCCGCCCTGTCCGTTTCCGGACCGTCCTGTCCGGCAACTGTTTCGCACATTCCGGTAAAGCCGTCAATGAGTGTCTTCAGGGTGCTTATTTTATTTGACTATCCCGTCCTAATATGATGTATGATCCGGCAAAACAACCCAGGGGGAGGACCATGGAGAAGATATTCACCTTTACCGGGGCCCGGAAGATCGTTTTCGGCCGGGGCGCCCTGCAGCAGCTACCGGACCTGATTCGGGAGCTTCAGGCGCACCGTCCCCTGATCGTCCTGGACCGGCAGCTGGCCACGACCGGATTGAAGGAGCGCGTTGCGGAATTACTGAAGAAAGGCGGTCTCGAGGCCCGTCTTTTCGACCAGGTGGACCCGGAACCGAAACTGGCCCTGGCCGATGAAGGGGCGAAGCTGGCCGTAAAGGCCAAATGCGACCTCGTGGTCGGTATCGGCGGCGGCAGCGCCATGGACGTCGCCAAGGCCGTGGCCGTCGTGGCGGGGAACAAGGGCCGGGCCGCGGATTATCTGGGGTTGAACCGGGTTCCCGGACCGGGCCTCCCGAAGATCATGATCCCCACCACCGCGGGGACGGGCAGCGAGGTCACCTTCACCTCGGTCTTCGTCCGGCCGGAGCTGAAGAAGAAAGAGGGGATGAACAGTCCCCATCTCTACCCCGACCTGGCCTTGCTGGACCCCCTCCTCACCGTGAGCCTCCCGCCGGAACCTACGGCGGCCACGGGGATCGACGCCCTCTGCCACGCCATCGAGTCCTACACCTCCATCAACGCCTCCCCCCTGAGCGAACTCATCTCCCTGGAGGCCGTCGGGCTCATCGCGGAAAATCTGCGGACCGCCGTGCATGACGGGACCAACATCGCCGCCCGGGAAAAGATGCTCCTCGGGAGCCTCTATGCCGGGCTGGGGCTGGCCAATGCCGGCGTCACCGCCGTCCACTCCCTTTCCTATCCGCTGGGGGGCAGATACGGCATCCCCCACGGCCTGGCCAACACCGTGCTGCTGCCCCATGTGATGAATTACAACCTGCCGGGGGCCCTGGAGAAATTCGCGGATATCGCCGCGGCCATGGGGGAGGTGGTGGACAACATGCCCCTCCGGGAGGCGGCCGGTCTGGCCGTGGAGGCCGTAAACGCCCTGATCGCCGACTGCGGCGTCCAGACGAGCCTGGAGGATCTGGGCATCGAGGAGACGGCCTTTGCCGAGCTGGCCGAGATCGCCCTGACCGTCGCCCGGCCCCTGGCGAACAACCCCCGGCCGGTGACGAAGGAAGACGCCGTGGCCATTTACGAGGACGCCTTCTGAAGATGATGGCCGGCACCGTGAGGGAAAGCGGAGCGACAAAGGAAGATCGGCAACACATTCCCGTCCTAAGCCGCCCGGACCAGTCGGGGCGGCGCTCGACAACGGGATAACCGAGCGTAAAAGAGAGTAAACACGGGCAACGCACCCGGAAGGAGGAAGGATCGTCATGGCCGGTTTTGAGGTATTCGGCAGCGAGGAGCGAAAAGAAGTCCTGGACGTCATGGAAACGGGCGTCCTGATGCGCTATGGATTCGATACGGAGCGGAAGGGCGTTTTCAAGGTCCGCCAGTTCGAGGAGGAATTCGCCGCCTATTGCGGGGCGGGGTATGCCCTGGGGGTCACCTCCGGGTCGGCGGCCCTCAAGGTCGCCCTGACCGCCCTCGACGTGGGACCCGGCGACGAGGTCCTCGTCCCGGCCTTCACCTTCATCGCCACCTACGAGGCGGTCCTCGAGGTGGGGGCGATTCCCGTCATGACGGACATCGACGATTCTCTTAACCTCGATCCCGACGATATCATAAACAAATTGACCCCCTACACCAAGGCCGTGATCCCCGTCCACATGTGCGGCGCCCCGGCAAACATCGACCGCATCGTGGAGATCGCCCGGAAGTCCCACCTCCTCGTTCTGGAGGATACCGCCCAGGCCGTCGGGGCCGCCTTCAAAGGGAAAAAGCTCGGCACTTTCGGGGACATGGGCATCTTCAGCTTCGATTACTACAAAACGATCACCACCGGCGAGGGCGGCATGGTCATCACCGATCGGGAGGATCTGTACAAGCGGGCCGACTGGTACCACGACCACGGACACGACCACAATCCCAAGATCCACCGGGCCCTGGAGGCCCACCCCATCCTGGGGTTCAACTACCGGATGAACGAACTCCAGGGGGCCCTGGGCCTCGCCCAGTTCCGGAAGCTCCCGGAGATCATCGCCGCCCAGCGGCAAAACAAGGAGGCCCTCAAGGAGATCCTCCGGGAAGTCCCGGGAGTGACCTTCCGCAATATCCCCGATCCCGACGGCGACACGGCCACCTTCCTCGGCTTTCATCTCCCCGACGCCGCCACGACGGAGCGCTTCCAGGCCCTGCTCGGGGAAGAGAAGATCGACACGATCTTCTTCAAGAAGAACAAATGGCATTACGTCCCGAACTGGGAGCACCTCCTCGCCTGGGCCACGGCGAACTCCAAGCGGTTCCCCTTCACCTACCCGGCCTACCGGGGCAAGGTGGACTACAGCATCCGGATGATCCCCCGGGCGGAGGAGCTGCTGGGCCGGACGCTGTTCATGGCCATCCCCGTCAAGATGGCGCCGGGGCGGATCGAGCAGCTTCGGGAAGGCATCACCCGGGCGGCGGCCGGGCTGTAACGGACCGGGGCGGTCAGGAGACGGCCGCCCCTTTTTTAACGATTTCGCCCACATACCTTTGGAAAGGAGCACCCCGTAGCTTATGATCGTCGTCACCGGCGGCGCGGGCTTCATCGGCAGCGCCTTCATCTGGAAACTCAACCGGGAGGGCAACGAGGACATCGTCGTCGTCGACCGCCTGGGCACTTCCGAGAAATGGAAGAATCTCGTCAACCTGCGGTATATCGAATACATCCACAAGGACGATTTCCTCCAGATGATCTACGCCGATCAGGTCCCCTTCACCGTCCGGGCGGTGATCCACATGGGGGCCTGTTCCTCCACCACGGAAAGGGACGCCGACTATCTCTGGCGGAACAACTATCTCTACTCCTGCCGGCTGGCCGACTGGTGCGTCCGCAACGGCATCCGCTTCATCTACGCCAGCTCCGCCGCCACCTACGGCGACGGCGCCCGGGGTTTCTCCGACGACGACACCGTGACGCCCACCCTCAGGCCCATCAACATGTACGGCTACTCCAAGCAGGTCTTCGACCTCTGGGTCCGGAAACGGGGGCTGGAAAAGTCCGTCACGGGGCTGAAATTCTTCAATGTCTTCGGCCCCAACGAGTACCACAAGGGGGAGATGCGCAGCGTGGTCCACAAGGCCTTCGGCCAGATCCGGGAGGCGGGGCGGGTGGGGCTCTTCAAGTCTTATCGCCCCGATTATCCCGACGGCGGTCAACGGCGGGATTTCGTTTATGTAAAGGACTGCGTGGAGGTCCTGTGGTGGCTCCTCCGGAACGGGGACGTCAACGGCATCTTCAACGTGGGCACCGGGAAGTCCCGGACCTGGAACGATCTGATGCGGGCCGTTTTCCAGGCCCTGGCGCTGCCGGTGCGGATCGACTACATCGACATGCCCCCCGGCCTGGAGGAACAGTATCAATATTTTACCGAGGCGAAGATGGACAAGCTGGCGGCCGCCGGTTGTCCCGTGGTCTTCCGCCCCCTGGAGGAGGCCGTCGGGGATTACGTAACCGGCCACCTCCTGCAGAGCGATCCCTATTTATGTCCCTGATTTCCTTTTTCATTGACAGCCGGGCCTTTATTTCCTATAGAAGCGGCGGGAAGCGAAACGGCTTCCCCGGCCCGGGAAGAACCGGGAAACGGACTTCCCGAGGATAAAAAAAATTTCCGGCGGCGGGGCAGACGGAGAAAAGAGCGGCCGCCGGCGTCAAGCGATCCTGCTAAATGGCATCAGACAACACCACCGGCAACATTATCTGTATCATTCCCTCCCGGTATGAATCTTCGCGGTTTCCCGGCAAGCCCCTGGCGGACCTGTGCGGCAAACCCATGATCCGCCACGTCTATGAGCGGGTCGAAAAGTCGGCCCTCGTTTCCCTGGCGGCCGTGGCCACGGACGACCGGCGGATCTACGACGCCGTCACGGCCTTCGGCGGCCGGGCCGTTCTCACGGCGGCGGTCCACCCCTCGGGGACGGACCGGATCCACGAGGCGGCCACCCTCCTTCGGCTCGCCGATGCGGACATCGTCGTGAACATCCAGGGGGACCAGCCCCTCTTCAACCCCCTCCAGATCGAAGAGGTGGTGCGACCCCTCCGGGACGACCCGACCATCCCCATGTCCACCCTGATCTACCGGATCGTCCGGGAGGAGGAAATCGGCCACCCCAACGCCGTCAAGACGGTCTTCGACCGGAACGGGTTTGCCCTCTATTTCTCCCGGGCCACCATCCCCTGTGTCCGGGACGGGGACAAAAGGGCGGACTACTACAAGCACCACGGGATCTATGCCTACCGGCGCCATTTTCTCCGGACCTTCGCGGCCCTGCCGGTGGGGAAACTCGAACGTCTGGAGGCCCTGGAGCAGCTCCGGGCCCTGGAATACGGATACAGGATAAAGGTCGTCGAAACCGTTCACGATTCCGTGGAGGTGGATACGCCGGCGGAGTTGGCGCGGGTCCGCCGGCTGCTCCTGGCGGCGGGCGGGGCATCGTGAGAACCGGCGGCGGCGGCAAACGGCGGCGTCCCGGCCCCGGAAAGGGCCGTTCCCGCCGCACCCCCAAAGAGGTTTCTGGTCATGGTTGATCTCGAATATCTCAACAATATCAAACTGGTGAAGATTCCCCAGGTGCAGCGGTTCCTTGGTGTCGTCATGCTGGGACCCAATTACAACCTCTTCCAGAAGGTGGATATCGTCCTGGAGAATCCGGAGCGTATCCCCCCGGGGGAAAATGTCATCTTTGCCATGAATCACACGGACCGCTTCAACTACTGGCCCTTCCAGTACAAGCTGTGGCGGCTGAAAAAATATCCCTGGACGACCGTCTGGGTAAAGGGGAAGTACTACCGGAACAAGTGGCTCGGCAAGGGGCTCGACCTGTGCAATCTCATCCCCGTGCCCTCCCTGGGCTATCTCATCGAAGAGTACTACACCCAAAAGTTCGGCGGCCGGATCACCCGGGAGCTTTATCGCCGGGTCCGGGACGCCGTGGACGGCAAGGAAGACGGGACGGAGGTCCATGCCGCCAACATCGCCGAAACCGCCCGGCTCTTCGGGGACGACTTCATCGAATTCATGCGGGATTTCTACGAGCGGATCATGGCGAAGGTGGCGGAATTGACCCGTTTCGCCCTCTTCGATCAGGGTCTGAGCCTCATCATCTTCCCCGAGGGGACCCGGGGCAGCCAACTGGGGGAGGGGAAAACGGGCATCGCCCAGGTGGCCCTCCACACGGGAAAAGTAGTCGTTCCCGTGGGTTGCAACAACTCCGATCAGGTCTATCCCGACAGTCTCCCCTTCGCCCGCACCGGCCGCATCGTCTATCGCATCGGCAAACCGATGTCCGTGGCGGACCGCCTCCGGCCTTTCCGGATCGATACCCCCTTCAAGCTCCTGTCCCGGGAATCACAGCAGCAGTACAAGGAAAATTTCGCGGGCGCCACCGGGGTCATCATGGAGAGCATCAATGAGTTGCTCGACCCCGCCTACCGGCGCTGATCACAACGGTACCACCCGGCAGGGCGACGCCGCCCCGTCACCACGCGGCGACGGCGGCGGCGGGACGGCCGGCCGTGGCCTGTCTCCCCGGGGAAACGCAATCCCGGTGCCGGGGAACGGCGGGGGCACCGGCCCGCCGTCCGTCCCTGCCCTGTCCCCCCCGGGGCTGCTTCGGGCCGGCGCCGGGGAGCTGGGCATTGCGCTCACGGACGGGCAACTCCGCCTCTTTGCCCTGTACGAGGAGGAGCTGCGGAAATGGAACCGTTTCGTAAGTCTCGTGGCGATCAAGGATCCCCGCGACATCACCGTCAAGCATTTCCTCGATTCCCTCGCCCTGCTTTCCTTTCTGCCGCAGAAGGGAGGTCTGCGCCTTCTGGACGTCGCCACCGGGGGGGGCTTTCCCGGACTGCCGGTAAAGATCGCCCGTCCGGATATCGATCTGTATCTCCTGGAATCGGCCCGGAAAAAGGTATCTTTTCTCCGGGAGGTCATCCGCCGGCTCGACCTCACCGGGGTCGCCGTCATCCACGAGCGGGTGGAAAAGGCCGTGGCGGCAGGGCTGCTGACGGCATCCTGCGATGTGGTGGTGTCCCGGGCCTCCTTTCCGACGCCGGCGCTCCTGACTATGGGCAGCCATTTTCTCCGTCCCGAAGGCTCGCTGCTGGTGATGCGGGGTCCCCGGCAGGAGGAAGCGGCGGCGGCCATCGCGTCCGCCTGCCTCGCGACGGGCTTTCACCGGGAAGAAAAAACGGCCTTTTCCCTGCCCCACGGCGGTGACCGCCGGATAATCATCCGCTACCGGAAGGCCGGGGGCCCCGCAAAAGTAACGTTCCGGTCCGGTCAATAATTTTATCAATAATTACGAGATATTAGTTTAAAGATTTTTCTAAAAAAGACCTTTTAAAAAAGATCTTTTTGTGGTAGTCTCCACCGCAATAACTCAAGATGTAAGTCCTGGAAAAAACTGAATAAAATCATGCGTAAAATCATCGGCATCGCCAATCAGAAAGGCGGCGTGGGCAAGACCACCACGGCCATCAATCTGGCCGCTTCTCTGGCGGCGGCGGAAAAACGTACCCTCCTGGTCGATTGCGATTCCCAGGGAAATGCCTCCACCGGGGTCGGCATGGACCGGGCGGAGATCCGGGAACGTAACATCTACCACGGTCTGGTCGGCCAGTGTTCCCTGGCGGAGATCATCCGTAAGACGGCACTGCCTTTTCTCGATGTGGCACCGGCGGATCAGAATCTCATCGGGGTGGAAATAGAGTTCGTGTCGATGGTGAACCGGGAAAAGAGACTGCGTCTTCTCCTTAAAGATTTAAACGAGGATTATCAATATGTTATAATTGATTGCCCTCCTTCTTTGGGCTTTTTGACTATCAACGCCCTGGCGGCGGCGGACAGTCTTATCGTCCCCCTGCAATGTGAGTATTTCGCCATGGAAGGTCTCGGCAATCTCCTCAACACCGTCCGCCTGGTCCGGCAGAGTTTCAATCCGGACCTGACCCTCGGGGGGATTCTGCTGACGATGTTCGATGCCCGGAACCTCCTGTCCCACCGGGTCAGTGAGGATGTTAGGCAGCATTTCGGCCGCCGGGTTTTCGATACGGTCATCCCCAGGAATGTGCGTCTGTCCGAGTGCCCGAGTCACGGGCTCCCCATTATCCTCTACGACATCAAGTCCCGCGGCGCCGCAGCCTATATGGAACTGGCCCGGGAGATCCTACAAAACGGGAGGTTGTAATGTCGGCAAAACCATCCCTCGGTAAGGGCTTGGGGGCGATGTTCCCCGATCTCCTCACCGACCTGGACAACAGAGCCGCCTTCATCATGTGCGGCATCGAGGAGTTGACCCCAAACCGTTTCCAGCCCCGTAAGAGCTTTTCCGAAAAGGAGCAGCGAGAGCTGGTCGAATCTATTAAAAAAAGCGGTATCATCCAGCCGATCGTCGCCCGGAAAAAGGAACGGGGATATGAGATCATCGTGGGCGAACGACGGTGGCGGGCCGCGCAGCAGGCCGGCCTCAAGGAGGTGCCGGTCATCGTCCGCGGTGCGGAAGATCAGGAAATTGCGGAGCTTTCTCTAATCGAGAATCTTCAGCGGGAGTCCCTGAACCCGATCGAAGAGGCGGAGGCATACCAGATCCTGACCCGGCAATTCGGTATGCTCCAGGAAGAGATTGCCGCCCGGATCGGTAAGGACCGCTCGACCGTGGCCAACACCCTCCGGCTGTTGAAGCTCCCCGGGGAGGTGAAAAAAGCGCTGGCGGCAAAAACGATCACCAGCGGCCATGCCCGGGCCCTGCTGTCCCTGGATGAACCGGCGGAACAACTACAGGCGCTGCAGTTGATCACCGCCAGGGAACTCAACGTCCGGGAGGCGGAACGGCTGGTCGCCCATATCAAGAAGGCGGCCGCGAAAACACCGAAAAAAGGTATGAAAAAGAGTGTTTATATCCTCGATATGGAACGAAGATTGACGGAGCGACTTATGGCGGCGGTACGAATCAGGCCGGGCAACCGTGCGGGAACGATCGAGATTCGCTTCTCTTCCGGTGACGATCTGAACCGTCTTTTTAAATTGTTGAACGACATCGGTAATTTGTAATCTTGACGGTTTTCGTGTGGATCAACTTAAGCAGGGACGGGTCGAAATCGGCAAATTAAATTCAACAAAATCATCAACATGTGTTGATAAAGGTGTTTACAAGGGGTTGTGAATTGGACCAAAAATGGAAGGAAATATTTAATATCATTAAAGAAAATGTCGATGAGCATAATTTCGATACCTGGATAAAGCCCCTCAAGATTATGTCCATGGACGAGCAGACCGTCCGCTTTTCCGTACCCAACCGCTTCTTTCGCGACTGGCTGGAGGAAAACCACCTGCGGGTGATCGCCGATTCCTTCCGGGCCGCCACGGGCCGCACTTATCAAATCGATTTCGTCATCACCCAGGAAAAGAAGGCTCCGGAGAAGGCATCCCCCGCCGCCCTGCCGGACCGGGAAGTCCGCACGGCCAGGAAAAGCAGCGCCGCCAGACAGTCGACGACGCTGAACCCCAAATACTCCTTCGCGCGCTTCGTCATCGGTGCCTCGAATCAATTCGCCCATGCCGCGGCTATGGCCGTGGCGGAACAGGCCGAACAGACCACCAAAAGCTACAACCCCCTGTTCATCTATGGGGGGGTAGGGCTGGGAAAGACCCATTTGCTCAATGCCATCGGGCTGAAGGTCCTGGACCTCCACCCGCACATGAACGTCGTTTACGTCTCCGCGGAATCCTTCATGAATGAATTGATCAACTGCATCCGCTTCGACAAGATGCCCGGCTTCCGGGACAAGTATCGCAACATCGACTGTCTGCTCATGGACGACATTCAGTTCATCGCCGGCAAGGAGAGGACGCAGGAGGAATTTTTTCACACCTTCAACACCCTCCACGACGCGGGCAAGCAAATCGTCGTCACCAGCGATAAATTCCCCAAGGAAATCCCCAATCTGGAAAGCAGGATCCGCAACCGTTTCGAGTGGGGACTGATCGCCGATATCCAGCCGCCCGACATCGAGACCAAAGTGGCGATTGTCGAAAAAAAGGCCAATGAAAACAACATCGATCTGCCGGCGAACGTCTCCTACTACATCGCCACAAACGCCGAGTCCAACATCCGGGAGCTGGAGGGTTTTCTGTTGCGGATCGTCGCCTATTCCTCCCTAAAGCACCGGGAAATCGACATCGACCTGGTCCGGGATGTCCTCAAACACATGATCCGCACCAACTCCAGACAGGAGCTGTCCATCGACGACATCATCAAGGTTGTCGGGTCCAAATACGGGGTCAAGGCCGCCGATGTAAAATCTCACAAGAAAAACAAGAATATCGTCGCCGCCCGCCAGATGTGCATGTATCTGGCGAGAAAATTCACCAACGCCTCGTTCCCCGACATCGGGGAACGGATCGGCGGACGCGATCACTCGACCGTCATCTATGCCTGCAAGAAATTGACCGGCATGATGGAAAACGACAGAAAGCTTAAGAACCTCTGTGAAGAGCTCGAAGAGGCATTGAACAACATCAGTTAACCGGGACGCCAAGAGGTTATAAACAGCGCCTCAGCGAAGATAACGGATGTAGATCGGTAAGTTGTGGGTTATAAACCGTAGTGAACAGCCCTTACTACTGGTTCTGTATTTTTTATTTAAATAAAAAAAATAAAAAAGAGGAAAGGAGTAAAGAATGGAATTTCACATCGACAGGAATACCTTCCTGGAGGGAATTCAAAAGACCCTGGGGATCGTGGAACGTAAAACGACCATTCCTATTCTGAACAATATTCTCCTGCGTACCGAAGACAATCAGATCAAGATTGTCGCCACGGACCGGGAGATCAGCCTGATCTCCCGATATGACGCCCGGATCGCCGTCCCGGGAGACATCACCCTTTCGGTGAAAAAACTTCATGAAATGATTCGGGAAACTCAGGGAGAAACGATCTATTTTTCGAAGAACGATCAGCATCAGGTGACCATGACCTGCAACAAGGCGATTTACCGCATCCCGGGGATGCCGGCGGATGAGTATCCCCAGGTGGTGGAGGTGGAGGACATCCCTCTGTATCGGGTGTCCGGAGCGGTGTTGACGGACCTGATCCGCAAGACCTCCTTTGCCGTTTCCACCGACGAGATCCGGATGAACCTGAACGGCATTTTTATGGAGACCGTCGGCCTCGGAGACAGTTCCCGCCTGCAGATGGTGGCGACCGACGGGCACCGCCTGGCCATGGCGCGGGGACCGGCCGGTTCCGCCGGCGGACTGGAATTGGAAAAAGGGGTCATCATTCCCCGCAAGGGACTGTGGGAAGTGAGGAAAATAGCGGAAAACGAAGCGGAGGTGGCGATCGGTTTCGATCATGGCATGTTCATCATGAAGACGAAGAACATCACCGTCAAAGTCAGTATGATCGATGCGGAATATCCGGACTACCGGCGGGTGATCCCGGTGGAAAAGGGGACGGCGCTGCAATTCGGACGGGACAAGGTCCTCCATGCCCTGCGGCGGATGAGCGTTATCTCCAGCGACCGTTACAGTGGCGTGATCATTACCCTCGGCAACAAGCTGATGGTCCTGAATTCCAACAACCCCGACGTCGGGGAAGCCAATGAAGAAATCGATGTCGATTACGCGGGGGAAGAAATGGTCGTCAGTTACAACGTCAATTATCTGATCGACGCCATCGCGGCGGTGGATGAGGAAGAGGTGTCCTTCGAGATCAACCTCGGGATGAAACCGGGGGTGGTCCGGGGAATGGGTAATGAGGATTATCTGTGCATCGTCATGCCCTTGAAGTTATAAAAAATGGATATTATTGAAAAAATGGAAGAACAAAAGATAGTGGTTGCCGAAAGTGACGAGCGGTACGGGGCGGACAGCATCAAGGTCCTGGAGGGATTGGAGGCGGTCCGGAAACGACCGGCCATGTATATAGGTTCCACGGGTAAGGAGGGACTTCACCACCTGGTTTATGAGGTGGTGGACAACAGCATCGATGAGGCCGCGGGCGGTTTCTGCGACACCATCACGGTCAAGATCCGGATGGACAACAGCGTCATGGTGGAGGACAACGGCCGGGGCATTCCCGTGGAGATCCACAAGACGGAGGGGGTGTCGGCGGCGGAGGTGGTGCTTACCAAACTCCATGCCGGGGCCAAATTCTCCAACGACAGTTACAAGATCTCCGGCGGGCTGCACGGCGTGGGCGTCTCGGTGGTCAACGCCCTCTCCTCGGAGCTCGAGCTCGAGGTGCGCCGGGACGGTCATGTCTATACCCAGTCCTATCGCCACGGGGTTCCTGTTGCCCCCCTGGAGATGGTGGGCAAGACCCGGGGCCGGGGGACCAAGATCACCTTCAAGCCCAACGAGGAGATCTTCGAGGAAACGGAGTACAGCTTCGACATCCTGGCCAACCGCCTCCGGGAACTGGCCTTTCTCAATTCCGGCGTCCGGATCTTCCTGATTGACGAGCGCACGGAAAAAAAGAACGAGTTTTTTTACGAAGGGGGGATCGTCTCCTTCGTGGAGTACATCAACCGCAACAAACGGGTGCTCCACAAGGAACCGATCTATGTGAGCGGCGCCCGGGAGGACTGCTTCGTCGAGGTGGCCCTCCAGTACAACGACACCTATATCGAAAACATCTTCTCCTTTGCCAACAGCATCAATACCACGGAAGGCGGGACCCATCTCATCGGTTTCCGCTCCGCCCTGACCAGGGTCTTTAACAATTACGCCGAGAGCAGCCGACTCTTGAAGGGTAAGGAAAGTCTGAAAGGCGAAGACCTGCGGGAAGGTCTGGCCTGCGTGATCAGCGTCAAGGTGAAAAACCCCCAGTTCGAGGGGCAGACCAAGACGAAACTGGGCAACAGCGAGGTCAAGGGGCTGGTCGAGGGCATCGTTTACGAGAAGATCGGCACGTATCTGGAAGAAAACCCCCAGGTGGCCAAACAGCTCATCGCCAAATGCGTGGAGGCCTCCCGGGCCCGGGAGGCGGCACGGCGCGCCCGGGAGCTGACGCGGCGGAAGAGCGCCCTGGAGGTCGGTTCCCTGCCCGGTAAGTTGGCGGACTGTCAGGAAAAGGACCCGGCGCGCAGCGAACTCTATCTCGTCGAGGGCGATTCCGCCGGCGGCTCGGCCAAACAGGGAAGGGACCGAAAATTTCAGGCCATCCTGCCCCTGCGGGGCAAGATCCTGAACGTCGAGAAGGCCCGCTTCGACAAGATGCTCCAGAGCGAGGAGATCCGGGTGATCATCACCGCCCTGGGCACCGGGATCGGGGAAGGGGACTACGATATCAGCAAGATCCGTTACCACAAGATCATCATCATGTCCGATGCCGACGTGGACGGCCTCCATATCCGGACCCTGCTTTTGACCTTCTTTTTCCGGCACATGCGGGAGCTCATCGAGCGGGGCTATCTGTACATCGCCCAGCCGCCGCTGTTCCGGATCGCCGACAAGAAAAAGGAGGTCTATATCCACAACGAGGAAAAGATGAAGGAATACATCCTCGACAGCGGTGTCGGCAAGGCGAGCGTCATGATCCGGAACAACGGCGGCACCCCGCTGTCGGGGAACCGCTTCCTCACCCTGATCAAAAAGGCCATGCGGGCGGAAGACATCCTCGACAAGTTCGCCAAGGAGGGCATGGACAGGAACATCCTGAGGATTTTAGCTGCCGACCCGGCCTTTGCCGAGTCCGACTTCCGCTCCCAGGAGACGATGGCCCGGGTGGCGAAACGCACCGCCATGGCCGTCGGGGAGGAGAAGGTCTTCAGCTACGCGGTGGAGGTGGACCCGGACCGGGGCGGGATGAAGATGATCTTCAAGATTGCCGGGGACGGACTGGTTACGACTACCTGTATCGACCGCGATCTCTTCCACAATCCCAAATTTCCGGAACTGCGCGGGATGCTCCACGCCCTGGCCCCGCTGGGGGAACCACCCTATGAGGTGCGTCTGGAGGAGGGCGGTTTGGTGCAGGAGCTGTCCTCGCTACCGGAACTTATCGAATTCGTCATGAACGCCGGCAAGAAATCGCTTTCCGTGCAGCGTTACAAGGGTCTGGGCGAAATGAACCCCGGACAGCTCTGGGAAACCACCATGGACCCCGAGAAACGGACCCTCCTGCAGGTGCGCGTCGACGACGCCGTCGTGGCCGATGAAATCTTCACCACCCTCATGGGCGACCAGGTCGAACCCCGCAAGGATTTCATCTACAAAAACGCCCTCTATGCCACCAACCTCGACCTGTAAAACGGGGACTAAATGGGGACGGTTGCCTTTTTCTCCGGTTGGCGCGGTTGCAAAAGAAACACAACCATCCTCGCGGAGAGCACCCGCCCGGTGTTCTCTCCGCGGGGGCATGACTTGCCGCGAAAATACCACTTTCATGCTTCGCGGTGCTCTACGGGGCATGATGGTTTTTGATCAGGGAATCAACATTTAACAGGAGCTGCAAAAAAACATGGATGATCTCTTTCAGAAGAACCTGCCTGTCAATATCGAAGACGAGATGAAGAAGTCCTACATGGACTACGCCATGAGCGTCATCATCGGCCGGGCCATCCCCGATGTCCGGGACGGCCTGAAGCCGGTCCACCGCCGCGTCCTTTTCGCCATGCACGAGATGGGCAACCGCTGGAACCGCCCCTACAAGAAATCGGCCCGCATCGTCGGCGACATCATCGGTAAGTACCACCCCCACGGTGATCAGGCGGCCTACGACACCATCGTCCGCATGGCCCAGGACTTCAGCATGCGCTACCTCCTCGTGGACGGACAGGGAAACTTCGGTTCCCTCGACGGGGACCCCCCGGCGGCGATGCGTTACACGGAGATCCGCATGGCCAGGATAGCGGAGGAAATTCTCGCCGATCTCGAGAAGGATACGGTGGATTTCATACCCAATTACGACGAATCCCTCACGGAACCGGTGGTCATGCCGGCGAAGATCCCCACGATCCTGCTCAACGGCACCGCCGGCATCGCCGTCGGCGTGGCGACGAACATCCCCCCCCACAATCTCCGGGAGGTCATCGACGGCACCATCGCCCTGATCAAGAATCCCGAGCTCACCATCGACGAACTGATCGGCTACATCCCCGGTCCGGATTTTCCCACGGCGGGGTTCATCAACGGCCGGGAAGGCATCCTGGCCGCCTACCGCACCGGCCGGGGCAGCATCCGGATCCGCGCCCGGGCCATGATCGAACGCAACGCCCGGAACGACCGGGAGAGCATCGTCGTGACGGAGCTTCCCTATCAGGTCAACAAGGCCAATCTTATCGAGAAGATATCGGAACTGGTCAAGGAGAGGAAGATCGAGGGTATCGCCGATCTCCGGGACGAATCGGACCGGGACGGGATCCGCATCGTCCTGGACCTGAAGCGGGACGAGGTCTCCGGGGTGATCCTCAACCAGCTCTACAAGCACACCCAGATGGAATCTTCCTTCGGTGTCATCATGCTCGCCATCGACAACAAGCAGCCCCGGATCTTCAATCTCAAGGAAATCCTCCAGAGTTTTATAGATTTCCGCAAACAGATCGTCGTCCGGCGGACCCGCTTCGAGCTGGCGAAGGCCACGGAACGGGCCCATATCCTGGCGGGGCTGATCATCGCCCTGAACAACATCGACGCCGTGGTGGCGGTGATCAAGGCCGCCGCCAACCCCCAGGAGGCCGCCACCGCCTTGGGGAACCGCTTCGGCCTTACGGAGCCCCAGGCCCGGGCGATCCTCGAGATGCGCCTCCAGCGCCTCACGGGGCTGGAACGGGAGAAGATCGACGCCGAACATGCAGAATTAGTTAAGCAAATCGCCTACCTGAAGGACATTCTCGACAACCCGCACCGGGTGCTTGAGGTCATTGTCGCGGAACTGGAAGACATCCGGGCGCGCTACGGCGACGAGCGGCGGACGGAGATCGTCGTCAGCTCCGACGACATCGACATCGAGGACCTCATCGTCGAGGAGGACATGGTGGTCACCGTTTCCCATTCCGGCTATATCAAGCGCAATCCCGTGAGCCTCTACCGGAGCCAGCGGCGGGGCGGCCGCGGCAAGGTGGGGATGGGAACCAAGGAGGAGGACTTCGTGGAGAAGATCTTCGTGGCCTCCACCCATCAGTACATCCTCATCTTTTCCAGCTTCGGCAAGGTTTACTGGCTGAAGGTCTATCAGATCCCCCAGGCCGGCCGGGCGGCGAAGGGCAAGGCCATCGTCAACCTCATCAGCCTGGCGGCCGGCGAACGGGTGGCCGCCATCCTGCCGGTGAAGGAGTTCGCCGCGGACCGCAACGTCGTCATGGTCACCCGGCAGGGGGTGATCAAGAAGACCAACCTGGCGGCCTTCTCCAATCCCCGGAGCACGGGGATCATCGCCATCGGCATCGATGCAGGGGACGAACTCATGGACGTCCAGTTGACCCTGGGCAATCAGGACATCTTCCTCGGTACCCGCCAGGGCATGGCGATCCGCTTCCACGAGGAGGATGTGCGGGAGATGGGCCGGGGCGCCCGGGGCGTCCGGGGGATCATGCTGGCGGAGGGGGATGCGGTGGTGGGCATGGAGATCCCCTCCGAGGGCAGCGCCATGGCCACGATCACGGAAAAGGGTTACGGAAAACGGACCGCCGTGAGCGAATACCGCCTCCAGAGCCGGGGCGGCAAGGGGACGATCAATCTCCGCACCACCCCCCGGGTGGGCAACGTCACGGGCATCTGCCAGGTGACGGGCGATGAAGATCTGATGCTCATCAGCGATGCGGGGAAGATCATCCGGGTCCGGGTCGAGGAGGTCTCCCTGATCCACCGGAGCACCCAGGGGGTGAAGCTTATCGATCTCGACGAAAACGAGCGTCTCGTGGGCATCGCCCGGGTGGAGCGGGAGGAGGAAACGGAGGAAATCCCGGAAAACGGCGGCGCGGAGGCGGACGACGCCGGCGGCCTCCGGGAAGGCGACCTCTTCAACGAAGAAACCTAAGACGACCTCTTCGATGAAGAAACATCATGATATCTTTTTTCCTCCCCGGCAAGGGGAGGAGCCAGGTGGGGATGGGCTATCGCATTCTCGATCATACCGCCGACATCGGCGTCGAGGTGGACGGTGCAACCCTGAGGGATCTCTTCCGGGAAGGGGCGGCGGCGCTCTTCACCCTCCTCACGGACCGCACCGCCGTCAATCCCGCCAGGGTCAAGGTTATCCGCATTGACGGCGCGGACCTGACGGACCTCTGGATCAATTATCTCCGGGAAATCCTTTATCTTTTCAATGGGGAGGGTTTTCTGGTCCGGGAAGTGGGGGAACTGACCTTTTCCCGGTTGTCCGGCGGCACCGGACGGGCCGGCGAAACCGACCGGTCTCTGGTTTTACCGGAACCTTTTGCCGCAACGTCCCTGAATGGAAGCGGCAGGACGCTTGCAGCGGGGGGATTCGTTACCGCCGGAAAAGTGCCGGCCGCAGCACCGGCGGCGGAGGATGGATTGGCGGGTGGGGATGAGAGTGCCGGCGGCACCGCCGGTTTCCTGTTGACCGCCTGCTGCCTCGGCGAGGATTACGACCCCGCCCGTCAGGTGATCAAGACGGAAATCAAGGCCGTTACCTATCACCACGCCGCGGTTCGGGAAACATCCGCCGGTTGGCAGGGGGTCTTTATCGTCGATGTGTGAACCCGTCGCGGCTTGAGGGAAGAACCGCAAGTGATTCCGGAGGGATAAAGATGTTGAAGAAACTTGACGATTGCCGCTGGGAGGTGCCCCGGACCGGGGGGATGAAGGTCCCCGGCATCATTTACAGCAGCGAGCGGCTCCTCAGGGATATGGGAAACGACGAGAGCCAAAAGCAGGTGGCCAACGTTGCCCACCTGCCGGGAATCGTCAATTATTCCCTGGCCATGCCGGATGTCCACTGGGGCTATGGCTTTCCCATCGGCGGCGTGGCGGCTTTCGATGCGGAGCATGGGATCATCTCCCCCGGCGGGGTGGGCTACGACATCAACTGCGGCTGCCGCCTCATGACGACCCGCCTGGCCTATGAAGAAATTCAGGGCCGCCTGCCGGAGCTCGTCACCGCGCTTTTCCGGAACATCCCCTCCGGTGTGGGCGCAAAGGGCGATTTGAAGCTCTCCGTGAAGGAAGAGAAAAAGGTCCTGGAGGAGGGGGCGGCCTGGGCGGTCCGCCAGGGATTCGGGACCGCCGCGGACCTGGAAACGACGGAGGACGGCGGCTGCATGGCCGGGGCCGACCCGGAACTGGTAAGCGACCGGGCCCTGGAACGGGGCCGGGAGCAGTTGGGCACCCTGGGATCGGGCAATCATTTTCTGGAAATCGAGGTGGTGGAGGAGATCTTCGACCCGCAGGCCGCGGCGGCCTTCGGCCTGGAGCTGAATCAGGTCGTGGTGATGATCCACAGCGGCTCCCGGGGACTGGGCTATCAGGTCTGCGACGACTACCTGGCCGGAATGGTCAAGCATGTCCATGAGCTGGGCTTTTCCCTGCCGGACCGGCAGCTGGCCTGCGCCTACCTGAAAGACCGGCGGGGGCAGGATTACTACGCCGCCATGGCCGCCGCGGCCAACTACGCCTGGGCGAACCGCCAGTTGCTCATGCACTGGACCCGGGAAACCTTCGAAAAAACGCTGCACAAGAGCCCCCGGGAGGTGGGGATGAAGCTCCTCTACGACGTCTGCCACAATATCGCCAAACTCGAGATCCACCCCGTCGCCGGGCGGGAGATGCGCCTCTGCGTCCACCGCAAGGGGGCCACCCGGGCCCTGCCCCCCGGCCACCCCGCCGTGCCGCCACCGTACCGGGAGGTCGGCCAGCCGGTACTGATTCCGGGAAATATGGGCACCGGTTCTTATGTCCTGGCCGGCACGCAGCGGGCTTACGCGGAGACCTTTGCCAGCGCCTGCCACGGCGCAGGCCGGGTCATGAGCCGGAGCCAGGCGATGAAGGCCAGCCGGGGCCGGGCCATCGTCCGGGAGATGGCGGAGCTGGGGGTAACGGTCATGGCCGGCGGCCGGGGCACCCTGAGCGAGGAGATTCCCGGGGCCTACAAGAACCTGGAGGAAGTGGTGGCGGTGGTCCACCGGGCGGGTCTGGCCCGGAAGGTGGCCCGGCTCCGGGCGGTGGGCTGCATCAAGGGATAAGCCCCGGATGGTGCCCACCGGCGGGGCGGCCCGGCGCCTCCCGTCAAAACGAGAAGCTGACGGACAGACCACCGTATAGATAGGTGCTGTCCCGTTCTGCGGCCGTTGCCGTTCCTTTCAGACCCGAGCCTTTCATCTCATTCCTTGCCTCGTCGGAAAGGGGAAACACATACGTGATCGTCGGGGTGACCGTAAGATATTTTGCGGCCTTGACGGGCAGGCTGACCGTCACCGTTCCGTCGTGGAAGTTGCTGAATTTGTCGTCCGTGGCCTGCGCGTTGCCGTTGAATTTGGGATAACCGCCGTAACCCGCCCCGGCGTTGAAGAGATTGGCGTCGGCGTAAGTGCTCAAAAGATAACTCGCCGTTGCCGCGATCTTCAGGGATACCGTCCGGTTGAATTCCCAAGCCTGGGAGATTCCCAGGAGAAAATACCAGTTGCGGTAGTGGTCGATTTCCTTGTAGGCCGTCAGGGTGGGCGCCAAAATGGTATTCAGACTCACCGTGGCAAAGATCTCCTGGGCATCGGCCCGGTCCGGGGCGTCCTTGTTGAGGGCGCCCAGGGCGTAGTAGATATAACCGCCCCCGAGGCTTACCAGGCCCAGGTCATGGGTGTATGACAAAGTAAAATCCGTTTCGTTCCAGGCACTTGCATAGTTTATATCGTCGGTTCCCCCGTAGTAGGGCCGGGTATCCAGGTTTCCCCAAAGCCCGACGCTGAACCCTTTGCAGCCGAGCGTCATCGCCGGCTGGACGACCATACCGTTCCGGCTCAGTTCATAGCCTCTCCAGATATACTGGCTCAAGGCCGCCACGGTGAAATCGCCGGTGGGCCTTTCCTCCCGGGGGGCGGGATTGCCGGCGGCGGTCCCGGGGGCGGGCACCGCCGCCGCTCCTGCCGGTTCCCCCGCCCCGGAACCGGAAGCTGTCGGGACGGCCCTGTCCGTGTCCGGTAGCGCTTCCCCGGGGGTGACGGACAGAAAAACGAAAAGGATCAATACCGACAACAACACCCTTGTTACCGCTTGCTTCTTGGTCAACATGCTCTTTTCCTCCTGTACACGATTTCTTTCCTTAACCGATGGCGATGCCGCCCCGTTCCCCCGTCCTGATCCGCAGCACCTCGTGGAGATCGAGGATGAAGATCTTACCGTCGCCCACCTCACCGGTGCGGGCCCCCGCCGTGATGGCCTCCAGGGCCGGGGCGACGAAATCCTCGTTGACGGCGATTTCCAGTTTCACCTTCTTCAGCAGGCTTCCCGCCTCCACGTTTCCCCGGTAGATCTCCGTGACGCCTTTCTGCCGGCCCCGCCCCAGGACATTGGACACCGTCACCAGGGGGATCTCCACGTTTTCCAGAGCGACCATCACCTCATTTAGCTTGTGGGGTTGAATAATGGCGATAATGTATTTCATGGCACGCTTCCTCTCTGTTTAAAAGTCGGCAACTATTGTAATTTATTAACCTTTCTTTGCCGCTGACCTGCCGCTGCGGGAGGTCATTCGATAATGGTGTAAGCCGCTTCGCTCTGCTGGGTCAGATCGAGGCCGATGTGTTCGTCCTTTTCCCCTACCCGAACACACATCAGGGCATCGACGAGCTTGAAGATGGCAAAGGTCATCACCCCGGCGAAGAGGGGGGCGACAGCCGCCATGACGAGCTGCGGCCCGAGCTGGGCGCCGCCGAAGAACAGGCCGTCGGCCCCGGCGGCGTTGACGGCCTTCTCGGCGAACAGACCCACGGCGATGGTTCCCCAGATGCCGCCCACCCCGTGGACCCCGAAGGCATCCAGGGCGTCGTCGTAACCGAGACGGGCCTTGATCGCCGTGACGGCGAGATAGCAGACCAAGGCGGCGATGATCCCGATAAAGACGGCGTTGATGGGGTTCACGAAACCGCAGGCCGGGGTGACGGCCACCAATCCCGCCACAGCCCCCGTGACGGTTCCCAGGATCGTGGGCTTGCCGTGCTGCTGCCACTCGCAGAGGGCCCAGGCCAGGCCCGCCGCCGCCGTGGCCAGATGGGTGGTGACGAAGGCATGGGCGGCGAGTTCGTTGGCCCCCAGGGCGGAGCCGGCGTTGAAACCGAACCAGCCGAACCACAGCAGGGCGCCTCCCAGGACGGTAAAGGGCAGGTTATGGGGCCGGAAGGGGATCCTTTGGTAGCCCAGGCGCTTGCCCAGCAGGAGGCACAAGACCAGGGCCGACACCCCCGAACTGGCGTGCACGACGATGCCGCCGGCGAAATCAAGACCGCCGAGGGTGCGCATCCAGCCCCCGGTGCCCCAGACCCAGTGGGCCAGGGGATCATAGACCAGAGTCGCCCAGAGGACGGTGAAGACCAGGAAGGCGGAGAACTTCATCCGCTCCGCGAAGGCGCCGATCATCAGGGCCGGGGTGATCACGGCGAACATGCACTGAAAGATCATGAAGACGCTATGGGGAATCGTCGCGGCGTAATCGCCGTTGGGCTGCCCCCCCACATACTGCAGCCCCGCCCATTTGAGGCTGCCGATGATCCCCAACTCCCCGGCATCGGGACCGAAAGAGAGGGAGTAGCCGAAAAGCGCCCACTGGAGCGAAATGACGCACATGATGATGAAGCATTGCATGAGGATGGAAAGGACGTTTTTCCGCCGGACCAGCCCCCCGTAAAAGAAGGCCAGCCCGGGGATGGTCATGGCAAAGACCAGGACGGTCGAAATAAGTACCCACGCGGTGTCGCCGGTGTTCATGATGATCCTCCTGAAAAGAGATTTCCCGCAGCCGGGATAAGCAGGAAAGATCAAAGATTGTGCCAGGGAGCCCTTGAGGCAATAACTTGTTGTATATATAGAGTTTATGTCTGAAAACGGCGCCAAGCCCCGCGTGGAAATCGGACAGGAATGTTCAAACAGGAACGATATTGACAAATATGTAGCGACGACTGTCTCCGGGCCGACGGGAAATCGGCTGTCGACAACTCCTCCCCGCGTTGAGACTTGCGAACGTCCGCCGCTCCGCTCCTGTCCCGCGGATGGTCTTCACGATGAATTGTCATGTTGGTCCAACACCCGCAAACTTTGAAAATAACTTAAGGAGGCCACCCCGGTGTGTTTTCATACCAACAGGAAAGCGGACAATTCTATTTGCTCTTCACACCCGGGGCAGGATGTTGTGTCAGGATGTTGTTGACAACATCACGAATAACGTGTGTAA
>ERZ795030.352-NODE-352-length-73098-cov-10.124666_pt1 | contig 73098 bp, 65 predicted proteins | sample MGYA00375122_ERZ795030 | MGnify/ENA primary metagenome ERZ795030 (study PRJEB30165, sample SAMN05720146) | activated sludge metagenome | isolation source: anaerobic digester from wastewater treatment plant | place: Japan | collected 2015-04-20 ... | reverse complement strand
CGGAGAGACAGGGATTCGAACCCTGGAGACCCCTTTCGAGGCCTACGCACTTTCCAGGCGCGCCCGTTCAACCGCTCCGGCATCTCTCCACAACTGAGCGTCTGTTCCGCGCGATCGAAAACAGCGCGGGGCCAGTCCTCATAGAGGACCCCGCCCGTTTCTGGTTAAACAAGCGGGGCTCTGTCAAAAAAATGGCGCTAGAGTCTATGTTCTTCCGTGATTTCGGTCAAGGAACGATATAGCCGGGAATTACAACCCGAGATATGGCTTGAGCGCTTTCGGGAAATCAATTTTTCCGTCCGGCGTCTGGAAATTCTCCAGAAGGCAAAGGACCGTTCGCGCGAGAGCGACTCCGGACCCGTTCAGCGTATGGACATACTCGAGCTTCCTGGTTTTGCTGTCCCGGTAGCGGATGTTCATGCGCCGGGCCTGGAAATCCGTGAACACGCTGCAGCTTGAAACCTCGAACCACTTTTGGGTGCCGGGAGCCCAAACCTCGAGGTCATAACATTTTGCCGCCGCGAAGCTCATGTCCCCGCTACCAAGCAGAAGGACCCGGTAAGGAAGCTCAAGGGCCTGCAAGACGTCTTCGGCATCGCGGACGAGACTTTCGAGCTCGCCGCCGGATGTTTCCGGTTTTACGAACTTCACCATTTCGATCTTGTCGAACTGATGGACGCGGGAAAGGCCCCGGGTGTCTTTCCCATACGAGCCGGCTTCTTTCCGGAAACACGGCGAATACGCCGCGTATTTGACCGGCAAGTCTTTTTCTTCCAGAATATCGTCCCGATGAAAATTCGTGACGGGCACTTCCGCGGTCGGGATCAGGAAATGCGACCCTTTTTCTTCCCCCTCATCGGCGACAAGCGCGTACATATCTCCTTCCATTTTGGGAATCTGCCCGGTCCCCTTCATCGAGGCACGATTCACGATCGCGGGCGGCCAAACCTCCGTATAGCCGTGTTTGGAAACGTGGAGATCGAGCATAAAGTTTATAAGGGCCCGTTCCAACCTTGCCCCCATTCCCTTATAGACCGGGAAACCAGCTCCGGTAATCTTGCTCCCGGCCTCCATGCTGACCCACCCGAGAGCTATGGCCAGGTCTAAATGGTCCTTCGGTTTGAAGTCAAGCCTCTTTGGCTCACCCCATGTTCGCACTACTTTGTTTCCCTCAGGTCCCTTTGAAACAGGGACATCCGGAAGCGGCATATTTGGTATTGAAAGCGCTAAACCGGCAAACTTTTTGTCGATTTCACCCACTTTATGGTCTAAAGCGCCGATTTTTTGGGAAACAGCCTTCATTTCTGATATAACTTCGTCAGCACCTTTCCCTTCTTTCTTGAGTCTGACGATTAAATTATTCGCCTCGTTCCGCTTGGCCTTCAACTCTTCGGCTTCTTTAAGCATGGAGCGCCGCTCCGCATCCAGTGACAAAAACGCGTCCAGGTCAAAAGCAACCCCTTTGGAGGCAAGCCCCTTTTTGACGGTATCCGGATTTTCCCGAATAAATTTAAGGTCGAGCATAAAAATCGTCCTACTTTTTACCCTTCTTCCCGTCGATCAGATCCAGCTGCCGGGCATCGCTGGCCGAGCCGCCTCCCTCGTCCTTAGCGACCACTCGCGTCGCGGAGGCAATCTTGTCCTTTTCGTGCAGCCGCATGACCTTGACGCCTACGGCGTTCCGTCCGGAAGTCCGGATCTGGTTGACGGGGCAACGAACCACCATCCCGCCCGTCGTCACGAGAATGATCTCGTCCTCTTCGGCCACGGTCAGGACGTTCACGACCTCGCCGTTTTTTGATGAGACCTTCACGTTGATGATGCCCTTGCCGCCGCGGGACTGAATCCGGTACTGCGCGAACGGCGTCTTCTTGCCAAAACCGTTCTGCGTAACCGTCAACGCGGTCGCTTTCGGATTCACGACTTCGACGGCCACGATCTCGTCCGACTTGCCGAGGTTCATGCCACGAACGCCGCTCGCCGTCCGGCCCATGTCGCGGACGTCCTTCTCCCTGAAGCGGATGGCCTTTCCTTCGCGGGTGGCCATGAATATCTCGTCCTTGCCGGTCGTGATCTTGCAGGCCACGAGTTCGTCCTTATCGCGTAGCGTAATGGCGTTCACGCCGGTCGAGCGCGGACGGGAATATTCGATCAGGTTCGTCTTCTTGATGACGCCTTTTGCGGTGACCATGACAACGTACATCTTGTCGTCGAACTCCTTCACCTGGAGAAAGCTTGAGACTTTTTCGTTTTGGGCGAGCGACAAAAGATTCACGATCGCCTTGCCCTTCGACTGCCGCGACCCTTGCGGGATGTCGTAGGTTTTCCGCCAATAGACGCGGCCCTGGTTCGTGAAGAAAAGGATGAAGTCATGCGTGGACGCCATGAACATATGTTCGATGAAGTCCTCCTCGTCGCGGACACCCGCGCCCGTCACACCCATTCCGCCGCGGTGCTGACGCCGGTACATAGAGACCGGGATGCGTTTGATGTAGCCCGCATGGGAGATCGTGACCAGCACATCCTCCTGCGCGATCAGGTCTTCGATATCGATATCGCCCTCGGCCGCGACGATTTGCGTGCGCCGTTCGTCGCCGTATTTTTTGAGGATTTCCTGCGATTCTTCCTTGATGATGTCAAGCACCTTGCGGCGGCTTTTCAGGACCGATTTGTAGTATTCGATTTTTTTGATGAGATCGAGATATTCCTCATCGATCTTCAATCGCTCGAGCTGCGTAAGGCGCTGAAGCTGCAATTCGAGAATGGCCTTCGCCTGGACCTCGGACAACTTGAGGGCCTTCATCAAGCCTTCCCTGGCGAGCTCAGGGCTCCTGGACGTGCGGATGATCTTGATGACCTTGTCGATGTTGGCGATCGCGATCTTGTATCCTTCAAGGATATGCGCCCGCCTCTCGGCCTTATCAAGCTCGAACCGGGTCCGCCGCAGGATGACCTCAATGCGGTATTCGATGAACTTCTCAAGCATCTGCTTGAGCGTGAGGATGCGCGGCTGGCCATCCACAAGAGCGAGCATGATCGTGCCAAACGAGCTCTGCATCTGCGTGTGCTTGTAAAGATTGTTCAGCACGATCTGCGCGACCGCGTCTTTTTTGAGCTCGATCACAACACGCATGCCGTCGCGGTCTGATTCGTCGCGGATGTCGGAGATGCCCTCGATCCGCTTGTCTTCCACCAGCCGGACGATGGACTCGATCAGATTGGTCTTGTTGACCTGATACGGAATCTCCGAAACGATGATGGCGTCTTTCTTGTTGCGCCCTGTTTCGATCGACGCCCTGGCGCGCATCACGATCTGCCCGCGGCCCGTCTCGTAAGCTTTCCTGATCCCGTCGCGGCCGACAATCATCCCGCCCGTCGGAAAGTCGGGTCCCGTCACGATCTTGCTGAGCTCTTTGACGGTCACGTCCGGATTATCGATCGTCGCGATGATGGCGTTGACGACCTCGGTCATGTTGTGCGGCGGGATGTTCGTCGCCATGCCCACCGCAATACCGGAGGACCCGTTCACGAGCAGGTTCGGTATCTTGGCCGGAAGGATCATCGGTTCCGTAAGCGATTCGTCGAAGTTCGGCGTGAAATCGACCGTCTCCTTGTCGATATCAGCCAGCAAGTCTCCTGCGGCCCCGGCAAGCCGGGCCTCGGTATAACGCATTGCTGCGGCACTGTCGCCGTCGATCGAGCCGAAGTTTCCCTGCCCCTCCACAAGCGGGTAGCGGAGCGAGAAGTCCTGCGCCATGCGGACGAGGGAGTCGTAGACCGCCATGTCACCGTGCGGGTGGTATTTGCCGAGCACTTCACCGACAATGCGCGCGGATTTCTTGTAGGGCTTGTTGTGGGCGAGGCCGAGCTCGTTCATCGCGAAAAGAATGCGGCGGTGTACCGGCTTCAGGCCATCGCGCACATCCGGCAGGGCACGCCCGACGATCACGGACATCGAATAGTCGATGTACGAATCCTTCATTTCCTCCTCGATGGGACGCAGGAGGACCTTTTCGTTCATTGCGTACAAGCTCTTCTGTTGTTGCGGTTGTTCAGCCATTTCTTTTTTACTTTATGAGAGCTTAAATATCAAGGTTGCGGACCGCTTTCGCGTGCCGTTCGATGAATTCCCGGCGGGGTTCCACCGCGTCGCCCATGAGGATCGAGAAAATTTCGTCGGCCTCGATCGCGTCGTCCAACGTCACTTTCAGCATCGTGCGCGTCTCCGGGTTCATCGTCGTTCCCCAGAGCTGTTCGGGGTTCATTTCTCCAAGGCCCTTGTACCGCTGAAGCGTCATGCCTTCCTTGCCCCACGCCTTGATCTTGCCGAGGGCCTCGCGCAGCGCCCGCAGCTCGCCCTTTTCCTTGCCGTCGAGCAATATCTCGAATTTCCGCTCGTCCCCACCCTCGAAATCCTCGAAGGCAAGATTGTATTTCTCGAGGCGTTTTTTGGCTTTCTCGAATTCCGCGGCCTCGAAGATCTCGATCAACCCGTAAACGCTCTGGAAGGAGATTTCTTCTTCCTCTTCCTCGTTTTTCCCGGCCGGGGCTTTCTTTTTGACCTTGGCGTCCTTGGTTTTCTTGTCCTCTTTTTTCTTCTCTTCTTTTTCCTCAGCCCGGCGTTCCGCTTCGATCTTTTTGCGGTATTCCGCCTCGATGTCGTCGATATAGTCGTTGGCTTCCTTCTCGGAATAAAGGAACACGTCCTCGTTCTTTTCAAAAAGCCGGACAAGATGCGTCGGGAATCCTTTTTTCTTGTCCTGCTGCTCCATGAACCTGTGCAGGAAGATACCTTTCCGGGCAAGCGACCGTTCGAGATCTTCCATGGCCTGGACAAGATCCATCAGCTCGCGAAGGCCCTTCCCTTCGTAGACCGACTTTGTCCCGACCTTCTTCAGGGTCGTATTCTTGAGACCGAAATCGAGCAGGATGTTGTTCATCTGGTCTTCGGTCTGGATGTATTGTTCTTCCTTGCCGCGCTTGATCTTATAGAGCGGCGGCTGAGCGATATAGACGTGTCCGTTCTCGATGAGCTTTCTCATCTTTCGGTAGAAGAACGTGAGCAGGAGCGTCCGGATATGGCTGCCGTCAACGTCGGCGTCGCACATAATGATGATCTTGTGATAGCGGAGTTTTTCAATGTTGAACTCATCCTCAATGCCGGTCCCGATCGCCGTGATGATGGTCCGTATCTCCTCGCTAGACAAAATCTTGTCGATGCGGGCTTTCTCAACATTGATGATCTTGCCGCGGAGAGGGAGAATGGCCTGAAACCTGCGATCGCGGCCCTGCTTGGCCGAACCGCCGGCCGAGTCTCCCTCGACAAGATACATCTCGCTGTTCACCGGATCCTCATCGGAACAATCCGCGAGCTTGCCGGGAAGCGATGCGGATTCGAGAGCGCCCTTTCGGCGGGTCAGCTCCCGCGCTTTTCGCGCCGCCTCGCGCGCGCGGAAAGCGAGCGCCGCTTTTTCGACAATCTTGTTGGCGACGGGCGGGTTCTCTTCAAAGAACGTACCGAGACTTTCATAGATCACGGAATAAACGATGCCTTCAACCTCGCCGTTGCCGAGCTTGGTCTTGGTCTGTCCTTCGAACTGCGGACGCGGCACTTTGACGCTGATGACCGCCGCGAGCCCTTCCGTGAGGTCGACACCGGAAAGCCCTTCCATGTCCTTGAGAAGGTTCTTGCTTTTCGCGTATTGGTTGGTAGCGCGGGTGAGAGCGGTCTTGAATCCGCTCAGATGCGTGCCGCCCTCGATCGTGTTGATGTTGTTCGCGAACGAGAAGACGTCCTCGCTGTAGCCGTCGTTGTACTGGATCGACGCCTCAACCTCAACCCCATCCTTGGTGCGATCCACATAAAAAATCTTCTTATGGATGGGGTTTTTCGAGCGGTTGACGTACTGGATAAACTCCGAGATACCGCCTTTATACAGGAAAATGTGCTCCTTGATATCCTTCTTCACCCGCTCGTCACGTATCGTGACGCGGACGCCCTTGTTGAGATAGGCGAGCTCGCGCAGGCGGTTCGACAGGACATCGAAGCTGAATTCCGTTTTTTCAAAAATCTCTTTGTCCGGGAGGAAGGTGACCGTCGTGCCGCGCTCCCTGGTTTTCCCTTTTTCCGTCACCTTTGATGCCGGGCGGCCGCGTTCATACCGCTGGTGCCAGAGCTTCCCGTCACGGCGGACCGTTACCTCGCACCATGCGGAAAGGGCGTTTGTGCAGGACACGCCGACGCCGTGCAATCCGCCGGAAACACGGTAGGCTTTGTTGTCGAACTTCCCGCCGGCGTGCAGCGTTGTCATAACAACTTCGAGCGCGGACTTCTTCTGTGTTTTGTGCATATCAACGGGAATCCCTCGCCCGTCGTCGGCCACCGAACAGCTGCCGTCTGCGTTGATCACCACGTCCACGCGCGTCGCGTAACCCGCAAGGGCTTCGTCGATCGAATTATCCACCACCTCATACACAAGGTGATGCAGTCCGCGGAGCGTCGTGTCGCCGACATACATAGCGGGCCGTTTCCGGACCGCGTCCACGCCCTCCAGGACCTGAATCTTTGTCGCGTCGTACTTCCCGCCCGATATATCCTTAACCTTTTCTTCCCGTGCCATTTTTATTTCCCCACTAAAACTTTTAGCTCTTTGACCGTCCGTTCTCCCAAAACGGCCTGAGCGCGTTTAAGAAGCGTTGCCCGATAACGCTGGCTGATCTCGTACGCCAGCGCCGGTTCATCCGTGTGAACGTAGAGAATTCCTTTTCGGGTCAGCTGCGGTTTTGTGTGTGGCGCCAGCTTTATTCCCGCGATTCCCGGCCACTCTGACATCAACCTTCCTCGCGTCTGTTTTTCAGGACTTTCCATGCTTCGGATCACGGCGGGAAGGATGTTCTTTATGCAGTCCATCGTATGCTTTGCGCTCTGTTATCGGCGCTTTTTACCGTTTAATTAAGCTGCATCGGCATGATCACGTATAAATATCCTTCGCGTCCCTTCACAAGCCCCGGCTTATCCGGTTCGGTCAGTGAGATGGTGATATTTTCATCCGTCAGGTTCTTTAAAACATCCATGAGATAGTTCGGGTTGAACCCGATCGTGATTTCCTGCCCTTTGAATTCCGCCGGCAATTCCTCCTTCGCCTCTCCCATATTGGGGGATTTTGCCGAAACCAGGGCTTTCCCTTTGATAAAATCGAATTTTAACGCGGGGGATTCCGAGGAGGTTAAAAGCGATGCGCGACGAACTGCCTGGAGGAGTTCCTCGCGATTTACAACCGCTGTGGTTTTTTCTTCCTTTGGTATCACTTGTTCGTAATTTGGAAAATTCCCTTCAATCAAGCTCGAACTCAGGTAGGTGTCATCCAAAACAAATATGATCTTGTTTTGAGACTGCGTAATCTTTATCACACCATCCCATTCGAGTAATTTAAGTAATTCATGAATGGTTTTGGCGGGGATAATCATGTCGTTTTTTATATTTATTTTCTTTTTGATCTCTTTTTTATAAAACGCGAGCCGCCGTCCGTCCGTCGCAACAAAACGGATACCCCCTTCCTGAAAAGACACAAGCACGCCATTCAACACATATCTTGTCTCATCATGAGAAATCGCGAAGGAAGTCAGGGTTAAACACTCTTTTAACACACTTTGTTCAATTTCTATCGCCTGGTCCAGGGAAAACGCGGGGAGTTTCGGGAAATCCTCCTTATCTAGGCCCATAATCTTGAAATATGATTTGCCGCATTTGATATTCACGGTGTTGTTTTTTGTCACCGAAATGTCAATCTCCCCCTCGGGAAGTTCTTTGACAATATCATAAAATTTCCTCGCAGGAACCGTGATGCTTCCATTTTGTGCGATTTCCGCAGGAATGGTCGCAGAAATCCCCACCTCCATATCCGTAGCAACGACTTTCACTCCCCCTTCTTTTCGGGTTTCAAGGAGAAGATTATTTAAAATGGGGAGGGTGCTCGGCTTTCCGCCCGCAATATTAACACCTAAGGCTATTTTTCTGACGAGATCGCTTTTTTGGACTTTAATTTCCATATCCCTATCTCTCCTTCTGTCTTTTTTAAAAAACAGTCGTCGTAGAACCAGTACTTGTGAAAATGTGGATAATTCCCTAACTGTTTTATTTTGAAATAATTACAAAAAAAATCACCTGTGGATCATCACCCTTCTTTTCTCAACAGGCTTGTTATTTTATCCAATATCCCCCGCAACCCGATATCTTTTTCTTTTTCTCGGGAAATTTTATTACAGGCATGTAAAACAGTTGTATGATCCTTTCCCCCAAAAAACTCACCAATCTCCGGAAGGGAGTGTCCGGTTAATTCCCGAATAAGATACATGGCGATCTGCCGGGGACGAACAACGGAAAGAATCCTTTTTTTTGCCCGAAGATCAGAAACCTTAATCTGGAAATAATCCGCAACGGTTTTCTGGATTTCTTCTATAGAGAATTTTTGTGCCTCTTCTTTAACCGCATCTTTAAGGATATCCTGGGTTAACCTGACATCCAGCGCTGTCCGGGTAAGGGTGCAGTAAGCCACCACCCTTATCAATGCCCCTTCCAGCTCCCGGATATTTGATTTGATCTTCCCCGCGATAAAATAAAGAACATCATCCGGGACCAACACCGTTTCTTTTTCTATTTTCTTTTTAAGAATGGCAACGCGGGTTTCAAAATCGGGCGGCTGGATATCAGTTACCAAACCCCAGCCAAAGCGGGAAACGAGACGCTCTTCAAGGCTCGGAATTTCTTTAGGAGGGCGATCGCTGGTGACAACAATCTGTTTGTGGGCGTCATAGAGAGAGTTGAAGGTATTAAAAAACTCCTCCTGCGTCGAATCTCTACCGGCGATCGAATGAATATCATCAATAAGAAGAAGATCCAGCGTTCTGTACTTTGCGCGAAATTGATGTGTTGTGCGTGTTTGGATGGCATTGATTAACTGGTTGGTAAATTGTTCGCTGGAAATATAAAGAATTTTGAAATGAGAATTCTTCCTGCTGATCTCACAAGCTATCGATTGTAAAAGATGTGTTTTCCCGAGGCCGGTAGGGCCATAAATAAAAAGAGGATTATATTGTCTGGCGGGCGCATCCGTTACTGCCATAGCTGCCGCATGCGCGAAACGATTACCGGGCCCGATGACAAAGTTGTCGAATGTGTAGGCGGAATTAAGAGAAATAGTTCCCGGTCCCTTCTCTCGGGGAGGCGCGGACACGGAAGGCGTTGATGTCGTAACGCTTTGAGCGGCAACCACCTGATAAGAAACAGAAACAGGTCTCCCGAGGATTTCGGCTGCGGAAGAGAGGATCAGATTCTGATAATGATCTTCAAGCCACTTTCCATAATAACTGTCCGGAACCCGCAACGTGATAGACGAAGCATCCGCTTTCAGGAGCCAGACATTCTCAAACCATGTTTTATAAGATTGCTCGCTAAGCTCTCTCGAAAGAACGGAGGAAATTTTTGACCACGTTCCGGAAAGATCCGTGTCGCTGGAAGGCAACATTACGCAAACCCTTTCAAGCCAGGAGGATAATTAGTTATCAACAAGATATTAAACAAAAGAGATTGTAAAAACGCACGATTCCAAGCTTGGTTAAAAAAGATATTAAATTTAAAACAAAGAATATCAACAGAATATTCACAGGCTAAAAAGAACAAAAAATAAAACTCCCGGAAAAAAGAGAGAAACATTTCCGGGAGAAAGGGAGTATTTTACCCGGATAGGTAAAAATGTCCATAACAAAGAAAATTTTTTCATCGCAGATAAATATTGGGAGAGAGAACCGCGGCAGAAGAAATAAAAAGCTGGATATCGAATGTTTTTTCGATATAATCCGCTACCATGAAACGGACCTATCAGCCCTCCAAAAGAAAACGTCGTTCCAAACACGGCTTTCTGGCCCGCAAGCGGACGAAAAGCGGGCGAAAAATCCTCGCGCGCCGTCGCCGCAAAGGCAGAAAGCGCCTGACCCAAGTCTGATTGAAAAACGAAAAGCGCTTTACGGCGGAGCAACGGCTTCGCGGGCAGGCGGCTTTTAAAAACCTCGTCAAAAAGGGCACTTTCGCACGAGGTCGTTTTTTCTATGTCTGGGCCGGCGAGAAGTCGGCGGTCGGGATCGAGCCGTCGGCGAGACCGGCGCTGGGTGTGGTCGTGAGTAAAAAAACCCAGGCTCGGGCCACAAGACGCAACCTGATCAAACGAAGGGTCAGAGAGTCGTTCCGCGCGACGCAGGGGGCGCTTCGTCCCGGGATCGCGATCCTCGTGAAAGCAAGAGAAGGGCGCGCGATACCCGACCAGGAACAGACGAATCGGGATCTCGGCGAACTTTTCCGGAGAACGGGCATTCTTGTATGAAAAGATTTTTTTCCTGGTTGTTCCAAGCATACCGGGCCGTTATGACCCCGTTGATCGGACCGGCCTGTCGGTTTGAACCCACCTGTTCCCATTACGCCGAAGAAGCCATTGCCAAAAAAGGTTTCTGGAAAGGCTTATGGCTTTCGGCAAAACGTGTTTGCAAATGCCACCCGTTCCATCCGGGCGGCTATGACCCTGTCGAGGATTGAGCATGGAAAAAAACTTTTTGAAGGCTGTCGTCGTTTCCGCCCTTATTTTCATACTTTATCCCGTTTTTGTGAAATGGCTCTACCCGAATGCGATGCAGAAACCCGTCGCGACCAGCGCTTCTTCCGCGGCCACCGAAGCGCCATTGACGCCGAGCCAAACGACCTATCTCCGGGAAGCGGCGGAAGCCACCACGGCGCTCTTTGAAAACGCGCTTTATCAGATCGAGTTTTCCACGCTGGGAGGAACGGTTACGCGGCTTTTCTATAAAGGAGAGCCGGGACGGGAAGCGTTCACCAAAACAGAGTTCTTTAATGCGCCGGAGCGGACCGGCGGCATTTTCGCCGTTAACCTGAGAGGAGAAACAGCGGATCTTGCGCACACGATCTTCAAAATGACGCGCCGCGGAGAAAAGAATGAGACGTTCGAGTTCGCTTATGAGCTTCCCGGGCAATACATCCTCACCAAAACGTTCACGGTGCGGGACGACAAGCCGGTGATCGATCTCACGGTGCGGATCAAGAACCTGTCATCGCGCGAAAGGGTCTTTCCCGCGACGGTGACCTACGGGATGAACCACGAGAAAGATTATCAAAAGAACTACGGGTTCTTCGATGCCGTGGCCTACACGGAAAAACTTTATACAGCCGATCTCGGGAAGCTGAAAAAGAAAGGTTTTGCCGTCCCCGAGGGGGCGGTGTGGGGTGGCATGATCAAAAAATATTTCGCGTTGCTGGTGAAACCCGACAACAGGATTGCCTCGGGGTCCGCGCGGGCCGACGGGGAGGTCATAGCGGGAACCCTTGACCCGCAGCCTCTCACCGTTGCCCCGGGGAGCGAAGGGTCTCAGCGTTTCCTGGTCTATGCGGGGCCGCAGCGCTATGAAACACTGAAGAGTTTCGGTTTTGATTTCGAGAATGTTTTCTCCCGGGGATTCTTCGGAGGATTCAAGACGATCCTGCTCGCGGTTCTGAAGTTTTTTTACGGGTTCACGCATAACTTCGGATGGGCGATCGTCCTGCTCACGCTCCTGATCAAACTTGTGTTCGCGCCGCTCACCCATGTCAGCTACGCCAACATGAAAAAGATGCAGGCCATCCAGCCGAAGATGAAGGCGCTCCAGGAACACTACAAAAATGATCCGCAGAAACAACAGCGGGAGCTTATGGAGCTCTACCGCCGGAACAAGGTCAACCCCGTGATGGGATGCCTGCCGATGCTGATCCAGATTCCGATCTTCATCGCGATGTTCCGCCTGCTCCCCGAAGCGATCGAACTGCACGGCGCGCCGTTCATCGGCTGGATCACGGACCTTTCGGCGCCTGACCGGCTCGTCACGTTCGGACAGTCATTGCCGCTTCTCGGATGGAACTCGCTCAACCTTCTTCCGATCCTGATGGCGGCCTCCCAGGTCTGGTATCAGAAGACCATACCGCAGCAGCCCGGTTCGACGCCCGAACAGGCCGCAATCATGAATTTGATGCCGATCTTTTTCGGGTTCATCTGCTACAACATGCCGTCCGGATTGACGCTTTACTGGACGCTCCAGAACCTGTTCTCGATCATCCAGCAGGTTTTCATCAACCGGATCGCCGTCGTTCTACATCACGAAGACCAGTAAAAACAACACGGAGTACGGCGTGCGGAGCTGAAGAACACTCGTTTTTCGCCGCACCCCGGACTCCGTACCCCGTACTGAAAATGAATTCCACCCGGGAATACGCCGCCATCATAGTAGGCGCCGGTCATGCCGGCGTAGAAGCCTCCCTTGCGATCGCGCGCGGCGGGTTTCCCGTCCTTGTTCTTACCCTCGACACGAATGCGATCGCGCGCATGTCATGCAATCCCGCCATCGGAGGCCTTGCCAAGGGGCACATGGCCCGCGAGATCGATGCGCTTGGCGGAGAAATGGGCCGCGCCACGGACGCCACGGGAATCCAGTTCCGCATGCTCAACCGGTCCAAGGGACCCGCCGTTTGGGCGCCCCGCGCGCAGGTGGACAAGTATGAATACGAGCGCTACATGAAGCGCGCGTTGGATGAAGAAAAAAACATCACCCTGAAGCAGGGCGAAGTCGCGGAGATTCTCGTCGGAGACGGAGCCTGTCGAGGAGTTCGCACGAAAGAAGGAGAGACTTTTTTCGCGAGGAACGTAATTCTGACGACCGGAACGTTCCTGCAGGGGCTGATCCATGTCGGTGAAGAGAAGTGTCCCGGCGGCCGGCGCGACGAACCGCCCGCGGTGGGCCTCTCGGACTCTTTGCGCGCGCACGGAATCGATCTCGTGCGATTCAAAACGGGGACGCCTCCGCGGCTTCACCGTAAAAGTATCCGCTGGAACAAACTCGAGGAACAAAAAGGAGACGAGCCTCCCCCGTTTTTTTCCCACCGGACCAAAAACCGGAAAGTGGACCAGCTTTCTTGCTGGCTCACTTATACCAACACTGAAACGCATGACATCATCCGCAACAACTTGCACCGGTCCCCTCTTTACGCCGGACGGATCGCCGGCATCGGAGCCCGCTACTGTCCGTCGGTCGAGGACAAGATCGTAAAATTTGCGGAAAAGGAAAGGCATCAGATCTATCTCGAGCCCGAGGGACGGGACACAAACGAGATTTATGTGAATGGCTTCTCGACATCGCTTCCGAAAGACGTCCAGGATGCGGCGTTGCACAAGATCGAGGGGCTTGAGGACGCGGAAATCCTGAGGTTTGGATACGCGATCGAATACGACGCGGCTCCGCCGACACAGCAAAAGCACACGCTGGAGAACAAGAAGATCAAAAGTTTGTTCCTTGCGGGCCAGATCAACTGCACTTCGGGATACGAAGAGGCGGCGGCGCAAGGACTTATGGCGGGAATCAATGTCATCAAAAGACTTCGCGGAGAAGAGCCGTTCATTTTGGACAGGACGGAGGCCTATATTGCGGTGATGATCGACGACCTGGTGACCTGCGGAACGAAGGAACCGTATCGTATGTTCACCTCGCGCGCGGAATACAGGCTTTTGCTGAGACAGGACAATGCGGACATGCGGCTCCTGGAGTATGGCTACCAGGCGGGCCTTGTGAGTGAGGCGGAACGCGACGCCTTTGCCAAGCGGAAACGGGCCATTGAATATGATCTGAAAAAGCTCAGAGAAACACGGATAGGAAACGATACGCTATATCATTATCTAAAAAGGCCCGAAGCAAGCTATAAAGCATTGACAGACAACAAGATACACTCATCAAAGTTAGATGATAACGAAGCCCATTATCTTGAAACAGAGATAAAATACGAAGGGTATATCGCCCGACAGATGATCGAGGTCAAAAATTTCAAGAAAGTCGAAAAGAGAAAAATTCCAGACGAAGTCGATTACGACACCGTGAACGGGATTGGCCGGGAAGCGAAAGAAAAACTAAAACAGATAAAGCCAGACTCCATAGGTCAAGCGTCTCGCATTCCAGGAATTTCATCGTGCGACCTTTCCCTGCTCGCAGTCCACATTGCAAGACTCGCCAGCAAAAAATAATCCTCCGCAAAAATCGCTCGCGTTTTTCTGAGACAAGCGTACTGTCAGTATTCCACCGATTCCTTATGATATCCATTGGCAATGACTCGATCGGTCTAATCATCAGAGCAAATCATGGTTGTTTCACGTGAAACACAAAGCACATAAAACGCTATCATATTATAATAAAATAACATACAGTTATCCGTGGCATGATTTTGTATGTCGTAGAGATATTTCTTTCGAAAAATAACCCATAGAACCAGGAGCTGATTTTATTTAAGAGGTTTATGTGTTCGACAGGCGATCATATTATAAATGAAAAAAGAAATTGAACAAAGCGTGCGTGAAGAGTAGACTGAAGACGGTTTCGCCAGCTCGTCAGTTGTTTATGTTTCACGTGAAACGTGCGGAGGGTTCTCATGGGAAAGGTGTTCTGTTTTTTTAATCAAAAAGGTGGTGTTGGAAAAACAACATCGGTTATAAACATAGCCACAGTATTGGCTCAAAAAGGGAAAAAGATACTTCTGATAGATCTTGATTCTCAAGGTAACTCAACGAGCGGCGTTGGTTTAGAGAAAAATGAAAATGAATCCACAGCATATCAACTTCTTGTGGAAAACGCAAAGCCATCTGATGTTATAAAACCGACAGTTATTGAAAATTTGTCTGTTATACCGTCTAACGCTCATCTGGCTGGGGCTGAGATAGAGCTTATCAATCAGGAAAACCGGGAATTTGTCCTTAAGAGACAGCTTGAAAAAATAGCCGATGCTTTTGATTTTATTTTACTGGACTGCCCCCCATCGCTTGGGCTTATTAGCATAAATGCTTTATCTGCAAGTAGTTACATAATTATACCTCTGCAGTGTGAGTACTATGCGCTCGAAGGATTGAGCTCTCTGTTAAATACGTACCAGCTGGTAAAGAAGAGCCTCAACGATTCTCTGGAACTCGGCGGCGTTATTTTGACCATGGCCAGCTTCCAGACAAACCTCACCAAACAAGTGATCGATGAGGTTCGGAGCTATTTCAGCGATAAGGTGTTCGACACCGTGATTCCCCGATCCGTAAAACTTTCGGAGGCTCCAAGCTTTGGCAAGCCCGCGGTCATTTACGACCCACAGAACCGCGGATCGCAAGCCTATGTGGAGCTTGGTAATGAATTTTTGAGACGATTTGGAACGGAGGCGGATCGTGCACAAATCGCAAGCGAGCCGCCCGCAGCAATCCAGCAAGAACCTGGAGACGCCGGACCGGCGGACGAACAGACACAAGTTGCTCAATAAATCCTCGGAAGGATCGCGAAAGGAGCTCTTCTATGACGAAAAAAGCCCTCGGCAAAGGATTAAGCGCACTGATCCCGGATGGTTTTCTCAGGGAGCAGGCGGAAACAAAAAAAACATCTTCGGTTGCAGCGATACCGGCCATGAGCGTGTCCTCGGCGCCTGCAGCAACACAGTCTGGTCAGGCTGCGGTGTCCGCGCCCGCAAAGCCGCAGGGCGCATTCAGGCTGATCCCCATCGACCACATCGTGCCGAACGAAAATCAGCCGCGTCAACATTTCGATCCCGTTGCCATTGATGAACTGGCAAGCTCCATTCGTGAGAAAGGGATACTGCAGCCGGTGATCGTAAAAATGGTCGGACCGGATCAATACCGGCTTATATGCGGTGAGCGCCGCCTTCGCGCCGCCAAAGCCTGCGCGTTGACGGAAGTGCCCGCCGTTGTTAAAGATGTGGCTTCGGAGGATTTTCTCGAATGGGCGCTGATCGAAAACATTCAGCGGCAGGATCTGAACCCGCTGGAGGAAGCCGAGGCTTATCAGCGGATTATGGAGCAGAGAGCTATTTCGCAGGACGAAGTCGCGAAACGCGTCGGCAAAAACAGGACCACCGTCACAAACACGATCCGCCTTCTCCGTCTGCCCGAGGAAGTCAAAACCTTTCTTGCGGCCGGACAGATCACAGCTGGTCACGCGCGGGCGCTTCTGGGTTTACTGACGCCGGAGCATCAACGCCAGATGGCAAAACGTATTGTGGAGGAAAACCTTTCGGTCCGCCAGGTTGAGCTAATTGTGAACCGAAGCAATGCTCACAAGAGAAAAGCAAAAACAGCCCGTCATTTGAGTCCCGAAATCGTCGATCTTGAGAATCGTCTTGTCCACCATCTCGGCGCTCAAACAAAAATATATCCCAAAAAAAATCAGAGGGAAGGGCGCATTGAAATACATTACGCGTCCCTTGATGACCTGGACCGCATTCTCCAAAAAATCAATCTCCCGCGAGGTTAGAACCGCGTCCTGGGATGTCGGTCAAGGAAAACCGGAAAGCGACGATAGAAATTGAGATTTCCCGATACTTTGTTCCGGGAGCCATAGCGGCGTCCGGCGGTTCTGTGAGGTGACATGAAAAAGTTCTTTTTTTGTTGTGTATTTCTGGTTTTTGTTTTTTCCCGTTTTTCTTCCGGAGTGCTGTTTGCCAACGCCTCATCACATAGTCCTGCCGCCGGAGGCGTTGAAGGGTCCGGGGAGTTCTGGTTTCTGGAAGCCCCCCAAGAGTGGCCCGCCCAGGTGATGCCCGGGGTAAGAGGCGGTGACGGCCGTTTTTTGACGTATATCGATAACCTGATACCCGTGGCGGGTACCACCGACAGTTTGTTTTTTGCGGATTCAAAGACCGTGATAGGCCCTCACGGCTCCAATGAGCAGAACATCGGGATAGGCGCGAGAGGACTTTTATTCGATGAGGAGTTTATTGCCGGGGGCAATTTTTTCTATGATACCCGGTATACCGGGAACAAGGTCCGGCATCACCAGCTGGGATTCGGTCTGGAGGGTCTCACGAAGTGGGTGGATGCGAGGGCCAATTTTTATTTTCCCATTTCCGACAAAAAGCTTGTTTCGGAAGACACGAGCTATGGATTCCGGTCCCGCAGTCTGGTCAAAATGACGACGCCAACTTATGAAGAAGCGCTGCGGGGCCTGGATTATGAGGCGGGCATGCTTCTTCCCGTGGTTTCTGAGTTTGTAGAGACCCGAGCATTTTTGGGGGGCTACCCATTATTTTCCGGAACTCAGCAAGAACATGTCCGGCATCAAGGGCCGCGTCGAGCTCCGTCCCATTCGTGCGCTGACCTTCGAGGTCGAGCTCAAGAGGGATAACCACAATGGCACGGACTGTTTCGTGGGCGGTTTTATCACGATACCTCTTGAGACGATCAATGTGTTCAAGGTGAACGCTTTGTTTGACGGATTCGGCAAATACTTCAAATACCAGAAAGGCGTCCGTCCGTTGAGGGAGCGTATGGTTGACCGCGTGGTGAGGGATATTGATGTCACGACCGGGAAGTCCGTCGCACCGATCGAAGAGACAAAAGTGCATGATCTGACGTATGTCGATAACTCCTATACGGGCGTCTCCGACGGTTCCCTGGAGAGGCCCTACACCACCATCCAGGCCGGCGTCAATAACGCTGTGGGAGACAAGTGGGTATATGTAAAAGAGGGCAATGCAATTTACGCGGAGACTGTCACTCTCGCAAATAACGTTACTTTGTGGGGAGCCGGTCATAGCGGAGGGTTTGCGGGGATACCCACGACCGGCGCTCCGGTTGTGGACGGTTCCGGCGCCGACGTGATGACCCTTGCCAATAACAACACCGTGATGGGATTTACGATACAGAACGGATCCAGGGGTATATACGGCATCGACATCCAAAACACAACTATCCGGCATAACACCATAACCGGGAACACCGGCGAAGGTGTTCATCTGGACATAGGCGGGACGATCGCAGGGACTTACGCGATATCCGGTAATTCCATGACCGGCAATACCAGTCATGGCATATATCTGCTGGCCGATGACAACGCCAATGCCGTTTTTCACGTAGATGGTAACACCTCTACGGGCAATGCGCGCGGCATAGTGGCTGATTTTAAGACCAACGCCACCGGATCTATTCGGATCTCCGGTAATGACATGTCAAATAATACGGGTTTTGCCGGCATAAGCGTTTATCCATACAACAATTCTGTGATAGAGAGCGTCTACATAACGGATAATGTGTCATCGAATAACAAGAGCCATGGTGCGGTTGTTGCTTTAAGTGATAATTCATCCATAAAGGATTTGCGCGTAAGAAATAATATTTATAATAATAGCGTCAACGGTTCCGGAGTTTATCTTTATCTAGCCGGCAATACTTCCGTCGACTTTGCCGATATCTCTTACAATACGACTACCGGTAATAAAACAAAAGGGATCCAGGTCTATATTCCCGGAACCTCCGCTGTTGTAAGCGATCTTGTCATATCTAATAACACTGTTACAAACAATGGTGGAGAAGCCATCTGGATGCGTTCGGACAGCGCCAACCTTGTAACGACAACAATTGCGAATAATACGGTAACAGGGAATAAGTATGGCATTAACTTTTACTTAAAAAATTCATCGTCCATCACAGCCACCGTTTATAACAACAATGTAACCGGCAGCACAGTGGAAAATCTTGGGATCTGGTCCCAGACTGCCTCAAGCTTTACCGGATCCTTTTACAATAACGTATTTGCCTCCGGCGGCTACGGTGTTATAGCGGGCAGTGCCGGCTATACGTTAGCCTTGGCCGCGGACTTCGGAGGCGGGGCACTCGGCTCCATAGGCAATAACTCAATATACGGAAACACCATTTGCGACTTCCAGAACAAGACGGTAGGCGCCATAACCGCACAGCATAACTGGTGGGGTGCCGCGCCTCCTTCGGCCGGCCAATTCGACCAGTCCGGTGCGGCCATTGACTACAGCAACCACCTCATCTCCGATCCGAATTAAAACGGGACTATCCAGCCACGGCGCGGTTATCAAGCGGCAGGTATAAGCCGAGAGGCTGGAAATGTAATCCCGAAATGATAATGTCCTGCTCCGTTCAAAACCCGGGTCCTGGATCTTTATCAAGGGAAATATCCTTGCCTGCGATGAGGTCGTTAAGAGGATATGATATATAGAGCGTTATGGCATACTCGCGTCGTTGTATTTGGATAAGCACATGACCTGCCATTTTCCGAAACGGCAAACGATCGAAGACGAGTTAGCCGGCCGGAGAGCGAAGAGCCAGTTTCAGCGCGCGGCCGAGGATCTCGGGATTCATGTGATACACGCCGACTCACCTACAACCTGAAAACCGGACATTTCTATTTTGACTGGACAAGCAAAAGGCAAGCCGTTGACTTCGAAAGGTCGCGTGCTATAATCCACGCGCTTCTTGGGACTTTCCTGTACATAAGCGGGCGTCGAACGAAAACAGATAACCCTTCAGCAAAGGGATCACCACAATGAAAATAAAATGGGTGATGCGTTTATTCGTTTATTCCGTTCTTTTAACAAGCTTTGTTTTTTCCGGGTGCGGAGCCGGCCCCAGGAACGACGGAAAAACCGGGGTCAAGGTCAGCTTCTGGGGGACTCCGGAAGAGATCGATATCATCACCCAGGCGCTTTCCGACTGGCAGAAGGAACACCCCGAGATCAAGGTTGTTTTTGAGCATACCCCCTATACCGGCTATACAAGCAAGATACTGACGCGCATCGCCGGAGGCGCCGCGCCCGACATCATCGCGACCGAAGTGGACTACTTCGTGACTTTCGCCTCCAAGGGAGTTCTTGAGGATCTGACGCCGTATGTTGATCAGGACCCTTCCGGTTTTCGCAAGGACGATTTTTTTCCGCAGATCATAGACCGCTTCACCTACGACGGAAAACTGATGGCCCTGCCGAGAGACATCGCGCCGTTTGCGTGTGTCTATTACAACAAGAAACTCTTCGATGCCGCGGGGCTTCCTTATCCGACGGACGACTGGACCTGGAATGACCTTCTGCGGATCGCGCGCGATCTGACCCAAAAAGACGAATCGGGCCGTGTGACGCAGTATGGCTTCTACGGATGGGCGTGGCAGAACTTCATTTACGGGAACGGCGGGGCCCTGGTCGACGACGTCAAGAATCCGACGCGGACGATGCTCGATGATCCGAAGACCATCGAGGGATTACAGTTCTACTCTGACATGAGCAATCTTTACGGCGTCATGCCGACTCCGATGGCGTTCATGAACTTCGGTATGGGGGCGGACCGGATGTTTGCCAACGACCGCGTCGCGATGTTTCTTTCCGGAATCTGGGAGACGCCGCTTTTTCGCAATTACAACATCAGCTGGGACGTCGTAATGTTCCCGAAGAACGCGGCGGGCGTCCGCGCGTTCGGGACGGGGGGAACGGGCTACTGCATTCTGAAATCCTCCAAACATAAAAAAGAAGCGTGGGAAGTGATCAAGGCGCTTACCGGTCCAAAGGGGCAGGAGCTTTTTGCGAAACGGGGACTTTCCCAGCCCGCGCGCATCGAGGTCGCCAAAGGCGATGCCTTTGCCAACGATCCCCAACCTCCCGCGAACAAGAAAATGCTGAACGAGGCGGTCCGGCATGTGGTTTTCAGCCCCCTCCATCCGCAATGGCGTGAGATTGAGGAGAAGATCCTCAAGCCCAGGCTCGAGCTTGTTTTCAACGGCAAGAAACGCGCGGAAGAAGTTATCAAGGAAGTGGCCGCGGAGATCAATGCGACGCTGAAAAGATAAGACGTTTTCTTCCGAAATCCCAAAGGAGCGATCGTCCCACCATGAGCAAGACCGGCACAAAAAAAATCAAAACGAAAATGAAAGCGAAAACTTCCGCGACGACCGGCAAGAAATTCGCTTCGAAATACGGTTACTTTACGCCGGACGGCCGGGAGTACGTAATCACGCGGCCCGACACGCCGCGACCATGGGTCAACGTAATCTCCAACGGCGATTACGGGACGATCGAAACACAGACCGGCTCCGGTTTTTCCTGGCGCGACAACTCGAACCTTTCGCGCATCACGCGCTGGGACCAGGATCTCATCCGTGACAACTGGGGAAAGTACATCTATCTCCGCGACAAGGACAGCGGTAAATACTGGTCGGGAACATGGAAACCCTGCATGCCGAAATACGACTTTTTCGAAGTCCGTCACGGGCAGGGATATACCGTGACAACGACCGGGCTGAACGGAATCCGTTTCGAGAAGACAATCTTTGTCGATGTCGAGGATCCGGTCGAGGTTTGGAAGGTTGTTCTGACGAACGAGACGGCCCAAAAACGCCGCCTCAGCCTTTTTACTTATTTTGACTGGTGTCTTGGCAATGCCGGGGACACCCATCGCGAGTTCCACAAAACCTTTATCGAAGTCTGGAGCGACCGGAAGAACGGATGCCTGCACGGCCTGAAGCGCGCGCCGCTCGTTCCCGGTTTCATCTCGACGGGCATGACCGAAAAACCGCTGCAGGGATTTCACAGTTCGTTCCCGAAGCCCGTTGCCTTTGACGGCGACAAAGAATCATTTCTCGGCCGATACGGCGAACAAAGCGCCCCCTCCGCGGTCGTGGAAGGCAAATGCCGCAACTCCGAGGGAAAGTGGGGAGATGCATCCGCGAGTCTTCAGGTCGATGTCGATCTGGCTCCGAAGCAGTCCCAAACGGTGATCTTCACGCTCGGCTCGACCAAGACCCGCGATGAAGCCGTGCGCATCATCAAGAAATATCAGGACCCGAAGAACGCGGACCGGGAACTCGCCAGGGTCCGGGCGCTTTGGGACTCCTTCGTTCACGCGACCGAAGTGGAAACGCCGGACGAGGCGATGAACTTCATGACGAACACATGGCTCAAGTACCAAGCGATCTCGGCGAGGCTCTGGGGAAAATGCGCCTACTATCAATCGAGCGGCGGATACGGCTTCCGCGACCAGCTCCAGGACTGCCAGATTTTCTTCGCAACACGTCCCGAGCTGGCGAAAAAACAGATTCTCCTGCACGCCGAACAGCAGTTCCCGGACGGAACGGTATATCACTGGTGGCACCACGGGACCAACATCGGGGCGATCACGCAGTGTTCGGACGATCTGTTGTGGCTCGATTTTATCACGCTGAACTATCTTGACGAGACCGACGACCGCGCGATCCTCGATATCGACGTGAATTTTCTCCCGGATCCCAAGGACCCGGCGAAGAGGGTCACATCGGGCTCCCTTTACGATCATCTGCTTCGCGCGATCGATAAGGCGCTGACGCGTTTTTCGCCGCGCGGGCTCCCGCTGATCGGCGAGTGCGACTGGAACGACGGGTTGAGCCACGTCGGTATCAAGTGGAAAGGCGAGTCGATCTGGCTCGGGCATTTCCTTTATGGCATCCTGAACCGGATCGCTCCGATCATGAAGGAGCGCGGCGACAAGACGAAAGCCAAAAAATACCTTCACCGCGCCGAGGCGCTGAAAGAAGCGCTCAACAAGGACGGCTGGGACGGCGAGTGGTACCTCGGCGCAACGCGCGATGACGGACGCCCGCTTGGCAGTCGCTCCTGCGAAACAGGAAAGATATTCCTGAACTGCCAGACGTGGGCCGTGATCACGGGCGTGTCGGACAAAGAGCGGTCCCGGGTCGCGATGAACTCGGCCGCGAAGTGGCTTTACAAGAAATACGGGCCGCTGCTGTTAACGCCGGGCTACAACAAGACCGACCCCACGATCGGCTACATTACGCGCTACGCGCCCTCCGTCCGCGAAAACGGCGGACTTTACACGCATGCCGGCACCTGGGCGATTCAGGCCGAAGCGATGATGCGGGACGGCGAAAAGGCCTATCAGGTCTACAAAAGTTTCAACCCGATCCTCCGCGGGCTCGACCCGGACCTTTATTTCGCGGAACCGTATGTGACGCCCGGCAACGTTGATGGCCCGGATTCTCCGAACAATGGCCGCGGTGGCTGGACCTGGTACACCGGTTCCGGCGCCTGGTATGCCGTGGTCGCGCTGAACTGGTTGCTCGGCATTCGTCCGACGGCCAAAGGTCTGATCGTCGATCCTGTGATCCCGAAGCGATGGCCGGGCTACAGGATGAAACGCCTCTTCCGCGGGACGACCTACATGATTGAGGTCAAGAATGGCGGAAAAGGCCAGGGCGTTAAGGAGCTGATCGTCGACGGCAAGAAACAACCTGGCACGCTGATCCCTGATTTCCGGGACGGACAAAGCCACCGGGTGGAAGTCACGCTCGGCTAGCGGAGCGCATTCATGAGATCGCGAAGAAAGCGTTCTTCAGGAGCTGCGATGGTCCTGAGGAACGTTTTTTTTGCTCTGGTGTGTCTCTCCTGTGCCGGGACAGCGATCGCGGCCGAAGCCAAGAAACCGGCGGACCCGCTTGCGGCTAGGGCCAATGACGCTCGGGGCGGGATCGACGATGTGGTCCAGTTTGATGCCCCCCAGATTTATCAATCCCTTCCTCCGAACAAGTCCCTTCTCACATCTCCCCGATTCTGCGTGGTCGACGATTTCAACGGCAAGGAATGGAAGAGCCGTCTCAACAGCTATTGGCGGCTCGAGAACGCCAAGGCCGGCGAAGTCACCATGGAGCTCGCAAAAGAGGACGCGCGCGGCCTTCGGCCGGGGCACTCCCTCAAGATGGATTTTGATATGAAGGACCGGCAGCAGTTCACGCTTTATACCTCGCTCGAAAGACTCGATATGAGCCAGGCGCGTTTTTTGGCCATCAAGTGCCGCCTTGAACCCAAAGCAAAAACAAAGTTTGAAGGACGGATCCGGGTCAGCCTCACCGACTGGACCGGCCGGTCGGTGACCCGCGATATCACGGACGCTTGCGTGGACGCGGGGCAATGGAAAGACGCGGTGCTCCCCGTGGAATTCTTCAAGGGGCTCGATTTCGACCAGCTGTCCCGGATCGCATTCACCGCGATCGGGCGCGGAAAAAGATCCCGCGCGTCACTTTGGCTCGACGAGATCGCCTTCTTCGGAAACAACGAAGTGGGATTCGAGAGCGTACTCGACAACCTCAAGGGTTTTCCCAGGGTTGTGAAGGACTATGAAGGAAAGAAGCAATTGTTGGCAACCAGGAACGACGACAAATTTCTCGACTTGATCGGCCGGAGCACTTGGCGTTTTTTCAATGAAGCGGCCGACAAGAACAGCAACCTGGTTCTCGATCACGTGAAAGTGGGGGATTCCCCGATGGCGGGCGTTTACACGTCGCCAACAAACATAGCCATGGACCTTATGGGAACGGTTGCCGCGCTTGAGCTCGGGTACATCAAAAAACCCGAAGCGGAAAAACGCGTCGGGGAAATCCTGGATGTCCTCCAAAAACTCAAGCGGTGGAATGGGTTTTTCTACAATTTCTATGAAACGAACAAGCTTTCCGTGTCGCGAGAGTTCGTTTCCAGCGTTGATAACGCGTGGCTTGCGGCGGCGATGATCGTGGCGCGTCAGGCGTTCCCGGGGCATGTCGCCCGGGAATCCGGAAAGATTCTGGATGAGATGAATTTCGGGGAGTTCCTGGACCCTGACACAAGTCACATAGCGATTGGCTATGACATGAAGCGCAAGGGGCTGACCCCATATCATTATGGGATGCTCGTGACCGAGGCGCGAACCATGAGTTTTATCGGGATCGGAAAGGGGGACCTTCCCGAAGATCATTGGTGGTATCTGTTCCGAACGGCGCCGGAAGCCTGGGTTTGGCAGACACAAAAACCCGTGGGAACCTGGGAGGCGCGGGAAGGCGTTGGGTATTTCCAGGGCCATTACGTTGTGGATTCCAAAAAGATTGTTCCGAGCTGGGGCGGGTCTCTTTTTGAATTTCTTATGCCCACGCTCGTTATTCCGGAGGGCAGGCTTGCGCCTCAAAGCTTCAAGCCAAACAACAGGATCGCTACCGAGATCCACCGGGATTATGCCCTTGAAGAAAAAGGGTATCCGGTCTGGGGGATTTCGCCGGCAGCCCTTGCAAGCGGCCGGAAGTGGATTTATGGGGAATACGGTATCCGGAAGCTGGGAGCGAAGGGCTATCCGGACAAAAGCGTTATCGCCCCTTACGTCAGTTTTCTCGCGCTGGAAACCCTTCCGTCGGATGCCGTGAAAAACCTCAGAAAAATGCTCCAGGAATATGATGTTTACGGCGAATACGGTTTTTATGACAGCATTAATCTCCGGAACGGGCAGGTCACGTATCAATATCTGGCGCTGGATCAGGGGATGAGCCTTCTCGCGATCGCGAACCATCTCAGGAAAGGGGCTATCCAGAACTATTTTATGAAGGATCCCATCGCCCAAAAGGCCAAAAAGGTCCTGGAAGGGGAAAAGTTCTTTTAAGCCCCGCGACAAATGCCGCTCAAACAATGATTTGAAAAAGCATTGTTTGGAGTTAAAATGAGTGTGCGATGTCGGACTTATATAGCAATAAAGACTGATGTTACGAAGAGAGTCGTTTTTCAAAACGGAGGCCGCCAAACATGATAATCAGGCAAATGCTCAAAGACCGGGTTCTGACGGACAAGGAACGAAAAAATCTCGCGATTCTCGAGGTGGTGCGCAAGAACGGACCGATCTCCCGGACCGATATTTCCAAGCTCACAGAATTAAACATCGTCACGGTCTCCAACTACGTGAACCATTACATCAAGAAGGGGCTCGTGGTGGAGGGCGATCTGGATGAGTCGACGGGCGGGCGTAAACCCGTCCTGGTCGAGCTCAATCCCAAGGCCGGTTATATCGTCGGCGTCGGTCTCAATATGATGAGCATGGTCGGCGTGCTCGTTGATCTCGAGATCAACGTGGTGACGGAGCTTAAAAGGGAGAGGTTGCCGGATAACTCGGAACAGGTCATCCAGCAGATGGTGGACCTGGCCGCGGAGATTATCCAAAAAGCGGAGATCGATAAATCCAGGATTGTCGGGGTCGGGGTGGGTGTCCCCGGCATCATTGATGAGCGCGGTCGCACGATCCGCTGGCCGCAAAGCCTCGGCGACAAGGACATCTCGATTTGCACCTCCATCAAGGACACCTTCGAAAAGAAGCTCGGCATTCCCGCGTTCGTCGAGAATGACGCGAATGCGGCCGTGCTCGGCGAAAAGTGGCTCGGGCTCGACCGCGATGTCCGGCATATGGTTTATATGTTCTCAGGCGTTGGTTGCGGCATTTTGATCAATGAAGAGATCTACCGCGGCGCGACGGGCGCGGCGGGAGAGCTTGGGATCACGAGCATGCGCGCGACCAGGGACTTCACTCAAAAGATCGCGACACAACTCGGACGCTGGGAGATGGACATCGGTATGGTCCGTCACGCGCGCGAGCGTCTCGATAAGGGCGAGCCCTCCCTGATCAAGGATTACGTTAAAGGCGACCTCGACAAGATCAGTTTTAAGGACATTGTTCGCGCGGTGAAGGAAAAGGACGCGCTGGCGATCAAGGTCGCTGAGCAGGCGGGACAGGATCTCGGAAGGAAGATCGCGTTCATCGTGAATCTTCTCAACCCCGAAGTTGTCGTGATCGGCGGCGGCATTGAAGACTGCGGCGCGGCCCTCCTCGACGCTGTCAAGAGCACGGTCAAGGAATGGGCGGTCGAGGAAGCGGCCACACAGGTCAAAGTGATCCCGTCCGCGTTCGGCGAGAATGCCGTAGCGCTCGGAGTCGTCGGTATCGTGGCGCGTGAAGTTTTCGCGCAGGCCTGAAGAACGGCGCGCTCCCGATGTTTCGCGATCCCATCGATCCGTCAATCGTTCCTTTCGTCCGGGAGATGAAAGAAAAGGTCCTTGCCGGCGGCGAGGTTACGTTCGACGAAGCCCTTCGCCTCGCGAGGGTCTCCTCTCCCGAGGAGATTGATCTGATTCTCGCTTCCGCCCATGAACTGACCCTTCATTTCCGATCTTCGAAGCCTGATCTATGCGCGCTCGTGAACGCCAAGAGCTATCTTTGCGGAGAAGACTGCAAATTCTGCTCGCAATCCGCCCGCTACGAGACCGGCGTGAGCCGCTACCCCTTGATGAGCCCCGAAAAGATCCTCGAGGCCGCCCAACAGTGCGAAGCCGCCGGTATCAAAAGTTTTTGCATCGTGACGAGCGGGGAGACTCTGAACGACCGGGAGTTCGAACAGGTCCGGGAAACGTTCCGGATACTTTCGGAGGAGACGGATCTTTGCCTGGACGGGTCCCTCGGGAACCTGACGACCGGGCAGATTGCGGAACTTCGCAAGGTCGGCATGCGGCGCTTCAATCATAATCTTCAATGCTCGCGCGAGTTCTACCCAAAGATCGTTTCGACACATACCTATGACGAACGCATGGAAACCCTGGACTTCCTCAAAACGAACGATGTCGAGATCTGTTCGGGAGGGATCTTCGGACTTGGGGAAAGCACGGAAGACCGGCTCCGGCTCGCGTTCGAGCTGAAAAAATACGAACCGCACTGCCTTCCCGTCAATATCCTGAACCCCCGGCCCGGCACACCGCTCGAAAAGCAATCGCCGATCGATCCAGTTGACGCTCTGAAAATGATCGCGATCTACCGTTTCATCCATCCGCGCGCCAACATCAAGCTTGCGGGCGGCAAAGAGCTCAACCTCGGGGCCTTTTATCAGGCAAAAGCCCTGAAGGGCGGGGCGAACGGGCTCGTCGTGGGCGGTTATTTGACGACACGGGGGAATCCCGTTGCCGAAGACCTCAAGATCCTGAAGCGGGCTGGTTATACGGTCAAAAGCGAGCCCGTCACGGCCGCGTGAACATTTGAACCTCCTCCTGTCCCGTAAAAAGATTCTGGTCACAGGCGGCACGAGCGAACTTGGAAACGCCTTTGTCCGGCAGGCCGTCGCGCGTGGCGCCGAAGTCCATTTCACCTGGCATGAATCGAAAGCGAGAGCCCTCGCCCTTGAAAAAACGGGCGCCCGAAAACACCGCGTGGATCTCGGGTCCACAGAGTCAATGGACGTATTCCTGAAGGAGTTCCTGGCCGCGCACGAAACCCTGGATGTTCTGGTCCACAATGCCGCGGCGACCGCGGATGCCCGCCTCGGGAGTCTCAGCGAAGCCGAATGGGACCGTGTTCTGGCAGTCGGGCTCAAGGCGCCTTTTTACCTCACGCAAAAACTGCTCCCTCTTCTATTGAAGGTCAGACCGTCCAAGGTTTTCATGATCGTAAGCCGCGCCGGACTGGAGGGACTTCCCGGTGCGGCGAACTATGCGGCCGCCAAGGGCGGTCTGATCGCGATGACCAAGGTCCTTGCGCGCGAACTGGGCAAAAAACAGGTTCTTGTGAACGCCGTGAACCCCGGTTTCATGAAGTCGCGTATGACCGAAAACGTTCCGGAAGAAACGTTTCAGGCCGCGTTGGAGAGGAGCCCGACCCGGACAATCTCCGACCCGGAGGAGGTTGCCGGCTTTCTGGTCTATCTCTCCTCCGGTCTTGTGCGCGGGGTCACGGGACAGGTGTTTCATTTTGAGTCGCGTCCGCTATAATAGCCCATTTCCATGAGAAACCGACGGGTTGTCGTGACAGGGATGGGGGTGTTGACGCCCATCGGAAACACGCTCGAAGAATTCTCCGCGAACCTGCGGAACGGGGTTTCGGGAAAAGAGGCGGAGTCCGTTTCGGATGTTTTCGGATGCCGGTTTCCGCCCGTTTTCCGCGTCAAGGCTTTCAACCCCCACCAATACGGCACGCATATCCTGGACCCCTTTATCCAGTACGCTGTTGCGGCGGCTGAATCCGCCGTCCAGGACGCGCGATTCGATATGAGCGCGGTTGACCCCTACGCGGTCGGTCTTTCAATCAGCTCTTCCAAGGGAGGGGTTTACACGCTGGATAGCTTCCGGGACCGGTTCCTGAAGCACCCAAGTGCGATTCTGGGCGCGCGCATCTATTCGAGCGCGATGCCGAATTCCGGAAACCAGTGGATCGCACGGCGGATGAAGATCAAAGGCCCGGCGAAATGTTATGTGGCGGCGTGCGCGACCGGTGTCGCGGCAGTGACCGCGGGGTTTCGCATGGTGCAGGAAGGCCACGCCGACTATTGTCTCGCGGGAGCCTCGGACGCCTCTATTGTTCCGATCCTGCTGGCGGGGTACAACAACATGAAGGCGCTCGCGAAACGGGACATACGTCCTTTCGATAAAAGAAGGGACGGGTTTCTTGTCGGCGAAGGCGCGGCGGTCCTTTTTCTAGAAACGCTTGAGAGCGCGAAGGCTCTCGGCATCCGGATCTACGGAGAGGTTCTCGATGCGGCATGCGCCCAGGACTCAAAACACGCCATCCTGTTCGATCACGGCGACCACGCGCTTTCAAGGGCCTTGAAGACGTTGTTGGCGCGCTCCGGCATTTCTTGTGCCGAGATCGATTATGTCCATCTCCACGGGACGGGGACGAAACCCGGCGATGTTTATGAAACAGCTGAGCTCAAAGAGGCTTTCGGGGAAGCCGCCTATGGTATGGCCATGAGCTCGACCAAGGCCGCGACGGGACATATGCTCGGCGCAACGGGGGCGGTGGAGATCGCGGCGATGCTCGTGGCGATGCGGGATGGCTTCGTGCCGCCGACCCTGAATCTGGAAGAAAAAGACGAGGCCTGCGACCTGGATTACACTCCGCTTCGGGCACGCAAGAAAAAGATCGCGATGGCCCTCAAGGTTTCCATGGGCTTCGGCGGCCAGGCAATGGCGCTTTTGTTGCGAAAGGTTTAATGCGGGAGGATTCTGTCTTGGAGAATGTTTCGATATATCAGGAGGTTCGGGCCGGATTGACGGCTTTGGAAGGAAAAAACCTCTATCGCCGACTTCGCGCGCTTGAAGAGAACCGCGGGACCCGGGCTGTTTGGGAGGGAAGAAAGCTCCTTCTTTTCTGCTCGAATGATTATCTCGGACTCAGTCGTCATCCCCGCGTGGTTTGCGCCGCGAAGAAAGCCCTCGACCGCTATGGGGTTGGTGCCGGCGCCGCGCGCCTGATCTCGGGGAGCACGGATGTCCACGAAGCGCTCGAAAAAAAAATCGCCCGGTTCAAGAACAAGGAAAATGCGCTTGTCTTTGGTTCCGGTTTCCTCGCGAATCTCGGTATCCTGACCGCCTTCGCGGAAGAAGGCGACACGATCATTATGGACAAACTCTGTCATGCCTCGCTTGTGGACGGCGCCCGTCTTTCGAAAGCGGAGCTCCGGGTTTTCCCCCACAGGAACTACGCGAAGTGCGAGAATCTTCTGAAGAAATGCCCTGGCCGCAGGAAGATTCTCGTGACGGAGAGTGTTTTCAGCATGGACGGCGACCTTGCGGACCTCGGGCAGATAATCCGGCTCCGGAAAAAGTACGGCGCCTTGCTTGTCGTGGACGACGCGCACGGGACGGGCGTTCTCGGCAAAGAAGGCCGCGGGGCGACGGAAGGTTTTTCGGAAGGCGTCGACCTCGTCATGGGAACGCTGTCAAAAGCGGCGGGTGGGCTCGGGGGCTTTGTCGCGGCGGACAAGGTCCTGGTCGATCATCTCATCAATTTCGCGCGGCCCTTTGTTTTCGCGACGGCACTGCCGCCGGTTCTTTGCGCTGCCGCCGCGGAAGCTTTTACAGTGATGGAGGAGGAGCCCGGGATCCGGGAAAAGCTCCGGGAGAATATCCGCAAGGTTCATGAAGGACTGACAAGGCTCGGCTTTTCGCTGGCTTCGCCCGATTCCGCTATCCTGCCCGTGGTCCTGGGAGACGAGGGGAAGGCGCTCGCCGCTTTTGAGTTCCTTCTCTCAAAAGGCATTTACATCCCCGCTGTCCGGTATCCGACGGTTCCCAAAGGAAAAGCCCGACTTCGCGTCACGGTCAGCGCGGCTCACACGGCCACAGAGATCGACGCGCTCATTGACGCGTTTGCCGCCCTCGGAGAACGGGATGGAAAGAATCCATGATCGCGCCGGATATTCCGCGCCTGATCCCCGCGGCGGTTCTTCTTTCCTGGTTAAAAATCCCCGTAGGCGGTACGATGACCCGGTGGCTTCTTCCGTATATTTTGCTGTGCCTTCCGGGAAGTGTGCAATATTATTTTGTCGGCAAGTGACTCGGCGGAAGCCCCGCGGAAAGGCAGGGAATATGAAAGACAAAAAAACAGCGGCGTTTTTTTTAACGGTTCTCGTACTCCTGGCGGTGCCGATGCCCCTTTTGGCGGGGACCCGGGAGCCTCTCCGGCTTCTGCCGCCGCAAAAAGACGGCGGACAACCCCTGATGAAAGCGCTTGCGGAGCGGAAGAGCACGCGGGAATTCAGCGGCGAAGAGCTGGCCCCTCAGGTCCTTTCCGGCCTTCTCTGGGCCGCGGCCGGCGTGAACCGCCCGGACGGACGACGGACTGTACCCTCAGCGCATAATGCCCGCGAGATCGATATTTATGTCGCCAAAAAAGAAGGACTTTACCTGTATAATGCCGAACAACATGCGCTGATTCCGGTGCTCGCGAAAGATATCCGGCCGTTTGCCGGGAAGCAGGATTTTGTCCGGGAAGCGCCGGTAGGGCTGATTTTCGTTGCGGACCCCGGCAAATTTCGCGGCGGTTCCGAAGAGGACGCGAAATTCTACAGCGCCGCGGACACGGGATTCATCAGCCAGAACGTCTATCTTTATTGCGCGTCCGAGGGACTCGCGACCGTGGTTCTTGGCTGGATCGACCGGGAGCGTCTCGCGAAGGAGATGGGGCTTCGGCCGGAGCAGAAGATCATCCTGACGCAGCCGGTGGGGTATGCGAAAAAAAATGACCGGTAAACCATGCGGGATCGATCCCCGGCATGATCGCCGGCGGGAAATAACCCGATTGATTTATGAATAAAGCACAGCTTGTCTCAAGCGACCGAAAACATATCTGGCATCCGTTCACCCAGATGCGGGATTGGCAGGAGGAAGAATTCCCGGTCATCGAAAAGGGAGCGGGCTGCTATCTGATCGATGTGGATGGGCGGCGGTATCTGGACGGCGTGTCGTCGCTCTGGTGCAATGTGTTCGGGCACCGGGTCCCTGCGATCGACAAGGCCGTCAAGAGGCAGCTCGGAAAGATTGCCCACACGACGTTTCTCGGTCTCTCACATCCGGCGGCGATCGAGCTGTCGGAAAAGCTGATCGCGATCGCCCCGAAACCGTCGCCCGGGAGCGGTGACCGTCCGCTGACGCGGGTGTTCTACTCGGATTCCGGTTCCGAATCGGTCGAGATCGCGCTGAAAATGGCGTATCAGTACTGGCAGCAGCGAGGACAACCGAAAAAAAAGAAGTTCGTCAAACTCACGAACGCTTATCATGGCGACACGATCGGGTCCGTGAGTGTGGGCGGGATCGATCTTTTTCATCAAATCTACCGGCCGCTTCTCTTCGAGACCCTGGAGGTTCCCTCTCCGTACCGCTACCGGTGGCCCGCGAGCGATGACGCGGAACAGGTCAAGCAAGAATCCCTCGAGATGATGGAAAAGGTTCTGCGCGAAAACGCGGAGGAAGTTGCCGCGCTTGTGATGGAACCGCTCATGCAGGGTGCCGCGGGGATGATCGATCAGCCCGCGGGATACATTTCCCGTGCGAGGGAGCTGACGCGAAAGTATAATACGCTCTTGATCTTTGACGAGGTCGCGACGGGTTTCGGGCGAACGGGGAAGCTGTTTGCGGCTGAACACGAAGGCGTGATTCCCGACATCATGACCGTGGCCAAGGGGCTTACGGGAGGCTATCTTCCGCTCGCCGCAACCCTAACAACAGAACGGGTTTATGAAGCGTTTCTCGGGCAATACGAGGACTTCAAGACCTTTTTCCACGGGCACACGTACACGGCGAACCCGCTTGCGTGCGCGGCGGCGCTCGCGACGCTCGAGCTTTTCAAAAAAGACCGGACGATCGAGAAACTTCAGCCGAAGATCGTGCTTTTGCGAAAAAGATTACAGGATTTTTACAAGCTCGACGCGGTGGGGGATATCCGGCAGGCCGGAACCATGATCGGGATTGAATTGGTTCGGGACAAACGAACAAGGGCGGAGTTCGCGCCGAAAGAGAAGATCGGGGTGCGCGTGATCGAGCTCGCAAGAAAAAAAGGCGCGATCCTGCGGCCGCTCGGTCCGGTGATTGTCCTGATGCCTCCGCTTGCGATGACGGAAAAAGAACTGAACAGATTGCTTGATATCGCGTATGAGTCTATAAAGGAAGGAACGGAATGATTATTGCCTGCAAAACGCACAACACACAACACGCACCGGGAAAACTTCCCTGTTGTGCGTTGTCCGCGGCCCGTGGCGCGAGGGTCTCATGAAGGCCGGTATTTTCATCACAGGCACGGATACAGAAGTCGGGAAGACCATTGTTTCGGCGGGGCTTGCGCTCTGTCTCCGCGATCGCGGCATCAAGGTCGGGGTGATGAAGCCGGTCGCGACCGGTTGTTACGGCGCGGAAGAAAGGCTCATCTCCCACGACGCGGCATTCCTGATGGAGGCGGCCGAAGGCCAGTTCCCGCCGCTTCACAGCCCCGCGCGTTTCCGGAACCCGCTTTCACCGAACGTTGCCGCGATGCTCGAAAAGAAGGAAGTGAACGTCGATCGCATCCTCAAAAGTTTCCGCGATCTCGGCAAACACTACGATTACATGATTGTGGAGGGAATCGGCGGAATCATGGTCCCGCTGAAAAAGGATTACTATGTCGCGAACCTGATCCGCGACATGAAACTGCCGGTGATCGTTGTGAGCCACGCCGGTCTCGGGGCGATCAATCACGCGCTGCTGACGGTCGATGCCGCCATGATCCGCGGGCTGGAGATCAAAGGCATTATTTTCAACCGGGTCGCCGTCAGCAATTATTCCCTGGCTGAACTGACGAATCCGAAAGTGATCCACGACCTCTCGGGTGTTCCGATCCTTGGGAGCCTTCCCGATATTGACGATCTGCAGGTCGAAAGCTGCAGTTTCGGCAGGCTCAAGGACGTGTTCCGGGAGCGCATCCAGGTCGACAGGATTCTGGGCGACGCCTTCTCGAAAGCCGTTCCCAAAGCTTAACCCGAAAGGAGCGAAACATTGCTTCCTGCAAGGACACAGGGGGTCCGTCTCGAAAGAAAGAAAGAGGCGGCCCTTCTTAACACCCTCAAGCGGCCCTATCTGATCAAGCGGCTCCGGATCACGCCCGTTTCCTGCGAGGGAATACCGTGTTCGCCCTGTGTGGCGGCCGGCGACAGGGTCGAGGCCGGTGGGAAGGTCGCGATACCGGCGGACGCAAGAGGGATTCCCGTCTTTTCCGGTATTTCGGGGAAGGTCGAGACCGTCGGGAAACGGAGCTTACCGGAAGGCGGGGAGGAAAGCTTTATCGAGATCGCGGCGGAAAGCGATTTCAAACAGGCTCCGCCCAAATTCGTCACCCCGCGCGCGGACGCCGAATCTCTTTCCGGTCCGGACCTCTTGAACCTTTTCTGTGAGCTCGGTCTCGTGGTGACGGATGGAACGAACGAGCCCCTGCGCCGCCGCCTGGAAACGGAGGGCAAACCGCCGCGCACGATCGTCATCAATGGTTGCGAACCGGAGCCGTACGTCTCGTCCGAGAACATCCTCATGACGGGACACTTGCCCGAGGTTCTTAAAGGAGCGGAGCTTTTAAGAAAAGCATCCGGCGCCGAACGCGTTGTTTTTTTGATCGAGGATGCCGAACGCGAACTTTTCGAGCTTGTTAAAAGCAAGATTTACCTTCTCAAGGCGGCCTCCTTCGAGGTTTTCAAGGTCCCCGCGATCTACCCGATGGGAGCGGCAGATTTCCTGCCGGCGGAATTCTCTCTTGATTCCCGGATCCTCAACGCCTCGACGGCCCATGCCGCCTATGAAGCCGTTTATTTCGGGAAACCCTTCTTTGAGCGGATCGTGACCGTGGCCGGTGAATGTGTGGCGGAACCGAGGAACCTCTGGCTGCCGTTTGGAGTCTCGTTCCGGGAAGCGGTCCGGGCCTGCAAGGGGTTTTTGCGCGAACCGGCGAGGCTGATTGCGGGAGGGCCAATGCGGGGGACCGCCCAACGGGGGGACGGAACGGCGGTCGTGACGCCCGCGACGAACGCGATCCTGGCATTACCCGCCGAGATCGCGGGAGAGCGGCGCGAAGAACCGTGCATTCGCTGTAACCGGTGTGTGGACACCTGCCCTGTTTTTCTTTCCCCGGCCACGATCACGCTTGCCGCCGAGACCGGCGAATTCGGGATCGCCGCGGAATGGCGTGTGAAGGATTGCATCGAATGCGGCATTTGCGCTTATGTTTGTCCTTCGAAACGGCCCATGATCGATCTCATCCATCAAGCAAAGGCAGGGCTGTGAAATGAGTCGCGCTATCTCCTGCCTCCGGGCTTCTCCGCCGCATATCGCGGCTTCCGACTCCACAACGAAACGGATCTGGTGGAAATGTGCCGCGCTCGTTCCTGTCGCGGTCGCGGGAATCCTGGCCGGGGGGATGGATTTTTTCAGGATACTCATGACTTCATCTGCGGGGGCCGCCGCCATGGAATGGCTGTGCGGGAGGTCTTCGGGCAAAAAAACAACGACTACAACCGGAGATGCCTTTCTCACGGGACTGACGCTGGCATTCCTGCTTCCGCCGGGATGTCCCACGGCAGCGATCCTGACGGGAGATTTTGTCGCGATCGTGATCCTCCAGGAATGTTTCGGCGGCCTCGGCGGGCGCCTTTTTCAGCCGGCGGTCTTTGCGCGGATTTTTCTCGATATGATCTTCCCGGACCGGCTGGAGGCGCCTGTACTTTTCAGTCACGCGAACGAACCGCTTGTCCTTGGCGGAATCCTCGCGGGTGCGGCGATCTTCCTGAGCCGGAGGCTGATCTATTTTGAAACGCCGCTCTGGTATCTGGCCATTTCATGGATGTCGGCGCTCGCCTTGGGAGAAATGAAAGACCCGGAAAGGGGCTTCGGCATCACGGTGTTCGCCGCCTTTTTTCTCATCACCGATACGGTGACGCTGCCGTTGACACGGAAGGGGGCCAACGTTTTTGCGATACTGGCGGCGTTCCTGACGGCAGGGCTGGGGCTTCATTATCCGGCTGTCGCTGCGACAGGATACGCGATCCTGATCACGAACCTTACGGTCCCGTGGATGAACGCGCGGCTTCACCCGCGGCCGGGGGAGGGATCATGAAGAAGATCCTGTCGGCGGTTCTCCGGTGGTGTTTCCTCGTGGTATTCCTGGCAGGGATGGTCCTGCTATTCCTCAGTGCGCGAACGCTCACGGAAAACCCGGGGGTTGCCGTCAAGGTCCGAAAGGTCTTTTACCGATGAAAATGCCCGATAGTGTTTTTTCGCGAATGCTCCTGGCCTGGCTGCCGTTCATGGCGTATGCGGGATCCGGTGTCAGCGCCTGGCGTCTTGCGGCTGCGGTGGCCGGACTGTACTGGCTGTCCCTTCTTTTTTTCTGGCCGCTCCGGCGGTTTTTCCCCGAAGCCGGGGCGAGGCAGGTTTTCCCGTTCTGGCTCGCGTTGTGGGGGCAACTTCTTTGGGGCGCGGCGGGCCTCGCGCCTTTCTGGGTCCTCAGCGTCTATCTGTTATTCCCCTCGGGGGTGTTGAACGCGCGCAAAACCACGGCGATCCCGAAAAAACAACCGGGCTATTTTTTCGGGCATTTGATCGCCGGCGCCGGTTTTTTTGTTTTTGCGGGAGCGCTTTCCTCCGCGTGCGCCCTGGATCCGGCGAGAGGTTTTGTGGTCACCCCCGCATGGATCTTTCTGATGATGTTTGTCGCGGTCTATCTCTGGAATCGCCCTTCGGTTCGCAGTCCGCGGAAGGATTTTGGCGCTGCCAAAAAGGAGGCTTCCTCATGATCGCCTGGATCTGGGTCATCGCGGGAGCGGGTTTCCTTTTTGCCGTGCGCGGAAGGCATGCCTTTCTTCCTCGGGAAAGCGTTTTCCCGGAGCTTTCCGGAGTTTGGCGGGAGATGCTGGACCTTTTCCTGACCGTGGCGCTGTCCCTGACAATATTCAATGCGCTGCTTTTATGGGACAGGACGGCGGCAGCCGTTCGGGGCGCGGATTTTCTGGTCCTCTGGTGTTTCGCGTTTTTGGCGGGGCGGTACCAGAAAAAGGACGGGGTTTTCCACCTGACGGCGGCCGTGATCGCGCTTGCGGTCCTGGAAGCAAAAGACCTTGCCCTTCAGCTGTCGCTGGCCGGAGCCGTTGTCGGCGGGCTTTTTCTCTTTTTGACGGCGTTTGCGGGGCTCCGCTATGCCGTGCGTTTCTCGAAGATTCCGGAAACGGTCAGGGGATGGCCGCTTCTTTGCCTTCTTGCTTTCTGCATCATGACGATTCTCGGCGGGATTCTGTCGTACATTTTCTAATGTTTTTTCCGGGATGGACGAAATATAATCCACCATGGCCATTGAAGAGATTCTCATAGAAGCGATTGAACGCGAGGCTTCCGATATTCACCTGACCGTCAACCGCCCCGTGACCTTCCGCATGATCGGTGATCTGGTCTCGATCGACGACAAGCCCCTGACGGCCCAGGATACCGAGATGCTGGCCAAGGAAATTACGACCGAGGCCCAGCGGAAAAAGATCGAGGAGGTTGGCGGTGTCGATTTCGGCTTCACTTTCGGCGAGAAGGCCCGCTTCCGCGTGTCCTGCTATAAACAGCAGGGGCATTTCGCGATGGTCCTCCGCCTGCTTCCCTCGAAGTTCTATTCCTTTCAGGAGATCGGGCTGCCGCAGCAACTGATCGAGATATTGAACCTTCCGCGCGGTCTGATCCTCGTGACGGGGCCCACGGGATCCGGGAAAACGACCTCGCTCGCGACGATGCTGAACTATATCAACGAGAATTTTCCGCGCCATATCATCACCGCGGAAGACCCGGTCGAGTTCATGCACAAACACAAAAAATCCGTGGTCACTCAACGTGAAGTCGGGGAGGATGTCCCGACCTTCTCCGAAGCCATCGTCAAGGCCCTCCGCCAGGACCCGGACGTAATCCTGATCGGGGAAATGCGCGATATCGCGACCATGGAGTCCGCGATCCGCGCCGCCGAAACAGGTCACCTTGTTTTTTCGACGCTCCACACGACCGGTGCGCCGCGCACGGTGGACCGCATCATCGACGTGTTCCCGCCGGAACAGCAGGCCCAGATCCGCATCCAGCTTTCCGCCACGATCGTGGCCGTGATTTCCCAGGTCCTTGTCCCGAAGATCGACGGAAAGGGCCGCGTTGCCGCTTTCGAGATCATGTTCGCGACGCCGGCGATCCGCAACCTCATCCGCGAGGCCAAGACCTATCAGGTTCTTTCCGAGATCCAGACCGGGTCCCGTTACGGCATGATCACGCTCGACGACCATCTGAAACAGCTTTACGCGCAGGGCATCATCAGCTATGAAGCCGCGCTCGAATACGCGGTAGAACCGAAAGAGCTTGGAATCCAGCTTTCCAAGGTCCAGCCCGTTACGGCCGGCAAGAAGAAATAAAAACTTGACCTAACTATCGGCTATAGCTATCCTATGGCCGCTTTTTTCAGGAAAAGCCGAATTCAATCCGCCGAGATCATTTCCCGATCATAATCCAACGAAATCACGTTTTGACCGCAGCCAGAAGGCCTTTCCTCAAAAATCCTGATGCTTAAAAAAGTAATCACCGCTTTAAAGTTATGACGAAAAAGGTCCCGCAGGGCCGGCTTTTCCTCATCGATGGCAACTCGTTCTGCTACAGGGCGTTTTATGCCATCCAGGGGCTGACGAATTCCAGGGGAGAGCCGACCAACGCTATTTACGGGTTTGTCACCATGATGCGGAAGCTCGTGGAAGACCAGCGCCCCGAATTCATCGCGGTCTGTTTTGATCCCAAAGGGAAGACTTTCCGGCACGAGCGGTACAGGGACTACAAGGCGCACCGCAAACCGATGCCGCCCGAGCTCGTCAGCCAGATCGAGCCGATAAAGGAATTCTGCCGGATTTCGCGTCTTGCCATGTTCGAAAAACAGGGCTTTGAGGCCGATGATGTGATCGGGACCCTCGCTGTACGCGCGGAACGGCAGGGCCTGGAGGTTTTTATCGTCACGGGCGACAAGGACGCCTTCCAGCTTGTGAACGAAAAGGTCAGGATTCTGCAGCCGCACAAAGATAACCTGGTGTATGACATCGATGGCGTCAAAAGGAAATATGACGGGCTCGGCCCGGACAAGATCGTCGAAGTGCTCGCCCTGATGGGGGACGCTTCCGACAACATCCCCGGCGTGCCGGGGATCGGGGAAAAGACAGCGATAAAACTTATGCAGCGTTTCGGTTCCGTGGAAGGCATTTTAAAGAATCTCGGAGAGATCTCTTCCGAGAAAGTCCGGAGTTCCCTCAAGGAGAACGAGGCCGACCTCCGTCTTTCCCTGTCGCTCGCGACGATCGACACCGATGTGGAGATGGCGATCGATTGGGGAACGCTCCGGTTCCAGGCGCCGGACGACGCCGCGCTTCTCGAGTTCTTCAAACGGTATGAGTTCCGTGGCCTTATGAAACAGTTCTCGGCCGTGAGCGAAGAGGACAAAAGCAAACGTGACTATCGGGTGATTACCGACCCCGCGCTCCTGAAAAAACTCGCGGAGAAACTCAAGCAGTCCGGCGAATTCAGCTTTGACACCGAGACGACCTCGACGGACCCCATGCGCGCGCACCTTGTCGGGATGAGCTTCGCGATCGAGCCGCACAGGGCCTTCTATGTCCCGACAGCAAGCAAAGAGCATCCGGGCCCCGGTCTTCCCTTGGCGGAAGTGCTCCGGGGGCTGAAGCTTGTGCTCGAGGACGCGAAGATCGGAAAGTGCGGGCAGAACATCAAATACGACGCCATGGTCATGGCGCGCCACGGCATCGAGCTCCGCGGCGTCCGGTTCGACACGATGATCGCGAGCTATCTGATCGATCCGATCAAGCGCAATCATAACCTGGATGACATTTCACTCGAACACCTGAACGTCAAAAAGATTCCGGTCGAGACGTTGATCGGAAAGGGGAAGACCCGGATCAGCATGGCCGAAGTCCCGCTCGAAAAGATCACGGAATACGCCTGCGAGGACGCCGACTGCGTTCTGCGGCTCGCGCCGGTCCTCAAAAGGAAACTCGCGGAGCTGGATTTGGCCGGACTTTATGAAAAAGTCGAACTGCCCCTCGCGGGTATCCTCGGGAAGATGGAGACAAACGGCGTCGCGCTTGACACCGTCCTTCTCGGACAGCTTTCCCGGAAAACGGGCGAGGAGATAGACGGTCTTCTGCAGAAAATCCACGCCGAGGCGGGCGAAGAATTCAATGTCGATTCGCCGAAACAGCTGGCGGAGATTCTTTTCGTTAAAAAGAAGATTCCGTCGATGAAAAAGACGAAGACCGGCTACTCAACGGATGCGAGCGTGCTCGAAAAGCTCGCGCTTTCACATGAGCTTCCGCGTCTCGTTCTGGAATACCGGGAACGCGCGAAGCTGCGGTCCACGTATCTTGACGCGCTTCCGGAAATGGTGAATCCGGAGACGGGGTGCGTGCACACGTCCTATCACCAGACCACGACCGACACGGGGCGTCTGTCGAGTTCGGAGCCGAATCTTCAGAATATCCCGGTCAAGACCGAGGCCGGGCGCCTGATCCGGAAAGCTTTCGTCTCCCGTCGCAAGACGGGGAAGATTCTCTCCGCCGACTATTCACAGATCGAGCTCCGGATCCTCGCGCATTTTTGCGAGGAGCCGAATCTTGTGAAGGCGTTCGAGGAGGATCGCGACATCCACGCGTTCACGGCGACGCTTCTGTACGATGTGAGGGAAAAGGACGTGACGCGCGAAATGCGCAACGTCGCGAAGACGATCAACTTCAGCGTCCTTTACGGGAAAACGAGCTTCGGGCTTTCCCAGGACCTCCAGATTTCAATCCAGGAAGCCGATGCCTTCATCCGGAATTATTTCGGACGCTACGCGAAGGTGAGGGATTTCCTCGAATCGCAGAAGGAACAGGCCAGGAAGGCTGGTTACCTTACGACGATCCTCGGCCGGAGGTCCTATTTCCCGAATCTCCGTTCGTCGAACGTCGCGCTCAGGAATTATGCCGAGCGCGCCGCGATCAACGCGCCCCTGCAAGGTTCGGCGGCGGATCTGATCAAGCTCGCGATGATCAGGGTCCAGGACCTTCTGGAGAGCGAAAAAAGCGAAGCATTGATGATCATGCAGGTCCATGACGAACTTGTCTTTGATGTGCCGGCCGCCGGCGTTGAGGCGCTCGGACGGATGGTCAAAAAAGAGATGGAGGGCGCTTACGCGCTGAAGGTGCCGCTCAAGGCAGACGTGGCCGCGGGAGATTCATGGTACAAAAACTGATCGTTGGTCTGACCGGCGGGTTCGGGAGCGGGAAAAGCACGGTCGCGAAGGCTTTCCGGGGTCTCGGGGCGGCGACGATCGATGCCGACAAGGTTGCTCACGCGGCTCTCAGGAAAAGCAGTCCGCTCTTTAAAAAGATCGCCGCGCTTTTCCCGGAGGCGCTCAGCGGATGCGGGAGATATTTTCACCGGGAAAAGATCGCCGAAAAGGTTTTTGCCGATCCGGCAAAGAGAGAGCGGCTGGAAGCCCTGGTCCACCCGTACGTGTACCGGGAGATCAGGAAAATGGCCGCTGCCGCGAAAAGGAAAGTTATGATCGTGGAAGTGCCGCTTCTTTTCGAAGCTGGTTTTGAAGGCCTCTGCGACTGGACGGTCGTCGTGACCTGCAAGCCGTCGATCAGGATGGCCCGGCTGAAAAGCAAAGGTTTCTCACCGGTCCAGATCAAGGCGCGCGAAAAGGCCCAGATGAAAGAATCCCTGAAGGCCGCGAAAGCGGATTTTGTGATCGATAACTCAGGTTCTGAATCAAAAACCGGAAAAAGCGCGAAGCGTTTATGGGAACGTCTCGCGCTTTTAAGGCGCCAGAAGCCGGCCCGTTTTTACGACCGGTGACCTGAAGGTCTATTTAAAAAGTAACTAACAGAAGTACAACCAACCGTTAGATGCATTTGGGCTTCTGACGGGGCAAGGGGAGTGACCCAATGATGCAAAAAGAACGGAATCACCATCCACACAATCGGAGAAGTGACGATCACCACGGCGCTCCGAGGCAGCCGAGGCCGCAGATGCGCGACGATGACGCGCAGATCAACGGCGAGGCGCTCGAAAAGGCGATGCGGCAGCAAAAGGCCGGCGAGAAACCACTCGACGTGGTCGGGCTGAGGAAGGCGAAGATCGCGAAACTCCAGGAGATGGCCCATAAGCTGAACGTCGAGAACGCCTCGGGTCTCAAGAAACAGGATCTGATCTTCAAGATTCTCCAGGCGCAGGCCCAGCAATCGGGGCTCATGTTCGGAGAGGGCGTCCTGGAGATTCTCGAGGACGGCTTCGGGTTCCTCCGTTCCCCGAACTATAATTACCTGCCGTCGCCGGATGATATCTACGTCAGCCCGAGCCAGATCCGCCGTTTCAACCTGCGGACCGGCGATGTTGTGAGCGGCCTGATCCGTCCTCCGAAAGAAGGAGAACGGTATTTCGCCCTGCTCAAGGTCGAGCTGATCAATTTCGAGGAGACGGACAACGCGAAGGACAAGATCGCCTTCGACAACCTGACTCCGCTCTATCCGAACAAACGGATCATACTCGAGACGGTGACAGAAGAGGTCTCGACGCGCGTGATGGACCTCCTCACACCCGTCGGTTTCGGTCAGCGCGGGATGATCGTCGCGCAGCCCTACAGCGGCAAGACAATCCTCCTCCAGAAGATCGCCAACTCCATCACGACGAACCATCCGGACGCGTACCTGATCGTGCTTTTGATCGATGAACGTCCCGAGGAAGTGACGGACATGCAGCGCTCCGTGAAGGGCGAGGTCATCGCTTCGACCTTTGACGAGCCCGCGGACCGCCACGTGCAGGTCGCCGAAATCGTGCTCGAGAAGGCGAAACGTCTCGTGGAGCACAAACGCGACGTGATTATCCTGCTCGACTCGATCACCCGTCTCGCGCGCGCCTATAACACGGTCGCGCCGCACTCCGGGAAGATCCTCTCGGGCGGTGTGGACTCCAACGCGCTCCATAAACCGAAACGCTTTTTCGGTTCGGCGCGTAATGTCGAGGAAGGCGGCAGCTTGACCGTCATCGCGACGGCGCTCGTCGACACGGGGTCCCGCATGGACGAGGTTATTTTCGAAGAGTTCAAGGGCACCGGAAACATGGAGCTCCAGCTTGACCGGAACCTCTTCCAGCGCCGGATTTATCCCGCGATCGACGTCAAAAAGTCGAACACGCGTAAGGAAGACCTCCTGATGCCAGCCGACGAGCTCAACCGCGTCTGGATCCTCAGGAAAGTCTTGAACGAGCTTAATCCGACCGAGGCCATGGAGCTTCTGGTCGACCGTCTGCGCAAGACCAAATCGAACGCGGAATTCCTTCTTAAAATGAACCAAGCGGAGAAATAAAAATGAAAAAAGACATTCACCCGAACTATCAACCCAGCACCATCGACTGCGCCTGCGGCAACTCCATCAGGACGCGGAGCGTGATGCCGCGTATCCAGGTCGATGTTTGCTCGGCCTGCCATCCGTTCTTTACCGGTAAACAGAAGCTGATGGACACCGCCGGTCGCATTGACCGTTTCAAGAAGAAGTTCCAGGACAAGATCGTCGGCGCCAAGAAATCGACGAAGGCCGCCCCCGTGTCGGCACTGCGCGCGAAAGCGGCGGACATGAGGAAGGCGAATCTCCAGGCCCTCAGGGACAAGGTCAAGGCGGAAGGGAAGTAAGAACACAAGCCGCAAGGCCGCGAAGCCACAAGAATGGATTTTTATGTGGCGTGCGTCTTCGTGACGGGTGGTGACCGCCATGCGAATCCGTGAACGACTTGAAAAAGCCGAGACCCGTTTCCTAGCGGTCGAGGCCCTGCTCGCGCAGCCGGAAACGGCCCGCGATACCGCGCAGCTGCAGAAGCTGAGCAAGGAGCTCGCGCAGCTTCGTCCGATCGTCGAAGGCTTCCGGAAATACCGGAAGCTTGAGGCGGAACAGGCCGAACTGAGAACGAACCTTGAGCGCGGCCAGGAAGACCCGGCCATGCGAGGGCTGATCGAGGAAGAGGTTGTCAGTCTTGACGGCCAGATCGAGAAGACCAACCTCGAGCTGGAGAATCTTATCCTAGAAGGATGCGAGCCGGATGCCGCGCGAAGCGTGATCATCGAAATCCGCGCCGGAACGGGCGGGGAAGAGGCCGCTCTTTTCGTGGCGGACCTCTATCGTATGTATTCGCAGTTCGCGGCCGGGCACGGGCTGAAGACCGAAGTGATGGATCTGAGCCCGACCGGAATCGGAGGATTGAAGGAAGTTGTTTTTGGCGTGACGGGCGAACACGCTTACAGCCTTTTCAAGTACGAAAGCGGAATCCACCGGGTGCAGCGTGTTCCCAAAACCGAAGCGAGCGGACGAGTCCACACTTCGGCCGTGACGGTCGCGGTGTTGCCGGAAGCGGACGAGACCGAGATCGACATCCAGCCGAACGATCTCAAGATCGACGTGTATCGCGCGTCGGGGGCCGGCGGACAGCACGTGAACAAGACCGAATCGGCCGTGAGGATCACGCATATCCCGACGGGGTTCGTTGTCGCGTGCCAGGACGAGCGGTCCCAGCACAAGAACAAGGCCAAGGCAATGCGCGTGCTGCGTGCGAAGATTTACGAGTTCCAGAAGGAAAAACAGGAAGCCGAGATCGCGAAAAACCGCAAGGACCAGGTCGGCTCGGGCGACCGGTCAGGCAAGATACGGACCTATAATTATCCGGACCAGCGCCTGACGGATCACCGGATCGGGCTCACGGTTCACAATCTTCCCGTGATCATGGAAGGGAAGCTGGAAGAGGTTGTGAAAGCGCTCGCGGAAGATGAAAAGGTCCGCAAACTGACGAACGGATGATATGGCGATGACAAGGGCGGCGCTCCTTGCCGCGGGATGCGACGCGTTGGCGCGCGCCGGGATCGGGGAAGCGAAAGAGGAAGCGGAGCGGATTCTGGGAAATGTCCTGAAGGCTTCCAAAGCCGCTTTGTTTCTGGACGCGGCAAAAGAAGTCGCTCCGGAAGCAGAGCGGCATTTTTTGAGGATTGTCGAAGAACGCAAGACCCGTAAGCCGCTCGCGTATCTTCTCGGCGAAGCCTGTTTCGGAGAGGAAATTCTCGAGGTCAGTGACCGTTGCCTGATACCGAGACCCGAGACCGAGATTCTCGTTGAAGCGCTTGCGAAACAACTTGCGCCCGAGCGGGAGTTTTCGTTCCTGGACCTCGGGACCGGGTCCGGAGCGATCGCGATTGCCCTTATGAGGAAGTTCCCCCTTTCAAAGGGGACGTTGTCGGATATTTCGGAGGAGGCTCTCGGGATTGCCCGAAGGAACCTGGGGCGTTACGGTCTGGAGAACAGGGCGCTACTGAAGCGGGGGGATCTTTTCGGGGCGTTTGCCGGTGAAGAGCCCTGGGATGTGGTAGTCTCGAACCCGCCGTACCTGAGTGAGGGCGATTTCCGGAATCTCCAGCCGGAGCTTGCGTTTGAGCCCCGGCTGGCCCTTGACGGCGGGACCGATGGTTTTGATTTCTACCGGAGAATCATTCCTGAGGCCAGGAGATATCTGAAACCGGGCGGATTTTTAGCCCTCGAAGCGGGGGCGGGGCAGGCGGATCAGGTTTCAAAGTGGCTTCAGGGCGCGGGTTATGATAATATTCTGCGCTTTAAAGACTATTTAGGCTTTGACAGGGTTGTCATGGCCCGGATTAATGAAGGACTGAATGGAAAAACTTATCATTAAAGGCGGCGCCCGGCTGATCGGCGAGGTCGAAGTTTCGGGGTCCAAGAACGCGGTTTTGCCGATCATGGCGGCAGCGCTTCTGTCCGAAGGGGAGTCGATAATCGAGAACGTCCCGGACCTGTGGGACGTCCAGACCATGGTGAGGCTCATCCGGTCTCTCGGGGCCAAAGCGATCCTCGAGAACGGCGTTCTCAAGATCAGGCCGGGGAACAATCTGAAACCGTTCGCGCCTTATAAACTGGTCAAGACCATGCGCGCGTCAGTTTGTGTGCTGGGTCCGTTGCTCGCGAGGCTCGGGGAGGCCGAGGTTTCGCTCCCGGGGGGATGCGCGATCGGCCCGCGGCCGATCGATCTTCACCTGAAAGGTCTCGAAGCCCTTGGAGCCGAGATAGAGATTGATCACGGTTATGTGCGGACAAAAGCGAAGAAATCGCTTCGCGGGACCGAGATCTATCTCGGCGGCGGGTACGGATCTTCGGTGCTCGCGACGGACAACGTGCTGATGGCTGCCGTGCTCGCGGCCGGGCGGACGGTGATCGAGAATGCGGCCTGCGAACCCGAAGTGGTCGATCTGGCGAATTTTTTGAGAAAGATGGGCGCAAAGATACAGGGGGATGGTTCGCCGAGGATCGAGGTTGAAGGCGTGAAAAAATTGCGTGGTGTGAGCTATCGCGTGATTCCGGACAGGATCGAGGCGGGGACCTATATGTTCGGCGCGGCGATCACGAACGGCGATGTTCTGATCCGGAAGATGGAGCCGGCGCATCTGAACGCCGTGATCGACAAGCTCCATCAGGCCGGCATGAAGGTCGAGAAATACAAGAACGCAGTACGCGTGAAACGGACGGGGAAGCTCCGGCCGGTCGATGTGACGACCCTGCCCTATCCGGCGTTCCCGACGGATTTGCAGGCCCAGGCAATGGCGCTTATGACCGTGACGCCGGGGATCAGCATTATCACGGAAAAAATCTATCCGAACCGGTTCATGCACGTCCCGGAACTCGGTCGTATGGGCGCCAAGATTTTTCTGGAGGGTGCGAGCGCGATTGTGCACGGCGTGAAAAAACTGAGCGGGGCGCCCGTGATGGCGTCCGACCTTCGCGCAAGCGCGGCGCTCGTTCTGGCGGCCCTCGTGGCGCAAGGGGAGACAGAAGTCCAGCGCATCTATCATCTGGATCGCGGGTATGAGAATCTGGAGATGAAACTGAACTCGCTCGGGGCTCAGGTCCGGAGAGAAAAAGAATAATCAAAAGAATCGCAGAGCGAAAAGCGGATGGAGTAAAAATCAAACGCTGGACGTTCCGCGTTAAAAACCAAGGAGCAGAAATGTCAGTCAAGATCAGAATGAAACGGTTCGGCACGAAGGACAAGGCCAAGTGGCGCGTGGTGGTGTGCGACTCCAAATCGCCCCGCGACGGGCGCTTTATCGAGGAGATCGGTTATTACGATCCGCTTCCGAAGCAGGAGAAACTGTCGCTCAAGGAAGCGCGTCTCGAGTATTGGGTCAAGAACGGCGCCCGGGTAAGCGAGGCCCTGAAGAGCCTTATCCGCCGGCAGAAGAAAAAAGCCAAAGCCGCGAAATAACCGCCTCCGGGATCGCAGCGTGCTATCCATAGATGTGGTGACGCTTTTCCCGGAGTTCTTTAAAAGCCCGCTGGGCGAGTCCTTGTTGAAAAAGGCACAGGATCGCGGGCTTGTGAAGGTTCGGGTCCACGATCTCCGGGATTGGACGCATGACCGGCACAAGACCGCGGACGACAAACCGTTCGGGGGAGGGGCCGGGATGGTCATGAAGCCCGAGCCGATCTTTGAATGCGTGGAAGCGGTCGCCCCGAAAGGATTTGTAGTGCTTCTGGACCCGCAGGGCGAACCGATGAGCCAGAAGCTGGCGCGCAAGCTCGCGAAGAAGAAGCATCTTGTGCTGATCGCGGGCCACTACGAAGGCGTCGACCAGCGCGTGAAGGACCACCTGGTCGACCAGCAAATCTCGGTCGGGGATTTTATCACGATGGGCGGCGAGGCGCCGGCCCTTTGCGTGATCGAGGCGGTCGCGAGGCTGGTCCCGGGGGTTATCGGGAACGAAGAATCGCTCGCTCGCGAAAGTTTTGAATGCGGCATGCTGGAGCATCCGCAGTACACACGGCCCCGGGAATACCGGGGGTGGAAGGTGCCCAACGTGCTGGTGTCGGGGCATCACAAAGAAGTCGAGGCCTGGCGAAAAAAAGAGGCCGAGAAGGTCACGAAGGAAAGACGGCCTGATCTGTTAACATCTTCAAGGAGAAAATCATGGGCAAAATAAAATTGATCGAGAAAGAGCTTGAGTCAAAGAAGATTCCCGAGTTCCGCGTCGGGGACACGCTGAAGGTCCATATCAAGGTCAAGGAAGGCGACAAGTCCCGCCTTCAGCTTTTTGAGGGTATCTGCATCCGCAAAAAGGGCCGCGGCGCCAACGCGAGTTTTTCGGTCGTCAAGGAAAGCTACGGAGACATGGTCGAGAAGCTTTTCCCGCTCTACTCGCCGTCGATCGAGAAGATCACGGTCGCTTCGAAGGGAAAGGCCCGCCGCGCAAAGCTCTATCACTTCAAGAAGAAAAAGTAATCGCTTCGGGGTTCGTTATGACGAACCCCGCGAATGAGCCGTGAACGGATGTCGCGGTTTTGGGGTGAAAAGAGTGAAAGACCTGCCGGTCAATGAGTATGAGAGAGACGGGAGCGCGAATGAGGCGCCCTCTTTCTCCAAGGGAGAAAGTTTTTCAAGGGAAACGGCCCGTCGCGAGTGTCTCGGAAGGCTCCTCGAGTTTGACCGGGATATCCTTGCTTCGGGATGGATGGCCGGAGTGGATGAGGCCGGCCGGGGACCGCTTGCGGGGCCGGTTGTCGCGGCGGCTGTGATCCTGGAGAGGGCCGATGAGCTCGCGGGAATCAATGACTCCAAGAAACTCTCACCCGTCTCCCGCGAAAAACTGTTTCTCAAGATCGTGCGTCATGCCCTTGTCGGTGTGGGCACGGCGGACGAAAGAACGATCGATACAATCAATATCTATGAAGCCACGCGCCTTGCCATGAAGCGGGCCGTCCTTGCGCTTCCCCATACCCCGGCGTTTGTCCTTATCGACGGTCCGCTCCGCCTGGACCTCCCCCTTCCGCAACGTGGCATTGTCAGCGGGGATCAAAAATCGGCCTCGGTCGCGGCCGCTTCGATTGTCGCAAAGGTGTTCCGTGACCGGTGGATGAAGCATCTCCACGGTCTTTATCCCGCTTATGCATTCCACGCGCACAAGGGTTATGGGACCGCCGAGCATCTGGAAGCCCTGCAGGCATTCGGCCCCTGTCCCGTCCACCGGCGTAGTTTTGCGCCGGTCGCGTTCTCGGAAAAAGGGCCGTTTGAAAAAGCTCTCACATGAAGATCGCCCCGAACCCGAAACCGTTCCGTTATTCCGTCGGGGATCGAGGGGAGGTCTGTGCGGCGGAATATCTCAGGAAAAAAGGTTTTAAGGTCCTTCAGGCGAACTATCGGTGCGCCCTCGGAGAGATCGATCTCGTTGCCGAAAAGGCGGGACGGATTCATTTTGTGGAGGTGAAGACCCGGAGCGGAAAAGGATTCGGATCACCCGAGGCAGCCGTGGATCTCCGGAAACAGGTGAAGCTCGTGAAGCTTGCCGCCTGGTACCTCAAGGACAAGAGGCTCCAGGACCCCCCGGTCTCTTTTGATGTTATGGGTATCACGTTGGAGGAGGGCCTCGCGCCCGAGATCAGGTTCTTTGAGGGTGCCTTTGAAAAAGGAGAGGTGCGGTGAGCGGATTTTTTTCAAGGGTTTTTTCCCGGCTTGTCGGGCCCTTTGCAGAGGTCCATCCCGGGGAGCGCACAAAGACCTTCCTGATGTTCTGCTATTTTCTCCTCACGATTTCGACGATCTATATCCTGAAGCCGGTCCGAAGCTCTCTCTTTCTTTCCGAGTTCAGCGCCGACAAGCTCCGCTACGTGAATATCGGAGAAGGGCTCTTCCTTATCGCCGTCGTCTGGCTTTATTCGCTGGCGGCCCGCCGCCTTTCCCATAAGGTTCTTTATCCCGCGGTCCTCGGATTCCTGATCGGAACCCTCCTCCTCTTCTGGTTCTTTGCGCGCAGGAACCTTCCCTACGTGTCCGCAGCTTTCTATATCTGGCAATCGGCCTTTTCGGCCATGATCACCACGCAGTTCTGGATTCTGGCAAACGATATCTTCAGGCCCGAAGAGGCGAAACGCCTCTTCGGGCTTATCATCAGCGGCGGCTCGCTGGGCGGAATCCTCGGCGGGATCATAACGAACTTCGCGGTCCGGTGGCTCAGGACCGAGGATCTCCTTCTTGTAGTGGTGGTCATCCTTGTCCTTTGTATTTTTCTGATATCTTTCCTCTGGAAATGCATCCTGCCGAAGGCCTCCGGCGCCGTGGAGGTCGGAGGCGGTATCGCCGCGGCCGGAACGCATGAAGCTCTCAAGGAAAAAGAAGCGAAGAAGCATCCGTTCGCGACCGCGTCGTATCTCGCCCTCATCGCGGGGATTATCGTTATTGCCAAGATGAGTTCGACGATCGTGGAGAACCAGTTCGGCGGCGTCGTTCAGATGGCGATCCAGGGGAAAGACGCGATTACGGCTTTCTACGGAGGTTTTTATGGATGGCAGAACGCCCTCTCCTTCATCCTTCAGCTCGTTATCACCGGGAAGCTCCTCAAACGTTACGGGGTCGGGATTTCTCTCTGGATCCTGCCTGTGGGCCTTGCCGGCCTGTCTCTTGTCAGCGCGTTATCGCCGGCCCTTTTTGTCGGGATTTTTTACAAGATGTACGATTCGGGAATGAATTATTCGATCCAGCAGGCGAGCAAGGAGATCCTTTATCTTCCGATCCCGGCGCATCTCAGGCGGAGGGTCAAGCCCGCGATCGACATGTTGGGTTATCGCGGCGCCAAAACGCTCGCGGGAATCTACATGGCGCTGGCGGCACCCCTGTTGGGACTTTCTGTTGAAAGGATCGGTATTCTTGTTCTAATATTGATGCCGCTGTGGTTTGTGATCACGGCGTTCATTCATAGAAAGCTGCGAGTGTACTCGGAGGAAGGTTTGTAGAATGGAGCGATTGGTTCGTCTCGTTTCGGTTTTGGCGCTCTTGTTTTTGATCGCAGGTCCGGCGGCTATAGCGGAGGAGGTGAAAACCCCCTGCGACGAGCTGACGCTTGGCCCGGTCGAAGATCCCACGGCTTACCAGGCCTTCCGGAGATTGCGGAAGACAACGCCCGCGACCTCGGAATACCAGAGGGCGAGGATCGATTACCTGATCGAGAGGACCAGGGAATCCTCCGTTGAGTTCATCCGCAACGGCGTGACCCATACGTCTCAGCAAGCGGCGGCGCACATGCGGTACAAATATGCCAGATATCGCTCGGACGCGCCGACGGCGGAAGCGTTCGTTGTAAGTATTGCCTCAAGGTCCCGCAAAACAGGCCGTTCTTATCTGGTGAAGATCGGGACGGAAACCTGTGAACTCAGGGTCGTCCTGTTCAACGAACTGGGTCTTCTGGACCGCTTGTTGGAAGAACAAAGGGAAAGAACGGACAGCCAGCTGATCTCATGACCAGGAAATGTCGTAACATCATCCGTGTTGCCCTCGTGGCCGTCGGCATCGCCGCGTTTGCGGGAGCCTCTTTCGCGCAGCAGGACACCTATGCCCCCGTTTATCCGAACGGACCGCTCAAAGCCAAAAGGCTGAAAGACCCTGTCTCGTCGCTTTTGGAGCTTCCGTTCCGTCTCGTCAAATGGCCCGTCGACAAGTCGCTGGTCTATATCGACAATCACCATGTGGCTGACAAGGCGATCTACATCTACGACAGAATGAAAGAATATGGTTTCACGCCGCATCTTGCGTTCACGGATTCGGCGATCCTGCCACTTATGGGTGGCAACGCGGATCTCGTGGCGGTCGCGCGTCAAAAAGAGGATTACCCCGACCTGATCGCTACGGCGTCCCTCCGGTATGCGATGGACAATCGGTTCGTTGTCGATTCCGAGATCGGGGCACAACGTATTGGAGAAACGGGATTCCATAGTTCCGGGACGTTCAACTTTGACCACCGCAGCCGGGAACCGTTCTATGGCATCGGGCCCGACACAAGCCTTGGCGACAGTTCTTCCGTCCGCATGGAAACGACCACGCTGGGATACAACGTGGGTTATGAATTCTCTCCGACACTGGACCTGACCGGGACGTTCGAGTTTAAAGAGAATCAGCTGAAACACCGTGCGCACAAGGGAAAAGGGGACATGACCGAGATCTTCGCGGGGCGGGACATCCCGGGCCTCTATGGCGGCGAGGAACTGAGCTGGAAGGCGGTGCTGCTGCGCGACACGCGAGACAGCCACGACGAGGCCACCAGGGGAAGCTATCAGAAGTTAACTTTTAAGTTCACGGAAGGCGTGGACAGCGGCAAAGCCCGCTTCTTCACCTACCAGCTGGACACCGCGAAATATTTCCGGCTGGGTTCTCCGCGGCGCGTGCTCGCGGTCCGGTTTTTCGGGGAACATCACGATGAGGTGAATGGCGGCGAGATCCCGTTTTATGATATGACGAGGCTTGGCGGCATGGGGTCGTCCCAAAGGACCAGCGAAACCTTCCGGGCCTTCACGTACAACCGTTTCTATGGCGAAAGCGCGCTGCTCTTCAACATCGAATATCGCTACGCAATCTGGGAATACAGGGATTTTCGCATGAATGCGGCGGTCTTTCTGGACGAAGGCCAGACGTTCAACGAGTTCAGCGCGTTCAAGTTCAGCGATTTCCGGGAGTCTTACGGTGTGGGTTTTTACGTGAGCCATTCCAAACATACGGTCCTGAATATTTCAGTCGCCCACGGCGACGAAGGCACCAAATTCTACGTGAAGAACAAGGTCGCTTTTTAATTGCGGGGAGCTATGAAGAAACATTTGACGGTAAACAGCCTGGTCATAACGGTGACCATGATCCTTGCCGTGCCGATGGTCTCGCGCGCGTCCGAGAGCCCGAAATTCAGGGAGCGGGAAACCACGCTATGTAAGGATGTTTTCGATCAGAATATCTATTATGAAGGCGTGAACCAGCTGGACCTCGGTCGCTGGGGCAGGAAGATCTTCCGGAAAGAGATTCCTGCGGCGAATGTGAACGTTTTTGACGAGGTTCCCGATTCCTCGTTCTTCACGAATCGCCATGGCAGGCGGCGTCTTTCGAACGAGGAGCTTGCCAAAGGCTCCGCCGAGACCGCCGGTCCCGACCTGAGCGCGCCGATGAAGATCACCAAAGGAAAACAACAAGGACTTCATCCGGGTTTTTTCATCGAGGACGCCAAAGGGGACAGGTATTGTCTGAAGTTTGATAACGAAGGGTCCCTGGAGCTCGCCACGGCCGCGGAAGTGGCGGCCAGCCGGTTCTATCATGCGATCGGGTATCACGTGCCTCAGTACACCGTGCTCCGGTTCAAGGCCGAAGATATCACGATCGGAGAGAACGCCTACACTTATGACGACACCGGATTCCGTAAAAAAATGACCCCGGAGATTCTGGAACAGTATCTTTCATTCCTCCCTGTGACCGAGGACGGGGAATACCTCGCCTCGGCGAGCAAGATCGTTCCGGGGAAGAACGTCGGCCATCTCAGTTTTCGTTCGCGTCGGCAGAACGATCCGGAAGACCCGGTCAACCACCGCGACCGCCGGGAAATCCGGGCGCTCAGCGTTTTTTCGGCGTGGCTCAACAACAACGATATCCGGGAGAGCAACACGCTTGAAATGGCTGTGACCGAAAACGGAAAAACGGTCCTCAAGCGCTATCTCTTCGACTTTAACAGCGCTTTCGGCGCGGCCGCGGGCGGGGCCAAGCCCCCGATGTTCGGGCACGAATACGCGATCGATTACGGGGAAATCACGAAGGCAGTCTTTGCCCTCGGGTTTTGGGAAAAACCCTGGCAGGAAAAATGGCGCAGGGCCAGAGAAATGCCCCACAAGTCTCCCGCGATCGGCTATTTCAGCAATGACCAGTTTGATCCGGAAGACCATAAAGCGCAGCTTCCCTATGAGGCCTTTCGTGTTCTGACGAACGCCGACGGGTTCTGGGCCGCGAAGATCATCGCAAGCTTTACGGATGAAGATATCCGGACCATGGTCAAAGCGGGCCGCTACAGCCGCCCGGAGGACGAGGATTATCTTGTTCAAACGCTCGCCGAGCGCCGGGACCTGATCGCGAAATACTGGTTCTCAAAAGCCGCCCCGCTGGATGCTTTCGAGGTTCTGAACGGGAAACTCGTTTTTAAAGACCTGGCCGTCAGGCATGGTTTTGTCGATGGAAATACGATCCGATATGTGGCGGAGGTTTCCAGGCCCGGAAAAAAGAAAAAGATCGCAGCGCTCGAATCCCGGGAGCCCTCCCTGGTCCTTGATCCATCATGGACCGCCGAAGGCGGCAAGGCCGAACTCCGGATACGCGTTGTTTGCGGTGAAGAGGAAAGCCCCTATGTGAAGGTCGTTCTTGGCGGCGCCGGTGTCGAAGGCGTCCGACACGAAGACTGAAGATTCACAGCTGTCTTCTTCCGAAAGACCTCATCCCTTTAAACCGGCGCCGTGTGAAAGTTGACCGGCTGACTGAGCGGAAGGGAAAACGAAAAGACGCTTCCCCGCCTGAATTCCGATTCCAGGGAGACCGTTCCGTGATGCTGTTCGACGATCTTTTTGGAGATCGCGAGCCCGAGTCCGGTGCCGCCCGGCGCTATCGATTTTGCGGCCTCGAGCTGTCCAAATTTCCTGAAAATCTTCGGGATGTCCTTTTGCTGGATGCCGATGCCCGTATCCCGGATGGCGACCGTCACAAAATCGTTTGCCAAGGACGTCTTGATCGTGATCCCGCCCTTCACCGTGAATTTAATGGCGTTTTGAAGAAAGTTCGTGATGACCTGCGTGACCTTGTCCTGATCCATCTCAATGGCAGGAAGGCCCCTCTGGAGTTCGGTTGAGAACGAAAGGCCTTTTTCCCTGACAAGCGGGCCCATGGCTTTCGCGACATCCGCAACAACAGCATTGAGATCGGCCGGCTTCATCCGGAAATCGATCACGCCGGCCTCAAGTTTGTGGAAGGCGAGAACGTCGTTGACGAGACGGGCCAGCCGGTCGGCACAGCGTTTCGCGATCTCAAGTACCTCGCGTTGTTCCGGTGCGAGTTGACCCGTAAGTCCCTCGAGAACGATCGAAAGCCCTTCCTTGACCGAGTGGATCGGCGTCCGGAGCTCATGCGAAACCATCTGGATAAGCTCGGATTTGATATTGATGGCCTCGTGATATTTCTTTTCCGTGATGTCCTTTGAGAAACAGTAAAAGCTGTCGAATTCACCCTTATCGTTCAGGACCCGGCTAATGACGACGTATTGGTGGATGATGTTCCCGTCCTTACGGATCGCCTTGATCTCAAGGTCCGCCTTTCCGTGTTCTTGCATTACCTTGAAGGCGGCCCGAACCTTGTCGTGGTCCTCCGGACAAATCGTTACAAGACGGTTCAGGCCGACCATCTCTTCGGGGGTGTAACCGAGCGTGGCCGCGACCGCTTTGTTCACCTCCATGAATTTCATGTTTACATCGAGTTTGGCGATGCCGTCGAGAGCATTTTCCATGGCCATGGAAAGCTCCCGCAGGCGTTTCTCGGAATGAATGCGCTCCGTGATGTCCTCGGAGATTCCCAAGAGGTACATCGGATTTCCCGAGCCGTCCAGAATGGGGATTTTTTTCGTGTGAAGAATCCGGCGTCCTTTTTGCGCGGAATCAATGGGTTCGTCGGCGATCTCAAGAAGCACTTTGTTCCGGAGCGTCTCCCGGTCCTTCTGGACGAAAAAATCCGCCTGTTCTTTCGGAAAGAACGCATAGTCGTTCTTTCCGATGAAGTCCTCTCTCGGCCGGCCGAGCAACTCCTCGCCCGCCCGGTTAAACCGGACAAACCGGAGTTCCTTGGCGTCCTTGATGAAGATCATGTCAGGGATGTTTTCGATCACGGAATCCAGAAAGGCGTTCGCGTCCCGGAGATCGTCCTCCGCCTTGAGGCGCTCCTTGATCTGGTCCTGGAGACGTTGGTTCGAAAGGGCAAGCTCCGTGGCCTTTTGCTCCAGCTCCGCGGTGCGGTCCCTCACTTTTTCCTCGAGCGCGTCGTTGACATTCCTCAGTTGGTGCAAATAGGACTCGACTTTGCGAATAACGGGCATGAACACAAAAAGGCCTACGATCCCCAGTGAAACAAGCATGAGGACAAAGAGCGCGATACCGAGATTCTTGAGAAAGAGGATCTGCCGGCGGGTTTCCTGCTGGTGTTTTTTGACGCCGGCGCGCAGAACGCTTAGCAGCCGTATTGTCTGGGCGTTCAACGCCTTGAGATGGGGATAGTCTGAACTGACATGGATCGGTGAACCGAGCATGAATTTTTTTACGGAGGCGATGTAATCCACGACCTCGTCATTGAGTTTGGACGGAGAGCCGCGGTAGAGATGGTAGACCTCCCGGTTCAGGATGGCGGGGACTTGAGCTTTCGTGATGTTCCCGTCGGGCGAACCGTTCGCGAACACCAGGATCATGGTGAGCGTTTCATGGACTTTGTCCCTTAAGGATTTTCTTTCCCGGGGGTCGTTGGACTGGGCGTAGCTGGAGGCAAGGAAGGTGGTCCGGTGGATGAACCCCTCCTGATTGCTCATGACGGAGATCAGGAGGGCATCTTTTTCGGCCTGAGCGACCTCGTAAATGAGCAACATGAAGATGCCGGTCGATAGCAGGATAAGGAACAGGAAGGCCAGAAAGAACCTGATCTTTGTGAAGAAGATGACGGAATCCTTTTTCCGGAAAATCATGCAGGGACTCCGAGGTAAAAACCCTGCCCGTACTTCACGCCGATCTCCCGAAGAATATCGAGATCTTCGGCGGTTTCAATACCTTCCGCGACCACCTCGGCACCCAAGTCCTCAGCGACCTTCAGGATGCGGCGGAGCGTTCGCTCAATGTGAGAATCCCGGGAGATGCCGCGAACGTATTTTTTATCCAGTTTGATTACATCCGGCTCCAGCAGGATCAGGCTTTCGAGGCAGGTGTTCCCGAACCCGACATCGTCGACCGCGATCGAAATCCCGTGCCGTTTGAAGACTTCCACGGGGCCGATCAGGTTGGACGGATCGCCGAGGATTTGCTGTTCGCTGATCTCGAAACAATAACTCCTGGCCGAGCAGCTGACCGACAGTTTTTCGATGACCCCGTTGGGAGCGACATCGACGATCGTTGCGGGGAAGAGATTGATGTGCCGGCGCAATTCCGGCGCGAGCCTGGAGGCGGCCGCGATACAGGAACGGAAACAATGGTGGTCCACGAGTGTAAGCATGTTCTGTTCGCGGGCGATGCGGAAGAAATGATCGGGCATGCAGACGCCGCCGTTGTTGAGACGGCTCAGGAACTCGTAGCCGATCACGGAAAAGTCCGCAAGATCCACGATGGGTTGTTTCAGTGAGAAGAAATTCGCCCCTTTTCTCAGGACAGAAGCGAAACGGTCCGCCTCGGAAACGGGCGGCGCGCCTTCCGGTACCGTTTCGATCTCGTCATACGACACACAGTCTTTACCCTTCTGTTTGCTCCGCCGGAGCAGGGGATCCACGATCGCGAGCAGTTCGTCGACGGAGGAGATCTCGCCGTAAACGGGGGTCAGGCCGATACTGGTCGTAATGCGGATCGTTTCAGTCTTCCCCACATAAATGATTGTGTTGGACACGGCGGTCCGGATACGCTCGGCCAGATGGATACCTTCCTGAAGACTGGTCTTCGGAAGGATCAGGATGAATTCGTCGCCGCCGATCCTTGCGATATGGTCCGAAACACGGACGGATTCCCGGATTCTTTTGGCGACCTCTTTCAGGAGGATGTCGCCGACGGGATGGCCCAGCGTGTCGTTGATCTGTTTGAAGTTGTCGATGTCGAGGAGCAGGACGAGAGGCTTGTAACCTTCGCGCGAGCCGAGCTGGATTTCGCGGCTGAAGGCTTGCTGAAGCCCCCGCCGGTTGAAGAGCTCGGTCAGGGGATCGAGCAGGGCCATCTTTTCAAGGCGCAGGTTCGTTTTGCGGAGCCGGCCGGTGACGGAGGCGAGCTTTTCCTTGATCCGGTGGCGGTCGATGGCGTGATGGATGATCCGCATCAGGAGTTTCGAACTGATATCGCTTTTGACGAGATAATCCTCCGCGCCCCGGCGGACGGCGTTGATCGCGATTTGATCGTTGTCGAGGCCCGTCATGATGACGACCGGGATATGTCTGGCCTCCGCCTTCATTTTCGTGAAGGTTTCAATCCCGGAGGAATCCGGAAGCATGAGGTCGAGGAGAACGAGATCGCAGGGATTTCCCCGGACGCTTTGAAGTGCGGTTTCGAGGTTGTGGCAGATCGTGATATCGAGGACCGGGTTCTTTTCCTTGCTCAGCCTTATCTTCAGGATATTGGCGAAATCCGGGTCGTCATCCACCAGGAGGATCTTCCAAACCGGCGCTTCGTTGCGCTCATTGAGCATAAAAACCCGAACCTCCGCGCTGTTTTTTTATGAAGACAAGATCCGTTGTATCTCCTTGAAAAGGTCTTCAAATTCGTAGGGTTTGGTCAGATAGGCGTCTGCGCCGATCACTTTTCCGACGACGCGGTCCACCAAGGTGTCTTTTCCCGTCAGCATGATAATCGGAATCCTGGAGATTGCCTCGTCAAAGTTCTCGCGAATGGCTTTGCATACCTCTTCGCCCGGAAGCTTGGGGATCATCAGGTCGAGGATGACGAGATCGGGGATTTTTTCGGTTGCTTCTTTCAGGCCGGTCACCCCGTCGAATGCGGTGGAAACCTCAAAGCCGATCTTTTGAAGGCGGAAGGAAAGGAATTTGCTGGCGCTCAGCTCGTCCTCAATGATGAGGATGCGCTTCCCGGCGACCTGAAGTGTCGATCCCACAAACGGACCTCCTGATGACAAGGCAGCAGGTGTATGGCGTTGCGTTTTCGTGACCACACGAGACCCCTTTTAAAAAGAGCGTTGATTTTGCGCTTAAAATAATTACACGCAGGAATACGATGACACTTTTGCTGCCTCTTTAAGAAGTATACTTCCGGATCCCCAAAAATGCAAACCGAAGCTTGCGCTCTAACTCTCTGGATACAAAACACTTACAAAGAAACATCTCAAAAAAGTCTCAAGAGGGGATACCAGGCTGAAATTGTGTCCCGGATTTATTCTTTTCAGTATCTGTCGTACAATGCGCCATTCCCTTTCGGAACCTAGTGGACGGAGACGGGGGATCATGATTTCATGAGAAGGGAGAGTTTTAGTTGATGACCGAATCTTTCAGCTTTTTGCTGGCGCCGGTGTGTTTTCTGGCTGCGCTTAGAATAGGCCGTTTTTGCTTTCCCCGGCCTATTGTGTCTGACCGACACATTTCTGACCTTTTCCGCATCGGTTCGGGAATGATCCTCCTTTCGCTGGGACTGTTCTGCGGTCTGGCGTTCGGAATAGCGGGTCCCCGAATGCTCTGGTTAACGGCCGGCATCTGTCTTTTACTTGGGATCCCCGAGGCGTGGAGGCTGGGACGTTCCGCAGGCAATGTTTTCAAAAACCACACATTCGCCATTGTCTTCCTTGCAGTTTATTTCGCCTTCCAGGCGGCCCTGGCTTCGCTTCCCCCGTATGCCCGCGACGAACTTATCTATCACCTGTTCGTGCCTAAAATGTGGCTGAGTTCCGGCGGACGGTACTTTTTCGCGGATAACATTTATGCGTATTTTCCCCAACTGGCGGAGCATTGCTTCCTGCTGGGACTGGGAACTTCAGGGGAAACAGCCGCCCGGTTTTTTCACGCGGCGTGGGGTTTTCTCCTCGCGCTTACCCTTTACAGGTTCTCGAGAAAGTGGCTTGGCCGGGTTCCGGCGTGGATGGCCGTATTTGTTTTTCTGGCCGTGCCTTCCGTGATGGAAGTCATGAGTTGTGCCTACGTGGACCTGACCTTCTCTTTTTACGTGCTTCTGGCGCTCATCCTTTTTGGCGCATATCAGGAGAAACGGGACTGGAAGATCCTCGGGGCTTGCGCTCTGATGACGGGAGGGGCGGCGGCGGTCAAATATACCGGCATCCAGCTTGCGCTGATCCTGGCGTGCCTTCATCTGGTCCTGAACCTTCAGCGGTCCGAAAAAAAGATGGTCTTGCCGGAGCTTTTGTGTCTGGGAGGGATTCCCGCGTTGGTCCTCGCGCCCTATCTCGTCAGGAATTTGATCCTGACAGGCTGGCCCCTTTTCCCGTTCCCGCTACCGGGATTCAGCCTTCATTCGGTCAACTGGGATGCGGAACGCGCCCGTCTCTTTGTCGAATGGCTGCAGACGTTCGGGACAAGGATCGGCTCGGAGGCGGTATGGGATGTCGTGTTTGCTCCCGTGCGCGTTTTTTTTGCGGCGCGCTTCAACGACCATGCCCTTTTTGAAGGGATGATCGGCCCCGTCTTTTTGATGATCCCGTTTCTTTATCCGCGCAGAAAAAGTTTCGGGGAGGTCCGGATTCCGGCTCTCTTCAGTCTTTTCTTTCTTTTCTATTGGACCCTTACGACAAGGCAGGTCCGCTTTCTTTTCCCGGCCCTTCCGGTCCTTTCGTTCCTGCTGGTCTTCGGGGTTTGGCGGACCGGCAAACGTGCTGTTCTGGTGGCCGCGATGCTCATCTCTCTCGGCTTCGCTGTGTTCGGCGTTCTCGAGATTGCCCGTGTGAAACCTCATCTTTATTGGGCGGGGAAAGAAGACCGGAACGGGTTCCTGAGCAGACAGGTTGATGTGTTTCCGATCTACCGCGAAGCGGCCAAGGCTGTTAAAGGTGGCGGACGTCTCTATCTTCTTGACGCAAAAAATTACGGGTACCTTCTCGATGGGCCATGGACGGCGGACTATGTCTTTGAACACTACAGCCTGGAACGGTTTCTGAAGACCGCCACAAAGCCGGAAGAGGTGGCCGGGTTTTTTGCTTCCGGGGGTGCGACCCATCTCTTGATGAATCCGGGGGTTGTTTTCTCGGAGACGACGGGGCTGGAACCGGAGGCGAGCGGTCTTTTTGCCGCCTTTTTGAAGACCTGTGCGGTCCCTCTCGCGGGGGACGGGCGACGTTTTTTGTTCGAATTGAAAGGAGCGTGAACACAATGAAGCTTTCAGTCGTGATTCCTGTTTACAACGAGAAGCATACGGTGGAAGAGATCATTGCCCGCGTCCTGGCTCTTCCTGTCGACAAGGAAGTCCTTATCGTCGATGATGCATCGACCGACGGAACGCGGGAGTTGTTGAGGCGATATGAAGGGAACGGGAACATCCGGATTTTTTACCACGAGAAGAACCAGGGGAAAGGTGCCGCGCTTCAAACGGCGTTCGGGCATGTCACGGGGGAGCTTGTCGTGATCCAGGATGCCGACCTCGAATACGATCCAAGGGAATATCCGAAGCTGCTCGAGCCTATCCTGGACGGTCGCGCGGATGTTGTCTACGGCTCCCGTTTTCTCGGAGGTCCGCATCGTGTCCTTTATTTCTGGCACTATGTCGGTAACCGTTTCCTGACGACGCTTTCGAACATGCTCTCCAACATCAACCTGACGGACATGGAGACCTGTTACAAGGCTTTCCGCCGTGAGGTCCTTGCGAAGGTGCGAATCCGGTCGAAGCGGTTCGGGTGCGAGCCCGAATTCACGATGAAAGTCGCCAGGAACCGGTTCCGCATTTACGAAGTTCCGATCAGCTACAGCGGCAGAAGCTATGAAGAGGGGAAGAAGATCACCTGGCGGGACGGCTTCAAGGCCATTTTCGCAATGATCTGGTACCGCTTTTTTGATTGTTCGCCGTGCGCTTATTGTGCCGCCGCGTTCCGAATAAAATAAAGCGGTGGGTTTTCTTTTTCGGATGCCATGCTCTTTAAAGGCGTTTGAATGGGCGCCTCTTTGTAAGGGTGCCAAAATAGCGTCTTGAAGCGGAATATTCCTGTTGTGTCAACTCTCAGCGGGGAATCCCGATCGAGCCCGCTTCAGATGATGATTGGAAATGCCGTAGTAGAGCTCTGCCAAATCGCTATCCAGCATGCCCCTCAGGCCCCCGACAACCAATATCCTGTTTTGAATAACCTCTTGTGCAATCAATTTTGTTGTCATTTTTGTTTTCTCTTTTTCAACTCCACCACTGGCGGTCAAGCGAACGGTATTGGATGGCTTCCGCGATGTGCTCCGACTGAACCTGTTCGCAACCCGCGAGATCGCTGATCGTTCGCGCGATTTTAAGAATCTTGTAATAGGCCCGCGCAGAGAGGTGCAGTTCTTTCATGGCCGCTTCAACGAGTTTTTGACCCTGGAGGTCGGGCGTGGCGTGCTCTTTGATGTCTTTCGGGTTCATCAGGGCATTTATCTGGTAAGGGCGCATCCTGAACCTCTTTTTCTGGGTGGCCCTGCAGGCGCAAACACGTTCGCGGATCGTTGATGAGGCCTCGGGGATTTCCCTTGCGGCCAGGGTCTGGAACGAGAGGGCCGGCACCTCGATCTGGATGTCAATCCGGTCGAGGATCGGTCCCGAGACCTTCGAGCGGTATTTGTGGATCTGTCCCAGTGAACAGCGGCAACCCCTGCGCGGGTCGGAGAGATGCCCGCAAGGACATGGATTCATCGCCGCGACCAGCAGAAATTGTGCGGGGTAGGTGACCTGCATTTTTGCGCGGGACACGGTGACCGAGCCGTCTTCAAGAGGTCCCCGGAGTGCTTCGAGCGCGTCTCGCCGGAATTCCGGGAATTCGTCAAGGAACAGGACGCCGTGATGAGCGAGCGATATTTCACCCGGCCTCGGGTCCGCACCGCCTCCCGTGAGCGCAACGGAAGAAGACGTGTAATGAGGGGAGCGGAACGGCCTTTCCCGGAGCAGGCTGCCATTCGGGAATGTCAGACCCGCGACGCTGTGGATCTTGGTAACCTCGAGCGCTTCCTCGAAATCCATGGGGGGCAGGATGGTCGGGATTCTTCTCGCAAGCATTGTTTTCCCGCTGCCGGGCGGGCCGAGGAACAGGATTTTGTGACCTCCGGCAATCGCGATCTCGATCGCACGCTTCGCGGCCCTCTGACCTTTCACTTCGGAAAAATCAACGGCAGATCCGGCTGCCGGCTTCGAGCTAACGGCACGCTTCGGAACAGACTGGATGTTTGCTTCCCCGCATAAAAAGGCCACGGTCTCCTTAAGGTTTTTGACCGGGTAGACCGTAGCATCCTTGACAATCGCGGCTTCAGACGAGCTTTCCGCCGGCAGGACAAAAGACTTCCCCTTGAAGCTGGAAGTGATCGCCACAACACCCCGGAGCGGGCGCAAGGTGCCATCCAGGGCGAGTTCGCCAAGGAAAATGAATTCACAAAGCTTTTCAGCCGGGACGAGACCGTGGCAGGCAAGGATTCCGAGCGCGATGGGAAGATCAAAGGCCGCACCCTCTTTTTTCAGCTCTGCCGGCGCCAGGTTGATCGTGATTTTCTCTTGGGAAAGCTGATAACCGCTGTTCTTGATCGCTGTCCGCACCCTTTCCCGCGATTCCTTGACACTGGCGTCGGGAAGTCCCACGAGGATGAGTTGGGGAATGCCACCCCCAGTGTCGACCTCAATGTCCACCGGAAAGGCATGGATCCCCATACAGATGGCGCTTTTGACCCGTATCATGATGTTCCTCCCCCGCTTGTGTTTGTGAAGCAAAGCCTTGCATTTTGAAATAACGAAAACTATAATATTCCCAAACAAAGGGGAGACGGACGTATTATTTATATAAACAATATATTTTATCCAAATAAATCATATTCTTGGATAAATGTCAATCCCTGATATCTCTATGGTGACGCCCTTGACCCCACAGTTCGCTCCGGGAAAGGCTTTTTTTGCGGTATTCCTGAGCTGGTTTTTAGCCCAGGCCCTGAAGGTGATTCTTGGGGGTACCCAGAAGAAGAAATTTGATTTTCGGTGGTTATTCGATACGGGAGGTATGCCGAGTGCCCATTCCGCCACGGTTTCCAGCCTTGCGACGGCAATCGGTCTCTATTACGGCTTCAATACGATCCCTTTCCTGTTGGCTCTGATCCTTTGCCTTATTACGATGTTCGACGCGGCAGGGGTCCGGCGCCACTTCGGGCGACAGGCCACGCTTCTGAACCAGATGCTGGATGATTTTTATTCCAAAGGCGCCGTACCCGAAAAAAAGATGAAGGAGCTTCTTGGCCACACTCCTTTCGAGGTTTTCGCGGGCGCTCTTGTCGGCATACTTGTTGCCGTTATCTTCTGCGGATAAGCCCTTATGACTCTCAAAAAACTTTCCCTGCTTCTGATCTTATTCTTGTTTTTCCCCGCGTCCGACGATCGAGTTCGCGCGGAGCAAGATCAAGATGCGGTTTTTGCGGTTGCGGATAGCACGCTGATTTCAGTCGACCAGCAGAACCGGACGGAAGCCGGGGATTCAACCCAGCAAGGGGAACAGGGAAATACGCCGATCGCAGCCGTTTCGCGGGAGCCTCTGCCGGAAGCAGAGTCTCTGGGTGTAGAGCATCCTTCGGTTTCGATAATTACGGCGGAGGATATGCAAAAGAACTGGGAGGAGATCTTTGTGGAGGGGACCTCACCAGACCTTTCGGAATACACCATCCAATCCGGCGACAGCCTCTACGTGATCGCGAAAAAGAACGGGACGACGGGGGATCTTATCAAGCGGATCAACGGACTCAAGAAAGACACGATCTATGCCGGCAGGAAACTCAAGCTCTACAAAGGGACCTTTACCGTCCTGGTGGATAAGTCAGATAATACCCTCACGCTCTCCGCCTCAGGCAAGCCCGTCAAGCAATACAAAGTCTCCACGGGCAAGGACAACAGCACGCCGACAGGAACATTCAGGGTCAATGTCAAGCTCAGGGACCCGACATGGTTTAAGACCGGAGCGATCTATGCGCCGGGAAGTCCGAAGAACCAGCTCGGGACCCGCTGGCTTGGTTTTGACAAGCCGGGCTACGGGATCCATGGAACGACCGAGCCCGAAAAGATCGGCCAGCAGGCTTCGGAAGGTTGCATTCGTATGACGAACGCGGACGTTGAAGAACTCTACGGTATCGTACCTGCGGGTGTTCAAGTCATCGTTCAAGACTAATCCAGTCAAAGAGGATCCTATGGCAAAGAAAAATAAAAAAGCGAAAATCGCCGTTGAAGAGGTCTCTCTTCCCAAGGAGAAGATTCAGCTCGGAACAAAGAATATTTTCGACGCGTGTCTTCCTTTTGAGAAGCCTGTTGTCGAAATGGAAAAAAAGATCAATGAGCTCCGCAAGATCAGCCAGGATGGCGTGGATCTTTCCGATGAGATCAAAAGTGCGGAGAAAAAGCTGAAGGAAGCCATCCAGGAGATTTTTGACAAGCTGACTCCGTGGCAGCGCGTCCAGGTCGCCCGCCACCCGCTGCGACCCTATACTCTCGACTACATCAATTACCTGACCAGGGATTTTATTGAACTTCACGGGGACCGTCGGTACAGCGATGACCGGGCCATAGTTGCCGGGTTGGCCAAGTGGGACGGGAAAGAGCCGGTCTGTGTGATCGGACATCAGAAAGGCCGGGACACCAAGGAAAACCTCATGCGAAGCTTCGGCAGTGCCCATCCCGAAGGTTATCGGAAGGCTATGCGCGTGATGCGACTCGCCGAGCGGCATCAGCTCCCGATCATCTGCTTCATCGATACGCCGGGCGCCTATCCGGGCATCGGGGCCGAAGAAAGAGGGCAGGCTGAGGCGATCGCTTATAATCTCCGCGAAATGGGGGATCTCCAGGTCCCTGTCATTTGCATCGTGATCGGAGAGGGCGGCAGTGGCGGCGCGCTAGGCATCGGGGTTGGCGATCGTGTTTATGTGCTCGCGAATGCGTATTACTCGGTGATCTCCCCGGAAGGTTGTGCCGCGATCCTTTGGAAAGAACCGACCCGCGCTCCGGATGCGGCCACCGCCCTCAAACTGACCGGACAGGACCTGCTTGAGCTCGGTGTGATCGACGGCGTGATACCCGAGCCTCTTGGCGGCGCGCACCGTGATTTCGTTCGTACGGCGGACAACATCTTGCAAACCGTGAACGCGGCGCTTGCGGAGCTGAAAGAGATTCCCAAAAAAGACCTGCCCGAACTTCGGTATCAGAAATACCGAGAAATGGGTGTCTTTGCGTCTAAATAACTTACTTCAATCTGCCGCTTTCCAAAAACCTCCGCTTCACGCGGAGGTTTTTTGTTTCCAAACGATGAGCGGCATAATCGGGACGTGAGACGATCCCGATTACAGCCAGGGACAAAGAACTTTCCCGATCTTTTCCAACGGGGATGTTTTTTTCGGTCGGAGCCTTTTGGGAAGGGGATATTTTTTCTTTAGAGCGAGGATCTTTTTGAGCAGCCGCTTGTCCGCCACCGTCTTTTTTAAAGTTCTTTCCTGAATTCCCATTAACGCAACTTCATGGATCTTTTTTTTGTGCTGCGGAAATTTTTTTAGAAGCTTGAAAGTGGGAACGCCTCTTCCAAATTTCATATCGATCAGTTCTTTGTAGACGCCCATCGTATCCTCACAGTTGAGATTTTCTAAGCCGTTAAATTATCGACTTTTCTGCCCATATACTTAAAAAAGCAGCTCATTTATAACCATATATAGCAGTATAGGGCTCAAAAATGTACTATTAGTTGTGTTTTATTAAAATATTTTAAAAATAGTGTTGACCGCAAATAAAAACTTAATAGACTGTAAAATATAAAATGTACTTTACATATTGTAAACCCATGAGAGCGATAGCGGTTGTAATGATAGTAGCGACACTGATGATGCAGACGCAGGTGGCGGATGCTTTTCTCGGAAAGAGAAACGACGAGCCGATCAATCGCGCGAAAAAGCATTACGAAGAGCATGAATATTTTCTTGCGCGGACCGTGACGCTGGAGATTCTTGCTGATGATCCCGCGAACGCCGAGGCGCAGGCGCTGATGGGAAAGATTCTGGATGCCGAGATCGAGCGTCAGAAGGATCGCGTGTATCCGATGGCCGCGGAAGATATGGATGACGATGAGAAGGGCGCGGAGGTCAAGACATGGCTTGAGCGGAGCAGGGCGTTGCTGGCCCGTAAGGAATATGACCTTGCGCTGTTTGCCGCCGAAAAGGTCTTCGCCTACGACGCCGAGAATCGCCAGGCTTCCGAAATGATCGATTCGATCAAGGAACAGGCAATCAAGGATGGGAAAGCCGATATGCTTTTTTTGAACAAGATGTACGAAGAGGAGATCTCCGACCGGTTGAAACGCTACCGTGATCAGGCACAGGCGCTGGCCGCCGGGGGTTATCTTGGCCAGGCCCGTTTCACGATCGAAAAGATTCTGCTGCTTGAGCCCGAAGATCCGAAAGCGCTCAAGCTCTATCAGGATATTCTCGAACAGGAAGGAGCGGTTCGCCATGAAGCGTGAAAAGCTCTACAAGATCGGCGAAGTGATGCAGTACACCGGCCTTTCCCGCCAGACCCTTCATAACTATACCGTTGCCGGTCTCATCCATGAGGCCCGGCGTACGATCTCGGGACACCGGCTTTATGACGAAGCGGTCTTTGACCGCCTGGAGCAGATCAAGATCCTGCAGTCCAAGCATTATACGTTAACGCAGATCAAGAAAATATTGGAGCAGCAAAAGGGCCAGTCGTAACGGTCCTTCGCTTTATAAAAAGAAAAAAGGAGATTTCAACATGAACCAGGACGAGTTGAATATGTGGAAGAAGTACAAGAGAACGAAAAGCCTTGTCATCCGGGAAGAGATCATCAAAAAATACCTGTATCTCGTGAAATACGTGGCGGGACGCGTTGCGATCGGACTGCCTCCGAACGTCGAGTTTAATGACCTGGTCAGCTACGGCATCCTGGGCCTTTTTGACGCCATCACCAAATACGATGTTTCCCAAGGCAACAAATTCGAGACCTATGCCGTTTCCCGCATCCGCGGCTCCATTATGGATGAGCTTCGCAAGCTGGATTGGGCCCCCCGCCTTCTCCGCAAGCGCGCCCGTGAGATCGACCGTAAATGCAAAGAGCTCGAAGAAAAACACGGACGCATGGCGACGGAAGATGAACTCGCGAAGGCCCTTAATATGTCCACGGATGATCTCAATTCCATTTACAGTGACTTGAGCTCCACCTCCTTCCTGTCGCTCGATGAGGTCTGGCAGAACGACGACGGCAACAAGCCGATCTCCCGTCTTCAGACCATCGAGGACTCGTTGATCACGAACCAGTTCAGTTACGTGCATCAGTCCGAGGTCAAGAACCTGCTGGCGGATGCGATTGACCAGCTCCCCGAAAAAGAAAAACTCGTCATCGTGCTCTATTACTACGAGAACCTGACGCTCCGCGAGATCGGTGAGATTCTGGATGTCTCCGAATCCCGAGTTTGCCAGATTCACACCAAGGTTGTGACCCGTCTGCGCGGGCATCTGATGCGGAAAGCCGGCCACCTGACGATGGAGGCCTGAGAAAAGCGGGAAGAACGGATTTTGGAAAATAAATAAAGGTTTCAACACGCTGGGCCGATAAACACAAAGCCGCAGCAAAGGACGCGTGTACGTTTCAAATGCTGACCGTCCGGGTCCTGGGCTAAAAGGCAGGAAGAATGGACAGCGTGATCGAGAGAAAAAAGAGCTTCAGGATCCAAGCGCCGGTCGACCCTTCCGCTCCCAAGAGCGAGCGCGACGAGGTGCGCAAATACCTCCGTCAGATTCCCAATGAGCCAGAGCCCAACCTCGGGCGTGTCCGCGAAATCAAAGAGGAGATCAAAAAGGGGACTTATCTGACCCGGGAGATCATTGAGGAAGCGGCGATGCAGCTTGCGTTGCGGCTCCTGAGGAAAGACCCGGACTAACTGTTTCGCGCGGTGCCGTGGTGAGACCCGTGACGGCCCTCCATTTCTTTATGGCGTCCAGCGCCATGAACTTTTTCCACACCGCCCCGTCATTCAGGAAATTCTCGAGCATCAAAAGAGATATCCCTTGGTCAATTCCGAGGTATTCATCCGCGCACCACATCTTGTCCAGGTTGAACGCTCCCTTGAATCCGAAATTTCCATAAAGGCTTTTTCCGTAACTTTTGTGAAAGAACTTTACGGCCGCAACGGAAAGTTCAGGCGTAAAGGGAAGGGACGAAAGCGCCGCGTAAGGGGCGATCGTTCCGTCGTGGATCGCGCCGCCGGGGAGAGCTCCGTAAGCCTTATATCCTCCCGGTCCGACCGACGCCGAAAGACCCCATGAATTTTCGGAGTAGCCCTTGTGTTTTTCGGAAAAGCTCATGGAAAAATCGCGGTTGGCAAGTGTTGCCTCTCTTGAATTCTCGAAAAAGTCATTGCCCTGGTCTTTAAGACCCCGAAAATCGATAAAGGCATGGGAGTATTGATAGGTGAAAAGCGAACCGCTTGAGGCAAAAATCACGCGGTGGCCGTTATAGTTTCCCTCGGGACGAAGCCAGTCATGCCATGTTGAAGGAGGGCATGCGTTCTCGGGCGCGCCGACCGCGAGGGCTACAAGGAGCATCAGTTCATTGTAGGAATCCCAGTAATAGGGAAGGAACCCGGACTCAGGCGTCCAACCCATGCAGATGAACTTGGAACCGTTCATCATCCACCGCCAGTTGACCCTCCGGTAGAGTTCATGTGCGATGGTTTCGACCTCCGTCCCCGGATAGTACTGCGCTGCCAGAAGTGCCCCTGCGAGCAGGAGGGCCGTGTCGATTGAAGAAGCTTCGGAAGCCCAGACCCGCTTCGCGGTCCTCGCGTCGAGGAAATGATAAAAAAAACCGTTCTGATGCTCCGCCTTTTCTTTCAGGACTTTCAGCGTGGAAAGGATTCTGCCGTAAGCGTATTCTTTTGTGATCCAACCCCGCTCGTTCCCAATCGCGAACGCCGCCAGGGCGAATCCCGTTGCGGCGATCGAACAGGGGGAGCCGGTCCTCGAGGAATCCCTCGTGAGGCCGGTGTTTTTGTCGGAAAGACGGATGAAATACTGGAGCGTGTCGCGCTCGATCGTCGTGAGCAGCTCGTTCTCTTCCGGTGTCGGAATATAAGCGGAGACTGTGGTCGGAAGGGACAGAAAAATGATGAGCAGAAAGCAGAGCGAACGTCTAAACATCAGCACTGGTTTTGATGCGGTCGAGCTTTTCCTTGATCCGCGCGAGCGCCTGTGCCTGGTTGGGATCCCTGAGGGCATTCTTGAGATCGGAAAGTAATCGATCTGTTGTTTCAAGGGCCTCGTTCAGCTCTCTCGCAACCGGATGTCCCTCATCGCCCTTCCTCAAAAAAATCCGGCTTCGGTAATTCCCGGCTTCAACTTCGTTAAAGACCTTGCTGAATCGATAAAGCGGTCCGGCGATCTTGTGGGAGATAAAGATGGATCCCCACGCCGTGAAGGCCAGCAGGAGGAGCAACTTCCAGAGGATCGCCCGGTTGGTCTCGTTCAGGATGCCCTGAAGGACTTCTTGCTGGCGCTGGCTCAGCTTGTCGGTCTCCCTGAAAAGCGAGAGGACGGAAAATGATGGTTTGGATGGTTGATAACGGGCCTGTTCGTATTCCACCATGCGCGAAGCGGTGAGCATGTCATTGCGCATTTCTTCGTCTGTGAATGCGCCGAGGACGCCGCCCCAAATGCCAAGGTAAAAGCCGAACATGGCGGTGCAGCATATGAGAAGAAGCGGGATTGCCACGGCGAACATATAGCGGACCTGGAGAGGTTTGTTGATGAAGAAGCGACGCCGGCGATTTCCCGTCATGATAAAATCCTCCGGCGCTATCTTAGCCCGCATGCGCCTCCTAAAACAAGAGAAACTTTTTTGGCGGGATTTCGCGCCGTCCAGATATCAGGCGCAAACATTAAATCATCTGTAAATCATCTGTCAAAACGGGAATGCTTGGATATAATACGCCGTCTTGAGTTTGGGGCGTGGAGTTCAGGGGCTGCTGAGCCCGCAACTCCATGCGCGTAACTTCTCCGGAGGAGAACATGTGCGGCATTATCGGATATACAGGATACCGGAATGCAGTTCCGGTGCTTATCCAGGGTTTGGAGCAGCTTGAATATCGCGGGTACGATTCCGCCGGCATTGTCTGCTACGATCATCGGAAGGGCGGGTTTTTTCTTATCAAGGAAAAAGGCAAGCTCGCGGTCCTTAAAGAAAAAATAGGTAACTTCAGCGTCGATGCCCACGTCGGGATCGGCCATACGCGCTGGGCGACCCACGGGGAACCTTCCCGTGCGAACGCGCATCCCCACATCGATGCATCCGGACGTGTCGCATTGGTCCATAACGGCATCATTGAAAATTATGCCGCGCTCAAGGCTGTCCTTCAGAAGAAGAAAGTGCGGTTTGTTTCTCAGACCGATACCGAGGTCGGAGCGCAGCTGATCGGTCGCTGCTATGTGAAAGGAAAGGGGAAAAGTCTTTTTGAGGCGGCGAAAGCGGCCATTCCCCAGATGCGGGGCTATTTCGCGTTTGTTCTCCTCTCGAAAGACAACCCCGACACGCTCGTCGCCTACAAACACTCTAACCCTCTCGTCATCGGTCTCGGACAGGGTGAGAATTTTGTGGCGAGTGATGTGACCGCACTTCTTCCGTATACCCGCCAGGTGATCTATCTCGAGGATGATGACCTTGCCGTGATCACCCGCAAGGACGTCAGGATTTTTTCCCTGAAGTCGCAGACGTGGGTCAAACGGGAGCCCGCTACGGTGCACTGGAACGTTTCCCAGGCCCAGAAACAGGGGTTTCCTCATTTCATGTTGAAGGAAATGCACGAGCAACCGGTGGTGCTCCGGAATATCCTCGAAAAACGGATCAGCAAAAAGGGCGATATTTTTTTTGACACGATGACGGGCGGTTTCCGTAGCCGTCTCAGGCAGATTGACCGTGTTTATATGGTAAGTTGCGGGACCGCGCACCACGCCGGACTGGTCGGAAGTGTCGCGATGGAGAAATACGCGAGGATTCCGTGCCGGACGCAGGTTTCGAGCGAATTTCGCTACGGCGATCCGATCCTCAGCGCAAAGGACCTGGTGATCCTGATCACCCAGTCCGGGGAGACGGCGGATACGCTGGCTGCGCTTCGGGAAGCGAAAGCCAAGGGAGCGGCAACCCTTGCCATTGTGAATGTGGTGGGAAGCACGATCGCACGTGAGGCGGACGCTGTGCTTTATACTCACGCGGGTCCCGAGATCGGTGTCGCTTCCACAAAGGCTTATATTGCTCAATTGGCGACGTTGCTTCTGCTGGTGTTCTATACGGGTAAGCTCCGCCGGAAGATACATCCGCGGGAATTCAAGACGCTCATCAGGGATTTCAGGAGGCTCCCCGAACATTGCGCCAAAGTTCTCCAGGAAGGGAAACGTTTCGAGGCCTGCGCGCAAAAACATTTTTCCCGCAGGCATTTCCTTTATATCGGGCGGGGATATAACTATCCGACCGCGCTCGAAGGAGCCCTTAAGCTAAAGGAGATATCGTATGCCCACGCACATGGTTATGCCGCGGGGGAAATGAAACACGGTCCGATCGCCCTGATTGACCATGAACAGCCCGTGATCTGCATTGCGCCCGATTCCCTGACTTATGAAAAGATGATATCGAATATCCAGGAGATCCGGGCTCGCGATGGTATTGTGATCGCGATCGGAAGCCGGGGGCATCACGATCTGGAAAAAATGGCGGATGAATTCTTCTCTATCCCCAGGACGCAGGAGGTTTTTTCGCCGATCCTCACCATCATTCCGCTCCAGTTCTTGGCCTATAAGGTTGCCGTTTTGAATGGTCGTGATGTGGATCAGCCGAGGAATCTTGCGAAGTCGGTTACGGTGGAATAGGCGAAACCAAACAGGGTTGTCCCAACGCTTTTCTTTCAAGATCAATTTCGCATAAATGTGTAGCTTGTTGCTCCGGTTAATGTTGCGTCGTTTCACCGAGCGGTCCCTGTCGGTTTTTTACCCTTGCAAGAAAAAGAAACATGGGGTATGTTTTTCCGTGAGTCCCGAACCGGAAAAATAGTTGGAATTTTTTTAAAAAAAGCTTGACGTATTTTCTAAGGTCCATATAATGCACCGCACCCTCGGGAACGGGTGACATTGGGTTCCTTCAGTTTTGGTTTCTTTGTAAATCTGTTTTTTTCCTAAATTCGCTTTTTTCCTTTTCAGGAAATTCCCCCTGTCAGGGGAATTTTTGTCCCTGAAAGGTTGTTCTTTCACAAAGTTTTTTCGTGCGGATTGCCGAACGTAAGTCTTTGC